>Ga0209796_10000015_pt1 | contig 315515 bp, 291 predicted proteins | sample AgamicOrSfrz_FD_187167 | JGI IMG/M metagenome (GOLD analysis project Ga0209796, IMG submission 187167) | Agave microbial communities from Guanajuato, Mexico - Or.Sf.rz (SPAdes) (version 2) | ecosystem: Host-associated > Plants > Phyllosphere > Phylloplane/Leaf | place: Guanajuato, Mexico...
AGTGCCGGACTCTTCAAGGCAGCGTGAAATCAGTTCCGGGTCAAGATAATCGCCCAGAGAAGTCAGAGGGTTACGCAGAGAATCGTAACGGGATACCAGATCTAGAGCCTGTCCAATGTGCATAAAAGAATCCGGAAAAGGGTGAGCATTTCCGGATTCTTACACAGCCACTGGATCGATCAACCGATCCTTAACTGATCGGCATTACAGCCGAGTGGCTGCCGTTTTTTTATTCGTTAAATTGTTAAGCTGAAGCGGTTTAGCGCCGAGTTAACTCATCAAATATGGCTCTCTTTCTTCCATTCCACAAGTAAAATCTCACCTGTTCCTGTCCTGTCTCACAAAACAGATTTGTTGACAAAAAGTGACAATAAAATGTGATTTAAATCACGCATTTTGACATTGGGCGAGGTATGCTGAGTTTACCAAGACGGGAAAGACAAGAGGTAAAATTTATGACAATGAACATTACCAGTAAACAAATGGAAATTACTCCGGCAATCCGCCAGCACGTCGCAGACCGTCTCGCCAAACTGGATAAATGGCAAACCCACTTAATTAACCCGCACATCATCCTCTCTAAGGAGCCGCAGGGTTTTGTCGCTGACGCAACCATCAATACGCCAAACGGGCACCTGGTCGCCAGCGCACGGCACGAAGACATGTATGCCGCAATTAACGAATTGATCAACAAGCTGGAACGGCAGCTCAATAAAGTGCAACACAAAGGGGAAGCCCGCCGCGCCGCAACGTCGGTGAAAGAGGCAGGCTTTGTGGAAGAAGAAGAGTAATCCTTAACTTAAGCTTGTGTCATGCCACGCGCCTTCGGGCGCGTTTTTTATTGACAGAGTGAAAACAGTACAGGTACTGTAATCCCCACTAACTCAAGGAATTCATCGTGAAACTGATCCCGTTTTTCTTCGCATTCTTTTTTACCTTCCCCTGAATGGGAGGCAATTCGTCGTGTGATAAAGAATGCGAAGACGAACAACAAGGCCTCCCAAACGGGAGGCCTTTTTTATTGATAATCAATAACAAGAAAGGCAACACATATGACCGAGGAAAACCCATTACTGGCCCTACGCGATAAGATCAGCGCTCTGGATGAGAAACTGCTTGCGCTGCTGGCTGAGCGCCGCGGCCTGGCCGTCGAGGTCGGCAAAGCCAAGCTGGCATCGCACCGGCCGGTGCGGGATATCGACCGCGAGCGGGACCTGCTGGAACGCCTGATGACGCTGGGGAAAAAACACCATCTTGATGCCCATTACATCACGCGCCTGTTCCAGCTGATCATTGAAGACTCGGTCCTTACCCAACAAACGCTGCTGCAACAGCACCTGAATAAAATTAATCCGCACTCCGCGCGGGTGGCATTCCTCGGACCTAAAGGTTCATATTCGCACCTTGCGGCTCGTCAGTACGCCGCCCGCCACTTTGAACAGTTTATCGAAAGCGGCTGCGCGAAGTTCGCCGATATCTTTGAGCAAGTGGAGACCGGCCAGGCTGACTATGCCGTCGTTCCTATTGAAAATACCAGTTCCGGCGGCATCAATGATGTTTACGATCTTCTGCAGCACACCAGCTTATCCATCGTGGGCGAGCTGACGCTGCCTATCGATCACTGCGTGCTGGTCTCAACGTCCACCGATGCGCAACAGATTACGACGGTCTACAGCCATCCGCAGCCGTTTCAGCAGTGCAGCCAGTATCTGAGCCGCTATCCGCACTGGAACATTGAATATACCGACAGCACCTCCTCAGCGATGGAAAAAGTCGCTCAGGCTAAATCGCCGACCGTTGCCGCCCTGGGCAGCGAAGCAGGCGGAGCGCTGCACGGTTTGCAGGTCCTGGAACATTGTCAGGCGAACCAGACGCAAAACATCACCCGCTTCCTGGTTCTGGCGCGTAAAGCGGTGGAAGTCTCCGATCAGGTCCCTGCGAAAACCACGCTGTTGATGGCCACCGGCCAGCAAGCCGGGGCCCTGGTTGAAGCGCTGCTGGTGCTGCGAAACCATAATCTGATCATGACCAAGCTGGAATCACGCCCCATTCACGGTAATCCGTGGGAAGAGATGTTTTATCTGGATATCCAGGCCAACCTGGAATCACTGCCAATGCGCAAGGCATTAAAAGAGCTGGCCGAGATAACGCGTTCAATGAAAGTGCTGGGCTGCTATGCCAGCGAAAACGTGGTACCGGTCGACCCGGTTTAACGTTCGATAAACGGCAATTTCTTCATCCCTGCCACGGCAACTGGCAGGGTGAAGATCGCGCCGGAAAGCGGATATTTCGCCACTTCTTCGGCATCCATATTCTCCCGCGTGGTGGTAATGTAGAGCGTCTTCATATCCGCTCCGCCAAAACAGACCATCGTCGGGCAACGCACCGGTAGACGATGCTCCTCCAGCTGCTCGCCCGTCGGCGAGAAGCGCGCAATACGCCAGCCGTCAAACATCGCGCTCCAGTAGCAACCTTCAGCATCGATGGCCGCGCCGTCTGGAATCCCCTCTCCCGGCTGAAAGCGCAGGAAGACCTCACGTTTACCCGCCTCGCCCCGCTCATCGAGAGGTGTTCGATAGATAACGGCATTTGGCGTATCCGAGGTATACATCCAACGTTTGTCTTCGCTAAACGCCAGACCGTTAGCGCCGTGAATATCGCACTGGATAACCTGCGGGGAGAGATCGTTATCGATGCGCACTAAGAGCGCGCCATTAAAATCTCCCGGCCCCCAGAAAGTCCCGGCATAAAAGCGGCCGTCACGATCGGTTCCACCATCATTAAAGCGCGCTAATTGCGGGTTGCTGGGGTTATCGCAGACTTTGCGCTGTAGAAGACCATGCGCATCAGTGAGCCAGATACCGCTGCGTAAAGCGACGATAAAACCGCCCTTCTCGCGCAGGGCAAAACATCCGGGCTCCTCGGGAAATTGCAGAACCTGATGTTCACCCGTCTGCACGTCGTAGCGATGAATCTCGCATTCCATAATATCGGCCCAGTACAATGCCTGTTCGGCTTCGCTCCAGGTCGGACATTCCGGTAAATGCCCGGTGTAATCAAACAGCGGTTGTGGTTCAGCCATCGTTTTCATCCCTATAAAAAAAGCCAGCGGGTCACCCCTCTGGCTTTATTGTATACGTGTTTGACGACTTACTGCCGATTATCATTTGCCTGGCGCAGCAACGTCCGGCTTTCGCTCTGGAAGCGCTGGGCATAGTCACCGAACCAGTGCTCAACCTTACGGAAGCTATCGATGAACGCCTGTTTATCCCCCTGCTCCAGCAGGCCGATAGCTTCACCGAAGCGCTGGTAGTATCGCTTAATCAGCGCCAGATTATTTTCCGAGGACATAATAATGTCAGCATAGAGCTGCGGATCCTGGGCAAACAGCCGGCCAACCATCGCCAGTTCCAGACGATAAATAGGCGACGACAGCGCCAGAAGTTGCTCAAGACGCACATTCTCTTCGGCCAGGTGCAGGCCGTAAGCGAAGGTCGCAAAGTGGCGCAACGCCTGAATAAAGGCCATATTCTGATCGTGCTCGACGGCGCTGATACGATGGAGCCGCGCGCCCCAGACCTGAATTTGCTCCAGGAACCACTGATACGCTTCGGGCTGGCGGCCATCGCAGTACACCACCACCTGCTTCGCCAGGCTGCCGCTGTCCGGCCCAAACATGGGGTGTAACCCCAATACCGGACCTTTGTGCGCGGCCAGCATCGCCTGCAGCGGTTCCGCTTTCACCGAGGCCAAATCGACCAGGATGCAGTCCGCCGGCAGCGCTGGCAGCTGAGCAATCGTTGCCGCCGTGATATGAATCGGCACGCTGACGATAACCATACCGGCATCGGCGACAATCTCTTCCGCCCGCGACCAGTCGTCTTTTTCAAGGATACGAACCTGATATCCGGAAAGCGTCAGCATTTTCTCAAACAGACGCCCCATTTGCCCGCCGCCGCCAACAATCACGACCGGACGCAGGTTCGGATAAAGCGTTTTAAAACCTTTATCGTTTTCGCTGGAATAAGACTCCCGCATGACGCGACGCAAAACATCTTCGATAAGATCCGGCGGGACCCCAAGCGCAGCAGCCTCCTCGCGCCGGGACGCCAGCATCGCCGATTCACGTTCAGGAACGTAAATGGGCAGGCCGTATTGGCTTTTAACCTCTCCGACTTCCGCTACCAGCTCCAGGCGCTTAGCCAGCAGTTCCAGTAGCGCCTTATCGACTTCATCAATTTGATCGCGTAACGCGGTCAGTTCAGCAACCATATCATCCTCTTACGCCAGACGAGCCGCCAGATGGCCTCGCAGATCCTTATCAAGTTCGCGGAGCAGCGCATCGGTGGTTTCCCAACTAATGCAGGCATCGGTCACTGAGACGCCGTATTTCATATCGCAACGCGGCTGCTCAGAGGACTGGTTACCTTCGTGGATATTGCTCTCAATCATCAGACCAATAATGGAACGGTTACCATCTTTAATCTGCGCGACCACGGATTCCGCAACCGCAGGCTGACGGCGGTAGTCTTTATTAGAATTCCCATGGCTGCAATCTACCATCAGAGAGGGCTTCAGTCCCGCCTGAGTCATCTCTTTTTCACACTTCGCAACATCTTCCGGGCCGTAGTTTGGCGCTTTCCCGCCGCGCAGAATGACGTGACCGTTCGGGTTGCCCTGCGTTTGCAGCAGGCACACCTGTCCGGCCTGGTTGATGCCGACGAAACGGTGCGGCATCGCGGCAGCGCGCATTGCGTTAATTGCCGTGGCAAGGCTGCCATCGGTGCCGTTTTTAAACCCTACCGGCATCGACAGGCCAGAAGCCATCTCACGGTGAGTCTGGGATTCGGTCGTACGCGCGCCGATAGCAGACCAGCTAAACAGATCGCCGAGATACTGAGGACTGTTTGGATCCAACGCTTCCGTCGCCAACGGTAGCCCCATATTGACCAGTTCAACCAGCAGACGGCGCGCAATCTTCAGGCCGCCTTCCACATCAAACGAACCATCCATATGCGGATCGTTAATCAGCCCTTTCCAGCCAACGGTGGTGCGGGGTTTTTCAAAATAGACGCGCATGACCAGATAGAGGCTATCGCTGACCTCTTCGGCAAGGGCTTTAAAACGACGAGCGTACTCAATGGCGGTTTCAGGATCGTGGATCGAACAAGGGCCACATACCACCAGCAGACGCGGATCGCGGCCGGCGATGATGTTGGAGATGGTCTGGCGAGACTGCGCGATCTGCGCCTCCTGCTCAACGCTCAGAGGGAATTCAGCCTTCAACTGATCCGGAGTGATCAAAACCTGTTCGTCGGTAATGTGTACGTTGTTCAGCGCGTCTTTTTGCATGATTGCGATCCTGTATAGCTCGTTTGCGATAGTTATTGCCTCAGCGAGGATGACGTAACGATACCACACAGAGTAAAGATTTCAATCCATATTACGTAAATTTTACTTTACACACGGAAATTAAATCGCGCTGCATTTCACTCAATGCGTATCAAATTATTTACAGTGAGTCATTAAACGCCAGTTTTTCCCTGCTTCCACGAATTTCTTTTACGAAAAATCCTGGTAAGAATTATCTCAAAGCGGCGAGGCTGGCTAATGACGATTTTCCTCAACAATGCTATTCTTCGCCCGGGTTTCAGCAATCTGCATCCCCCACGCTATGACAATCTGACGGAACCGTAATGACTGTTCTTCACCGTCTCTTTTTGACTTTAGTACTATCACTCGTGGGTATCTCTGCTGTTGCCTCCGGACCGTCTGAAAATGTTCGGACAATCGTTTCGGGGATCGTGACTTATACTCGCTGGCCGCAATTATCCGGTCCTCCAAGGCTCTGTATTTTTTCAACATCACGATATATCCATAGCCTGGCCGAAGACGCTCCGGAAATATTGCCTTATAAACCCGTGATTGTTCGTAATACACAAGAAGCCTTACAGACGACCTGCGATGGTTTTTATTTTGGCAGTGAATCGCCGACCCAACAGTCTGAATTTACGGCCAAATATGGAAACCGGCCCCTATTACTTATTGCGGAACAAAACACCGATTGCTCTATTGGCAGCGCTTTTTGCCTGCTCATCAACAATGAGAGAGTCAGATTTTCCGTAAATCTGGATGTACTGACGCACAGCGGCGTTCGGGTTAATCCCGAGGTGCTGATGCTTGCCCGGAAAACATCACATGAATAAGGATTTTTCTCAGGCCCCGCGCCCCACATTTAAAAGAGCGCTGCGCCGTATCAGCATGATAAGCGTGGTGATCTCTATGACACTGGTCTGGCTGTTACTCTGCACCGCTTCCATATTTACACTCAAGCAATACGCCCAAAAAAACCTGGAACTTACCGCCGCCACCATGGGCCGTAGCCTGGAAGCAGCGCTCGTTTTTGGCGATAGCGCAGCGGCTGAAGACACGCTGGCCACGCTGGGCAGACAGGGGCAATTTTCTCAAGCAATTCTGGTCGATGGCCGGCAAAGACCCTTCGCCTCATGGCATAACGATGGTCTGGTCAGTCAGGATAAAATCAGCGACGTCATCAGCAAATGGCTCTTCCCGAAACCCACGGTGCAAACTATCCTGCACCAGGGAAAAATTATCGGTGAACTCCGTCTGACCGCGCTGGACAGATTGATAAGCTATTTTCTTGGTATCTCTATTATTGTGCTCACCGGCAGCATTTTTCTGGCTTCCTGCATCGCTTTGCTCCTTACCCACTCGCTGCATCGCGGCATTGTGGCAGCGTTACAGAGCATTACCGAGGTGGTACATGACATCCGCGAAAATCGCCATTTCTCCCGCCGGGTGCCCGAAGAGCGCATTGAAGAATTCCACCTGTTCGCCCAGGACTTCAATAGCCTGCTGGGTGAAATGGAGGACTGGCAGCGGCAGCTTCAGGCTAAAAACGCCCAGCTCCTGCGCAGTTCATTACACGACCCGCTAACCGGGCTGGCTAACAGAGCGGCTTTCCGGAATGTGATTAATGATCTGATGAAGGATGAAACCGCCCAAAGTCATTCTGCGCTGTTATTTCTTGATGGCGATAACTTCAAGCTTATTAACGACAACTGGGGCCACGCAGCCGGCGATAAAGTGTTAATTGAGGTCGCGAGCCGCCTGATGGCCTTTGTCGGTAAACAGCATCAGGCATGGCGTCTCGGCGGCGATGAATTTGCCATTCTGCTACGGGATGTTCATTCAGAAACCGAAGTTCGGGCACTGTGCAGCGCGTTGTCCGAACAGTTTATCCCGCCGTTTAATCTACACAATGGCCACACCGCCAGCCTGTCACTGAGCATTGGTTACGCTTTAACCTGGGAACATACCTCAGCGGAAAATCTGCAAGAGCTTGCCGATCAAAATATGTATCGGATGAAACACCAGCGCTTACAGCAAACGCAAAAATAAAAGGAATCACCATGATCGGAAAATATTTTGCTCCTGCTTTACTGGCCGCACTTTTTCTTAGCGGCTGCCAGGCTCCGCAAGGAAAATTCTCGGCAGAACAAATTGCAGCAATGAAGTCATATGGCTTTACTGAAACCAACGGCGACTGGTTATTAGGAATATCTGATACCATCCTGTTTGATAAAAACGACTATCATCTGCGTGCCGAAAGCAAACAGCAAATTCGCACAATGGCTTCACGTCTGGCGAGTACCGGTATTACCCATAGTCGCCTTGAAGGTCATACTGATAATTACGGCGAAGACAGCTACAACGAAATGCTATCGCTTAAGCGGGCTAACAGCGTGGCGGATGCCTGGGCCGAAGGGGCGAATATTCCGCGCGCAAACTTGACCACTCGCGGACTCGGGAAAAAGTATCCTATAGCCAGCAACGATACCGCGAAAGGGCGCGCTGAAAACCGCCGCGTCACGGTGGTTATCAGCACGCCTTAAACACCTATTCGACTGGTTTAGCCGCTATCACCGCCGTTGCTGAGCGCCAGCGCAGATAATCAACGGCGAGACATAGCGCGAGGCTGCTTCCTATGAGCGGCAGCGCCAGGCCCAACAACACCGCAATAACAGCAGTCAGCAGACGAGCAGGCCACACTAAGCCAAACCACGCCTGTATCAACGTATTGGCCGGGTTAAACGCCGCGCGCGCCGGGCGACGGATCCACCACAGCCGGTACCCCACCGCTATCATCACGCAGAGTGCGGTTCCGAACGCGATAAGCAGTAGCTGGTTAGCAAGACCGAACAAAATTCCCATATGGAAATCAACGCCCCAGCGGGTCAGCTTAGCCATGAGCGGAAAGTCGGAAAAATGAGTGCGGTCCACGATTTGCATCGTTGCACCATCGATCGCGACAGCATCAACCCGGGTTGGCCAGCTTCTGTCGATTTCATTTACCGTCCACGCGCGCCCGGCACCCGACGGCGGTCGAATCTCCAGCTTGCCGGCATCCAGCCCCGCCGCGCGGGCAGCCAGCAGAACCGGGTCAAAATCCTCTACGCGCAACTGCGCCGTCATCTCCCCCATCGCTCCATGTCCCACATGATGTTCGGCATGCGGATCGTGAGCGGCCGGAGCGGCACTTTCCAGCCGGGTATTCACCTGCGGCGTCAGCCAGCCAAAGGCGGCACGCATCCTATCGACGTGACTACCGGCCCATTGCGACCAGGTTAAACCGGTCGCAGAGAATAACAACATACCGACCAGCAGCACCCAGCCGAGAGAAACGTGCAGGCGGCGGTTATTCTGCACGCTGTTATTTATGCGACGACGCGGCCGGGTCATCGACCACAGCGCGATCCCGCCCAGAGCGGCAACCCACATCCAGGAGGCTGCCAGCTCGCTGTACAGTCGGCCGAAGTTACCCAGCAGCAAAGAGCGATGGGCATAATCAATCCACTGACGCAGGGGCAAAATACCGCTGGTGCCGTAAACCGGCATATCGCCTGTCACCCGTAGCGTCACCGGATCGACAAAAATTGCCCGCGTTTCCGACTCGCCAAGGGTCGGGTCAATAAACATCACTCGGGTCGTATCGCCAGCCATTATCCCCGGCCGAACCGCATGCAGGCGGAGGTTTCCCTGAATGGCCTCCGTCGCTACGGTAATTTGCGCGCTTAGCGGCTGTTTTTCCCCAGTCAACGTACCGTACAGAGCATCACGATAGAGCCAGTTTTCCAGCTGAGGGGTGGCGACATATAGCGTACCGGTCAGGGCCGCCACAAAAATAAACGGCCCGATAAACAATCCGATATAGAAATGAAGACGACGCAGCAGGTTCAGCCATGCCGCGCGCGAGGTGCAGGTAGTCATACTTTTCCTTTTTTTAAAGCAAAAGAGAACGTTGCGCAGTGCGCACATTATTTTTTATGTAAGGGAGAAAGCAGACGGGCGCGGTGGCGCGCGGGTGTGGGGATAAAGCCAGGTAAAGTCATGCCAGCGTTTCCTCTCCGGGCGTGAAACCGGGGCTCGCTGGCGTCGAAGCATCAGGCTGAGCAGCAGCACCAGCGCGAAAATCAGGCCCGGAACATGAGCTAACAGTACGCAGTAGCCACAGGCTTCAGCATGATCGAGCGGCACGCTGTGCGCGTGTTCCGGCATCGAGGCATCGGTATGCGTCATGGACATCTGATGTGATGGCATACCTTCCGGCATCCCCATCATTGCGTGGTGCATGCCATTCATCGGATCTTTTTGCAGGGAGATGGAGATCAACGGCGCCACCACGATCAGCAGGATCGCAAACAGCGCCAGCCATACGGCCCGCCGTTGTAATGCTGAGTGATGAAAAATATTGCTGACCACCGTCCCCCCCCATGAGGGACGTATTGTAAATGATTCGCAATGGAATGGTTAAAATAAAGATAAAAAAAGGGCCGGCCCATCAGGCCAGCCCTCTCATTCAGGATGTCGCGAAAGCGAATCTTAGTTAAGACGCTCTTTGATACGAGCAGACTTACCGGTACGCTCACGCAGGTAGTACAGTTTAGCTTTACGCACAGCACCACGACGTTTGACAGAAATGCTGTCAACTACCGGAGAGTGAGTCTGGAAGACACGCTCAACGCCTTCGCCGTTGGAAATTTTGCGAACAGTGAATGCAGAGTGCAGACCGCGGTTACGAATAGCGATAACCACGCCCTCGAATGCCTGCAGACGTTTTTTGGAACCTTCAACAACCCATACTTTCACTTCCACGGTATCACCCGGACGGAAGGAAGGTACGTCCTGCTTCATCTGTTCTTGTTCAAGTTGCTTAATAATGTTGCTCATAATTTAATCTCTTATCCTGGGTAAACTGATATTGGGGGCTTACGCCATCCCATCATGTTTATGTTGCTGTTGCGCGAGTTCCTTTTTGAACTCTGCCAGCAACCTTGCTTGCTCTTCAGTCAGAGCCAGGTTTTCCAAAAGTTCAGGTCTTCTAAGCCAGGTACGGCCCAGCGACTGCTTCAGACGCCAGCGACGTATCTCAGCATGGTTTCCCGACAGCAATACCGGCGGTACTTCCATACCTTCTAACACTTCAGGACGCGTATAGTGCGGGCAATCCAGCAATCCTTCAGCAAACGAATCTTCGATTGCTGAAGCTTCATGGCCCAGCACCCCCGGAATAAACCGGGAAACGGAGTCAATCAGCGTCATTGCCGGTAGCTCACCACCGCTGAGAACGTAATCGCCAATTGACCATTCTTCATCAATCTCGGTCTGAATTACGCGCTCATCTACGCCTTCATAGCGACCGCACACCAAAATCAGCTTCTGATTTGTTGCCAGTTCGCTGACGCCCGCTTGATCAAGCTTGCGTCCCTGAGGTGAAAGATAAATCACCTTTGCGCCTTCACCTGCCGCGGCTTTTGCTGCATGAATGGCATCCCGTAAAGGTTGCACCATCATTAACATCCCCGGTCCGCCGCCGTAAGGACGATCGTCCACGGTACGGTGCCGGTCATGAGCGAAATCGCGAGGACTCCAGCTCTGGATGCTCAGCAGGCCATTTTTTACTGCCCGGCCAGTTACCCCGTAATCGGTAATTGCGCGGAACATTTCAGGAAACAGGCTAACGATACCTATAAACACAAGCCAATCCCCATAGTGCCGTTTTTTACCGTTTATTCGGAGAATTTAAAAACCAGGATCCCAGTCTACTTCGATGGTACGAGTAGCGAGATCGACTTTCTTGATAACCTGCCCATCGAGGAACGGAACCAGCCGCTCCTTGATACCAAATGCATCTTTCAGGTTTGCCTTGATGACGAGAACGTCATTAGACCCGGTTTCCATCATGTCGATGACTTTGCCGAGGCTATAGCCTTCCGTGGTCACTACCTGGCAGCCCATCAGGTCTTTCCAGTAGTAGTCACCCTCTTCAAGCGCAGGCAGCTGCGATGAATCCACGACAATTTCGCAATTAGTCAACAGATTCGCTGCATCGCGATCGTCAATGCCTTTCAGCTTAATGACGATATCCTGATTGTGGTGGCGCCAGCTTTCCAGCTCAACAACCTGCCACTGACCCGCCTTCTGGATAAACCAGGGCTGATAGTCAAAAATGCTTTCGGCGTCTTCGGTGGAGGAAAACACTCTGAGCCAACCACGGATACCGTAGGAAGAACCCATCTTGCCCAATACAATCGGTTCAACAGGTGCTTGTGCGGTGTGTTGCTTGCTCATCATGACCACCGTGACAGATTAAGCTGCTTTGTTAGCGGCTTTGATCAGCGCAGCGACGCGATCGGAAACAGTAGCGCCCAGGCCAACCCAGTGAGCGATACGATCCAGATCCAGACGAGTTCCTTCTTCGGTCGCAGAAGCGATCGGGTTGAAGAAACCAACGCGCTCAATGAAGCGACCGTTGCGTGCATTACGGCTGTCGGTAACAACAACCTGGTAGAACGGACGCTTTTTCGCGCCGTGACGTGCTAAACGAATAGTAACCATAACATCCTCTTGTGTGAATAAAACACCGGGCCCCATCGAGGAACGGAGCCCGGTGTCATATTAAAAGCCCGAAAATTTTACTGATTTCTGGGGAAATTGCAATCAGCAGTTATAAACTCTGCTGTGGAAGGGCGACTCCGGTACCCTTAAATTGGGTACCGGAGTATAAGTCATAGCCAGAATGCGCCAACCATGTGTCAGAAAAGAAGCGCGCCCCGGCAGAAATGGCGACCAGCCTATCGGCCTCCGGGGAACCCTGGCGGCATCATTCCTTTCATTCCGCGCATCATCTTCATCATGCCGCCTTTCGACTTCATCTTCTTCATCATGCGCTGCATATCGTCAAACTGCTTGAGCAGACGGTTCACATCCTGCACCTGCATTCCGCAGCCTGCGGCGATGCGGCGTTTGCGCGAACCTTTAATAATTTCCGGTTTAGCGCGCTCTTTCAGCGTCATCGAGTTGATGATGGCTTCCATACGCACCAGAACTTTATCATCCATCTGCGATTTAACGTTGTCCGGTATCTGCCCCATGCCCGGCAGCTTGCCCATCAGGCTGGCCATACCGCCCATGTTTTTCATCTGCCGCAGCTGTTCAAGGAAATCGGTCAGGTCAAAACCGTCGCCTTTTTTCAGCTTAGAGGCCAGCTTTTCAGCCTGCGCGCGGTCGACCTTACTTTCGATATCTTCGATCAACGACAGGACGTCGCCCATGCCGAGAATACGGGAAGCGATACGATCCGGATGGAACGGCTCCAGCGCTTCGGTTTTCTCGCCAACGCCGAGGAACTTAATCGGCTTGCCGGTGATATGACGAATCGACAGCGCCGCACCGCCGCGGGCGTCGCCGTCCACTTTGGTCAGCACGACCCCGGTCAGCGGCAGGGCTTCGTTAAAGGCCTTCGCCGTGTTCGCCGCATCCTGGCCGGTCATCGCATCGACAACAAACAGGGTTTCTACTGGATTGAGAGACGCATGGACCTGCTTAATCTCATCCATCATCGCTTCATCAACGTGCAGACGACCGGCGGTATCCACCAGCAGCACGTCGTAGAATTTGAGCTTCGCTTCTTTCAGCGCGGCATTAACGATATCAACCGGCTTCTGACCCACGTCAGACGGGAAGAAATCAACGCTAACCTGCTCGGCCAGCGTTTCCAGCTGTTTGATCGCCGCAGGGCGATAGACGTCAGCGGAAACGACAAGGACTTTCTTCTTGTGCTTTTCACGCAGGAATTTACCCAGCTTAGCGACGCTGGTGGTTTTACCCGCCCCCTGCAAACCGGCCATCAGCACCACGGCTGGCGGCTGCGCCGCTAAATCCAGCGCCTGGTTCTCTTCGCCCATCGCGGCAACCAGTTCGTTGCGCACGATTTTGACGAACTCCTGGCCCGGGGTCAGGCTTTTGTTGACTTCATGACCTACCGCGCTTTCTTTTACACGGTTGATGAAATCACGTACCACAGGCAGAGCAACGTCCGCCTCCAGCAGCGCCATACGCACTTCGCGCAGGGTATCTTTAATATTGTCTTCAGTAAGGCGTCCGCGGCCGCTAATGTTGCGCAGCGTACGCGACAAACGATCGGTTAAATTATCAAACATTGTCTCTCGCCTGAGGTGGAAACGGTCGGTCGCCGCAGCGACACAAAAACGGAATGGGCGCAGTATAACACGACATAAACGCGAATGTGCTGCAACGGTTGGAGCCAGAGTCGCGTGACGCTATACTGCTTCTCTTTACTATTTAGTCAACAGTCGACACCCCTATGCCTGTTTTTGCTCTACTCGCCCTTGTCGCCTACTCCATCAGCCTCGCGCTGATCGTCCCTGGCCTGCTGCAAAAAAACAGCAGCTGGCGGCGGATGGCGATTCTTTCCGCAACTATTGCGTTGATTTGTCACGCCTTCGCGCTGGAGTCACGCATTTTTCCCGGCGGCGAAAGCGGGCAAAATCTCAGTCTATTAAACGTGGGATCGCTGGTCAGCCTGATGATCTGTACGGTGATGACCATCGTCGCCTCGCGTAATCGCGGCTGGCTATTGCTACCCATTGTCTACACCTTCGCCTTAATCAACCTCGCGTTCGCTACCTTTATGCCGAACGAGTACATCACGCATCTGGAAACCACGCCGGGGATGCTGGTCCATATCGGCCTGTCGCTCTTCTCTTATGCTACGCTGATTATCGCTGCGCTTTACGCGCTGCAGCTGGCGTGGATTGACTATCAGCTGAAGAATAAAAAGTTGACCTTCAGTAGCGAAATGCCGCCGCTGATGAGCATTGAACGTAAAATGTTTCATATCACCCAGATAGGCGTGGTTCTGTTAACCCTGACGCTGTGTACCGGGCTGTTTTACATGCACAACCTATTTAGTGCGGAAAACATTGATAAAGCAGTGCTGTCTATCGTTGCGTGGTTCGTTTATATCGTCCTGCTTTGGGGCCACTATCATGAAGGGTGGCGCGGACGCCGGGTCGTCTGGTTTAACGTGACTGGCGCGGGGCTGCTGACGCTGGCCTACTTTGGTAGCCGCGTATTGCAACAGTTCATGAGCTAAGTCTTTAAGGAATCCCAAGTGGAACATATCTCCACCACCACGCTGATCGTGACGCTGATCGTCATGGTGGTCATCTCCGCCTATTTCTCCGGTTCTGAAACCGGCATGATGACGCTGAACCGCTATCGCCTGCGTCATATGGCCAAGCAGGGCAATCGTCAGGCAAAACGTGTCGAAAAGCTGCTGCGCAAACCTGACCGTCTCATTAGTCTGGTCCTTATTGGCAATAACCTCGTCAACATTCTTGCCTCGGCGCTGGGCACCATTGTCGGTATGCGCCTGTACGGGGATGCCGGCGTCGCCATTGCCACCGGCGTCCTGACGTTTGTGGTGCTGGTGTTTGCCGAAGTGCTGCCAAAAACCATTGCCGCGCTCTATCCGGAAAAGGTCGCCTATCCCAGCAGCCTGCTGCTCGCGCCGCTGCAAATCCTGATGATGCCGCTGGTGTGGTTGCTCAACACCATTACTCGCATTCTGATGCGCATGATGGGTATAAAAACCGATATCGTCGTGAGCGGGGCCTTAAGCAAAGATGAACTGCGCACTATCGTTAATGAATCACGCTCGCAAATCTCCCGCCGCAATCAGGACATGCTGCTCTCCGTTCTTGACCTCGAGAAAGTCAGCGTTGACGACATCATGGTCCCGCGCAACGATATTGTCGGTATCAATATTAACGATGACTGGAAATCCATTGTCCGCCAGCTGACCCACTCTCCGCACGGACGCATTGTGCTGTACCGCGACTCGCTGGACGATGCCATCAGCATGCTGCGGGTTCGCGAAGCTTATCGCCTGATGACGGAGAAAAAAGAGTTCACGAAAGAAGTCATGCTGCGCGCCGCCGATGAAATTTACTTCGTGCCGGAAGGTACGCCGCTCAGTACGCAACTGGTGAAATTCCAGCGCAATAAGAAGAAAGTGGGCCTGGTTGTTGATGAATATGGAGACATTCAGGGTCTGGTCACGGTTGAGGATATCCTCGAAGAGATCGTTGGCGATTTTACGACGTCAATGTCGCCTACGCTTGCTGAAGAGGTGACGCCGCTTAACGACGGTTCAGTGATTATCGACGGTACCGCCAACGTACGTGAAATCAACAAGGCTTTTAACTGGCATCTGCCGGAAGATGAAGCGCGAACCATTAACGGTATTATCCTGGAAGCACTTGAAGAGATCCCCGCCCCGGGCACCCGCGTACGCATCGAACAGTATGATATCGATATTCTTGATGTTCAGGAGAATATGATTAAAAGGGTGAAAGTGATGCCGGTAAAACCCATTCGCGAAAGCGTGGCCGAGTCATAGCAACCCTGGGACCTGGCTGAGGGGAATAGAAAAACGGCTACCTCGCGGTAGCCGTTTCGCTTATTTACTTCGCTTTCGCCACGGTGACCATCGCCGCGCGAATAGTACGGCCGTTCAGGGTATAACCCTTTTGCATCACGCCCAGAACGTTACCTGCCGCAACGTCTTCAGACTCAACCATCGCAATGGCCTGATGTACGTTCGGATCCAGCGGCACGTTAGTATCGCCAATCACTTCTACGCCGAACTTGCGCACCACGTCGAGCATGGACTTCAGCGTCAGTTCGATACCTTCAACCATCGGCGCCATATCCGGGTTAGCTTTATCAGCGACTTCCAGCGCGCGATCCAGGCTGTCAATAACCGGCAGCAGCTCGTTAACGAACTTCTCCAGCGCAAACTTATGCGCTTTTTCGATATCCAGCTCGGTGCGGCGGCGCAGGTTATCTTCATCGGCTTTCGCACGCAGCAATACTTCACGTTCGCGCTTCTGCGCTTCAGCAAGCTGAGCTTCCAGATTCGCAATTTTTTCATCGCGCGGATCCACCTGCTCAGCCGAAACCTCAGGCTCTACCGCCTCAACGTCGTCGTGCTGCTCCGTGATAATTTCTTCCGGGGCTTGCCCCTCAGGCGTTTTCTGTTCTTTACTACTCATGAATTTCTCCGCGTTTTTTTTCGCATTCATCTCGCTAACTTCGCTTATTATGGGGATCAGTTTCCTGGTTTCAAGGGAACGCAGCCAGATTGTCACTATTCATTTAACGCAAGGACATCCAGATCATGAAGAACCACTTCAAGTGTATAGGCATTGTGGGACACCCTCGTCACCCAACCGCGCTGACCACACATGAAATGCTCTGGCGCTGGCTGTCCGGCAAAGGTTATGAAGTGCTGGTTGAGCAGCAAATTGCTCATGAACTGCAGCTCAGCAATGTGAAGACCGGGACGCTGGCGGAAATCGGCCAGCAGGCAGACCTGGCCGTCGTGGTGGGCGGTGATGGCAATATGCTCGGCGCAGCGCGGACGCTGGCCCGCTACGACATTAACGTTATTGGGATTAACCGCGGTAACCTCGGTTTTCTGACCGACCTCGACCCGGATAACGCGCTACAGCAGCTCGCCGATGTCCTCGAAGGCCACTATATCGCCGAAAAACGCTTCCTGCTGGAAGCGCAGGTATGTCAGCAGGATTGCCAGAAGCGCATCAGCACGGCGATTAACGAAGTCGTCCTGCACCCTGGCAAAGTGGCGCATATGATCGAGTTTGAAGTCTACATTGATGAGGTGTTTGCTTTCTCTCAGCGCTCCGATGGCCTGATTATCTCCACGCCAACCGGCTCCACGGCTTATTCCCTCTCCGCCGGCGGGCCGATCCTCACGCCTTCGCTGGATGCTATCACTCTGGTCCCCATGTTCCCGCATACGCTGTCGGCACGCCCGCTGGTGATCAACGGTGACAGCACGATTCGCCTGCGCTTTTCTCAACGCTGTAGCGACCTCGAGATTAGCTGCGACAGCCAGATAGCGCTGCCGATTCAGGATGGTGAAGATGTGCTGATCCGCCGCTGTGACTATCACCTCAATCTCATTCATCCAAAAGATTACAGCTATTTCAATACATTAAGCACCAAGCTTGGCTGGTCGAAAAAATTGTTCTGATTTTATAGCCAGCCCCTTTACTGGATAAAAAACCATACTATACTGTACGAAAACACAGTAATGGTTTTTCATACAGGAAGGCAGCTATGTTGGCACAACTCACTATCAGTCATTTTGCTATCGTTCGTGAGCTGGAAATCGATTTTCACAGCGGGATGACCGCCATTACCGGCGAGACCGGCGCCGGTAAATCGATCGCTATCGACGCGCTGGGGCTGTGCCTCGGTGGTCGGGCGGAAGCCGATATGGTGCGCCGAGGCGCCAGCCGGGCTGATTTGTGCGCCCGTTTCTCCCTGAAGGACACGCCTGCCGCGCAGCGCTGGCTGGAACAGAACCAGCTTGAAAGCGGGCGTGAGTGTTTACTTCGTCGCGTCATCAGCGCAGACGGCCGTTCTCGCGGGTTTATTAACGGTACGGCAGTCCCTTTATCCCAGCTTCGTGAGCTCGGTCAGCTGCTAATCCAGATCCACGGCCAACATGCCCACCAGTTACTGACTAAACCCGAACACCAGAAAACGCTGCTTGATGGCTATACCGGTGAGTATGCGCTTACTCAGCTCATGGCAGAGCGCTATCGTCAGTGGCATAAAAGCTGTCGCGATCTGGCGCAGCATCAGCAGCAAAGCCAGGAGCGCGCAGCGCGTGCGGACCTGCTGCAATATCAATTAAAAGAGCTAAATGAGTTCAACCCGCTGGCGGGCGAATTTGAGCAAATTGATGAAGAGTACAAACGCCTTGCTAACAGCGGTCAGCTGCTGACTACCTGCCAGCATGCGCTGACGGTGCTGGCAGACGGCGAAGAATCCAACCTGCAAAGCCAACTCTACGCCGCGAAGCAGCTGGTCAGCGAGCTGGTTGGTATGGACAGTAAGCTCTCCGGGGTACTCGATATGCTCGAAGAAGCGTCTATTCAGCTTAGCGAAGCCACGGACGAACTGCGCCATTATCATGACCGACTCGATCTCGATCCGAACCGCCTGTTTGAGCTGGAACAGCGTATCTCCCGGCAAATTGCCCTCGCGCGGAAGCATCAAATTACGCCCGAAGAGCTTCCTGACCTTTACCAGTCACTGCTGGAAGAACAGCGTATGCTGGATGATAGCGCGGGTTCTCTGGAATCACTCAGCCAGAGGGTTGTGGAGCATCATCAGCTGGCGCTGGATACGGCGAAACAGCTGCATGCCTTACGCCAAAATAGCGCCGATGAGCTGACTCAGCTCATTACGGAGAGTATGCACTCACTTTCGATGCCGCATGGGGTGTTCTCCATTGATGTCGCGTTTGATGAGCGCCATCTTACGGCTGAAGGCGCAGACCATATCGAATTCCGCGTCACCACTAACCCGGGTCAACCGCTGCAGCCGATTGCTAAAGTTGCCTCCGGCGGCGAGCTGTCTCGTATTGCGCTGGCGATTCAGGTCATCACCGCGCGTAAGATGGAAACTCCGGCGCTGATTTTCGATGAAGTGGACGTCGGCATCAGCGGCCCTACGGCGGCGGTCGTCGGTAAGCTGCTGCGTCAATTGGGTGAATCAACCCAGGTGATGTGCGTTACCCACTTACCGCAGGTTGCCGGTTGCGGACATCACCATTTCTTCGTCTGCAAGGAAACCGACGGTGAAATGACCGAGACGCATATGCACCCTCTGGATAAACGCGCTCGTTTGCAGGAACTGGCCCGACTGCTGGGCGGTAGTGAAGTCACTCGTAACACCCTGGCAAACGCGAAAGAGTTGCTCGCCGCGTAAACTTTTTGATTTTCACAGAGTCATAGTGAACAGCAAATTGCCGACAGACCTGCAGCCGAAGGTTCCCAACCGGGCAAAGGTCTATTATCATCGGCATATTACAGATGAGCCACGTACTGCTCGGGCCCAAAAAGGAATCAAATCACTATGCGCTGTAAAATGCTGACTGCTGCCGCAGCGGTTCTTCTTATGTTGACCGCAGGCTGTTCCACTCTGGAACGAGTGGTTTACCGTCCTGACATCAACCAGGGTAACTATCTGGCACCAACCGATGTAGCAAAAATCCGCGTCGGCATGACGCAACAACAGGTTGCCTATGCTCTTGGTACCCCGATGATGTCGGATCCGTTTGGCACCAATACCTGGTTCTACGTTTTCCGTCAGCAGCCTGGGCATGAGAAAGTTACCCAGCAGACGCTTACCCTGACCTTCAACAGCAGCGGTGTGCTGACCAACATTGATAACAAACCTGCCCTGACGGCGGAGTAAAGCTATCAATACGCAAAAAGCGCTCAATGAGCGCTTTTTTTATATCTGCATCTTCGTGCGAAACGGTTACTTTCCGGCGCTTTTCTCTGCCCGCTGGCGACGCAGCTCTTTTGGGTCAGCAATCAGCGGCCGATAGATTTCTACCCGATCGCCATCTTGGACCCGATCGTGAAGCTTAGCCGGGCGGCTATAAATCCCCACTTTGTTCTTCGTCAGATCGATATCATCACGCAGCGCCAGAAGGCCGCTGGCCACGATCGCCTGTTCGACCGTCGCGCCCTCCTCCAGCTTAACGCTTTGCAGATACTGCTTTTCCGGCAATGCGTAGGCCACTTCAACCACGATTTTAGCCGACACTGTAGACCTCTTTAGCGCGGGTCGTGAACGCCTGCACCATATTCATGGCCAGCTCTTTGAAAATGCGACCAAAGGCCATTTCAATCAGCTTATTAGTGAATTCAAAATCGAGATGGAACTCAATTTTGCACGCTTCCGGGCTTAAGGGAATAAACTTCCAGCCGCCAATCAGCTTTTTGAACGGACCATCGACCAGACTCATCAGAATACTTTGGTTACTGGTCAGCGTATTTCGCGTTGTGAAGGTCTTGCTGATACCCGCTTTGGAGACGTCAACCGCCGCGGTCATTTGCGTCGGACCGAGCTCCAGAACCCGGCTACCGGTGCAGCCCGGCAGAAAATCAGGGTAGGACTTCACATCATTTACCAGTTGGTACATCTGTTCCGCACTGAACGGCACCAGGGCGGTACGGCTAATCTGAGGCATAGCAGGTTCCACATATAAACACGGTGTAAATAATATCATTTATCTGCTGCTAAAAAAAACGCTGTACCGCAACTCGTGCTAAGATAGCCCATTACGCCTCGCGGGAAGATTGAGGTACGACTGTTTTAAGACGATGACTTCAGGATACTATGACTAAGAAAAAAGCCCACAAACCTGGATCAGCCACCATTGCGCTGAATAAACGCGCTCGTCATGAATACTTTATCGAAGATGAATACGAGGCTGGTCTTGCCCTGCAGGGATGGGAAGTAAAATCTCTCCGCGCAGGTAAAGCCAACATTGGCGATAGCTATGTCATTTTAAAAGATGGCGAAGCCTATCTGTTTGGCGCCAACTTTACGCCAATGGCCGTTGCTTCCACTCATTACGTTTGCGACCCGACGCGTACCCGTAAGCTTCTGCTCAACCAGCGCGAACTGGATACCCTGTACGGGCGCATCAACCGCGAAGGTTACACCGTGGTTGCTCTTTCTCTGTACTGGAAGAATGCCTGGTGCAAAGTCAAAATCGGCGTAGCGAAAGGTAAGAAACAGCACGACAAGCGTACCGATATCAAAGACCGCGAGTGGGCGCTAGATAAAGCCCGAATTATGAAACACGCCGGTCGTTAATTCCCCTTCCTGTCAGGGTCAGTTTTGCTGGCCCTGATGCTATATCGTTGTTGATGCTGATTTTTCACCCAACCTGACGCCATAATCCTCAAAACGAGGACTGGTAAGCACATTCATAAATCTGTTATACTCACCGTACACATTGGGGCTGATTCTGGATTCGACGGGATTTGCGAAACCCAAGGTGCATGCCGAGGGGCGGTTGGCCTCGTAAAAAGCCGCAAAAAAATAGTCGCAAACGACGAAAACTACGCTTTAGCAGCTTAATAACCTGCTCTGAGCCCTCTCTCCCTAGCTTCCGCTCTTAAGACGGGGATCAAAGAGAGGTCAAACCCAAAAGAGATCGCGTGGAAGCCCTGCCTGGGGTTGAAGCGTTAAAACTAATCAGGCTAGTCTGGTAGTGGCGTGTCCGTCCGCAGGTGCCAGGCGAATGTAAAGACAGACTAAGCATGTAGTACCGAGGATGTAGGAATTTCGGACGCGGGTTCAACTCCCGCCAGCTCCACCACTTTTTAGTTGTTTGAAGTACAATGAAGTCTACTAAGCCCGCATGGAACCAGCCTTGCGGGCTTTTTTACGTCTATAGTAGTCTACCAAGAATTGCTAGAAGCTACTCGTTATGGCACCCTTTTTGGGACCCAGCACAAAGGGTCCAAAACTTGAGGGTCCCAAACATGGCAAAAATCGCTAAGAAGCTCACTGACACTGAAATCAAAAGCACCAAACCTGCCGAGAAAGAGGTTAACCTTTTTGACGGCGATGGTTTGCTACTGCGAATCGCTCCCCTGGCGAAGGGAGGGAAGAAAAATTGGTATTTCAGATATGCAGTGCCTGTGACCAAAAAGCGAACTAAGGTGAGCTTAGGAACCTATCCTCACCTTACACTTGCGAAGGCACGAGCTTTACGTGATGAATACTTGTCGTTGCTTGCAAATGGTATAGACCCACAAGTTCATAACACCCAGAAAGCCAATGCCCTGAAAGAAGCCACGGAACACACATTTCAAGCAGTAGCCAAGAAGTGGCTTGATGAGAAAGTCAAAACGTCAGGCATCTCCCAGGATCATGCTAACGACATCTGGCGAAGTTTAGAGAGAAATATCTTTCCAACGTTGGGTGATACCCCCATTAAGGAGATTCGCCCTAAAATGCTTAAACAGCATTTAGACCCCATAGAAAAACGAGGTGTCCTTGAAACACTTCGCCGCATCATATCCCGACTGAATGAAATCTTCCGTTGGGCAGCCACTGAAGAACTTATTGAGTTCAATCCGGCTGACAATCTTGCCCAGAGATTTAGTAAGCCGAAGAAACAGAACATGCCAGCCCTGCCCCCAACCGAACTCCCCCGCTTCCTTACAGTGTTAAAAAACGCCTCAGTCCGAATGGAGACACGATTGCTGATTGAATGGCAGTTACTAACTTGGGTTCGTCCCGGTGAGGCTGTTCGCACAAGATGGGCCGATATAGATACCGATAACTCAATGTGGAACATTCCTGCTGAGTTTATGAAAATGAAGAAGCCGCATAAAGTCCCATTGAGTAAAGAAGCTTTGCGTGTCATTGAGTCAATGAAATCAATAAGTGGGAATAGAGAGTGGGTTTTCCCAAGCATCAAAGCTCCACTCAATCACATGCATGAACAAACAGCAAATGCCGCTATTATTCGCATGGGCTTTGGGGGTGAGCTTGTGGCTCACGGAATGAGATCTATTGCACGAACGGCTGCTGAAGAGAGTAGCAAATTCAGAACAGAAGTTCTGGAAGCGGCTCTCGCACACTCAAAAAAGGATGAAATAATTGCCGCCTATAATCGTGCAGAATACTTAGCGGAACGAGTGGTTCTCATGCAGTGGTGGAGCGATTACGTCATTGCTCAAAAATTTAAAACATTAGCCGCATAAGTATTACAAGGCTCTAATCATCATTATTTTTTTCAAAGTGGTAAAATAACAGTTTACCACTTCAATTTGTGTTAAATATTAGAGATTAAGCCACTCAATTTCCTTTTTGACCAAACCATTATTATCTAAAACTTTAACCAGAGCTTTAGTTTTTATTTCAATCAATTGATCTTTATTATCAAATTCGATTAAATGTCGATACTTCCTCAGCAACTCCGAAGCTGCAGCGCGTGAAAAACCATATTCTTGCAATGACATTTCTTTTGGATTCACCGTTCCATAATCGACAAATTTTGAAAGATTTATGCCACTCGAATCCTCACCATGTATTGATTTACACAATTGATGATAATGAGCTAAAGCACTTTCTAGTTTGAATGTTATATCAGTTTCTATGGTATTTATAACTTCTAAAATTTTTTGATTCAAATGTTGCGGATTATTTTTATCAAAATCGACCCAAGAGAATGATTCAACATCACGTACTGATTTGCTGTATTTAATGGAGTTATTTATTATTGCACTTATAGGTTCTCCCATCAGCCAAGCGTATGTCATAATATGAAAAGGAACAATACCCTTAGGGTTAACAATTTCGTATACGTCATTAATTTTTTTGAGGTATCTTTTGACATCTTCATTCTGAAAAGTAGTTAGGGTATTATTTTTATTTAATGCCAACTTATAGGCAGAAGACTGAGTATTAGAGTCAAAACGATGATTTTCTGAAAAGGTTGAGATATCAATGCCAAGGATATTTTTCCTTGTTAGATGTTCGCGCCCAGCGGAAATTATTTTTTGTCTAACCCTTGAATCAAAGGTTTCTAATAGTCCACCGATTTTACCTTCATTTAGATATGTTAAAACCTCCGATAAAATCATAGTTGATATTTCTACCACTTTGGGGTCGGGGTTTTGTACACTTTCATTAAGATAATTAAGAATTTTACGATGTGCTTTCAATAATGGGGAGATTTCGTCATCAATTTCTATTTTATCTTTGCTTGATACCGAACTTTCAAATTCACACCACGTATTTTCCCCATTACCAATACAAATAATATTTCCTGTCAACTCGTTTTTGTAGCGGCCTGCTCTCCCTGCAAGGTTCCAAAAATCAAGGGAGAAGCCACTATTATTATTAGCCTTACCAAATGGGTAGATAAACACATTTTTAGTTGGTAAGTTTACCCCCTCCAACAAAGTAGATGTGCAAAAAATATATTTAATTTTTTTGTTCGCATAAAGGATCTCAATTCTCTTACGAATAAAAGAAGGCAAATTACCATGATGATATGCGATACCATATTTTAAGAGATGAGGTAACGAGAAATCCTTATGAATAAAGTCAGAAATTAGCTTCGCTTCATTAATCAACTCATCATCAACTTTTAGCGGTATTTTTTTAGAATTTAAATACTCAGCAAACTCTATGGCCTTGTTCACACACTGTGATTTACTTGATACATAGATTAAATTTGAATCATGATTTGACCCTATTTTTAATATCAAATCAAAGTCAGAATCGAACGTATCTGATACATTAAGTTCAACTACCGCTTTTGTCACAGTGTCAAAATACTTATATTCTTTATTACCTATATTTGCAAAAAACAAACTTTGAGCAACTGGACTTTCCGCAATACTCAAACTACTACCAGTAATATTAAAGTATTTGAAAAATATTTGAGGGTTAGTAATTACCGGACTAGAAAAAACAAGCTTTAAATTAGAATATTTTTCTAATGAATGAGAAATGACTTTATACAAAGTCATTGATCGCTTACTGCTTTTATCAGCTAATTTATGAGCCTCATCAATGAAGAGCACATCAACTTTAATATCATTTAAATTAGCTTCGTATAGAAAATTATTATATCTTTCTTGCGTGAATATCATAATATTCTTTGTGTCAACTTTTACACCTGACACAGATTTGGTAACATTTACATGTTCAATTTTTCTTTCATTGAGCATGGCTCGAAAATCTACCAAATATTCTTCAAGCAGAGCCTTAGTTGGTAAAATAAAAACAATCATTTGAAACTTATTAAGTAAATCAATTGCACAATTTTTTATAACAAACGACTTACCCAGGGAGGTAGGACCAGAAAAACTAAAGAAATTGTTAGTCAGAATCTCATTGTAAATATCATATTGACGATTAGTAAATGATAATTCTGAACTGGGTATTGTTTGAACGGTTTTCCGAATATCACCTAATATAGTCGATGTTGTTGAGAGAGACACGGAAGAATCAGTAAAAGATGTTACTGCTGAAAACAAACCGAACTTAGTTAGAATAGATTTTGTTATAGCTTTTGTATAACTATTATCTGCAAATAGTTCGTTAACACCAGAGATTATTTTTAATGCTATTGCTCTATTTTGTTCAGAACCGGAGTTAGATAAGTATTCGCTGAAGTGTAGAAGTCGCTGATGATGTTCAGAAAAAAGAAATTCACATTTATTTTTTTCAAAGAAAGAAGTGGCTAATTCATTTAGTAGACACCTGTAGTGATTGTTAAACTCATAGCTACTCTTAATTCGTTCACAAAGGTATTCAATAAGACTAGTCATCACCATATAACTCCCTAACAATAGCCTGTGATAATTCATTTATTCTGTTGCTTGGCATAATCAATAAATTTAATTTAAGACCTGATGAAAGAGTTTTTAGAATGCCTTGATCAATACTTTTACATGCGTTATTGACTATAGAAATAATATAGTCACTGACAGTATTAAATTCATCTTTGTTATAATGCTCCATCGACAAGGTAAAAACTAAACAAAATGTGTTAAGGTTTCTATTTCCAGTGAATAAAATTTTAAATAACGTTTCGCACTCTGATTCAGGAAGTTTTTGGTTTAAAAATGTACGTTCTAAAAATAGTTCCTGATTAAAACCATAAGAATTAAAATTAGATATTACTTTCTCAATTTCATTATTAAGTTCTTCTATTAAGTTATTATGACCGCAGTAATTAGAAAATGCCAACTCACAGCTACCATCCTTAGTGATCATATAGTGCATATGGTGGTAATATTTAGCTGTTAAACCCGTAGAGTAAAGATGAGGTGCATTAAGATAGGTTTCAACCAATCTTCCAGTTAATAGTTTATTAGCTGGTTCATGAGATACATCATTAGACAATAACACACCCGCTCTTGCCACACTTTGAGTAGGTAAAAGTTTATTGTTTGTAAGCATGTAATTAAATTCAATCAACAAAAACTTTGCAATAGGATTTAAGTCAAAATGAGGAAAACCATTATGAATTGGTATATAGGTGACTATCTCAAAATCTTTGGTTATTGTTTTTCTAAATATTTCCTTTACGTAATCATCTATAGAGTTATCTAACTTAACAGTCCAAACTGGCTTATGAAATAAGACACAGTCAAAAAATTTATTAATCACATCATGATCTATATCATTCAAACTCTCAGCTATAAGATCGTTATTTTTCCCATTTTCAATTATTACAGCATGTGCAACAGGAAAATCTGATTCTGGATATTCTAAAACTAACCCGCCCGAAACACCTTTATATCCTTTTGATTTTTCTATTAAATCGGGAGTCGAATTTGATTCAATATTATACTTTATTAGCCCTTGCGGGACTGGTTGCGGAAAATTGAGCATGATTCTTCCAGGTTCAGTATCTTTTTCCTTGAAAGCATTAAGATAAAAAGTCTTACCTGATATATTTTCTATTTCACCTATGCGTAAGGGATGTGTGGCATTACCACTAACTCGTGTAATAACTAAATCTTTATCTGGAAAGCTATATACATCTTCAGCATTAAGGAGTGTTGACATACGGTCGAAAGAAAGACCGTTTACTTCAGGTTGAATGTTACATCGCCTACAGCAACTTGCAATTTTCGCCTTAAATGGTTCGCAATTACCCTTCCGATGGCAAAGGCCATGCTTCGAGGAAATTACAAAAGCTGCATCGCAAGAACTGGCCTTGAATAGATACCCTGTTGATTCAGAGCCTAACACCCTGATTTTTATGCAATTACTTACACTCATAGTATCTTACATTCACTCCATTTGAAGAATAAGTGCATTCTGCTTGACATTCTAACACATTGTTCTCATTGAAAATACTCCTAACATCTTCATTATCACTACTAAAATGAAATATTGCTTCCGGGTATTGAACCAAAATTCTAGCAATAGTTTTATTATTTGGATGATTATGTTTACTCTTGTCGGCACAAATAATATATTCTGTTTTACCTATTATATTTATCAACTCACTATTTGAGTTTCTTTCACTCCCATGATGTGACAATTTGGTGACACAAAAACCTGGTTCAATTTTGTTTAACCTGAAGGATTCAATGACATCAGTAGCCCATGCATCACCTAAAAACAATCCCCTAAAACCATTATACTCTATGATTAGAGATAAGCTGGTTCTATTAGTAATAGATCTATCAGGCAGGAATTTATCGGTTCCATTAGCGACTTCTTCAATACACTCTAATAAGGTAGGTTCCACTTTTTCATCAGATGATATTTGGGGTTGATTCTTTTTGATATAATCATTATGCATATGATGAAGTGCATCAATAGTCGGTGTTAACGGAATAAGCTTTATATCATTGATAATAACTGGTTCATTACCAAATACTAATGCCTCCAAGGAAACTGTTTTATCCTTTATAAGGGTATCTAAACTGATATCTTGATTATAGGAAATCTGTTGTTCATGATCATTAAAAAGTTCACCACAAATACTGAGGCTATTAAAAATGAATTTTTCAATTTTAATTCCTGAAGATAATACATACTCATAACCGCCAATATGGTCATCATCATTATGTGTAACAATTGCAATATCAATTGTTCTATCATTCAATAAATCTTTAAGCTTCTCTTTAACATTCCTTCTTATCAAAAACGTTTTAGGCCCAGAATCAATAAGTATCAATGTATGGGTGAAATCCAATAGAATACAGTCGCCATGACCAGCATCTAAGATATTAACAATTATCATTACAATTACCTTTCTTCAGAATAAACATTGAATTCTTTATAATGTATTCAGTCTGTCATAAGCGACAATTCAAATTGTTAAACAAATCACAGCTTAGTCTCCTATAAAACAACTCATCCTACACCTCATATTTTCATTATTGAAAAAACATCATTGCACATCTTGACATTAAAAAGATATTGTCATATGAGTGATATTATATATTATACTCAGGAATAATTAAATGAAAACTCCAATAATAATCACATTAACCTTACTTTGTTCATTTAACTGTCTTTCTGCTGATAGTTTTTCATCTAATGCAAAGCTAGAGTCGTATGCAAGTCAATTACAACAAACTTATTTAGACATATATAACCTAAGGAAAAATGAAAAGATAAAATATGAAAAACTAAGATTGAAAGTCATCGATTTAAATTACAACTATCTGTATGAAATGAAAAAAGAAAACGAACATAATTTTAATGCGTTTAATAAGGCATTAATATCCAATGAGCGATTATTTAGTGATTGCTCAAAGAGTATTGACCAAAAATTTTGTGCTTTAAAAAGAACAATCTATTCTCAAAATGTTTTAATAGCAAGCATGGTAAGTAAGGGTATCTCTTTGGAAGACACATATAATATATTGAATAAATATAAGGAAAATAATTACAAGTCCTTTATAAAATTAAGCCACTAATATTACTTGATTTTTTATTTTAATTGCTTTACTTTCATAATTCCAACGAATCTACTTTGGGCATGATTATGAGTAAAAATTTGTCACTTACTGGGTTAGTTCTCATATGTCTGGCATTTAATGCGGTAGCATCCTTACCACAAAAAGTGGCTGACGTGGATATTGTTCCTCTGGGCCTTGCATGTAAAGAAAAAGTGTCATCTCCATCCACAACTGATTCAGAGCTATTATCAACACTAAGATTTACTTATTATGTTAATGAAAAGCAAGCAGTGAGAGTTGTATCCATGCTGAACTCAATTCCGAATATACAAAAAACGGACTGTAAAGAAGTTGATATCACTTACAACAACCTTCACAGCAAATAAAAATTTGGGGCTAATCCTTTAGCCCCATAAACAGATAATGGCAAAAGAGATGGCTTATTATTTTGAAAGAAATATAAATATCGAATCAGAAATAGATGATATTCTATTGGGTGATATGCGGTATTCTTTTGACCGATTTTACTATTTACATCCATTGATGAACAGAATCGAAAGATTAGTAAAAACGTGCAAGGAGTCCAAATATGATGAGCGACAATTAATTAATACCTTAACGAATATTAAAGACGAAAAATTTATAGATACATTAAAAAACAGTGAACACAATAAATACATAGAAAAAATAAAAGAATATATCAGAACTCTGAAAGAAGATTTTCACATCAAAGAAAATAATAACTTTTATCCATTAAGTTATGATGCAACCTCTATAACCAATGATTATTTGTTTTTTTTATCTCAATCATCATCATCATCAAGCAGAAGAGATTTTAACAAAACTAATTATGGCTGGTATACAGTTTATAAAAATGTCATATATAAAATAGTAGAAAAACCGGATGTTTTTTTATTGGATAAAAAATTCATTAATCATTTCAATGAATCTTCATCAATTTCTGACTTACCAAATAAAATGCAATCTATGCATGCTGTGGTAATCATAATCAACAATAATCACTTCACTGATGAATTTAAAATAAATTTATTCAGCCATGAGAAAGTAATTGGGGCAATGGTCATTTATGGTAATAATAATACATATTTCCACAGTCTGAATTATCTAATTCTTTCATTTAGATCTTTCCTATGGAGTATTCTAAAAAAATACGATGATAACAATGCATGGTATATCGATAGAGATAAAGTTGTAACTTTAAAAAAAACAATTACAAAACTAAATACTATCATTAGTACTGAAACCAATTACATAAGACCTATCAGATATAATCAAATTCAGTTTGATCTTGATAAATCTCAAATCGTGGATTATTCTGTTCGGTTATACAAAATATTATCAACATTTGATGGCGAAAAAAATCATTTAGAAAGAATAGCATTTTTTATAAATTATTTTAAATCTACAAACTACAATATTAACACAGCATCCAACATAGACTATTTCATAAGGAAAAGTCTATATACAATTAGTGCCAATAGATATTTATATAAAAGACAAAAAAAAGGTGACATACATAATGAACTTAACCTCTCTTCATTATTAAAAACATTACTAGAACTATCATTGGATTCTAATACCTTTCTTGTAACCCAAGAAGAAATGAATGGTGCTGGTAATAGTGATATAGAAATAAAGTTTTATAAACACCCATTGGTAATAATCGAAACTAAGCTAGTATTAGACGGTCACACGCTTGAAAAATCAGTGACTACCGGCTTAGAACAACTTTACAATAGATATTCGAATAGGCTTGAAATATTTAAAGGACATATACTAAATTTATATTTAGTGATTTTTTATGTTGATCCTGACATTGCTATTGTCAGAAAAAAGATAGAATTTGTTATTTCAAGATATTGTGAAAGAAATACACTCGACTTCAAACTTAACGAAGCTTATGATAGAAGTAGTTTCAGTGTAACATTCACCGAGAATTATATTAACTTCGGAAAAAGAAGCCAAAACATAGAAATCATAATATGTAGATTGGAGAATGAACCTAATCTAGACAGATTAAATTTAAAATCTTTTGACAATAAAAAACAATTTAAATAAATCTCATAAAGAATTACCAAGCAAGGGCTAACTCATCGAAGCGCTACGCTGCTTCTTCGAGTTCCCCTTGTTTTTTCGCCCTTCGGTTGAAAAAAATTAAAAGCAAAATCAACACGCGGCATTGACATTACTCGCTTCTATCATATAAATAAATTAAGCATAAGGAATATGCTTTTATTTAATTGTATGAAAAGGAGTTCATATGTTCGAAAATAATACTTTTAATAAGATCGTTGTCAGTAAGCACTCCCATAATGGAAACGTTAACGAAGAGAAGCTCACACACAACCAGCTTCGTTCTCATTGCGTCAGTGTAAGATTAAATGATGAAGAGCTAATGCTTCTCAATGAGAGACGTTGCCGTCATCCTAAAGGCGAGTGGCTTCGCTTATCTTTACTTAATAAACTTCCTGCTGTCGTTCCAGCTATCAATATTGAAGCCTGGAAAACCCTTGGTGAGATTTCGCAGAAGCTAAACAAGCTTGTGGCTCATCTTGATAGCAAGAGCTATGAAAGCTCTCTGACGCAAACTGAACTCTTCGCCGTAAAGCGTCAGGTCTCAGAACTTCGCTTGCATTTAATTACCGCTGACCTGTGGAGAGCTTCCCATGAAGGGAATGCAAAAAATCCGCAGGGGTAAGAGCTTCGCTGGTGTAGTGCTTTACGCATTAAAACCAGCTTCTCATCATAAAAAAGATCCGATAGTGATTGGCGGGAACATGGATGGAAGCTCCGCTGAAGATCTGATAGTTGAATTTAATACCACAAAAGCGCTTCGTCGTGATGTGGTCAAACCCGTATGGCACAATTCGCTTCGCTTGCCGAAAAACGAAGCGCTGACAGATGCTCAGTGGTCAGGGATTGCTGATGATTACATGTCCCGAATGGGCTTCTCTGAAACGCACCTCAGATGCTATGTCCTTCATGATGATGCGGCCGGCCAGCACATCCACATTATTGCCAGTCGTATAGATCTATCCAATAGAAGTCTTTACTTGGGCAAAAATGAAAACCTCATCAGCACCCGTATCATCCAACAGTTAGAAATAGATCACCATCTGACCAAAACCAAAGGGCCAGAATTGGTAGCATCACCATCCCCAGCTTCGCTATCCAGAAAATCCCCGCCCCAAAAACCGATAATCGCAATACCGAAGCCTAAAAAGCTATCGCGTAACGAAGCGATGATGGAGAAGTATAAAGGAGAGCTATCACCCAAATCGGTTATTCAGGAAGCCCTGGAAGCATTACTTGTCGATAAACCATCCACCACTGATTTTGTGATGCAGCTTGCCGCCAACAATATCAAAGCGCTTCCGAATATTGCCTCAACAGGGAAAATGAATGGGTTTTCATTCGAATATCAGGGGATTGCTTTCAAAGCTTCGCAGTTAGGTAAAGGTTATTCCTGGTCTGCCTTACAAAACAGGCTAGATTACCAGCCGGAACGCGACAATGCTTTCCTGTTTGCATTGAAAATGCCCTCAGTCAGTAAGGCATCGGTTAGCGAAGCGCCTGATAGTGCCATAGCAACACATCCACATGAAATCACAACAACGGAAGCTAACAGCCCCATAGCAGCGCTTATCCATGATAATAGTGCTGGTCAGGACGAATACACTAACGCTTCAGTCAAACCGATTCACTTAGAAGCAGGTGCTGGTGCTCAAGAAGCGTTTGCAACCGAAGCGGTAAAAGAAGCCTCCAAGCGAAGCTATATGGTTTCAACATTCAGATGGTTACAAACCATCCCCTATCTCAACACCATTATTACCATCTTCAAAAAACTCAAAATCCCACCCCTTAAACGCCCTAAAAAACACAAAACCATCACTGGCATGAGAGTGGTAGAGATTACACCTATCCCCCAAAAAAACTTCATCGAATCTGCACCTCAATCCAAAAGAACTTCGCTTTCGATGTAAGGCTGGCAAGCCTTTTTTGAGAGATACAAGTCAATACATTGATCGTTTATACCGATCGATAATCTATCGTTGATAGTTAGTGTCTATCATTAATCTGTAATCGATCGGTACAAGTGATTTGCCTTTCCAGCAAACTCAGTCAAAATGTCTATTTACAAGTATTCATCTAATAGACTGATTTAACTAGTCTATTTTCTTATTCTAATAAGAAGAAGGTTTTGAAATGGCAGATACCATCTCGTGTGTATTCCTTGATTTCTCCATAAAACGAATATGACTTCATTCAGAACACATAGGAATTTTTATGAGTATCTCCACTATGAAACACCATAACATTGGTCTGTCTGAGCGACAGCAACAAGAAATCATTACTAATGAATTCGAAGTGTTTGGTGAAACTTTCAAGTTTGCGGAGATTTTCTCTGCGACTGTTATCAGTTCCAACCCAACAAATGCTCAAATCTTGGTAAAAACAGATGATGGCGATGAAAAGCAGATTTCAGCCTATGGAATCGCGTTCAGGCACTCACACAGGATTCGTCTATATGAACTTCGAAAGTATAGTAACGATAACTTGTGTGTCGTATATGCAGATGCGATCATTGTTAATTTAAACACTGGTGAATATAAAGTAAAATTAAGCAGTAAAACCGTCATTATTCCAGCTTTACTGACAATACTATTTCATAATGCTTCGACGGCATCCTTTTTTAGAGCAATGCCTGTTCCGAAATGGTTTTATTTTCTCTTCACGTTGCTTTGCTTGGCTTCTTTCATTGCATTTTGCTCATTGCTTATGGGATTCAAAGACGGATATGTGTGGGATGAGCACAAGTATATGTGGCTCACATATTTTCTATCAAGGATCGGAAGCTTCGTTTGTATCAAAAGGATTAAAAGAAGAAGCGAGAGATTTGAAAATGAACTTAGAAACCTTATTGAGTCAATAAAACGCTAAAATTTAAAAATAAAACGGAAATTTTTGTATGAAAAAAATCATTATCGTAGGATTCGTTTTTATGACCTTGGCAGGTTGTTCTTCAGTAGGCAACCAGTCATTGAAAAATGAGACGCAGGAAAGTGTGAAAACCAAAATTGTTAAAGGCAAAACTACAAAACAGGACGTGTTAGCATCGTTCGGTGAACCTGACAGCCGCTCCTTGATCGATGGTGAAGAACAATGGTCTTACACTATGTATAACAGCCAGTCCAAAGCTACCTCTTTCATCCCTGTTGTTGGGCTGCTTGCAGGCGGCGCAGACTCACAAACGAAATCTCTGACAGTTTCTTTCAAAGGCGAAAAAGTTAGCACATATATCTTCAATGCTGGAACAAGCAACGTGAAGACTGGCATCTTTTAGGTAAATGACAAAGCCAGCATCAGGGGAAAATTTAACCCGTAGACTTTCAATCTACGGGTTTTTTAATGAAAATCACAATCCATACTTACTTTTTTTTGCCATTTTAACCAGCTCTTTTTTTAACGGCATCTGTTCATACTTCTTCTTTTCATGAAGATAAATTCTTTCAGTGCGACTGCTATTTTCGACTATGTAATTGATAAGAGAAGAACATACTCGCTTCATACGCTCTTTATCAATAAGATCATCATCTAACTTCTTGATATAGCTATAGTATGATAACAACAAAAAAGTTAACACAACCTCCCTGTTGGAAAATGTGAGCTTTTCTATTTCATTTTTATACTTGATATAAAATCCAGCGCAAAACAAGTAAGACTTCTCTGTGATATCTTTTTCGTAGAAACCAGATTGAACCAACTTATCAACGAATCGATCCAAGAGAAGAAGGTGTCTTTCCATCAAATTAATATTTATTTTATTCATAACATGCATCCTTGCAATTAATAATTTTCCCTCCTATATTTAAATATCACAAGTTTATAAAAAATCAATATGGGTATTAAGATTTCTTCACAATTTACACCAAATGAGTTTATATTATTTTACAATCACTTTGTCTTTGGTTAATAGTAAATAATGGAGCCAAATGTTCTTCCTGCCGAAATCCATATATACCGAGATCGTTGAAGTCGCTTGATTAGCTCTATGGGAGATCAACACCATGTCTAATAAGGGATAATCTTAAAGCAACAAATTAGAGATCTGTTTTTGAAAAACAAATTATCATGTTGTACAAGAAATAGTTTCGTTATACCGACTAATCTCTATCTGGTTTTGCGGTCATGACGCTCTCTGTCTATCTCAGGAAGAGAGCTATAGAGTTGATGCTCTTTGATACCAAATTTATAAGCATTATATTTAATTAGCATATTCTCCTGTAAAACACGGTCATGTTGCACCTCCAAAATAGCCAATTTATCTTCCAGATTCTTAATATGTTGGGCAGCAATATTAAGGTTTGCTGGCTTTTTTATTTTTGAATCGTCGTCCTTTATACCTTTTTTCTTTTGATTGAAGACCACTACGATATCTTTATGACAGTTTAAAGTCTGTCGTGTAGGCTTTCTTCCCAAACGTTCTGCAATCTTTTCGCAGAGTAAATCCCACGTCAATTTACCATTCCATTTGATAATTATTTTTTTAATCGTATCAATTTCAAATCCAGTTAAATGTTTTGCCATAATGTCCTCACTTGTTTTTAACTTTGATTATATTATTTATTAAAATGCCCTCTTTTTGTTCTAATACACGCTGCATGTGTGTGAAACTTGATCCAGTGAGTCTAATTTTTGAACCTTCTGGAATATCTGGATCTTTCAAGATAGAGATCAAATCTTTCAATCTTTCGCGTGTCCTTTCTTGATAGTTAAACCATTTATCCGCACCAAGCTCTTCTTCTTGAATAGAGAGTTTAGCTTTAGTATAAAGTTTTTCAACTTGAATTAAACGTTGTTCAAGATTCTCCAGCTTATCATTTTCACCTTTAACACAAACTTGCTCATCACAATGTAAACAATCACGAAATTTTTCACATGGACTAATTAAGTAATCATGCACGCAATAACCAAATTCCGTAACGTGGACTGCACCATGATCTAATATGTCTAAGTCAGAGAACTCGGCCGGAAGGCTCGGAGCTAAATCTCTAACAGAGAATGCTGGAGCTATATTAACATAATTACTTATATTTAGAGCGCGAGACTTTTCAAACATCTCTTCTTCTGTCATGTGGTTGTAAACATGATTTTGTGAAGCGATCGCTCGGCCAGACCATTTAGCGATATCCAATTGACTCATATTTCCACGCTGTGCAATCGTGTTAAGAAGATGTCTGGCTTGATGTGTTCTAATGCGAAGAGGTTTACCATTAGCATCCATATAACCATGCCTTTCAAGAATCCCCGGTGTATTTTTTGTTCCTTTTAGGACTCTACAGAAAAATTCGGTATTTGATCTATATGGTTTATAAATCACCGTCTGATTGTGCTCTTCCAATTGGTATTTATTAATCAAACATAAAGCCTCGCTATACTTAATTTTCTTTTTTTTATCATATACAGGGAAGCATTCTGGTAGTTGAGAAAGAACAAACTGACATAAATATTTTAAGGTATAAGTATGACTATGTGTGCATGGATTAAGGTTTAGTTCGGCTAGTCTTGCTCTAGCTTTACCTTCTGTTCGTATAGAATGATAACCTAATGCCTGGAATACCTCGACGAGAGTTAGTGGCTCGTCCAATCCTTTATCAGGGCATTCAGGATGTCTGAAGAAGCTGTCGTGTTCACTTTCAGCCCATAAACTAAAATCGCGAGCGTTTTTAGATATTTTTCTGAGTCTTTCTATAGCCTTCTTCGCTACTGGAACCATAACTGTAGGTATCCATTTGATATCGCCACCATAACCTTTATTTGAGAAAAATCTCAGACCGTAACGATTAACTCCATTTCTATCTTTCTCTTCAATTTCACAATCTTCTGGAAGAGCCAGGATCTCTGAAATCCTGCTGGGAGCGCACATAAGCAATGCGAAAACAGATGACAGATAGGCATCTCGGTCGCTAAGTTGGTTGTCAGGCAGCGAGAATATTTCAGCCATAGCATTCAGAGAAGCTTGATTTGGCAATTTTTTTCTTCTTTCATTTTTTGACTCCTCATCAACCTTTCTAGTTTCTGGAAATTTAACGGAACTAACCCACTTAATCACACCACAATTTAAAAAAGCTCGATTATTAAGGAAATTAACCATTCTCTCAAGTTCCTTGTTTAAAGCATAATTTCCACTTTCCTTATAGTTTTTACCTATTTCAGACGAAGCTTCATTCAGTAGGATAAAATTAATAGAATTAATATTTGATTTCCCTGTCCTATTTAACAATACATATTCAACTATAGATAAAACTTTCAAAATCTTACCCATAGTTGATTTATGTCTTCTTCCTCCAACAGTATATTGATAGGTAACATAACTTTTAGCAAAATTCATGAATTCGTTATTAAGTGGTTCATTTTTAACTTTATTATGTTTTTTAAAAATTGCTTTTATCGGCCAAGAGTTAGATTCCCATTCAAAGTCAAAAGTCTTTTTATGAATATCTTTGCAATATTCAATGAATGAATCTATGTTTTTTAATGCAGTAATTTCTCTATTCGATTTAAATGATTTCACTTTTGTTTCTGCATTCATTTAATCAATCTCCCATTTTTAATTTCCTCACATTTTTTTATAACCTCTTCGACAGCTAAAATAGTTCTATCAAGAGACTCTGCAACTCTTGAATCTTTAGTAAGATCGAGGACTGTCCTCCTTTCCTCTACAAGTTTGATGTAAATAAGATCATGTCTTGCATCCAGCCAAGGACGAAAGCTTATACAGGTATAACAAGGGACTGGTACGTTAGCTGAGCATGATGAACATTGATTACATTGACCTGCATCATCACCATCTAAATCTCGTATCCTACGAGATGCATGTATGTCATCATCTATGTGTTCAATAACTTCCCCTTGAAATATTTTAGAGTATTGAAACAATTCTTCCCCTACAGTTTGGTCTATCTTATATGCATAATCAGCATTGTTCTGGATATAAACCCCCGCATGTTGTGGGCTTGTATGATCCAACAACTCACTGATAACTTCCGCTCCCGCACCTTCTCTTGCGGCTCTTGTTCCTAACGTGTATCTAAATCGTCTTGGGCTAGCATGTAGAGGTTTTGCTGTTCTCTCAGACATAACAGTTTCTTCTGCAAGAATTTTTCGTACCAATCTTGCAATTTTCAATGTATTAAAATGTATTTTATCTGATGTAAAAATGTCATCTTTTTCATTGTTATCTAACATATACCTAACTCTAAGCGTAGAAACGAACAACGGAACCAATTGTTTCTCATCATTATTTAGCACTCTGTCTAAATGTTGAGAAACAATTTCTATGGAGTCTTGAGCTTGTTTCTGAAGTAAGTCGTATAAATTACCTGTTATTCTGAATGTTCTAAAAAGCTCTCTAAAATCATTTTTTTGTTTTATTCTTGGTATTTTTAATAAATATGAAACCTCACCTTTACTATTTTTAGCCTTTATAATGTCAGATACTTTCATTTGTGTTATCTGTAGAGTTCTTCGTCCTGTATGACTTACAAGTAAAGCCATCGTGTAATCAGATAAAGAAATACTCCCTCTTTCATATGCTCTTAAAGCTGCCTCATTAAACCCTTGAAGTTCTGCATCTGTTAATGGACCCTGTATAGGATCTTTTCTTTTGATAACATCTCCAGCTTTTCTGATATCAGAAAAATTACCCCATGAAAGAATAAAGTTGTATAATTTTTTATCAACACCAGGGTATCCTAACTCATACCATGTTTTAAAAAAACTTTTAAGATATGTTCCGTAGTTTTTCTTGTTTTGATTATTATTTTGAAATGCTATCAAATCCTGTTCTGTAATTTTCTCTGAGTAGTCCATAAAAATAAAAAAATATTTTAAGATGTAGCTACATAACATCGCAGTTGATGGGCTGTTATATTGAGCATAATGAGCTAAAGTTTTTAAAAAACCTTCTCGTAAATTATTATTTATTTTGCTCGTTATTTTATAAACACGAATTTTATTATTAATATCAATAGACCAAACATCATCATATAGATTAAAGCTATAACCTTCTGTTTTAGCCTGCACCAATAATAACTGGTATTCAATATGTTTCTTAGCTATCTTGCTCATCTCAAACCTCCTTTTTTTAGTTGATCATTTTGCAATGATAATGCTACTACCCCTGCTTTTTCTCTAATGAACCTTTCATTATATATACTCGAAGTTTTCGACTTTTCACTCCATCCCATATTGTAGGCTCTTATTTTTTCTTGTTCTATTTCACCAACTTCGCCAGAAGCATCCATAGCTTTAGAAAAATTATTATTCCATGTATGTCTTAGCTGATGTCCGGCAAAATCACTGAGTTCTAATGATGTTTTTTTAATCTCACTAATGATGTTGTTATATCCACTCTTAGAGATTGGCTGACCTTGTGTTGGCCCTGATTTATGAGTAACAAATAGATAGCTATGTCTTCTGGCTTTCTTAAACTTACGTCTTTCATTTAGCATATAGTTGCGAATCTCTTTAAGTAAAACATCTGAAAGTTCTATTTTCCTTTCTAATGTTTTAACTAAAGGTTGCCTTCTTCGAGGATCAGATTTCTCATCAGCCCTTCTACGAATAGATATACTACCATCATGAAAATCGATATCTGTGATTTGCAGGTTAAGTAACTCTCCACATCTGATACCTAATGTATAAAGTATGAGTATCATCAATCTGTTTCTAACCTGAACATCAGTGATGAACGGATTAATGTCTGAATTAATTTGAATTGTTCTTAACAATAAAACAATCTGCTCTTCATTTAGACCTTTATCTTCTACTGAAAGAGCATTTCTTTTTTTCACTACTGGCCTTCTCTTTTCAATCTGCTTAATAAAAACGCTTATTTTCTCTTGATTTACATCTAAATCCATCAAAAGAATCTGACATAACCACTCAAGATAATTAGCCATAGATGTTAATCTAAAGTATTTAGTAGCTGGTCTAACTGACATATTATAATGTCTACTTTTACTGCGCTTTATTATATTAATTCTTTTTGTATTTATTGTGGTAAAATCCCTCAAGGCATCAATTTCGTTAATAGATAAAAATGATTGAGAAAGAATTCTATCTACAAGATCTATCCCCATATCTGATAGAAAATTATACAGCATGGAAATACTTGCTCCAACCAATTCTATTGTCGATATAGACTTCCCACAATTTCTATATTCATTAATAATATATATATTAGGATAATGAAGAGGTACTCCGGTAGTTTTATTCAATACAACACAGAATCTTTCTCCACTATCCATTAAAATTAAACGCGTTCCTATTTTCTTCATTGCCTTACCTCTAATATTCAAATATTTATTTTACAAAATAAGTATAGCTGTATCATATGATATATTATCATATGAAAAAATTTACTATTCTTTTCAAATAAAAAACAACCTTCAATCCAATTAATATGCACTTTAAAGAGGAGAATAATTTACTTATTGTTATCAGTAGTACATAATGAGCATTGTATACACCTGATAGTAATTCCTCCCTCTCAATCCATTATAAATAAAGCACATTAATATTATTTGTAAAGAATTTAGTATAAAATAAGTATATTATTTAGGTGAATATTTACTTTTTCCAAACAATACTAAACTTTTTACCTTCAACTTATATCAAACAGGCACTCCCGACTTATAATAGATAATAGTTCTTGCCAGTGCTTCTACTTCATCTCTTGACTGAATGATCTTAAACCAGAAATCAAAAACAGAAATCTGTTCAAGCATGTCCAGCTCGCTAATTTCATCCAAAGCACCTTGCATTTCGGCAACAAAGAAGTAGCTTAACCATTCAATATATTTTTCATTCTCTTCTGTTAGTTCAATCTCTTCAACATAGTCCACATAAAAAATATCCTCAAAGATACCATCACTGATGATACCTCCATAGTTTTCAAAGTTTGCAAAGTCATTAATTTTCATTTTCTCTCTCCTATTCAGGCAACATTTTTTCTGGTCGTTGCAATAACTGACTGAATCCAGTCCTCAACTTCACTCTCAACAAAAGCAACAGCACGAGAGCCAATTTTAACTGGCGATGGGAAGCATCCTTTGCTGATTAGATGATAGATCCAAGCTTTACCATAACCTGTTCGATTGAGAACTTCTGGGAGGCGAATAAGGCGTGTAGTGTGCTGATTCATAGTCGTTTCCTCTTATGTCGTTTTGATGGAAATGACTATACAAATGAATCAGCAGGAAAAAGACCGAAGCCGGGAACGCCAGAGCTAATGGAGGTTGGTCTTAGTCAGAATCAGCGATTTTCATCACGTCTGAAACTCTGATCTTTTTTAGGTGGTCGTTTTTGTTAATGAACAGGTGGAACTGACGGATGAACGGAATGCTTGCCGCTTTCATAGCAAGTGGTCGGTCAGTATCTCTAATTTGGTGATTAAGACGCGTTTGTTCCTCATTGTCATCATCCGTATATAGAAGCCGGGAAAGGCGGTCTTCGGATACACGAACCTGGTGCAGGTTTGACCATACCAAGATATCAATGAGGGGTATGAGTCTGTAGTTGATGATTTTCTTAATCGTTCCATAACCAAAGCGAATAGCTTCCGTTACATCTGGTTCTATGCCACGCACTTTACGCCATTGAGGTAGCGCAGCTTTGAGTGATTCAGCGATCTCTTCATCTGTCCCGTTTGCAAGATCGATTTCGACCATGACAGTATCCCTGAACAACTTGGGGATAGCTTCTGAAACAGGGCTATCGAGCAATTCACGGTTAACCGAGTACTCATCACCACCCTCCCAGAAGAAAAGTGAATTTCGCAGCCCCACAATACTGAGTTGCGCCAGTCTTTCAGTTGTTGTCAGATAGAAGTGAGGTGGCTGGTACAGGGTATCTTCTCTGGTAAGATAGCCAAGATGTTTTTCGGTAATGAGAAACGGTTTTCCGCTGAAAATCCGTTCAATGTAAAGCCTGACCGCTTCTGCTTCGAATTCTTCATGATAAACCTTAAAGAATAGTGTTCTTGCCAATAGCTCATGGTAAAGCTGTATGAGAGTCAGATCTTCGAATCCTCGATATGTATCTATATCCAGCCACTTCTTCACCTCTCTCGTATGTTCAACTGACCAGTTTTTCATAACGATCTCCAACAGGCATTAGACTTAATGTATGTAGCTAACGTAATCGACATGTTAAAGGAAGACCAATGAAATGAGTTCAGATGCCATCAGGAAGTTGAACTAAGAGGTTTGATATTTTTTGATACAGTTCGCTAACGGACTATTTTCAGGGGGTTATTCCGTTACGATTTATGGTTCCTTTATAGAACCAAAGGTAAAGTCAGAAACAACAGTTATCTAGAAAATTCAATCAAATAGATAGCTAGTTACAGGGACGCCAGCCCCCAAAATTCTCCATCGGTGATTACCAGAGTCATCCGATGAAGTCCTAAGAGCCCGCACGGCGCAAGCCCTGCGGGCTTTTTTGTGTCTATATCGGTCTGGCGGGAATGACTGAGAACCGCAGCCTTGCAGTGCCTTTTTGGGCTCCAGGAGAAAAGAGCCAAAAAACGAGGGTCCTAAAATGGCAAAACTCATTAAGAAGCTCATTGCGGCTGAAAGCACAACCATGAAGCCTTCAGAGCAGACAGCCTGAATATCTGTAATGGGTCAGGCAACGGTTGCGTGCACAATATGAGAAACCGCTGCGACTATTCAGGCAAGGCAATCAACGGCATGGAAAAAGAGCTCTTCCGTCATGATGGCATTCTCTTTTTCGCTCTGATGTTCGCGGCGGATAAACCAGCCCGTTTCCGGCGCCATGCTCAGGTAAAACAGCTGAGTGATTCCAGGAGCATTAACCCGCATTGTCATGCAGCCCGTTTCCACACCTCGACAGAGCTGTTCAGGTACTATGCTGACGTGACGATCGCCGTTCTGTAGCCGGAGTGTGGTGATGTCATAACGGCATATACCGCTGTTCAGGCTATAGCCGATCGTGCTCAGATCATGAATATGCTTTGTTGATAGAATGACCTCAATGCCGGACCCCGCAAACCACTGGCTGATTTGCTGCACCAGCGCATCCATCCGGCGGCGGAATGCCTGAATTTCCGCCTCAGCGGATTTATTGCCGGGCGGTGTGCTATCGGAGTTCTGCTGCACTTTCTTAAAAAAACGTTCTCTGGCCGACACGTTATCGCCCCCGTTAACTTTTAATACGTTGTGAGATATGCGCTGAGCGGCATTCTCTTTTTTTTCATCGCCGCTCCCGCCACCTTATTTTTCGTAAACAGATTAAGCGCACAGCACTGCGGCACGGGCGGGATCGATGGCAATCAGCTCGGCAAGCAGGCGGTCCATAGCAGACTGCAGGCGGTTTTTGTCGGTTTCACTGCGCCCGGCCTTCAGGCGTAGCAGCCTGAGGTGGCGGGCTTTGACTTCGAACAGCAGACCTGTCTCCCATTGTGCCAGCGGAATTCCGGCAGCATCCGCGCCCAGTTCCGCCAGCAGGTGTTGCGCCAGCTCATTTTTGCCGGTCTGCTCGGCAATACGCGCCATCAGCAGGCGCAGCAGCCAGCGGCTGCGCACGCTGGTGATACCCGGGCGGTTCTGCAGCCAGGCCAGCGCCGCCTCCGGGCCGTCGCTGTCGGCAACCGCGAGGGCCTCCGGCTCCAGCAGCAGAATATCGTCATCGCCGGATGCGGTAGCGGCGCTGGCGGCAGTATCATCCCGCCAGCCTGCGGCGTTCTCCAGCACCTGCTGTTGTATCCAGTTCAGCGTGACCTCATCGGCAAACGGCGTGCCGTCGTTAAATGCCAGTCCTTCCAGCCCCGTCAGCCGGGTCAGCAGCCCTTTCAGGTCATTCTGAATAATAGCGGCTTCCGCTTCCCGCCCAGCCTTCAGCAGAGCCTGGTGGATATACCACTGCAGGTCCAGCCACAGATGATTCGCGCCACGAGAAAACATCCCGTCAGCCTGTTCCAGCAGTTCTGTCCAACTCTGCTGGAGATACAACCGCTTCAGCAATGCCCGCTGGTCCGGCTTCGGCGGTTCAATACGGGTTCTGCCTTCTGCTGATAGCGGCGGCAGCTGATATAGCGTGTCGTGGCGGATGCTTTTCATCAGATGGTGAGCGGCCAGCCAACCCTCCGGCTGGTCACCGAGATATTTCGCCAGGATACGCGCCTGCGTCAGCAGTTCCTGGCCGGAGGTGATAGGGCTCAGCGCCGGCGTATAGTTGTTTGCCTGAGAGGGCGAAACATCGCTGACATTCTGCGGCACGACGGCATCCGGCCCGCCCGACTTCAACAGACGGGTCTCGAGGACGCCGCACAGCGCATCGGGGACAGTCCCCTCCTGCGCCTGCTCCATCAGCAATAATGCGCCGCTGATACGCAAGGCATCAGTACTGCCGGCCTCGGGGTACAGCGACAGGCTGTCAAGCATCCGCTGTCCGGCGAGCCAGTCAAATGCGGCCCTTCGGCTGCGCTCCCGCAGCGGGTGCAGCTGCTCGCCAAAACCCTGCATCAGCCCGGCCAGCAGTTCCAGTCCGTCCGCCAGACCGCTTTCGCCATCCCGGTGCAGCCGCGCCCACGCGTAATATGAGGCAACGCGAATATCTTTGGTCACGGTGGTGAGCAGTTTTTCGGCCAACCTACAAATCAGATCGCTATCCGCACCGGTGATCTTGTTCACCTCTTCGCGCATCTGCTGGAAATCATCATCGTAGCCGGGATCGTCCCCCGCGGGTTTATCGGCTGACAGCGGCTGCAGCCAGTTATTCCACAACAGCAGACGTTGTTGCGTTTGTACCGCCAGCGCATCAGCAGCGGCCTGACAGACTGAAATCAGAGTATAAACATTGGCCATCAGTACATCTCCTCTCCGGTCAGCGCCGGGCCGGCTGCCAGCGCCGTTCGGGCCACGGAATCAGCCACCTGCGCGTCCAGCATATTCCCGGTTAATCTATTAAATAACGCACGCCGTTTATTTCGGAGCCAGCGCGCTGATTTCGTCGCGTAATTCCTGCGTTAGCGCCGGGTCTTTCAGGATATTTCGAACTCTTTTCTGAAAATGCGTGCCCTGGGCACCTCATTCTGGAACGTATCAGCCATAGCGGTCCCTTCCCGTGAGGAATAATGAGTTAAAGATAACGGCGTGTGATGACCAGGATATAGTAGAGCAAAGCGCCAAAAAATATCAACCTGCCGGCCCCAAAGTCCATTATAAGACTTTCCTCAGACACCTTAAGGCAAATGTAAAAATGAAACGCATCAGACAAACAAAGCTGGTATGTAATAACAACCTTTTGCTTACAATAAAGGCTGAGTGTATACCTGGCAGAGGAATATGAATTAAATTCATATCTGAATAGACAGAGTTGATTGATGCAAATCAATGTGCAGCGGAAATAAAGATCACTCCTGACACTGAAAAAATCGCGAATAGCGAAGTGTGAAAGAAATTATTTTTTATGGTTTACAGGCTGTAAGCCGCCCAGCTCTGAGTATTAATATGGTTATAATTAATGACTGGCAAGATTAATATAAAATTCACAAATAATATCCGGCAGATATCAAGTCAGGATTCATTGGGAAAGCAACAGGGACAGGATCGCAGTTCCGTCTTCATACTCGTTGAGAATGGTAATATGCTGCTTTTCACACCTCGCCCCGTATGACGAAGCGGCGCATTACGCCGGGGAGGCCTCGGGCGTCACCGCCTTTGAGTCAAACCTCATGTAGCTGGATTGACTGCTGCCGGAAGCGATCGGTTGAAAGCGCGATGGGCAATATTCTGCCCGCTAGGCGATAGTTGCAGCCATGATGTCCGTCCCGGACATCTGACTGCCCCCCAGGTATGCGGGCGATGGCTTTGCGGATACGCAAGTCGGCGGGGAGCCGCGATTGATCGCTCAGGGAATGAGTTCGAAGGTAATGGAGATTAAGGTATCCGGGTTCAGGTCCGCTGGCGTGCTGCTATACAGCGAGCCGGCCTGTCCATATAGCGTGACCGTTCCCCCTTTTAATCCGGATGATAATACTTTGGCCATTAGCGGATCGATTTGCTTATCGTAAACCATCTTTGAATTCATCGTATTGAGTATCGGCGTACCATCAAGCTTCTTCTCAAGGATATTCATAGACAAAGTCTCATTCGACTTGTACGACTCCTTTCCTTTTTTATCAACCACAAAATAGACACCATTAGGCAAAATCTCATATTTCTTGTTTTTGATTTTTGCCATGATTCTTTTTTCAATATCGACGTACTTAGACGATAGTTGTTCGTTAAGCATGTTAACGATACTTTCTATTTCATTTTCTTTAATTTTAATTTTTTTATTATAAGCGTCGTTAAACCCGGAAACCAACGCTGAAGGCGCCAGCTTGACATTATTGTCGGCCATTTTATTCACATCGGATAGCGCCTGGGTAAGGTAGAAAACGCCGAGCGCATAGGCATTTTTATGACTTTTATCCGCAAGGCTTAAATCACTTTGCTTGATGGCCAGGCTATCGAGCGTAGACTGTAATTTTTTATTTTTATCGTTTAAAGCAGCGACTGAAACATCATATTCTTTCTGCGCGGTTGCGGCGGCGGCGTTCAGCTCGGCGTTCTTTTTGGTCAGCGCATCAAGCGCGGTTTTCTGCTGGCCTTCTCTTTCCGCGCGCTGCTTGTTCAGCATGGCGATCTGCGCCGACAGCGCGCGGGTGGTCTCATCCTGCTTTTTCTGCGCCGCTTCGGCGGCGGCGGCCAGCTCGGCGTTCTTTTTGGTCAGCGCGGCAATCTGCGCCGACAGCGCGCGGGTTGTCTCATCCTGCTTTTTCTGTGCAGATTCGGCAGCGGCGCGCAGTTCCAGATTCTTTCCCGTCAGCGTATCGATCGTCGATTTCTGCAGGTTCTCACTCTGCTCCTTCTGCGTTTTCAGCGCGGCAATCTGCACCGACAGCGTGCGGGTGGTCTCATCCAGTTTTTTCTGCGCCGCTTCGACAGCGGCGGCCAGCTCGGCGTTCTTTTTGCTCAGCGCATCAAGCGCGGTGGTCTGCCCGCTTTCGTTCTGTGCACGCTGTGCTGTCAATGCGGCGATCTGCGCCGTCAGCGAGCGGGTGGTCTCATCCAGTTTTTTCTGCGCCGCTTCGGCAGCGGCGGCCAGCTCGGCGTTCTTTTTGCTCAGCGCGCTCACGGCGGCAGTTTCGCCGCTCTCTTTCTGTACACGCTGTTCACTCTGAGCCTTCAGCGTGGCGATCTGCGCCGACAGTTCGCGCGTCGTTTCAGCGCGCTTTTTCTCCGCCGCTTTGGCGGCAGCGCTCAGCTCCGCATTCTGTTTCCGCAGAGCGTTAATCGTACTCTCTGTTTTATTCTGATGGCTTTTTTTTCTGACGACGTCCTGCTTCTGAGGCGTTTTTTTATCAGGGCTATCGTTATTTTGCTTAGACGAGACCGACTCCCCGCTGGCGGCGCCTGAGGCCGGCGGATTGTTTATTTCGAGTTTCGATATATTATCAAGGAAGTCTCCCGGCTCAGCACGAGCAGGAAACACAACAATAAGGGTAAAAAGAGCAAATACAATCGCAGGACCTCGTAGATTGCATATATTCAGTTTCCCCTTATCGTCCATCATCTGGCCAGCCCATCCTTGAGTTCAGATTTTCTTGCCCGGCTTTCAAACTCTTTAATTAATTTCTGCGAAATGCTATTACACTTATCGTTTATCTTGTATTCAAAAAGCGGTGTAATCGTTGATTTTACGCTGGCGGAGGTTTGGTCTGAAACAGAAGCATAAAACTTAGCATCATTGATTAAACCATACAGCTCGTTTGAGTCCTGCTGAAACTTTTTATCGAGCTTAACTAAAGCGTCGGCATCCTGGATACACTGCTGTAAAGCAGGAACCTGCGCGGGCTGTTCATTTTGAATGACATCTTTTTTTATGAGTGCGCTCTGCGGTTTTTTACCATTAGTACACCCCTGTAATAAACCTACAGAAATGCACACCAATGCCAATAAGCTATTTCTTATCATCTTCCCATCCATTAGAAAAAAAATACGTCAAAAATATATTTGTCGATTGCAGCAGAAAAAATTTTAACAAACAACGTCAGGCGTTGGATTTAACATTAATTCAGAAAAAACACACAAAAAGGTCATTTTTTAACCAGATCAGGAATGGGAATTATCCAGGTGCAGGACGATATTTTTATCTAAGCTTTTTCTCACCCCCATATGATTAATGACACATTACCTTTTATATGCCTGATATTGAGCGGTCTTTTTACAATTCATATCAGGCATAAGCTGTTACTCATTCAATACGAATCTCATTCACTCCACTTCGGTCTGGCCACCGTATTCTTCTTGAGTAGATTGCGAAACTCCTTCAGGTAGGGTTCGTTGCTGCGCCCGCGCTTGCATATCGCCGAGAAGGGAGATTGAAAGCCAAACTCATTGGGCAGCAGTACGCGCAGGCGATTCTCCTTAATCCACGGCCAGGCGTAGTGCTCGGGAAGGTAGCCGATATATTTCCCGGAGAGGATGAGCAGCAGCTGCGCATCGACGGTTTCAACGGTCGCGCTGCCCTTGCTGAACCCGCGCCGCCGCAGATCGCTGGTATTCCAGTAGCTGCGCGTCACCAGCGGACACTGGCTGATCAGCTCTTTATCGAGCTGTCGACTGAAGAACATGGGATGCAGGTCGCTGCAGTAGAGCCAGTGCTGCTCGCGATAGAGCGGTTCGCTGATGATGTTATGCACCCGCGAGTTGTAGCTGCCGATGGCGAGATCGATATGGTTATTCAATACGCCGTTAAGCTGTTCCGCCGGGGTACGGATAATCAGCTTGATATGCACATTAGGAAACTTATCGCTAAAGCTGCGCAGCACGACCGGCAGCGACAGCGCGGTCTCCGTCTCGATGGAATCGAGCGTTGAGATACAAATCGTGCCGCTATGCTCGCCTTTCAGCAGCGCCGACTGGCGCTCCAGTTCATTCAGTTCGCTCAGCACGCGGATCGCCTGCTGTAAAAAATGCTGCCCTTTTTCGGTCAACGCAAAGCCGCCGCGCCCGCGCTGACACAGGCTAAAGCCAAGCTGGCCTTCCAGCTGCGACATCGCATTGCTGATCGCGGAAACGGAAATCCCCAGCTCCTGCTGGGCCCGGCCATAGCTCTCAAGACGGGCCACCGCCTCAAAAACCTGGAGCTGTCGAATGTTAAGCGTCGCGTCGTTAAGCATAGCGTCTTAGTTCACTAATAAATGAACTAAGTATTTGCGGCAGACGATTTAAAGTCCAGCACATCTTTCGCACTATCCCTGCTGTTGAGTTTTGTTTGTCAGATTCAGGAGCTGAAATGGATAACGTCTTTCATCAACCGCAGGGTGGCAACGAGATGCCGCGTTTTGGTGGCCGCGCCACGATGATGCGCCTGCCATTTATCGAAGATTTACAGGGACTTGATGCAGCGTTTGTCGGCATCCCGCTGGATATCGGAACCTCACAGCGTTCCGGAACGCGCTACGGACCGCGCTATATTCGTACCGAATCGGTAATGATTCGCCCGTACAACATGGCCACCGGCGCCGCGCCTTTTGATTCACTGTCGGTGGCAGATATCGGTGATGTACCGATCAATACCTACAACCTGCTCAAATCGGTGCAGATTATCGAGGATTACTACACCGGTTTAAATAGTTTTCCGCTTATCCCCCTGACGCTGGGGGGCGATCACACCATTACCCTGCCGATTCTGCGCGCGCTGACCAAAAAGCACGGTCCGGTTGGGCTGATTCACGTCGATGCCCACACCGATACCAACGATGAGATGTTCGGCGAAAAGATTGCCCACGGCACCACCTTCCGCCGCGCCGTCGAAGAGGGGCTGCTGGATCTTAAACGCGTCGTCCAGATTGGCCAGCGCGCGCAGGGCTACGCCGCCGGTGACTTCCAGTGGGGCGTCGATCGCGGTTTTCGTCTGGTTCAGGCCGAGCAGTGCTGGCACAAATCTTTGACCCCGCTGATGGCCGAAGTGCGCCAGCAAATGGGGGCTGGCCCGGTTTATCTCAGCTTCGATATTGATAGCCTCGACCCGATCTGGGCCCCCGGCACCGGAACCCCGGAAGTGGGCGGACTGACGTCGATTCAGGCGCTGGAAATCGTGCGCGGCTGCCGCGGTCTGAACCTGATTGGCTGCGACCTGGTCGAGGTCTCGCCCCCCTATGACGTCAGCGGCAACACGTCCCAGCTGGCCGCCAACCTGCTGTATGAAATGCTCTGCGTTCTCCCGGGCGTGAAATATCCATAGAGGAAAAACCATGCAGCTTAACGTCTTTCGCACGCTGTGGGGCGTCACCACCCCGTGGCAGCAAACGGTCAGCGAACTCCGGAGCGTCGGCTGCTGCGGTATTGAAGCGCGGGTTCCGCTGACGCCAGAAGAGCAGCGGACGCTGGCCCAACGCATCGAAGCGTCCGCGCTTGAGTATATCGCCATTGTGTTCAGCGGCGGCGGAGTTATTCCGGCCCAGGCCGAGACGCCCGCGCAGCATCTGGAGCGCTTAAAAGAACGTTTTGCGGCGGCAAAAGCGCTTAATCCGCGCTTCGTCAATCTGCTGGCCGGTAACGACCGCTGGCCGCTGGCGCAGCAGGTGGATTTTCTCGGCAGAGCGCATGAGCTCGCCGCCGAATATGAACTGTTCTGCAGCTTTGAAACCCATCGCGCCACGTCGCTGTATAGCCCGTGGCTGACGCTGGAGATAATTCAACAGCTGCCGCAGCTGCGCTTTACCGCCGATATCAGCCACTGGATCGTGGTAAGCGAACGCCTGCTGGATGACCCCTGCGATGACTTCAGCGCCTTTATCGAACGGGTCCACCATATTCAGGCCCGCGCCGGGTACGACCAGGGGCCGCAGGTGCCGCACCCCGCCGCGCCGGAATATCGGGCGGCCCTGCGGTTTCAGCAGCGCTTCTGGGAACAGATCTGGCAATCGCAGCGCCGGCGCGGCTACCAGTACACCACGCTTACGCCGGAATTTGGCCCCGATGGCTACCTGCATCACCTGCCGTTTACCAACGTTCCGGTCGCCGACCTGTGGTCGCTGAACGCCTGGATGGCCCAGCGTGAACAGCAGCATTTTGTTGAATTCACCTCGCAAACTGAATAAGGAACGGAATAAATGACCGCTGCAAAAAGTTCGTTTACTGAATTACCGACCATCGATATCAGCGACCTGGCCTGCGACGATCTCGTCCGACGCCAGGCGGTGGCCGACGCCATCGGCCAGGCGGCCCGCGAAGTCGGCTTTTTCTACGTTACCGGCCACGGCATCGCGCCCGAACTGATTGCCGGGATCCGCGCGGCGGCCAAAGAGATTTTCGCCCTGCCGATGGAGCGCAAGATGGCGTACTACATCGGACAGTCGAAAAGCCATAAGGGCTACGTTCCCGAAGGGGAAGAGATTTACGGCTCCGGCAAGCCGGATCACAAAGAGGCGTTTGATATCGGCTTTCAGGCCGCCGACGACCACCCGTTCGTCGTGGCGAAAACGCCGCTGATTGGCGCCAACGAGTGGCCGGACGTGCCGGAATTTCAATCCCGCGTGCTGGCCTACTATGACGCGGTTTTCGCCCTTGGGCATCGCCTGTTTGACGCCTTCGCTCTCGCCCTTGGCCTGCCGGAGGGCTATTTCAGGTCGATGGTTACCTGCCCGCCGTCAAAGCTGCGTCTGATCCACTACCCCTTTGACGCCAGCGCCGAAGATGTTCCCGGTATTGGTGCACACACCGACTATGAATGCTTCACCCTGCTGCTCGCCGACCAGCCGGGTCTTGAAGTGCTGAATGAAGATAGCGACTGGATCGACGCCCCGCCGCTGAAGAACGCGGCCGGAGAAGAGGCTTTCGTGATTAATATCGGCGACATGCTGGAAGTCCTGAGCGCTGGCACATTTGTTGCAACCGCACACCGCGTACGCAAGGTGCCGCAGGAACGCTACTCCTTCCCGCTGTTTTTCGCCTGCGACTACCACACGCTGATTCGCCCGCTGCCGGGCTTCCTTGAGGCAGGCGAAGCCAGCGAATATCAAGAACTGAGCATTGGTGAGCATATGTGGAGCCAGGCGTTACAGACCTATCGCTACCTGCGCGAGAAAGTCACCCGAGGCGAGCTCCAGCTCCCCGAACGCGCCCGCGGCACTAACACCTTTGGCCATCTGAAAAAACAAGCACAGCAAAAAACCGTAAATAACCCGTGAGGATAAATGATGAACAAAACGCTAAAAAAAATCTCGCGCCGTGTGGCTTTATCCATCGCCGTCACCGCTTGTTTTTCCCCGCTGGCTCAGGCCGCTGAGCTGCTGACCGAGGGCGTCTTTAAAGTCGGGATGGAGGTGACCTATCCGCCTTTTGAATCCTATGACAGCAATAACAATATTGTCGGCATCGACCCGGAGTTCGCGGCGCTGATCGCCGAACAGCTGAAGGCCAAACCGCAGCTTATCGACACAAAATTCACCAGCCTGATCTTAGGTATCGGTAAAAAATACGATGCGGTGATCTCCGGGATGTACGTGACGCCCGAGCGCCAGAAGCAGGCGGACGCCATCCCTTACGCCCTCTCCGGCGCGTCCATTATTGCGCTGAAAAGCAGCGCCATTCAGCCAAAAACGGAAGACGAACTGTGCGGCGTGAAGGTAGGTCTGCAGGCGGGTACCGCCTGGGTTTCCAGCCTGAAAACGCACTCCGACGAGTACTGCCTGAAAAACGGCAAACCGGCCATTAGTATCCAGGAATTCCCGACCGCGCCGGAAGCCTCCCAGGCCCTGCTGTCGAAAAATATCAACGCCCAGTTAGAAATCGCCCCGGCGGCGCAAATTATCGTCGAGAAAAGCCGCGGCCGCCTGGCCATTAGCTCGAACCGTCTGGTCTATCCGCTGCCGCTGGGAATTTACGTCGCCAAAGGCAACACCGAGCTGGCCGAGGCCATTAAATCAACGTTAGCCACCCTTAAAGCCAACGGCAAATATGACGCCATCATCAAGAAATACAACTTAGAAAGCATCAATTAATACAATAATTAAACGGGAGTCGGTATGGAGTTCGATTGGGGATACTTTTTTTCATTATTTAGCGTTGGGGCATTCTGGCAGGCGTGTGTCACCGTGGTTGTCGTCAGTTCATTGTCCTGGTTTATTGGCCTGATATTAGGTTTTCTTTTAGCCTGCGCGAAGCTCTCCGGCCCGCGCTGGCTGAAGGTTCCCGTCGAACTCTATATTTGGTTTTTCCGCAGCGTACCGCTGATGGTCCTGCTGGTCTTTGTCTATAACCTGCCGCAGCTGTTTCCGGCCACCCAACCGCTGCTCGGCGTTCCGTTTATTGCCGGGCTGGTCTCGATGACGGTGACCGAAGCGGCCTACATGGCGGAAATCCATCGCGGCGGCCTGCTTTCGGTCGCCAGGGGGCAAAGCGAAGCCGGGCATGCCTTAAGCTTTAGCTTTATCGGGATTCAGCGCTTAATTATTATCCCGCAGGCGTTTCGTATTTCCCTGCCCACGCTGATTAACGAATACATCACCATCATCAAGCTCAGCTCGATTCTGTCGGTTATTTCGCTGCCGGAGCTGCTGCTGACCGGCCAGCGCCTGTACGCGCAGAATTTTCTCGTCATGGAGACGCTGCTGGCGGTCGCCATTTACTACGTTATGGTCGTCACGGTGTTTAGCTGGCTGTTCCGGGCGCTGGAAAACCTGCTGGATATTCAGCGTAAGCGCCCGCAAACGCTCAACGAGCGTGAATGCGAAACCCTGCGCCTGAACCTGAAGCCGCCGGTACAGACGCAAAAAGCGCAGGCCGCCAGCGGCAACCCGCCGGCGCTGGATCTGCACGCCATCGAAAAATCCTGGGGCCAGCACCACGTACTGAAAGGCATCGACCTGAAAGTGGAAAACGGCGAGGTAATCAGTATCATCGGCCCGTCCGGCTCCGGCAAAACCACCCTGATCCGCACCATTAACGCCCTTGAAAGCATCGACGGCGGCGAGATCATTCTTTACGGCGAGGATTACCTGAAGGGCGCCTCCATTGTTGATAAACAGCAAATGCGCGCGGGCGTACGCCGCATCGGCATGGTGTTCCAGGGCTTCAACCTGTTTCCCCACCGCACGGTGCTGGATAACGTGATGCTCGCCCCGCTCTATCACAAGCTGCTCGACCGCGCCGCCGCCAGAGAGCAGGCGCTGTGGCTGCTGGATCGCGTCGGTCTGCTGGCGCACGCCGAAAAGTACCCGTATCAACTCTCCGGCGGCCAGCAGCAGCGCGTGGCCATCGCCCGCGCCCTGGCGCTGAAACCGGACATCATGCTGTTTGATGAACCCACGTCGGCGCTGGACCCTGAACTGGTTGGCGAAGTGCTGAAGGTCATTCAGTCCCTCGCCCGCGAAGGCATGACGATGATTATCGTGACCCACGAGATGGACTTCGCCTTATCAATTTCTGACCGGGTGGTGATGATGGAAAACGGCGTCGTGCAGAGCGATATGCCGCCGCAGCGCATTCGCAGCGATGCCGCCGATCCGTCCCTCACCCGCATTCGTGAATTTATGGGAGTGCAATAAATGGCAACTGAACGGGAACTACGCCAGCAGCTGGCCGCCGCCTATCGTCTGGCGGCGCTCTTCGGCTGGGAAGACACGCTGTATACCCACTTCTCCGTGCGCCTGCCCGGCGACGGCGAGCCGCGGTTTTTAATTAACCCCTTTGGCATGATGTTTGACGAAGTCACCGCCAGCAACTTAATTGTGGTCGATATGCAGGGGAAGGTCGTCGAGGGCAGCGCCCCGGCAAACTCGGCGGGATTTACCATTCATAGCGCGGTCCATATGGCCCGGGAAGACGCCCACTGCGTGATCCACACCCACACGCTGCCGGGGATGGCCGTTGCCGCCTGCGCAGACGGGCTGCTGCAGCTTAACCAAATCAGCACCGAATTTTATCAACGCGTCGGCTACCATCCTTATGAAGGCGTCGCATTCGATCTCGATGAACGCGTGCGGATCCAGCGCTCGCTCGGCGAGAACATCGCTATGATCCTGCAAAGCCACGGGCTGCTGTCGGTCGGGCGCACCGTCGCCGATGCGTTTTACATCATGTACTACCTGAACCGCGCCTGCGAGATCCAGATGGCCGCCGCGCAGCTGGCGCCGCTCGGCCCCATCCATACGATACCTGAACCGCTGAGCCGGCACGCCTGTGAGCAGCTGATGGGGGTTGAACATGAACGCCAGCTGGTGTGGCAGGCGTGGCTGCGGCGCCTGGACCGTCTTGATACTTCTTATAAGAGCTAATGCCTATGACTCAGTTCACCATCGTCGTGGATTGTAACGATCCTCAGTACACCCGGGAGATTTGCGCCGCGTTCGCGCTATTCCCGGAAGTGAAAGCGGTTCTGCCCGAGGACCCCGCCGCCCGCGAGGCGCAATACGCCTGCTGCTGGTTTCCCGACCCGCAGCTGCTGGCGCGCTCGCCTCAGCTGAAGCTGATCCAGGCCGCGTCTGCCGGCGTAGACCATTTGCCCGCCAGCGTTTTCGCCAGCGACGTTCCGCTCTGCCGGGTGGTGGATGAAGATTTTCGTCACGGTATGTTTGAATACGCGCTGTGGGGCGTACTGTGGTTTCAGCGTCGCTTTGACCGGGCGCTGGCCCACCAGCGCGAGCGCGTCTGGAAGATGTATCCGCAGCGAGCGGCGGCCGATTATCACGTTGGCGTCATGGGCCTCGGCGAAATTGGCGGCTATATCGCCTCGCAGCTGGCCGCGCTGGGGTATCGGGTTTCCGGCTGGGCGCGTAGCGAAAAATCCCTTGCCGGCGTGCGCTGCTACCACGGAGAGGCGCAGGCTGGCGAATTCCTTGGCCAGTTGGATGCGCTGATCAACGTCCTGCCGTTAACCGGGCAGACGCGAGGTATCCTCGCCCATCCTTTACTGCAGCAGCTGCCCGACGGCGCGTCGCTGATTAACTGCGGCCGCGGCGAGCATATGGTGAATCAGGACGTGCTCGAGGCGCTGGATAGCGGCAAGCTGTCCGGCGCGGTGCTGGACGTCTTCCCCGTCGAGCCCCTGCCCCAGGAAGACCCGCTGTGGCAGCACCCGCAGGTGGCGATCACGCCGCATATGGCCTCCATCGCGCAGACGGAGGTGATTGCCCGCCAGCTGCTGGACAACATCCGGCGGCAGCAGCAGGCGCTGCCGCTGAAAAACCTGGTGAACAAACGGAGTGGTTATTAACCTTGCGCGTCAACGGCGGGATGTCCGTGGGTTAACCGTTGCTCCGTCTGGTTGATATGATGCTCAATGACCGCCCGGTGCGTATCGTCCGGCGGTAATCGTTTTAGCAGCAACCGCCACGCCGTCAGCGCCTCGCTGAAATGCGCCTGCTCTGATGCACTGAGCGCATACAGATTAAGCAGGCGGTCGTTAACGCGCTGGCCCTCCATCAGCTGGCGCACCAGCGCACCGCCCCGCGGGTCAGATACCCGCAGCAGCGCCTCCGCATAGCCAAATGCCGCACTATCGTTATCCGGAGCCAGCGCGTAAGCGCGAGCATAGGCCTGAGTCGCCATAGCGGCGTTGTCCAGGACCCTGCCGAGACGCCCGAGCATAAGCCAATCCTCAATAGAAGCGTCCGGATTTTGCCACAGCGTCGTGCGTAGCCCGAGGGCCAGACGCCGCAGTTCGTCTTCATCAAGCGGCTGCGCCTTTGGATCCTGCACCCGCGCCAACAGAGCCGGCGTCTGAGCCACCGCCTGCTGCCAGCGTTGCACCTGCTGATAGTGGCCGGTCTGGCTATAGCTGACCGCACCTACCGCCAGCGCAAGCACCGCGCCAGGTATAAAAATCCACGGCCCGGCGGATTTATCCTCCGGCGCCCGGCCGTCAGAAAACGTCTCCTGCCCTGGCCTGACGCGGCGGCGGGAGCGGGCCACTATAGCCCAACCGCCCATGGCGATCGCTGCGGCCGGCACGACCCACAGCAGCATCGTCAGCGGGGTTAATGGCGGATCGTAGGTAACGAAGTTGCCGTAGCGCGCCACCATGTAGTCCACAATATCGCTGTCGCTTTTTCCTTCCTGCATGAGCGTAAAAACTTTCTGCCGCAGGTCGGCCGCGATCGCGGAACTGGAATCCGCAATGCTATTGTTCTGGCATTTCGGGCACCGAAACTGCTCCGTAAGCAGGCGAAACCGCTGTTCCTGCTCCTCGTCCTTAAACGGCATGACATCAATAGCGGCCAGCGCGTTTGCGCAAAGCAGCAGCATCAGCGCGCTCAGTAATAATCTCATGGCGCAGCCTCCCGGCTAAACTTCTCCCACAGCGGCCTGAATTCGCGCTCCCACACCCGATCGTTAAGATCACCCGCGTGGCGGTAGCGAATGATCCCCTGTCCATCGATCAAAAACGTCTCCGGCGCGCCGTAGACTCCGAGATCCAGCCCGAGCATCCCGTCGCCGTCAAACAGGCTCAGCGCGTAGGGATTGCCCAGCGTGTTCAGCCAGCCAATTGCTTTCTGCCGATCGTCTTTGTAGTTCAGCCCCACCACGCGGATCCCCCGCGCGGAAAGCTGATTCAAATACTGATGCTCTGCGCGACAGGTCGGGCACCAGGTCGCCCAGACGTTAAGCAGCAGCGGTTTGCCCTGGGCCAGCGCATCCGACTGAAAATGCTGCCCGGGATCTTCCAGCGCCTCAAGACGGAAAATCGGTACCGGTTTTCCGATCAGCGCCGACTCCAGGCTATTGGGATCGTCCCCTTCCACATTACGCGCCAGCTGCCACAGCAGCAGCATCGCGATAGCCATAAAAATGGCCAGCGGCATCAATAACGTACAGCGCTTCATCTGGCCTCCGCGCCAGGATATCCGCGGCGCGGGCGATAGCGCGGATCGCACAGGCACAACAGCCCGCCCAGCGCCATCAGCACTCCCCCGGCCCAAATCCAGCGTACGAACGGTTTATAATAAAGGCGTACGGCCCAGGCGCCGTTGCCCAGCTCTTCGCCCAGCGCGGCATAGAGATCGCGGGTGAATCCGCCGTCAACCGCCGCTTCGGTCATCATGGCGCTGCTGCTGTGGTAAAAGCGCTTTTCCGCATTCAGTATCGCCTGCGGTTCACCGCGTCGCATGACGCCAATCACCGCGACGGCGGAGCGATAGTTTGGGCCGATCGCCTCTTTGACCTCACGGAAAGAAAAGCGATATTCATGGACATCGACGCTGTCGCCCACCCGCATGCGCACGTCGCGCTCCACGCTGTAATTTTGACTAAAGGCGATACCCACGAGGGTGACCGCCAGCCCGAGGTGGCCTGCGACCATTCCCCAGTAGCTGAGGGTCATCCTGGCGCCGCGTGAAACCCGCAAAGCGATTTCTACTCCCGCCAGCACAAAGACCCAACAGGCCATCGCCAGCCCGACCACCGTCATGGCGACAATCTTATCGCCCAACCACCACGGCAACAGAAGCGACAGCGCCAGCGTGCTTGCGCAGGCGATAACCAGCAGCCTCCTGAGCTTACGCGGGCGATCGCGCCCCCAGCGCACCAGCGGGCCGATGCCCATCAGGAGCGCAAACGGCGCCATCAGCCAGCTAAACATCGTATTAAAGAACGGCGCGCCAATCGAAATACTGCCGAGACCCAGCTGTTTATGCACCAGCGGCAGCAGCGTACCCAGCAGCACCGTGAGCATAGCGGCCATCAGCAGAACGTTGTTGCCGAGCAGCAGCGACTCGCGCGACCAGAGCGCATTATTTACCCGAGAGCGGACTTTATAGCCACGCATGGCGAACAGCAGTAAAGAGCCGCCAATGACCAGCACCATAAAGGCAAGAATAAACATGCCGCGTGCCGGGTCGGAGGTAAAAGCGTGAACCGAGACCAGCACGCCGGAACGTACCAGAAAGGTCCCCAGCAGACAGAGCGAAAATGCGCAGATAGCGAGCAGAAGCGTCCACGCCTTGAAGCTGGCGCGCTGTTCAGTGACCGCCAGCGAATGCAGCAGCGCGGTGCCGGCCAGCCATGGCATCAGCGACGCGTTTTCCACCGGATCCCAGAACCACCAGCCTCCCCATCCGAGCTCGTAGTAAGCCCACGCGGAGCCCAGCACAATACCGAGCGTCAGGAAGGCCCACGCCGCCAGCGTCCACGGGCGAGAGAAGCGCGCAAAGGTGCTATCCAGCCGCCCGCTCAACAGCGCGGCTATCGCCAGGGCAAAACTCACCGAGAAGCCCACATAGCCCATATACAGCAGCGGCGGATGGAAAATGAGCCCGGGGTCCTGCAACAGCGGGTTCAGGTCGCGCCCTTCAATGGCAAATTCCGGCAGCGTACGGGCAAACGGGTTGGAGGTGAACAGAATAAACAGCAGAAAGCCAACGCTGATCGTTCCCATCACCGCCAGCACCCGGGCGACAATATCAAGCGGCATTCGCCTGCTGCGCAGCGCTACCGCCACTGTCCAGCCGCTCATCAGCAGCACCCATAGCAGCAGCGAACCTTCATGTGCGCCCCAGGCTGCGGCCACGCGGTACCGGACCGGCAGCTGAGTATTGGCGTTACTGGCCACGTAGCTCAACGTAAAATCGTTGGTAATGAAGGCGTTAATCAGCACCATAAAGGCGCCCATAATGAGGATGAACAGCAGAACGGCAAATACCCGGGAAGAGGCCATCATTCGCCTGTCCCCCCGCGCCGCGCCCCACAGCGGATAGACGGAAAGCAGTAGCGCGACGCCAAGCGCCAGGCACAGCAGCCCGTTGCCGACTTCAGGCATCATAAGGATGTGTCCCTGTAGGCGCTATCCGGGCGACGATGGTTGCTCTCCATCGCTTTTTCCACGTCTGGCGGAGTGTAGTTCTCATCGTGTTTGGCGAGCACTTCTTTCGCCTGTATCCGGTTGTGCGCATCAAGCTCGCCCTGAACCACCACGCCCTGCCCTTCGCGGAACAGGTCCGGCAGAATGCCTTCGTAGCTGACGTCCACCGAACCTTCGGCGTCATAGATGCTAAAACTCACCTGCAGCGAATTCGCATCCCGCTTCACGCTGCCGGGCGCGACCATCCCGCCGACGCGCAGACGCTGACCCCGCTCGGGCCGCTGCTGCGTTTCGCGCTTGCCGTAGAGGATTTCGCCAGGCGTATAGAACAGGTCGATACTGGAACGCAGCGCATAGAGCACCAGCGCGGTGGTCAGCGTTAGCCCGGCGATCACCGCGAGGGCGACCCACAGGCGGTTTTTGCGGCGAATATTCATATCGCCTCCCGCGCCGCGCGCCTGCGGGCTTCACGGGCGCGCTGCCGGGCGATATCGCGCAGAATGACACGATGCAGGATCGCGCTGTGCGCGACCAGCGCCGCCAGCGGGAGAATGGTCAACGCCACCGCCAGCCAGACGTAAAAGGCATAGCCGCCCATGGCCAGGAAATCACTCCAGCTTGTAAATGCGCTGCTCATCGACGACCTCTTTTTAAAATCAGTTCACTGACCCACGGGCGACGTTTTTCCATGAGCAAAATCAGATTCCGCATGCGCATTAGCGCCAGCGTGATAAACAGCAGCAGGTAGCCGATAATCGCCAGCCGCAGCGGCGCGCGCATCGCCGGGGCGATGCTTTGCTGCATATTCGTTGAGCCCTGATGCAGGGTGTTCCACCACTCAACCGAGTAGTGAACGATCGGTAAATTCACCACGCCAATCAGCACCAGAATAGCCGCCGCGCGCCCGGCCAGACGGCGATCGTCAAAAGCGTGCCACAGCGCTATCGCGCCGACGTAGAGAAACAGCAGCACCAGCTCAGAGGTTAATCTGGCATCCCAAACCCACCAGGTTCCCCACATTGGCTTACCCCACGCGGAACCGGTCACCAGCGCCACAAAAGTAAACACCGCCCCCACGGGCGCCATCGCCGCCAGCGCCAGATTGGCCATTTTCATCTGCCAGACCACGCCGATGAACGCCGCGGCCGCCATCAGGGCATAAATGCCCATAGACCACATTGCCGCCGGAACATGCAGATAGATAATGCGATAGCTCTCGCCCTGCTGATAGTCCGCGGGCGCAAAGCCAAATCCCCAGACCCAGCCTGCGATCAGTACCAGCGCGCTGGCGCCGCCCAGCCACGGAGCGACCCTGCCGCAGAGCTGATAAAACCGCGGCGGATTCGTCAGTTGAATCCCTGTTTTCCTCATATTTCAGTCACCAGAAATAAAGATAAATCCATTGATAAGCCCGGGCCTGGATCCCCGGCGCCGCAAACCTGATAAGCGTCATCCATCAAAAACCGCGCTAGTGCAGACTGACGCGTAGCGCCGCCGCCGTCGCAAAGGGGCTTAACGTTGCGCTGCCCACCAGCAGCGCGCCCAGTATCGCCATATACCCCGCCACGGGCAGATGCATGGAGGCCGCATCCATCGCGGCGGTAGCAAAAATAAGTAAGGGAATAGTCAGCGGCAGAACCAGAATGCTTAACAGCGCGCCGCCGCGCTTAAGTCCGACGGTGAGCCCCACGCCCGGCGCGCCGAGGAACCCCAGCGTCGGCGTCCCTAATAGCAGGGTCAGCGCCATAATTTTCCAGCCATAGACGTCCATGCCCAGCAGCAGAGCCACCAGCGGCGACAGGATCAGCAGGGGCACACCGGTGACCACCCAGTGAGCCATCACTTTAGCCACGACCACCGCCGGCAGCGGTAAAGGCAGCAGCATCAGCTGTTCAAGGCTGCCGTCCTGTAAGTCGTCGCGAAACAAGCGCTCGAGCGCCAGCAGCGAGGAGAGCAGCGCAGCGACCCAAATAATGCCGGGCGTCAGCCGCGCCAGCAGCTGCGGCTCCGGACCAACGGCAAGCGGAAACAGCGTAATGACAATCAGAAAAAACCACAGCGGATTGGCGATTTCCGCGCGATGGCGAAACGCGACCCGCAGTTCAAGGCAAAAAATCCGCCACATCACGGTTCCGCCCTCTCGCCGCGCAGCGCAATGCGTCGAATCCTGTCGGATGCCGCGCTAATTGATTGATGGGCAGTGAAAATGACGATGCCGCCTTGCTCCGTGTGCTGCGCCATGCGCTGAATCAGGCGTTCGACGCCCTCCGTATCGACGGCGGTAAAAGGTTCGTCGAGGATCCACAGGCGGGCGCGGGTCAGCCAGAGGCGCGACAGCGCCACGCGCTGCTGCTGACCGGCGGAGAGCTGGTTAACAGGAATATCGTCGAAGCCGGCAAGCCCGGCCTTCTTAAGGGCCTCCCGGCACTGGGCGATATCATCGTGTTGATGGAGAAAACGCAGGTTTTCCATGGCGGTCAGCCTGGCTTTGATTCCCGGCTTATGGCCAATCCACAGCAGGTTTTGCTGGTAGCTATCGCGCACGCGATGCAGAGGGCGGCCCTGCCAGTAGATTTCTCCGGCATCAGCGCGGGCCAGCCCGGTAAGCAGGCGCAGGAGAGTGGTTTTCCCCGCACCGTTGCCTCCGGCTATCTGCACCCAATCGCCCGCCGAAACGCTGAATGAAAAATCTTTCAGCAGCGTCCGACCATCGCGTTCGCAGTGCAGTTTAATGGCCCTGAGCCAGCTCCGGGAACTTTCGCTCATCATCCCGTTATTGCCCCGGCTGATACGGCGTATAAACACCGGTCAGGCTATGCAGAAAAGCGACAATATCATCGATATCTTTTTGCGCTAAATCCGTACCGACCTGATAGCGCAGCATCAGTTTTACTGCGCCATCAAGCGTCGGAACATCACCGCGATGAAAATAGGGCGCGGTGAGCGCCACGTTGCGTAGCCCCGGCACTTTTTGGCGTAATTTATCCCGTACCTCTTTCGTCACATTCATTCGGCCAATATCAGCAGCCGTGATTTCACCAAAATTAAAATCACGCTTCAGCCCCAGCGGTTCAAAAGAGCGGCCGCCGAGAATAATACCGCCGTGACAGGTAGCACATTTATTATCTTTAAATAGCTGATAGCCATGTTTTTGTTGCGCGGTCAGCGCGTCTTCATCACCGCGCAGCCAATTATCAAATGGCGCGTCGGGGGTAATTAATGTTTTTTCAAATTCAGCGATAGCGTCAGTGATGCGCTCACCGCTAAAACCTTGCGGATAAACGGCTAAAAAATCCTTTTTCAATACGGGATCTTTATCCAGTTTATTAATAATGTCTCCCCAGGATTTTGATGCCATCTCAATGGGGTTTAACGGCGGGCCACCGGCCTGTTCTTGCAGCGTTGATGCCCGTCCGTCCCAGAATTGCTCAATATTAAAGACGGAGTTAAATACCGTTGGCGCGTTAATTGGCCCAACAGCGCCCCCCACGCCGATAGACGTTTTTCTGCCATCGACCCCGCCCGCGTTTAACGCATGGCAGTGTGCGCAAGAAATGGTGCTATCCCCGGACATTCGCGCGTCGTGATAAAGACGAAAACCCAGCGCAGCTTTCCGCTCATCAACGGGCAGCTTTTTAGGGATCGGCTGTAGAGGTTCATTGCGATGCTGCGCGGCGGTATCAGCGCTGGCATAGTAGCGCTCGCGCTGGTGCTTAATCCAGTTGAGTATCTCAATACGTTCGCTGTCGCTAACGCCGCCGGCCCAGTGCAGCGCGACGTATCGCGTAGGCGGCATCGTTTGATGCTGCATAACCCACTCAATCTTGTTTAATCCACTTTGTGAAACGGGTTTATCGTCAATCAGTGACGTACGCACGGATTGAAGGTTAAAGGATTTGTATCCCAGCTGTACGTCATAATCCATCAGCTGTTTGGCAACGGGAAAAGCGGCGTAAAAGGGCAACTCCGCCGAGGGCGTGTGGCAATAGTCGCAACCTTTTTCATTAAAAAAAGAGAGGACTTTATTATTCTCGGCAACCGCCGAGAGCCGGACGTCGTTTTTTTTAATACGCTGACTGTCGTAATACCAGATATAGCCTGACAACCCTAAATAACATAACACGCCTGCGGTAATGACCGAGGCTGTAATGGTCGCAATTTTCTTCATAAGATCATTCCTTTGAGGCATTGCAGCTGAGATAATGACGTTTTATATTTATAGTTTCACGTAACATCATAGCGGTGACGGCGCCGTGGATATTGATTAGCGTCAAAGCCGATGACAGGCAGGGCCTATAGATATAATAACCACACCCTATCATCACTATATTATTCTGCGCTGCGCGCGGCGGCTAAAAACCTCACTCCCTTGCTCAATCCTCCATGTATTCACTCTTATTATATAAACGGGTAAAACATTAATAAGAGGATTCACATTAGCGTGTTTCCATTAAGCAGTAAAAAAGAGAGATGAATTTTATCTCACCCTACCAATTCATATTTTAAATTTGCTCTCGCGGCAGAAATAAAAAGCGGAAAAATAATTCCGCCTGCGTTTGAAAAGCTAAGAGGATTAACCCCTTAGCGTTGGGCGTCGGCCTGCCAACAATGCGATCAGCGCAACCGCAACCGGCACCAGCGAACCCCACAGCACGGCATTCCAGCCGAAGAGGTTCATCAACGCGCCCGAGGAAAATGAGCCAATCATCATGACGCCGAAGACAATAAAATCATTCAGCGATTGCACCTGAGTTTTCTCTTCCGGCCGGTGGAAATCCATGATCTGCGCCGACGCGCCGGTAAAGCCGAAGTTCCAGCCGATACCCAGCAGGATCAGCGACAGCCAGTAGTGCATCACGTCGATACCGGCGAGGCCAACCATCACCGACAGCAGCAGCAGAACTAAACCGGCCGCGTTAATACGCCGGGCGCCGAAGCGATTAATCAGCTTGCCGGTAAAAAATCCGGGACCGTACATGGCGATCACGTGCCACTGAATGCCCAGATTCGACGCCTGCTGGGAGATCCCGTGCATATGCATGGAAAGCGGCGCCGCGGTCATCAGGAAGTTCATCACCATATAGGATATTGCGCCGCTAAAAACCGTCCGGGAAAACCCCGGCTGGCGCACGATTTCGCCCAGCGGGCGCCCGCCCGATTTGGCCTGCGCCGCCGGCTCGGGGGTTTTTACCCCCAGCAAGACCAGCGCGGATACCGCCGCCACCAGCCCCTGAGCGATAAAGGTCATCGCAAAGGTGTGCGGCGGCCACAAATTCATGGTCGCGGTCACCAGCATCGGGCCGATGATCCCCGCCGCCACGCCGCCGCCCATGACCAGCGAGAGCGCCCGCGCGCGCCGCTCGCCGCTGACGCCGTCGGTAGCGGCAAAGCGGAAGGACACCGCCACCGCCGCATAGGCGCCGCCGAAAAAGGCCGCGAGACAGAACAGCCCGAACGAAGCGATCGCGACCGCCAGCGCCGCCAGCGCTCCCGTCAACACGCCGGCGCCGGTACCGACCATAAAGACCGTTTTGCGCCCACGTCTTCTGGCCAGCGCGCCAAACGGCAAAATACAGGCCGCCATACCCAGCACAAAAATGGTGATGGGCAGCGTAGCCAGCGTCGGCGAGGGCGCGATGGCGTTGCCCACAATCGCCCCGGTGGCGTAAAACACCACCGAGTTTGCCCCTGCGAGCGCCTGCGCCGTCGCCAGGCGAACAATATTTTGGTTTTGCTGTCCGACGGGCAGCGTTATCTCAGCGCTCATGACTCTCTTTATCCTGAATTCGTTTGCGTTATGCCAATACCCTGACTGACATAATGAACGTAATCAGGCATGACGACCAGCCATCACGCCGCCATCAATATCCCAAACCGCGCCGGTCACCCAGCGGGTGCTATCGCTGAGCAGAAACGCCACGGTTTGCGCGATATCATCAGGCGTGCCGACGCGGCCAATGGGATGGAAGCCGTCAAAGCTGTTCATCACATCCTTCACATCCTCTTTAGGGATAAACCCTTCATATATCGGCGTATGCACCACCGCCGGCGATACCGCATTGACCCGAATCCCGCTGCCGCCCAGCTCAATCGCCAGATTTTTGGTCAGCGCATGCAGACCCGCTTTCGCCATGGAGTAGGCTGACGACGGCGTTGCGCCGATGGCCTGCTGCGCCCACATCGAGCCGATATTCACAATCGAACCTTTGATGCCATTAGCCAGCATATTGCGCACCACCTCGCGGGTGATAAAAAACGTCGCGCGGTTGAGATGCATATACCGATCGTAGTCAGCCATTTCATGTTCGATAAACGGCTTCGGGAAGAAAACGCCGGCGGCGTTGACCAGCAGGCTGATATCCTGATGTTCCGCGTTAATAGCGGCCATAACCTGCTGCATACCGCTTTCGCTCGTCAGGTCAGCGACGATAACATCCACTTTCCCCGCTGCCGCCAGCGCCTGACGCGCCTGTTCGGCCTTCTGCCGACGATTGCCCACCAGCACCACGCTGCCGCCATTCTCCACCACCCGTTTGGCCGTCGCCAGCCCCATACCGCTGGTCCCGCCAACCACTAACAGCTTTTTCCCCATAAACACCGTATTCATCATTCACCTCTTCACGCTTGATTTGTGTAGCCTAAGCATGCCTTTCCTGCAGCGCGCTGACGAATGAGAAGAAATAGCCCAACGACAAAGAAAATCTATCTTGATGACCTATACTGAGACGCAAATTCACTGAGGGATATTCACCATGCGTTCGCTTAACCGACTGAAATGGCTTCACGCATTTGAAGCCACCGCCCGCCACGGCAGCTTTACCGGCGCGGCGCGCGAGCTGGGCGTGACGCCCGCCGCCGTCGGGCAGCTGGTCAGGGCGCTGGAAGAGTGGGTCGGCCATCCGCTGCTGCACCGTACCCGTAGCGGTAAAGAGCGTCTCACCCTGGTGAGCGAGGCGCAGGCGGCGCTGCAGGATATTACTCAGGGGCTGGATAAGCTGGAGAGCGGACTGAATAAGCTTCGCGGCCGCCGGGCGCGTTCCGTGGTGGTGATTACCGCCTCGCAGGTGCTGATGATGAACTGGCTGATGGAGCGCTTAAACCGCTTCTCTGAAGTCCATGATAATATCGACCTGCGTCTCAACGTTACGGAAAAGCTGATGGACGTGGCCCACGGCGAAGCGGATTTGGCGGTACGCTGCGGTCGCGGCGACTGGCCCGGGGTCAATAAAACCTGGCTGATGGATGAAGAAGCGGTGCTGGTGTGCAGCCCGCTAATCGTCCCGGCAGACAAAACCGCCTGCGGCGAGTGGCTGGCGGCGCAAAAGCTGATTCATGATGATACGCCCTATCCCGGCGCCAGCTTTCCATCATGGGCGGAAGTGCTGGAGGCCACTCAGGCGCCAACGGCGCGCGATAGCGGGTTGCATATTAACTCAACGTCGGCGGTCATCCTGGCCGCGCTCAGCGGGCGCGGCGTCGCTATTGTTCGCCGGGCGCTGGTACAACAGCTCCTCGCCACCGGCCAGCTCGTTCAGCTACACCCGGCCCGCCGCTGGCCGCTCACCTGGTCCTACTATATTGTGACGCCCCAGCATGCGGTCATGCGCCCGGAAGTGAAGGTGTTTTATGACTGGCTGCTTCACGATGTGCTGGCGGAAAACCCGATACGCTGAATATCTTCCGCCACCCCCGCATAGAAAACCTTTATTGCTTTATGGTTTTAGCTGGTCATGAATGCGCCACTTCTGTTTCAGCACGTTTTTGTCCTGGCTGGCCAGCCACTGGTTAACCTTGTCCAGCAGCTGCGGGTTATCTTTATTCATCATATAGACTTTGAAGCTGGCGGTGCCCGGGAACGGCTGCTCATTGGCCACGCAAAACACGCCCGGTTCATTGCTCTGGTAATAGACGCCCTCAATCAGGTCGGTCACCATCATATCCGCCGTTTTCTGCCGCAGCGCTTCAAGGTTATCGATATTGTTTTTCACCCGAATAATCTGCGCCTGCTTGATATGTTCATCGACAAAGCTTTGGTTGGTGCCGCCCGGATTCACCACCACCTTCACGTTTGGCTGGTCGATTTTTTCCAGGCTACCGAGCGCCGGCGCCGCCGCGCAGTTAGCCAGCGCAATCTTGCCGTTCGGCACCACCGGCTGGCTTAACGCGAAATCTTTCGCCCGCGCTGCGGTTTCCGTCACCCCGCCCATGGCGATATCAAACTTATCGGCCTTCAGGTCGGCGGAGAGCGTGGGCCAGCTGGTCGTCACAAAGCTCACCTTTAGCCCAAGCCGCTTGCCGAGATCTTTCGCCATATCAACATCGTAGCCCACCAGCTCCCCGGCTTTATTATGAAACGCCAGCGGCGCGTAATCCCCCGGGACGCCGACTTTCAGTTCGCCGCTTTGTTGAATGCTGTTCATGTCGCGCGCCTGGGCGCCAAAGGCGACGGCAGCGATGACGAAAACAAGACCTGACTTCAACTTCATCGTTATATCCTTGTTCAAATGTGAACCGTTTATGATTACACCGCGCTGCGCAGCGGATGCTGTTTATTGTTTATAAAATCTTTAATCATGGATACCGTCAATACCGGCGGCGAGAAAGGCGGCATCGTTCCTTCGGCCACCCGCCCGGCGAGCTGCTCGCAAAAGCGCTCAACCTGATTAACCGGATACCCGGCAATATCCTGGGCGGAGTAACGCCACCATCGTAGCGCCATCAGCTGCTCAATAATCGCCTCGCTGAAGCGCATGCGGATGATCTTCGCGGGATTACCGCCGACGATGGCGTACGGTGCGACGTCTTTGACCACCAGCGCGTTGGCGGCAATGACAGCCCCATCGCCAATAGTAATCCCCTGCGCCAGGGTGACATTCTGGCCAATCCACACATCGTTGCCGATGGTTATCGGCCGGGGCGTTTTTGCAAAAGGATAAAACTGGTTGGTCCTGCCGCTATCGGCAGCCAGCGTCGCCATCACGCCGGAATGATGGGCATAAAACACCGGGCTGGCGCTGGCCCACTCCAGGGGATGTCGGTCGCCGAGCACCTGTAACCGATCGGCAATCGACGTGTAGCGCCCCACGTTAATCAGCGCCGGCAGCAGGGTTCGCGTATAGCTAAAGGCGCCCAGCGAGGCCAGCCGTTCGCCGCAGCGTCCCCAGTAGGTGGTATAGGCCTCGGTGGCTAAGTTTTCCGGTATCTCAATCGACAGGTCGTCACGGTAAAAGGCGTGGCTACAGGCCAGCGTCTGCCCGCCGACAAAAATCCGCTGCGCCTGCAATAGTGGCTTAAGCTCCCCAAAGGCGATTTTCATTATCGATTTTCCCGCACAAAAGTATTCCCGGACAGCCGCTTAATCTCTCGATCATTGATAGCGTACCGATCCGCTCGCCGTGCGAAAAATCGTTATGACTTCTCTTTTTTGTGAGCGACAGCGCGAAAGCGACGGTCAGTTATACTCCAGCGCAAACGTCACCATGCTATTGGCGGTACCGGCGGTTACCGCGTCATCCGTCTGTACGTACTGGGCGTTAAAGTTGATATTTTCCGCCGCCCCCGCGCTGCTGGCGGTAATCCGCTTGAGTACAGGTAAGTTACTGGCCTCATTGATTTTGACGCCGGTTCCGGCGGCGGGCGCTGGGGCACTGTTATTGCCGTAGGTGAGCCTGACGCCCACACCGCTCGCGGAGGCGTTTGCTTTACTTAGCGCCAGAGTATCCGTTCCCCCGGATGGCGAGGTGACGCCAAAAAAGCCGATGCGGATATCGGTTGGCGTGGAGCAGAAGACCGGTATGGAGAAGCGCTTCGCGACGCCGCCGGTGGTGTTTTTGCCCTTAAACTCCGCTTTATTTACCGTGCCGAGGCTAACGTGAATATTCGCGGTTGAAACCTGACAGCTGCCGCTGCTGCCGATATCGACATTCAGCGCCGCCATATCGAGCGTGACCGGCGAGCTGGCGACAAAACCGCTGTGGCTGTCGGCCTGCTGCTGGATAGTGAGTTCGCCAATCTGCGGCTGCGCCGGAACGTTTGCGTGGTTGCCGCTGACCAGGGCGACATTACCGGTCTTATAAAACGTCACAAAGACTTTCACCACAATCTGCTGCTGGTTCAGCAGATTAGCCATCTCATTGCTGTCGCAAACCGTCACGGATTCCCCATTACCGGCCGCATGGCTGCCATCAATAAAGCGAACGGCGCCGCCGCTGCACTGGAAGCCCAGCGAGTATCCTATGCCGTCCAGCGCTGAGGGGAACACGTGCTGACCGCCGATTGACAGCGGCGTTGAGGCCGTTTTTAGCTGCCGATAAACCAGACGCTTTGCCGCCGCTTTCGGCACCTGAAGATCGCAGGAGAAATGAATCCCGCTGCCGTTATCCGCCATCATGCCGGTCATCTGGGTATTCAACGGCAGCGTGGGCAGGTACTTGATATTCTGGACGTTCACGGTCATCTGGCCGATATCTCCTCTGCAGGTTTCCGCCCAGCCGCTGTGGCTATAAATCCCCGCCATCAGCAGGAATAAAAACGATACTATGCGCAAAATCACCTCTGTGCAGACCTACTGGCAGAGGCCAGAGACGGTTTTAACCGGACTCTGCCCCTGCTGTACGGTATCGGTAAGATGGAAATGCAGCGCGCATCTCCGTGAGAGATTGTCGGCGTTCCAGGCGGCATCGAGCGTCCCTTCTTGCGGAATACCGCTCAGATAGACCTGCCCGCCATCCGCCACCATGCCGCCCGGCGCCGCGCCCCGATCGTCTTCTGCTTTACGCAAGCGAACGCTGGCGCCGAACGGCAGCGGGCCGTGGCTATCGCGAAGGGTAAACAGCACGCGGCTGCCGATGTGGGTCTGATAGTTTGCCTGCACCACCGCCCCGCCGCCGGGGATCACCGTCTGTCCTTCAAGTTCAACATCGGCATCGTCGGCCAGCGATTCGGTATCGAGCGTAATGGTGTTTTTGCGATACGCCGTCAGCGAGGGCACCACCGCATAGCCCCGCCAGTCGGTATGCACGTTGCTGCCGTTCTGAATCGCCACGTCGGCGGCACCCGGCGCGCGTACGATGGCAAAGCTTTCGCCGACGGTCTGACCCAGCGTCACGCCATGAGGATGGGCGACGATGGACCCCGATGCGCCCCAGGTCAGCTGATGGCTTGCGCTATCGCGGCGATAGCCGAGCTGCGCGGTTCCATAGCCGCCGTGGTAATCGAGCGATGCGCTGCTGTTGCTGCCCTGGCCGCCGTTAACGTAGCCCTGCTGAAGGGAGTAGTAGAGATTGGGATTGCGCGGAAGCGAACCGTACAGCGACGCCTGCTGCGAGGTGCGTCCGTTATTGTCGGAGGTGGTGCTGTAGCTAACCGCGCTCTCGGACAGCGGGCCGCCAAGCGGAATGCTCAGGTTCAAGGACCACGAGCGATCGTCTTTTTGGCGATCGGATGACTGGGTGTAGTAATAACCCACGCCCCACGAAACGCCTCGCCAGGCGCTGTAAAAACCGAGATGGATCGTTTCATCGCGGCTCTGGCGGTGCCAGTACTCCTGCGACCAGGCGGAAATCGCCAGGCTGCTCATACCGCCAAACGCCTGAGAAAGGGAGACCTCTTCGCGGCTGCGCTTGTTATCCAGCAGGCCATTGCGGCTCTCAAGCGCGCTGGCTTCGCTGAAGTCGTAATAACCGCCTGAGGAGTAGCGATAGCTGGCGAGGCTAAATGAGGTGCCGGTGCCGGCAAAATCCTTCTGGTACTGCACCCGTACCGAATGGCCGGCCGAGCGCTTTCCCGACGGCGTCGTGGTGTTCGCCCATGTCGCATCGCCTCCAAGCGATCCGAGCTCGCCAAAACCGCGCCCGACGCCGAGCGCCCACGACTGGTAATCCTGCGCCAGCTGGCTACCGCCGTAGAGCGTGAATTCAGCCGGTAGCCCATAAAAGAGCGTACCCTGCAAAAACGTCGGCGAGCGCGCCTGGCTCTGCTCCGAATGGTAGCGTCCGGCGCTCAGGCTGAATTTCACGCGTCCTTCCCGCAGCATAAACGGGACGGCTGAAAAGGGCTGGGTAAAGGTCCGCACCGAACCATCGCTCTCTTTTACCTGCACCTCGAGATCGCCGCTTTGCGCCGTTGGATAGAGGTCGTTTATCGCAAACGCTCCCGGCGAGACGAACGTTTCATAGATAACGTAGCCATGCTGGGAGATAGTGACTTTGGCGTTGCTGTGCGCCATTCCGCGGATCGTCGGGGCGAAGCCGCGCTGGCTATCCGGCAGCATTTCATCATCGGACATCAGCTGAACGCCGCGAAACTGCACGCTGTCGAAAACGTCGCCGGTTGTAAAGGTATCGCCCATCCGCAGCAGGCTTTTGAGTGACTTCAGGTCGCGCTGTAGCCAGGTACTCTGTGAATTCCAGCGCCGGGTCCGGTCATACTCCATCGACGAGACGTTACGCAGGCGCCAGGCGCCGAGGTTAACCCCGCTGCGTAGATTCAGGTAGCTGGAGCGGCTGCTGTCATCCGTCTGCCGGGTTTGCGACCCGGTCAGGTTATAGTTAACAAACGCCGCCGGGATACCATCATCCCAGCGCGCCGGATCCACGTATCCGCGGCTCTGGGCGTTCATGGCCGCCTGGGGAATACTTAAGTTCAGACGCTGAGTGGCGAAATCAAAACGGCTGCTGGCATCGGGGATGTAGCGCTCGATGCGAGTAAACGTTTCTCCCTCATGCAGGGTATTAAACGCCGGGAAAGCGCTGACGTTGACGCCATATTCCGCCAGCTGCGCCGGGGTTAACTGCGGCCGCAGTTCGCCGTTGCTGTCGACAAATGTCACCTCGCTCTGGGCTATCTCCTGGTTATTCACCCAAATGCTGACCGGGTATGTCCCGGGCTGCTGGCCGCCTGCTTTAGCAAAATAGTGTAAATCAGCGGTCTTTTGCTGCGGATTGGCAAATTCTAATGCCGCCGGATCAAAGTAGTCCTCCGCCCGCGCGATACCGCTTTGGTACAGCAGAAAAAGCGCCGTCGGCAATAATAAAATCCCGCCGGTTGGCGCCGCGATCGCCGAATAAACGGAAGTCATATCCGAAGTGTTATTTTTCACAATATCCTGACCAGGCGAAGCAAATTAATTACTGTTGCGCGTAATCCGTAATACCACCGAAGTCATTAATGGCGCGCCATTTAACTACCCCGGAATGAGTAATCGGCCACGCTTTATGATCAAAGGGGCCAATCATGCCGGGTTGCGGAATATCTGTACCGCCAACCGAAATAACAAAAAAGGAGACAAAATAGGGCGTCGGGTTTTGGGCAACCAGCCTGGAACCTTCAATGTTAAACGTCAGCTTGCGCCATGCATCGTCAGGCTCGCCCGCCAGACCATTCGGGCGATAGAAGATCTTAAACTTTGATTTAATATTGACCTGAAGCTTGTTCACTTCATCTTGTTTCGTTGGAGCAATACTTTTCACATTGAGCCAAAAAACGGATTCGCGATCGGTGGGCAGCGTTCCACCAATATAGTTAATACGCAATACGTTCTGCTGTTCAGGATCGAGACGGAAAAGCGGCGGCGTCACAATAAAAGGCACCCGGCTTTTATTGTTTTCCGCATAGTTTTCTACCCACGATTGCACCAGATAAGGTGAATGAGTATCAGCATTGGTGACCGATATTGCGGCTTCACGTTTCCCTTCCTGATAAACAACACGGGTTCCTCCCATGACAATACCGGCCTGTGCCGCAGTTGATAGCAATAAAAAGGCTATCGCGGCGATCGTTCGTTTCATAATGACTACCGTCCGGGAATAATAAAAGCGGGTATCACTGCCTGAAGCTGATAAATAATCTGCATTAATTATGCCGACCCTATTTCAGCCGGGCGGCGGCTGGCGGCTTACCCGGCGTGGGAAGCCATGAATAACCGCAGCTTTACCCGCTTCCAGGGTATTAGTTGTAAACCATATTGAAGTTGGCCGTACCGTTGGCAGAACCGGCGGAAACCGCGCTGGTTGAGACATAGTCAGCAAAGAATTCCAAATCGGCGGTACCCGTTGCCGCGCCGCTCGCGCCAGCGGTAACGCTGTGGCCGCGTGAGACGGCGCCGAGATCAACCGGCGTCGACTTATCATCTTCATACAGCTTTATCGCTACCCCACTTGCGGTACCGTTAATCGCCAGCAGATCGCTATTGTTGGTATCGCGGGTACCGTCAAATAGCACCGAGACGGTGGTAACGGTAGAAGGACAATCTTTCACTTTGATATGGAAGGCGGTTTTGGTCGTTTCAGAACCTGCGCCGGTAAAATAGCTGCTCGCCCATTTCCCCAGATCGACGCTCTGATTTGCGCTGGTGCTATCAACATTACAGGAGGAATCGGTAATCGATCCGGTAAATTCTACCTGCCCACCCGTCCCCTGCGTGCCCGCATTAGAACCGGGGTTAACGGTCATTGCCGATCTGGCGGGTTGTGAAGGCGAGGATAATGCGCTAGCGGACACCAGAGCACCGACAAAACATTGCCATAATACGAAATTGCGTTTTCATTATTCATCTCATCTCTAACTTATATTTTCGACAGATTGTGCGCGAGGGCTTAAGCCCCGGGCAAATCTGCGTGCATATCCTCCATGTTAATAATATTCGCGTTCCGTCCGCAGGACATCAGGCAGCAAAAATAAGCTGCTTAATTGGCTATTTTGATAAAAAGAAGTTCTTCGGCGAAATTGATAAACCCTTTATTAAGGTAACAAATAAATACTATCCCTACCGATTACAAATCGCAATATTTTGTTATGTTAATGAAATGCTGTTTTATTTTACATATAAAGATAATATTAAAAACATTATGCGCATTGTTAATTAATGCAACCAAAAATCACGATACAATAACATCAAAAAGCAACATCAGGCGGCGTAATTTAACAACCACCCCTAATTTCACCGCGATTTTTCGGCAATAATTCTGTGAGCGGACTGGGTTTTTATAGAATATTAGGATAAATCTTAGATTGGCTTTTATCTTATTTTCGTTATCGAATAAACAATAATCACGCGAGTCATTATAAGCAGGAGATATTGATGACAAGTGTATTTCATCTGAAAGCCGGGGAGGAAAGATGAATAACAACACTTTCTTTGTGGAATAATAAACCCACAATCGATGCTGAAGATTGCGGGTTATCCTAAAATAAATAGCTGACAGAGACGATCAGAACAGGCCCAGCGGCGCGGTACCGTAACTCACCAGCAGGTTCTTCGTCTGCTGATAGGCATTGAGCGCCATCTTATGGGTTTCGCGCCCTACGCCGGACTGTTTGTAACCGCCGAACGCGGCGTGCGCAGGGTAGATGTGATAGCAGTTGGTCCACACCCGACCGGCCTTAATGCCGCGCCCCATGCGATAAGCCAGGTTGGTATCCCGCGTCCACACCCCGGCCCCAAGGCCAAACTGGGTTTGGTTTGCAATAGCCAGCGCCTCGGCTTCATCTTTAAAGGTGGTGACGCCGATAACCGGGCCAAAGATCTCCTCCTGGAAGCTGCGCATATCGTTGCGGCCCTGAATCAGCGTCGGCTGAATATAGAAACCGTTATCCAGTTCGGCAGAGATGCTGGCGCGTTCGCCGCCGGTCAGGATCTTTCCGCCTTCATCGCGAGCGATCTTAATATAGGAAAGGATCTTATCGAACTGCTGACGCGACGCCTGCGCGCCGATCATCGTATCGGTATCAAAGGGGTCGCCGCGGCGAATTTGCGCCACCTTCTCCATGACCCGCGCCATAAAGGGCTCGTAAATAGACTCCTGAATCAGCGCGCGGGACGGGCAGGTGCAGACCTCACCCTGATTAAAGAAGCCCAGAACCAGGCCTTCAACCGCCTTCTCGATATACTCTTCTTCGCCTTCCATCACGTCGGCAAAGTAGATGTTCGGCGATTTACCGCCCAGCTCAACGGTACAGGGGATAATGTTTTCCGCCGCGCAGGCCATGATATGGCGGCCTACCGGCGTTGAGCCGGTAAAGGCGATTTTGGCGATGCGTTTACTGGTTGCCAGCGCTTCGCCCGCCTCTTTGCCAAATCCCTGAACCACGTTAAGGACGCCCGCCGGGAACAGATCGCCAATAATCTCCAGCAGCAATGTAATGCTGAGAGGCGTCTGCTCTGCCGGTTTCAGCACCACGCAGTTGCCCGCAGCCAGCGCCGGAGCGAGCTTCCAGGCGGCCATCAGCAGCGGGAAGTTCCACGGAATAATTTGTCCGACCACGCCGAGAGGCTCATGGAAGTGATAAGCCACCGTCGTTTCATCAATCTCCGCCGTGCTTCCCTCCTGCGCGCGCAGGCAGCCGGCGAAATAGCGGAAGTGATCGACCGCCAGCGGCAGGTCGGCGTTGAGGGTTTCGCGGATCGGCTTACCGTTATCCCAGCTCTCCGCTACCGCCAGATATTCCAGGTTGGCCTCAATACGGTCGGCAACCTGCAGCAGCAGATTAGCGCGGTGCTGAGCCGACGTTTTGCCCCAGGCGTCGGCGGCCCGGTGCGCCGCATCAAGGGCGAAGTCGATATCTTTGGCATCAGAACGCGGAAACTGCCCGATGTTGCTACCGTCGACCGGGGAGGTATTCATAAAGAATTCTCCACCGATGGGTTCAACAAATTTACCGTCAATAAAGTTACCGTAGGCTGACTTCAGTGAAACCAAAGCGCCCGGTGTGCCAGGATGAGCATAACGCATCGCGAATCTCCTTCATGTAGGGTTGAGGGCAGCGGCATATTAGTTTTGTACGGCGGCTCGCTGCGTCTCTCGTCTATTGCAGGGGTTATGCCATTTTTTATATTTTAAAAAAGAAATTAATTTTCAATAAATTAGATAGGTCACGTCACTTTCTGTCGCACAGAATCTCTCTTATGTGTCGCAAATCGCAACACAACGAAAACCATATAGCTACAATATTGCAACACAAATTAAACGACGAGGTGTCCCGTGCCAGGAAATCCGTTTGCCCTGACGCCAGAGATCGAAACGAACCCGCTGCTCAGCGACTCCTGGTGCCGTAGCCAGCGCTATGGCCTCGACCCCGCCACGGATGACTTCCCTCGCCTGCACGCCAGCGAACTGGCCGACAGGCTCGCCAGACACAGCCGCCTGCAAACGCTGGCCCAGCCGGTCGTTAATGAGCTATCCCGCAAAGTCAACGCTCTGCAATCCGTCGTGGTTCTCTCTGACGCCAGCGGTCTGGTTTTGCAAACCTTTGGCGATACGCACGCCATGCAGAAAGCGCAGCGCTTCGCTTTAGCGCCGGGCAACCTGTGGAGCGAAAGCGGACGCGGAACCAACGCCATTGGCACCGCGCTGGCGATTGACGACAGCTGCGAAATCGATGGCCGCCAGCATTTTCTGACCAGTAACCAGGGTCTTTATTGCGCCGCCGTGCCGCTGCAAAGTCCCGATGGCAAAATAGCCGGGGTGCTGGATATCTCCGGCCCGGCCCGGTACCCGCACGCCCGCACGCTGGCGTGGGTAAAAGGCGCCGCGAAGCAGATAGAATATCTGTGGGTTAAACAGAGTCTGCATCCGCAACAGTGGCTGATGAGCCTGCATCCTCAGCTGGAAAAGCTCGACGGCGTCGACGAATGTCTGCTGGTCTTTACCGACAATGTGCTGATGGCGGCTAACCGGCTGGCGATGCGCGAGTTCTCACTTAACGCAGATCGGTTCGGCCACCTCACCTTCCAGCAGCTTTTTCCGCAGCTGCGGCAAACCGCCGTCAGCGTACCGCTGCCGCTCGTCGCCGGAGATCGAAACTACTATTACCGTCTACGCGCTCCCGTGACCGCTGGCGTGGCGGTGACCGCGCGCCCCACCCTCGAGCTGCCTTTCTCCAGCCAGCGCGAAGGCGAAAAGCTGCTGCGCCTGCTTAACGCCGGGATTGGGTTGTGTATCGAAGGCGAAACCGGCTGCGGCAAAGAGTACGTCAGCCGTACCCTGCACCGGCACAGTCGCTGGAGCGGCGGCAAATTCGTCGCCATCAACTGCGCCGCGCTGCCGGAATCACTGATTGAATCCGAGCTGTTTGGCTACCAGCCCGGGGCGTTTACCGGCGCAAACAAAAACGGCTACATCGGCAAGATTCGCGAAGCCGACGGCGGCGTACTGTTTCTTGATGAGATTGGCGATATGCCGTTAACGCTTCAGACCCGGCTGCTGAGGATCTTACAGGAGAAAGAGGTCACGCCGCTTGGCGCCAGCCAGAGCTCGCCGGTTAATTTCGCGGTGATTTGCGCCACCCACCGCAATCTGGCGCAGCGCGTCGCGGAAGGAACCTTCCGCGAAGACCTGCTCTACCGCCTGCGTGAGTTTGCTTTAACGCTGCCGCCCCTGCGCGAATGGCCTGAACTGTCCGGGTTTATCCAACGATTGTGGCGCGAGCTGGGCGGAGAAAAACGTCGCATCGCGCTGGCCCCGGAAGTTGTGCAACACCTGACGTCTCATCCCTGGCCGGGCAACGTCCGCCAGCTGCAAAGTGTGTTGAGGGTACTGCTGGCCCTCGCCGAAGAGGGTGAAACGCTGGGGATAGATGATTTGCCCCAGGAGTATCGAAGCCCGCCCGCCGCCCGCCCGCTGCGCGGGCTTCAGCAGCACGATGCGCAGCTGATTGCCGACACGCTGGCAAGCTATAACGGCAACATCAGTAAGGCCGCGCAGGCGTTAGGCGTCGCGCGCAGCACGCTGTATCGCCGTGCGGCCCGTCGCGGAAGCCATAGCGCATAGCCTTCTGATTCGCTCAGGGCGTGAAGCGCGGCGGTAGCCAGGCGAACAGGCGTCTGCTTATCGCTTCACACAGGGAGGTTAAGCGGTGCCCAATGCCCGACCAGATAAGCTTCGCGACGCAGACGCCGCAGGCTGAAACCAACGCCGCCCCCACCATGTCCAGCGGAAAGTGAACCCCAAGAAAGATCCGCGACCAGGCCACGGGCAGCGCCGCCAGCAGCAGAAAGAGCCCTGCGGCGCGTGAGCGCAGCGAGAGCAGTGCAAACGCGGCGCTAAACATCACCGTGCCGTGGTCGCTCGGGAAAGAGTTATCCGCCGGATGATTTATCCAGGTATGGCCGAGCGGGATCATAAACGGCCGCGGATGAAACAGCAGCATTCCGCAGATCGATCCCAATCCCAGCGCGATCAGAATACTCAAGGTACAAAACAGCGCCTGCCGATGACCCTGCCGCCCGCCGGAAAACCACAGCCAGAGCAGAATGGCCGGAACCACAAAGATGATCCCGCTAGCTGAAAAACGCGCCAATGCCAGGATCGCCTCCGGCGTGCCGGGCGATGCGTTCAGCGCTAAAAAGGCGCTTTGATTAAGGGTTTCCAGTACGTTCATGGCGGTAGCTCGCGACAGTCATATTTCCGTCATTATCGCCACCCTGGCTTAAGTTACGCTTAACCCGGCGCTCAAGAATCGTCCTGGGTTTGGCCACGCTGTTTAGCCACAGCGGCAGCCATTGCTGGCGTAATACGCTTTTTTATTTTAGAATTTACTAAATTTAGAAAAGACTAAAATAAATGAATACACCCGAACAGCTACAGGCCAGCGCCGGCGAAGCCGCCGCGCTGCTGAAAGCCATGAGCCATCCCAGCAGGCTATTGATTCTGTGCATGCTATGCGATGCGCCGGGCACCAGCGCCGGCGAACTGGCGCGGATAACCGGGCTGAGCCCCTCCGCAACTTCCCAGCATCTGGCGCGGATGCGTGATGAAGGCCTGATCGGCTGCGAACGTCAGGCGCAGCGCATTCACTACTTCATTACCCGGCCAGCGGTTCAGCAAATCGTCGCCGCGATGAAGTCAATCTATTGTCCTTAAGGAGCCTTTATGCCTATTGCCACTCTTTCGCCTGCCGAAGCCCAGGCGCTCGTCGCCCGGGGCGGCCGGCTGATCGATATCCGCGATGCCGATGAATACGCCCGCGAGCATATTCCCGGCGCGGAGCTCGTGCCGCTGGCGACGCTGACGAATGGCACAGCGCTGCACGTCAGTCCCGAAGAGACGATTATTTTTCACTGTCAGGCGGGATCGCGCACCCAAAATAACGCAGCCCGTCTGGCGCAGGCCGCCGCACCGGCGCAGGTAAAGCTGCTGGCTGGCGGAATTCAGGCGTGGAAAGCGGCCGGTCTGCCGGTGAAAGAGGATAAATCACAGCCGCTGCCGCTTATGCGTCAGGTACAGATCGTCGCCGGCGCCCTGATTTTGCTTGGCGTCGCTTTAGGTTACGCTTTCAGCAGCGGCTTTTTTCTGCTTAGCGCCTTCGTCGGCGCCGGCTTAACCTTTGCCGGTATTACCGGGTTTTGCGGTATGGCGCGTCTTTTGGCTTTGATGCCCTGGAACCGTCGCTAGCCTCTACCTCTTTTGAAAGACTGTTGGTAACGCTTTTGCTGAGCTATGGTTATGTCAGCGAAAAGATTCATCAGCACACAGGAGAAGCAGTATGTTTTCAGTCGGTGACCTGGTACAACCGCGCGCGGGTGGGCCAAAACTTAAAGTCGTTGAAGTCCAGGACGATCGCATTATTGCCGTTCAGGCAAGCAACGAGCAGGGTGAGAAATATACGCTGAAGGCCGCCGATGTGACGGCTTATAAAGAAGACGGCGATTTTGGCGTGTGCTGATTAAGCCGGCTAACGATAACGGTGGGTCTCCCCACCGTTTTCAATATTAGATCAGGAAGCTATCGAGGGATTTTCCCTCAGCCACCGCTTTAGCCAGCGGCTTCGGCATACGTCCCTGCCCGGTCCAGGTTTTCTCGGCGCCGGTATGGTCGGTAAAACGATATTTAGCCGGACGCGGCTGGCGCTTTTTGCTCCCTTTCGGGGAAGCGCTATTGTAGCCCGCTAATTGTTCAGGGGTAATGCCGTCAGCCATCATTAATTCCAGCCAGGTATTTATTTTTTCCTGATGTTCTGCGCGCAGCGCCTGAGCCGCCTGCTCCTCAGCGCGTTTTTCTTCAGTGACGGTCCTTAGCTTTGCCAGCATATCTTCAAGCACGTCAATGGAGAATTCACGGGACATGGCGCGAAGTGAACGGATATTATTCAATTTCTCTAATAGTAATGACATATAATTCAAAAAATTCCCAAATAGCAAATGAAACAAAGATTACGGCGCTAGTTTAATTGATATGATAATGTATTTCCAGCCTTTCACTAATTCCTGATATAGCACCAGAAATGCTTAGCAATTAATAAGGCAAACAAATCGATAAAAGCGAAATTATCAACACTGAATAAATTCTTTTGCAAATAATACTATTCGCCAGGCAACGTCTTTATCTTATTACCTGTATGCTCAGCAGGTTATCCGTATATTTACGGTTGCGCCTCGCAGGGCGCTACGGGCGCTTATAGAATAGTCATGCAAAAAATCCGAATGCCCACCCAGCAGACAAATCAGCATATAATGCTGACATTCATCTTTTATACGTGTAAAAAACGCCAAAAGTGACACAAATCACACTGCTACGCGATTCTGTCGCGAAATCCCCCCTCACAACCCGGATTGGCTCTCATCCATATGACGTATTTATTTTACAACCAATTGAAAAACAATAAAAAAATCAACAAAGAGAACAAAAGTAGCGTAACGAACAAAAAACAGCCTGACGCAGAGTATTTTATCGACCAAAAGCCTTTAAATAAAAATTTATAGCTAGTTGCCTCTTTTAATGCAGAGATATAATCTACGCACATCAAAACCGGCACCCAAAAACGCTGAATAACCGCGAATCTTTTGGCATTATCGACTTCATTTTCGAGGAGCATACCAATGTTCTCTGCGCAGTCCCGCTTGCGTCATGCGGTAGCAGACACCTTTGCGATGGTGGTGTACTGCACCGTTGTGAACATGATGATCGAAATTTTTCTCTCCGGAATGACTTTCCAGCAGTCGTTATCTTCGAGACTGGTGGCGATTCCGGTGAACATTATTATTGCCGTGCCTTACGGTTTTTATCGCGATTTCGCGATGCGCCAGGCGCGCCGCATTAGCCCGTCCGGCTGGATGAAGAATATTGCGGATGTGGTGGCCTATGTGACGTTCCAGTCGCCGGTATACGTCGCGATTCTGCTGGTTGTCGGCGCCGACTGGCATCAGATTGCCGCGGCGGTAAGTTCCAACATCGTGGTATCGATGATGATGGGCGCAGCGTACGGCTATTTCCTCGACTACTGCCGCCGCCTGTTTCGCGTCAGCCCCTATCAGCAGGCCAAAGCCTGAGTTGATACAAAAAAGCGACTGGTTCAGCCAGCCGCTTTTTGTCAGCTATACTGCGTTTCGCCAAACAGGCCACTCAGAAAACGCTCAAGCGCCATGCGCGAACTGAACCCGTGTGGAATACCATAATGCTGCTGAGCATCGCCCGCTAAATAGAGCGGGAACTGCTCGTAGTGATCGCAGGTTTTGATATCCGACGCGGGCTCCGCAAGCGTTGTGCTGCGCTCTTTTAAAGCCGGATGAATAATTAACGCGGTACGCCCCATACGAGCTTCACGGTTCACATAAACATAATTATCGCCACGGCGATAGCCGTACGCTTTTTGCGTCACAACATCCATGGTGAAGCCGGCTTTTTCAAGAACACGCGCCACCTCATCGGGTCTTAAATACATACTCATTCCTCATTATCTTTTACCGCACGTTAACCTTACCTTATTCATTAAAGGCAACGCTTTCGGAATATTCCATAAAGGGCTATTTACAGCATAATTCAAAATCTTGTCCTACACTTATAGACTCAATGGAATTAAGGGAGAAACCAATGGCCAACCGAGCAAACCGCAACAACGTAGAAGAGAGCGCTGAAGATATCCATAATGATGTCAGCCAATTAGCGGATACGCTGGAAGAGGTGCTGAAATCATGGGGCAGCGACGCCAAGGACGAAGCGGAGGCCGCGCGTAAAAAAGCGCAGGCGCTACTGAAAGAGACCCGCGCGCGGCTTAACGGCAATAACCGCGTTCAGCAGGCGGCGTGCGATGCCATGGGCTGCGCAGACAGCTACGTGCGCGATAAACCGTGGCAAAGCGTCGGCGCCGCAGCTGCCGTTGGGGTATTTATTGGCGTATTGCTGAATTTACGTCGATAATAAAACAGCCAGACCCATGAAGATAACAAATACGCGTCTACCCCTGCACTGCAGGGGTTTTTGTTATCTCTGCGGGTAAAGCGCGACATAAAGCTTACGCACAGCCTGATTCGCCATTTCTGCAGACGTCAGGTTGGTGAAGCTCATTATCAGCCCCCCTTCTCCCCGAGTCGCCATCCGCCAGTCGCTCAGCGCCTGTACGGCCAGACCAGCCCGTCTGGCGCGCTGCGCCAGAGGCCGATCGTCTCCGGCGACCCTGACCACCATCTGGATCCCGCCCGCCTGAGGCACGACGGTGAATCCCTGCGCCCGCAGCGCCGACTCAAGCCACAGTCGGCGCTGGGCATAGCTGGCGCGCATTTTCTTCAGATGCCGCCAGAAGTGGCCTTCGCGAATAAAATCCGCCAGCGTCTGCTGCCACAGCGTCGGCACGCTACAGCACATCAGCGCGGCCTGTTCACGAAACGGCGCCACCAGCGGCTCAGGCACCACCAGCCAGGCCGCGCGTAATGCCGGGAACAAAGACTTGCTGAACGCCCCGGCATAGATGACCCGCTGCGGGGCGTCGAGGCTTTTCAGCGGCGGCAGCGGCTTACCGTGATAGCGGAATTCGCTATCGTAATCATCTTCGATAATCCACGCGTTATTCTGCGCCGCCCATAGCAGGAGCTGTCTGCGCCTGGCCAGCGATAGCGCCACGCCGAGCGGGCTTTGATGAGCCGGGGTCAGCAGCGCGAAATGGGCACTCGGGTAATGCCGCTGCGCCCAGGGAATATCCATCCCGTCGTCGTCGACCGGAACGGGATTGATCGCCACCCCCTCGTCGTTCACTACCGGCCGGATCAGCGGAAACCCCGGATCTTCCATCCACATTTGCTGGCCAGGCCGCGCCAGCGTGCGCAAAATAAGGCGCATCGAGGCCGCGTAGCAACCGGTGATCAAGACCTGCTCAGGCCGACACTCAATACTGCGCGACAGACGCAAATAATCGACGATCGCCCGGCGAAGCGTCGGTTCACCGCAGGGATCGCCTGGCGCGAGGTCAAAACGCGTTTGTGTACGCAGACGCCGACCCATCACGCGCGCCCAAAGGCCGCGTGGAAACAGATCCAGCGCGGGCAGCCCCAGCTGAAACGGCAGCGGCGCCGCGGGTTCATCGCCCTCGACGGGCTGAACGGGCGCGTTTTGCTGCGGCAGCAGCCGATCGCTGACAAAGGTCCCCGCCTGTCCGCGCCGCTCCAGCCATCCCTGCGCCACCAGATCTCCCCAGGCGTTCTCAATCGTCGCCCGCGACACGCCAAGCTCCTGAGCATAGACCCGACTTGCAGGCAGCCTGCTGCCCGGAGCCAGCTCGCCGCGCTCAATCGCCTGCTTAAGCTGTCGGGCAATGCGCTGGTAGTGCGGAATTTTTTTACCGTCCATCATGGTCTGCTTTTTTCATCGCAATATGGCTATCTTATGCAGTCCATTATAGTGCTATTTTCCTCGCGTCTTAATGAGGAGAGTAAAATGAACACACTACGTCAGCCGTACAATGAACTGAGCCCGGAAGTCTATAACGCCCTGGTTCAGGCCAAAATTGCGCTGGAAAAAAGCGAGCTGGATGGCGCGCTGATCGAGCTGGTGTATTTGCGGGTATCGCAAATCAACGGCTGCGCCTTCTGCCTGGAGATGCACAGCAAAGCCCTGCGTAAATCCGGCGTCGCGCAAAACAAGCTGGACGCGCTGGCAGGCTGGCGGGTGAGCGCCCATTTCAGCGATGCGGAACGCGCGGCGCTGGCGTGGGCGGAATCGGTGACCCATATCGCCGAAAGTCATGCGGAAGACGCCGTTTATCAGCCGCTGCTGGACCATTTCAGCGCCCGCCAGATCAGCGATCTGACCTTCGCCATCAGCCTGATGAACGCCTTTAATCGTCTGGCGGTGAGTATGCGCCTGTAATTTCACGGCAAGAAATCCCGCCCCCCGCCGGATCCTCCCGCGGGGGCTAACCTTTACAAAAACCATATATATTGAGTTGTTGAACTTTTAAATAACTACATCTAGTATTTCCTTCAACGATAACCCATAGCACGCGACGTCAATTTTTACGTCGTACTGTTATCTTAAATGGAAATACGAATCATGCGCATTACTATTTACACTAAAAACGACTGCGTGCAATGCCATGCCACTAAACGGGCCATGGAAACCCGCGGGTTTGAATTCGACATGATCAACATCGACCATCACCCTGAAGCCGTCGATATGCTGCGCGAGCAGGGTTTCCGTCAGCTGCCGGTGGTGATTGCCGGAGAGACCCGCTGGTCCGGCTTCCGTCCCGATATGATCAATCGCCTGCGCCCGACAGCGTCAGCGGCCAGCGTATGAGCCTGATCGTCTACTTCTCCAGCAGTTCCGAAAATACGCACCGGTTCGTCCAGCGTCTGGAGCTGCCCGCCGTGCGTATACCGCTTAACGAACGCGAGCGCATCCAGGTAGACGAACCCTACATTCTTATCGTCCCCAGCTATGGCGGCGGCGGCACGGCGGGCGCGGTCCCCCGGCAGGCGATCCGTTTCCTCAACGATCCGCATAACCGCCAGCTCATTCGCGGCGTCATCGCCGCGGGCAATCGTAATTTTGGCGAGGCCTACGGCCGGGCAGGCGACGTCATCAAGCAGAAATGCGGCGTACCGTATCTCTATCGCTTTGAGCTGATGGGCACCCCGCAAGATGTCGACAACGTGCGTAAAGGAGTAAGCGAATTTTGGCAACGACAACCGCAGAACGTATAACCACCGAGGCGCCGGATTTCCACGCCCTCAACGCGATGCTGAATCTCTACGACAGCAACGGCCGCATTCCGTTTGACAAAGACCATCAGGCGGTAGCGGCGTTTATGGCCAACCACGTTGAGCCGAATACCGTGCCCTTTACCAGCCAGGACGACAAGCTGACGTGGCTGGTCGCCGAAGGCTATTACGACGCCAGGGTGCTGGCCCGCTACGATCGCTCGTTTATTCTTGCGCTGTTCGCGTACGCTCAGGGCTACGGTTTTCGCTTCCAGACGTTTCTCGGCGCATGGAAGTTCTATACCAGCTACGCGCTGAAAACCTTCGATGGTAAGCGCTACCTTGAAGGCTTTGGCGACCGCACCTGCATGGTGGCCCTGGCCCTGGCGCAGGGTAACGAGGCGCTGGCCCGGCAGCTAACCGATGAGATCCTCTCCGGACGCTTTCAGCCCGCCACGCCGACGTTCCTCAACGCGGGTAAACAACAGCGCGGCGAGCTGGTCTCCTGCTTTCTGCTGCGCATCGAAGACAATATGGAATCCATTGGCCGGGCGGTGAACTCGGCGCTACAGCTATCCAAGCGCGGCGGCGGCGTGGCGTTTCTGCTCTCCAATCTTCGCGAAGCCGGGGCGCCAATCAAGCGCATCGAGAATCAGTCCTCCGGCGTGGTACCGGTGATGAAAATGCTGGAAGACGCCTTCTCCTACGCCAACCAGCTCGGCGCGCGCCAGGGGGCCGGCGCGGTCTATCTGCACGCCCATCATCCCGATATCCTGCGTTTCCTTGATACCAAACGCGAGAACGCCGATGAAAAAATCCGCATTAAAACGCTCTCGCTCGGGGTGGTGATTCCGGATATCACCTTTCAGCTAGCGAAAGAAGATGCGCAGATGGCGCTGTTCTCGCCCTACGACGTCGAGCGCCTGTACGGTAAACCGTTCGGCGATATCGCGGTAAGCGAAATGTATGCACAACTGGTGGCCGACGCGCGGGTCAGCAAGCGCTGGATCCGCGCCCGCGATCTGTTCCAGCGGTTGGCGGAAATTCAGTTTGAATCCGGCTATCCGTACATCATGTTTGAAGACACGGTTAATCGCGCGAACCCGATTGCCGGGCGCATCAATATGAGCAACCTGTGCTCGGAGATCCTGCAGGTTAACGCGCCTTCTACCTTTGACGAAAACCTGGATTACGCCAGCATCGGCCAGGATATCTCCTGTAACCTCGGCTCGCTGAATATCGCCCATACCATGGACTCTCCTGATTTCGCCCGCACGGTTGAGGTCGCGGTGCGCGGTCTGACCGCGGTGTCCGAAATGAGCGATATCCGTTCGGTACCGTCGGTCGCGGCGGGCAATGCCGCCTCGCACGCCATCGGCCTTGGGCAGATGAATCTGCACGGCTATCTGGCGCGCGAAGGTATTGCCTACGGCAGCGAAGCGGGGCTGGATTTCACCAATTTCTATTTCTATACCATCACCTGGCACGCGCTGCGTACCTCGATGCTGATAGCGCGGGAAAAAGGCACGCGTTTTGCCGGATTCGAGCAGTCGCGGTACGCCAGCGGTGATTATTTCCGCCCCTACCTGGAAGGCGACTGGCAGCCGAAAACGGCGAAAGTCCGCGCGCTGTTTGCCCGTGCCGGTATTGTCCTGCCCGACCGCGATATGTGGCGGCAGCTGCGCGATGACGTGATGCGCTACGGCATTTATAACCGCAACCTGCAGGCGGTGCCGCCGACGGGCTCTATTTCGTACATCAACCACGCGACCTCCAGCATCCATCCGATCGTGTCGAAGATAGAGATCCGCAAGGAGGGGAAAACCGGGCGCGTTTACTATCCGGCGCCGTTTATGACCAACGACAACCTGGCGCTGTATCAGGACGCTTACGAAATCGGCCCGCAGAAGATCATCGACACCTACGCCGAGGCGACGCGCCATGTCGATCAGGGGCTGTCGCTGACCCTGTTCTTCCCCGATACCGCCACCACGCGCGATATCAATAAAGCGCAAATCTATGCGTGGAAGAAAGGCATCAAAACGCTCTATTACATCCGTCTGCGCCAGCTGGCGCTGGAAGGTACCGAAATCGAAGGCTGCGTGTCCTGCGCGCTGTAAGGAGAACAGGATGACCCATTTATCGCGCATCAGCGCCATCAACTGGAACAAAATTGAAGATGATAAGGATCTGGAGGTCTGGAATCGGCTGACCAGCAACTTCTGGCTGCCGGAGAAGGTGCCGCTGTCTAACGATATCCCCGCCTGGCAAACGCTCACCCCGGCGGAACAGCAGCTAACGATTCGCGTCTTCACCGGCCTGACGCTGCTCGATACCATCCAGAATACCGTTGGCGCCCCGGCGCTGATGGCCGACGCCCTCACCCCGCATGAGGAAGCGGTGCTGTCGAACGTCAGCTTTATGGAGGCGGTGCACGCCCGCTCCTACAGCTCCATTTTCTCGACGCTCTGCCAGACCAAAGACGTCGATGCCGCCTATGCCTGGAGCGAACAAAACGCGCCGCTGCAGCGCAAAGCGCAGCTGATGCTGGAGTACTATCAGGCAGATGAACCGCTGAAGAAAAAAATCGCCAGCGTCTTTCTCGAATCGTTCCTCTTCTACTCCGGCTTCTGGCTGCCGATGTACTTCTCCAGCCGGGGGAAGATGACCAACACCGCCGATCTGATTCGCCTGATCATCCGCGATGAAGCGGTACACGGTTATTACATTGGCTACAAATTCCAGAAAGGGCTGGAAATAGTCAGCGCCGAGAAGCGCGAGGAGATGAAAAACTTCGCCCTCGACCTGTTGATGGATCTGTATGATAACGAACTGGCCTACACCCGCGAACTGTACGCCGATAGCGGCTGGATTGAGGAGGTCAACGCCTTTCTCTGCTACAACGCCAATAAGGCGCTGATGAACCTTGGCTACGAGGCGCTGTTCCCGGCGGAAATGGCCGCCGTCAATCCGGCGATCCTCGCCGCGCTTTCGCCGAATGCCGACGAAAACCACGACTTCTTTTCCGGTTCAGGTTCATCGTATGTGATGGGAAAAGCGGAAGAAACCGTCGACGGCGATTGGGACTTTTAGCCTTACTTTCACCAGGAATATATCAGCATATTTCCTGGTGATTTATTTCACATTATTTGTTTTCGCCTCACTCAATATCTTTCGGTCATCACCGTGTCATATTCAACAGCATGCCCTCGATTTTCGCCTGAATTAACGCAACATAACTAAAAAATATCGACCATAAGTCATTCGCGCTCAGCCCTTATATCACGGGGGATGCACCGGAATTCTCCCTTGCGCATTTCCCTGGCAACGCCACATAAAGGGTTGTCACAGATTCTCAGTATGTTAGGGTGTAAAAAAGCAATTATCATCACCGGGTACCGTATCGATATTAATAAATAACAGGAAACACTCTATTGCATGGCAATTAAATTAGAAATCAAGAATCTCTATAAGATATTTGGCGAGCACCCGCAGCGGGCTTTCAAATATATCGATAAAGGACTATCGAAAGAACAAATACTGGAAAAGACGGGGTTATCGCTTGGCGTAAAGAACGCCAGTCTGACCATTGAAGAAGGCGAGATATTCGTCATCATGGGGCTCTCCGGATCGGGGAAATCTACCATGGTTCGCCTTCTCAATCGCCTGATTGAACCCACCCGCGGCCAGGTCCTGATCGACGGCGTCGATATCGCTAAAATCTCTGACGCCGAGCTCCGCGAGGTGCGCAGAAAAAAAATTGCGATGGTTTTTCAATCCTTTGCGCTTATGCCGCATATGACCGTACTCGACAACGCCGCTTTCGGCATGGAGCTGGCCGGCGTGCCGACTCAGGAACGCCAGGAGAAAGCGCTGGAGGCGCTGCGCCAGGTCGGCCTGGAAAACTACGCTCATGCCTACCCGGACGAACTCTCCGGCGGCATGCGCCAGCGCGTTGGTCTCGCCCGCGCGCTGGCGATTAATCCCGATATTCTGTTAATGGATGAAGCCTTCTCCGCGCTCGACCCGTTAATTCGTACCGAGATGCAGGATGAGCTCACTAAATTACAGGCCAGACATCAGCGTACCGTGGTCTTTATTTCCCACGATCTTGATGAAGCCATGCGTATTGGCGATCGGATTGCCATTATGCAAAATGGTGAAGTGGTTCAGGTCGGCACGCCGGATGAAATACTCAATAATCCGGCCAATGATTATGTCCGAACCTTCTTCCGCGGCGTCGATATTAGCCAGGTGTTCAGCGCCAAAGATATTGCCCGCCGTAGCCCGGTGGGGCTGATTCGCAAAACGCCCGGCTTTGGCCCGCGTTCCGCGCTGAAATTGCTGCAGGATGAAGACCGCGAATATGGCTACGTCATTGAACGCGGGAATAAGTTTGTTGGCATTGTCTCCATTGATTCCCTGAAAGCCGCGCTAAGCGAAGGTCAGGGAATTGATGCGGCGTTAATCGACTCACCGCAGGCGGTGGATGCGCAAACGCCGCTCAGCGAGCTGCTCTCTCACGTCGGCCATGCACCGTGCGCGGTGCCGGTTGTCGACGAGGGGCACCAGTACATCGGCATCATTTCCAAACGGATGCTGCTGCAGGCTTTAGATCGCGAGGGGGCAAACAATGGCTGATCAATCTAACCCGTGGGACACCGCACCGGCGGCGGATAGCGCAGCGCAATCCGCCGATGCCTGGGGCACCTCTACGCCGGCGCCGACCGATGGCGGAGGTGCCGACTGGCTGAGCAGCGCGCCCGCGCCGCAGCCGGAACACTTCAATATTATGGACCCGTTCCATAAAACGCTGATCCCACTCGACAGCTGGGTCACGCACGGTATCGACTGGGTCGTGATGCATTTTCGTCCGGTATTCCAGGGAATACGCGTACCGGTGGATTACATCCTGAGCGCCTTCCAGCAGCTGCTGCTGGGTATGCCGGCGCCGGTGGCGATTATTATTTTCTCGCTGATTGCCTGGCAGATTTCCAGCGTCGGCATGGGCGCGGCGACGCTGATTTCGCTGATCGCTATCGGCGCTATCGGCGCCTGGTCGCAGGCGATGGTGACCCTGGCGCTGGTGCTGACCGCGCTGCTGTTTTGTATGCTTATCGGCCTGCCGCTTGGGATATGGCTGGCGCGGAGCCCGCGGGCGGCGAAAATTATCCGTCCGCTGCTCGACGCGATGCAGACCACGCCGGCGTTTGTCTATCTGGTGCCCATTGTGATGCTGTTCGGTATCGGCAACGTTCCGGGCGTGGTGGTCACCATTATCTTCGCCCTGCCGCCGATTGTTCGTCTGACCATTCTGGGGATTAACCAGGTGCCGGCGGATCTGATTGAAGCGTCGCGCTCCTTCGGCGCCAGCCCGCGTCAGCTGTTGTTTAAGGTTCAGCTACCGCTGGCCATGCCGACGATTATGGCCGGGGTCAACCAGACGCTGATGCTGGCCCTGTCGATGGTGGTCATCGCCTCAATGATTGCCGTTGGCGGTCTCGGCCAGATGGTACTGCGCGGCATCGGTCGCCTTGATATGGGCCTGGCCACCGTTGGCGGCGTCGGGATTGTTATCCTCGCCATTATTCTTGACCGTCTGACTCAGGCCGTAGGACGGGACTCACGCAGCCGCGGCAACCGCCGCTGGTATGCAACCGGCCCACTGGGGCTGATAACTCGCCCTTTCTGTAAATAAGAGCCCATCCCCCCGACAGCCGGGGGGATAGACTTCCCTTCTGATAAGTAAAAGGAACAACGATGCGACATACAGCGATCCTTGCCACAGCGTTAACCGCCCTCATTTCCACCACCGCCTTCGCGGCGGATCTGCCTGGCAAAGGCATTACCGTTAAGCCGATTCAGAGCACCATTTCGGAAGAGACCTTCCAGACCCTGCTGGTCAGCCGCGCGCTGGAGAAACTCGGTTATACCGTCGATAAGCCGAGCGAAGTGGATTACAACGTTGGCTATACTTCGCTCGCCTCCGGCGACGCCACTTTTACCGCCGTCAACTGGCAGCCCCTGCACGACGATATGTACGCTGCCGCCGGCGGGGATAAAAAGTTCTACCGCGAAGGCGTGTTTGTGAACGGTGCGGCGCAGGGCTATCTGATTGATAAGAAAACGGCCGAGCAGTACCACATTAAATCTATCGATCAGTTAAAAGACCCGAAAATCGCCAAACTGTTTGACACCAACGGCGACGGTAAAGCCGACCTGACCGGCTGCACCCCGGGCTGGGGCTGTGAAGCGGTGATCAACCATCAGCTTGATGCCTATGGCCTGAATAATACCGTCACCCACAATCAGGGTAACTATGCCGCCATGATGGCCGACACCATTGCCCGTTATAAAGAGGGCAAGCCGGTCATCTACTACACCTGGACACCTTACTGGGTCAGCGATGTGCTGAAGCCGGGTAAAGACGTCGTCTGGCTGCAGGTGCCATTCTCCTCCCTGCCGGGTGTGCAAAAAAACATCGACACGAAGCTCTCTAATGGCGCCAACTACGGCTTCCCGGTCAGCACCATGCATATCGTCGCCAATAAGGCCTGGGCCGAGAAAAACCCGGCGGCGGCGAAGCTGTTTAGCATCATGAAGCTGCCGATTGCCGACATCAACGCCGAGAATGCCATGATGCACGAGGGACATGGTTCAGAAGCAGATATCCAAGGCCACGTCGACGGCTGGATCAAAGCCCACCAGCAGCAGTTTGACGGCTGGGTGAACGAAGCGCTGGCCGCGCAGAAATAGTCTCCCACTTTATAGCCAATTCCCGGAGGCGATGCTACGCATCTGCCCGGGCTACAAAAGCCGTAGCCCGGGCAAGGCGCTTTGCGCCGCCCCCGGGGAAGACCGCATCCTGCACAACACGACATCTCCTGTTCTAAATGATGGATTGATATGCAAATAAACTGCATAACTTTAGCCATCAACGTTTTCGTTACTGTTAAGCCGCACCGCTCTCTGCTAAGGTAAATCCACCTGTTTAATCATGTGATTTTCACGTGAGTTATCAATAAGCAATTCCTATGGAAAATCCTGACGCATTGACGCACTCTCCTCCCGCTGACGCGGCCACGCTGGCTGAAGGCCTGAAAGACAGCCTGCCGATCGTCATCAGCTATATCCCCGTGGCCTTCGCCTTCGGCCTCAACGCCACTAAGCTCGGCTTCACTCCGCTGGAAAGCCTGTTTTTCTCCTGCATTATTTACGCGGGCGCCAGCCAGTTCGTGATCACCGCGATGCTGGCGGCGGGAAGCTCGCTGTGGGTCGCCGCGCTCACCGTCATGGCGATGGACGTTCGCCACGTTCTCTACGGCCCTTCCCTGCGCAGCCGCATCCAGCGCGCGCTGAGCAAGAAAAAAACCGCGGTATGGGCATTCGGCCTGACCGATGAGGTCTTTGCCGCCGCCACTGCTAAACTGGTACGCGACAATCGACGCTGGAGCGAAAACTGGATGATCGGTATCGCTTTGATGTCCTGGGCGTCATGGGTCTTCGGTACGCTGATCGGCGCTTATTCGGGCAGCGGCCTGCTGACCGACTTTCCGGCGGTGGAAGCGGCGCTGGGCTTTATGCTTCCCGCGCTGTTTATGAGCTTTTTGCTGGCTTCTTTCCAGCGCAAGCAGTCGCTTAGCGTAACCGCCGCGCTGGCAGGGGCGCTGGGGGGGATCATCCTGTTTTCCATTCCCGCCGCCATCCTTGCCGGGATCGTCTGCGGCTGTCTGACCGCGCTGGTGCAGGCCAGCATTGAGGGGATGCCCGATGAACAGTGATGTTTTAATTATCGGCCTCGTGGTCGGCTGCGTAAATTATCTGTTCCGCTATCTGCCGCTGCGCCTGCGCGCCGGGAACGCGCGTCCGACGCGTCGCGGGCCGGTCAGCGTGCTGCTGGACACCATCGGCATCGCCTCTATTTGCGCGCTGCTGGTGGTCTCCAGCGTACCGGAAATTCTCCACGATGCCCGCCGCCTGCTGCCCACGCTGGCTGGCTTCGCCGTGCTGGGCCTGGCTTTCTGGAAAACGCGCAGCATTATTTTGCCTACACTATTAAGCGCCCTAACCTACGGTGTTGTCTGGAAAATCGGCACATGGCTATAAGCTTAAAGTATCAATTTCTGTCAATAATTCATTTGATTTATTTGTCACAATAGTTATTATATCGACTGTAATTAATGAGGTCATAACCAAAATGGATAGTTCGTTTACTCCCATTGAGCAAATGCTCAAGTTCCGCGCCAGCCGTCACGAAGACTTTCCTTTTCAGGAGATTCTGCTCACCCGTCTTTGCATGCATATGCAGGGAAAATTGCTGGAAAACCGCAACAAGATGCTGAAAGCGCAAGGGATTAACGAGACATTGTTTATGGCGCTGATCACGCTCGAGTCTCAGGAAAACCACAGCATTCAGCCTTCCGAGCTGAGCTGCGCGCTGGGCTCTTCGCGTACCAACGCCACGCGCATTGCCGACGAGCTGGAAAAACGCGGCTGGATTGAGCGCCGCGAAAGCGATAACGATCGTCGCTGCCTGCATTTACAGCTTACCGAAAAGGGGCATCAGTTCCTGCGCGAAGTGTTACCCCCGCAGCACAACTGCCTGCATCAACTCTGGTCTTCTTTAAGCACCAGCGAAAAAGATCAGCTCGAGCACATCACCCGTAAGCTGCTTGGTCGCCTTGACCAAATGGAAGAGGATGGCGTGCTTGCGGAGTCTCTGCGCTAAGCGCGGAACCAACCGCTCAACAATTTTTCTGGATTGACAAGGAAAACGGACAGGCCAGCAGATCTTCTGCTGGCCTTTCTGATAAACAGGTCGGCTCAGCCGATGTGAAATAATAAGATCGTGGAGAATAACATGAGCGCAAATGCGGAGAGCCAAACCCCGCAGCAACCGGGCAGCAAAAAAGGGAAACGTAAAGGCGCCCTCCTGCTGCTGACCTTGCTCTTTATTATTGTTGCCGTGGCATACGGGATTTATTGGTTTTTGGTACTGCGTCACTTCGAAGAGACCGACGACGCGTACGTGGCAGGGAATCAGGTACAAATTATGGCGCAGGTGTCCGGCAGCGTGACGAAAGTCTGGGCCGACAACACCGACTACGTGCAAAAAGGCGATCCGCTGGTCACCCTCGACCAGACCGATGCCCAGCAGGCGTTTGAAAAAGCGCAAACCCAGCTGGCCGCCAGCGTACGTCAAACGCGCCAGCAGATGATCAACAGCAAGCAGCTGCAGGCCAGCATCGACGTGAAAAAAACCGCGCTTTCCCAGGCGCAGACCGACCTTAACCGTCGTATTCCGCTGGGGGCCGCCAACCTGATTGGCCGCGAAGAGCTGCAGCACGCGCGCGACACGGTTGCCAGCGCGCAGGCCGAACTGGACGTGGCGATTCAGCAATACAACGCCAATCAGGCGATCGTTCTGGGCACGAAGCTGGAACAGCAGCCTGCGGTGCTGCAAGCGGCCACCGAAGTGCGTAACGCCTGGCTGGCCCTGCAGCGGACGAAAATCGTCAGCCCGATTAGCGGCTACGTTTCGCGTCGCTCCGTACAGCCCGGCGCGCAAATCACCACCACCACCCCGCTGATGGCCGTCGTGCCAGCGACCAACCTGTGGATTGACGCCAACTTTAAAGAAACCCAGCTGGCGCACATGCGTATCGGTCAACCGGCCACCGTGATCAGCGATATTTACGGTGACGATGTGAAATACACCGGTAAAGTGGTCGGCCTCGATATGGGCACCGGTAGCGCCTTCTCGCTGCTGCCCGCGCAGAACGCCACCGGCAACTGGATCAAAGTGGTTCAGCGCCTGCCGGTACGTATCGAGCTCGATGAAAAACAGCTGGCAGAGCACCCGCTGCGCATCGGCCTTTCGACCCTGGTTGAGGTGAACACCACCGACCGCGGCGGCGAGATGCTGGCAAGCCAGGTGCGCAGCTCTCCGGTTTACGAAAGTAATGCCCGCGAAATCGGCCTTGAGCCGGTCAATAAGCTGATAAACGACATCATCCAGGCCAACGCCGGATAATTCGGGGTGAGCGTAATGCAACAGCAAAAACCGCTGGAAGGCGCGCAGCTGGTCATTATGACCATTGCGCTGTCGCTCGCGACCTTTATGCAGGTGCTGGACTCCACCATCGCCAACGTGGCCATCCCCACCATCGCCGGTAACCTTGGCTCATCGTTGAGCCAGGGGACCTGGGTTATCACCTCGTTTGGGGTGGCGAACGCTATCTCCATTCCGATTACCGGCTGGCTGGCAAAACGCGTAGGTGAAGTGAAGCTGTTCCTCTGGTCGACGGTGGCGTTCGCCATCGCCTCCTGGGCCTGCGGCATGTCAAACAGCCTGACGATGCTGATTTTCTTCCGCGTGATTCAGGGGATCGTCGCCGGTCCGCTGATCCCGCTGTCGCAAAGTCTGCTGCTCAGCAACTATCCGCCCGCCAAGCGCTCTATCGCCCTGGCGCTGTGGTCAATGACGGTGATCGTCGCGCCGATTTGCGGCCCCATCCTCGGCGGCTATATCAGCGACAACTACCACTGGGGCTGGATCTTCTTTATCAACGTGCCGATTGGCATCGCCGTGGTGGTCATGACGCTACAGACCCTGCGCAACCGCGAAACCCGCACCGAGCAGCGGCGGATTGACGGCGTTGGCCTGGCGCTGCTTATTATTGGTATCGGTAGCCTGCAGGTGATGCTCGACCGGGGTAAAGAGCTGGACTGGTTCGCCTCAAACGAGATCATCATCCTGACCATTGTCGCGGTGGTGGCGATAAGCTTCCTGATCGTCTGGGAGCTAACCGACGACAACCCGATAGTCGACCTGTCGCTCTTTAAGTCGCGAAACTTCACCATCGGCTGCCTGTGTATCAGCCTCGCCTATATGCTCTACTTCGGCGCTATCGTGCTGTTGCCGCAGCTACTGCAGGAGGTATACGGCTATACCGCCACCTGGGCCGGTCTGGCCTCGGCGCCGGTCGGGGTGATCCCGGTTATCCTGTCGCCGATTATCGGCCGCTTCGCGCATAAGCTGGATATGCGTCGGCTGGTCACCTTCAGCTTTATTATGTACGCGGTCTGTTTCTACTGGCGCGCGTGGACCTTCGAACCGGGTATGGACTTCGGCGCCTCGGCGTGGCCGCAGTTTATCCAGGGCTTCGCGGTGGCCTGCTTCTTTATGCCGCTGACGACCATTACGCTGTCCGGCCTGCCGCCGGAACGGCTGGCGGCGGCATCGAGCCTGTCGAACTTCACGCGTACCCTGGCGGGCTCCATCGGCACCTCGATTACCACCACCATGTGGACGAACCGCGAGGCGCTGCACCATGCTCAGCTTACCGAATCGGTGACGCCGTATAATCCCAACGCCCAGCAGATGTACGATCAACTGCAGGGATTAGGGATGACGCAACAGCAGGCGTCCGGCTGGATAGCGCAGCAGATAACCAACCAGGGGCTGATTATCTCCGCCAACGAAATTTTCTGGTTCTCGGCGGCGATATTTATCCTTCTGCTCGGGCTGGTGTGGTTTGCCAGGCCGCCGTTTAGCGCCGGGGGCGGCGGCGGCGGCGCGCACTAAGGTTTGACCTGAAGGGATCTGCGGATCCCTTTTTTATTGCCCAAAACGCAGGTTGTCCGGTTTACGCTAGTTGATGTCCAGTTCGCTGGAGATGCCTTTTCGCCTTGTCATGCACGATGAAGATCCGCTAAGAAGGAGAAAATCATGCTGACTCAACCCGGTGAAAAATACCGTCCCTATCCGCCGATTGCCCTGCCCGACCGCCGCTGGCCGGAGCAAAAAATAGCCCGCGCCCCCCGCTGGCTCTCCACTGACCTGCGCGACGGCAACCAGGCGCTGGCCGAGCCGATGGACAGCGCGCGCAAGCTGCAGTTCTGGGACTTGCTGCTGGAGTGCGGATTTAAAGAGATCGAGGTGGCATTTCCCTCGGCTTCGCAAACCGATTTCAACTTTGTGCGTCAACTGATTGAAGAACGGCGTATCCCGCAGGATGTGACGATTCAGGTGCTGACCCAGGCGCGGGAAGATTTAATCCTCAGGACCTTCGAATCGCTGCGCGATGCCCACCGCGCCACCGTTCACCTCTATAACGCCACCGCTCCGCTGTTCCGCGAGCTGGTTTTTGGAATGAACAAAGCGCAGGTGGTCGAGCTGGCGACCCGCGCCACCCGGCTTATCCGCCAGCAGTGCGAACAGCAGCCGCAGACCCGCTGGCAATACGAGTATTCCCCGGAAACCTTCTGCTTCACCGAGCCGGAATTCGCGCTGGAGATTTGCGAAGCGGTGGCGGAAATCTGGCAGCCCTGCGCCGAACGGCCGATGATTATCAATCTGCCCGCGACGGTAGAAGTGAGCACGCCTAACGTTTATGCCGATCAAATTGAGTATTTTTGTCGTCACTTCTCGCGCCGCGCCGATGTGTGCATCAGCGTCCATCCGCATAACGACCGGGGAACCGGCGTCGCCAGCGCGGAGCTGGCGGTGATGGCCGGCGCCGACCGCGTCGAAGGCTGCCTGTTCGGCAACGGCGAACGCACCGGTAACGTCTGTCTGGTGACGCTGGCGATGAATCTCTACAGCCAGGGCGTCGATCCCCGGCTCAGCTTCTCCGAGATGAACCGGGTGGTCGAAATTGTCGAAAGCTGCAACCAGATCCCGGTTCATCCGCGCCACCCGTGGGCGGGAAGCCTCGCCTATACCGCCTTTTCCGGCTCGCATCAGGATGCGATCAAAAAAGGGTTCGATGCCCGCCGGCCCGGCGATCGCTGGGAAATGCCCTATCTGCCCATCGACCCGCAGGATATCGGCTGTAGCTACGAGGCGGTGATCCGTGTCAACAGCCAGTCCGGTAAAAGCGGCAGCGCGTGGCTGATTGAGCAGAATCATGGCCTGAAGCTGCCGCGCGCGCTGCAGCAGGATTTTAGCCTGCACGTTCAGCACGAAACCGATACGCATGGTAAAGAGATGACCCAGAACGCGCTGTGGCAGCTGTTTCGCGCCCGCTACGGACTTCTGCCCCAGCCGCCGCTTGCGCTGCTGGATTACCAAAGCGATAGCCAGCAGGACGGCCAGCTTTCTCTGCAGGCGACCCTGCGCATCGCCGGTGAAACGCGACGACTGCAGAGCCGCGGCAACGGCCTGCTGTCCGCCGCCGCCAGCGGGCTGAGCGGCCTGTTAAAGCAACACATCGTGATTAAAGATTATCATGAGCATACCCTCGGCGAACGTAGCGACAGCCGTTCAGTGGCCTATATTCGCTGCGTATTCCCGAATGGCGACAGCCGCTGGGGGGTAGGAATTGATAGCGACGTGGCGCGCGCCTCGCTGCAGGCGTTGTGCAATGCGATGAGCGCAGGCCATTACGCCGGCGAGCGGAAGTAGTCGCTGGGGGCCACGCCTATCACCCGGCGAAACATGGCGCTAAAAGCGCTATGGCTACCGTAGCCGAGATCCAGCGCCACCCGCAGTACCGAATGCCCCTGTGCCAGGCGAACCAGCGCTTCCATCAGCTTCGCCCGGCGCACCCACTCGCTCCAGGTGAGCGAGGTCTGCTGCTGAAAATGACGATTCAGCGTGCGCTCGCTCATGCTGCTCTCCTTCGCCGCCTCGGCGCTGCTCCAGGGTTCGCCGGGCGCTTCTCTTACCTTCTGGCATAAACGGCGCAGCGCTTCGCTTTGCGGCTCCGGCAGGCCAAACGGCAGCACTGCCATGCCGCGAATTTCATCGAGGATCAGTTCGTAAATGCGTTCATCGCGGCTGCCCGGCGCGTAGGATTCCGCCAGCGTCAGCGACGCGACGATCAGTTCACGCAGCAGCGGAGTCACCTGGACTATCTGGCAGGATGAGGGGAGATCGGCCCGGGCAAGGGGATCGATAAACAGGGTTCGCGCGGCCGCGACGCCGGTCACCCGTAGGGTATGCGGCGTACCGGCGGGCAGCCAGACGCCACGCCCCGGCGGCACAATCCAATAACCCTGCGCGGTTTCCACCCGCACCACGCCGCTGAGGATATGCAGCAGCTGGGCGCAATCGTGCTGATGCCAGGGTTCGCTATCGCCATGGGCGTAATCATGGGCAAAAGGCACCAGCGAACGGTGTTGAAAATTGAAGGTTAAAGTCGTCGACATCGCGGCGTCAGGGAGTAGCGGCCCGACGCGGTTCGCCGGGCCGTGGCAGAAGCACTAGATGTGCAGTTCTTGCAGTTTTTCTTTCGGCAGCGCCAGCTCATCGTTGCTGTTGACGCGGACATCGCGCTCAATAATATGGCGAGCGATTTCCTGAGCTTCCTCCAGCGAGTGCATGGTGTAGGTTCCGCACTGATAAACGTTCAGCTCCGGGATCTGATTCTGATCTTTCACCTTCAGCACGTCGGCCATCGCCGCTTTCCAGGCATCCGCGACGCGCTGCTCGTCCGGCGTACCGATCAGGCTCATATAGAACCCGGTGCGGCAGCCCATCGGAGAGATGTCGATAATTTCCACACCATTGCCGTTCAGGTGATCGCGCATGAAGCCGGCAAACAGGTGCTCAAGGGTGTGAATGCCTCTTTCCGGCATCACTTCCTGGTTTGGCACGCAGAATCGCAGATCGAAAACGGTGATTTCATCGCCGTGAGGCGTGTTCATTTTCTTCGCGACACGCACCGCAGGCGCTTCCATTCGGGTATGGTCGACTGTGAAACTATCTAACAACGGCATTCTTCACCTCCGATAGTGATTTTTTTTAAAATAAAATGAACTCTTTTTGAGGCCGCGAGTCTGAGTATATGAAAGACGCGCATTTATTATCATCATCATCCCTGAATCAGAGATGAAAGTTTGGCCACAGTGATGTGGCCGTTTTCTTTTTTACGGCTCGTAAAACTACGCGTGCCTCGCCAGTAGCGCTTCAAACGGCTCGCTATCCGCCGCCTCCACCTTCTTCTGACGCTGTACCGATGCTTCACGCTCGGCGACAAAATCCGCTTCGCTTAAAATTTCCAGCGGCTCTTCGCGCAGCATCGTCCGATACCGATCGGCCAGCTCTCTGCCGGTACCGCCAATCCCCTCTTCAAGCATAGAACGCAGAATGCGCGCCGAGAAGGTTAATTCCGGGTTATCGAAGCAGGCGACCAGCTCATCGCAGACCTGCTGATAGGCCTGGCATCCGTGGATGCTATCCAGCGTTTGCGCCACGCGGCGTAAATCGCGGAACAGATCTTTGCCGACCTGAGCCAGCGGGAACTGAGCGGTTTCGCAGCCAATACCCAGCGTCAGGCCCGGCTTACGGCCTTCCAGAATCACCCGATTCCAGTTGGTGCGCGTGCACAGCAGCTCGTCGCTGCTCATCTCCGGCGCATCGGCCAGCACGCACCAGACCATAAACAGATCGAGGAAACGCACCTGCTGCTCATCAACGCCAATCGGTGAGAACGGATTGATATCCAGGGAGCGAACTTCAATGTACTCAATACCGCCGCGCAGCAGCGCGTCGGAAGGCGTTTCGCCGCTGCGGGTCACGCGTTTCGGGCGAATCGGCGCGTACAGCTCGTTTTCGATCTGCAGCACGTTGCTGTTGATTTGCAGACGCTTACCGTCTTTCTCCAGCCCGATATTTTCATACTCTTCGGAAGGCGTTTTAATCGCCCGCTTCAATCCTGCCACATACTCGTAGAGATCGTTAAACGTAATTCCGAGATTACTTTGCGATTTATTGGTATAGCCCAGATCGCTCAGACGCAACGAGGTCGCATACGGCAGGTAGTACATGCCGTTGCCGGCTTTCTCAAACGGCAGCGCCGTCGGTTTGCCCTGCAGGAACGATGAGCAGATCGCCGGAGAGGCGCCGAACAGGTATGGAATCACCCAACCAAAACGGTAATAGTTGCGAATGGAGCGGAAATAGCCCGCGGAAATCGCCTCTTTACCGCTTTCAGCATCCTCAACGCCGCACTTAGCCTGCCAGAAAGCCATCGGCAGCGAGAAGTTATAGTGCACGCCGGAGATGGTTTGCATCAGCGCGCCGTAGCGATTTTTCAGCCCTTCGCGATACAGCGTTTTCAGGCGGCCGATATTAGAGGTACCGTACTGCGCCAGTTCAATATCCTGGCCGGGCGCGATATAACAAGGCATGCTCAGCGGCCACATCCGCTCGTCGCCAATATGGCGTGCGGTATAGCGATGAACATCGCGCATGAGGGTGAGCATATGCTGGATATCGCCATCAACCGGCGTAATAAATTCCAGCAAAGCTTCGGCAAAATCGGTGGTAATCCATTTATGAGTCAGCGCTGAACCCAGTGCCTGCGGATGACCGGTAGTGGCCAGCGTGCCGTCAGCGTTGACGCGCAGCGTTTCGCGTTCAAGACCACGTTGAATACCCTGCAGCGCCTGCGGATTTTTTTCCAGCCAGGCCAGCGCCTGTGATACGTCCGGGATCAATTTGACCTCCCGCCTGTCGAAATCGTTTGAATTAGCATAATTGTAATGGTTGAACCGTCAGTCCAATTAGTGCCACCACGTCATGCCCTGAAGCGTTATCGCCGCAATGACGATATAGCGTAATGCTTTGCCAAGGCATAAAAAAAAGAGCACTGGTCCCCAGGAAATGCGCATCCATCCCGCCAGTAAACACAGCAAATCGCCTATAACAGGCGCCCAGCTTAATAATAGCGTGACCGCGCCGTAACGCCTCAGCCAGCCGGTCGCCTTCTCCTGCCAGCGCGATGTCTTGCGCAGCGGAAACAGGCGCCCCAGAATAACGTTAGTTACCCCTCCAAGGCTATTACCGATTATTGCTATTAAAACCAGTAACCACGGCTGACTCACTCCCGCCAGAAGCATGGCGATCAACACCACTTCCGAGTTACCGGGAAGCAGCGTAGCGCTTAAAAAGCTGCTGGCAAACAGCGATATCAGCGACAGCGCGTCGCTCACAACAATCGCACGTCCACGGCATCCATTCCGGCGCGCTTCGCCGCCTGCAGACCGAAGTCCGCATCTTCAAAGACCACGCATTTTTCCGCCGCAACGCCCATGCGCTCAGCGCAGAGTAAGAAAGTATCAGGAGCGGGTTTATGGTTGGCGACATGATCGGCGGCAACCACCGCCGAGAAGTAGTGACGCAGGCCCAGATGGGCCAGCAGCGCTTCAGCAACGGCGCTCTCGCTGCCGGTACCGACTGACATCGGACGACGACCGTGCCACTCTTTAACCACTTCAATCAGCGGCAGAGGACGGACGCTATCAAGCAGCATCGCTTTCACCGCGTCCGTCTTTTCCCGCGCCAGAAGGTGAGGATCTAAATCAGCCTGGTTTAATTCGATAATGGCCTGAGCAATCCGCCAGGTTGGAGAGCCGTTAAGCGCGACCATAGCCTGCATATCAAAACGCATACCGTAACGTCCGAGAACCTCGTTCCATGCCTTACGATGCGTCGGCTCGGTATCGAGGATCGTGCCATCCATATCAAAAATCAGTCCTGCATAACGTTCGTACATCGTCTTCTCACCAACCGGTTAAGGAGGTCTTACTGTAACGCAAAAGGTCAGGTTTGTCGCTGCCAGCGGCAGATGCGACAAGGGCGCTCGAAGGCGCCCTTGTCGATACAGATGCAATCTGATGCGTTTATTTGATTCTTAAATCGTTCTCCACCACGCGAACGCCCTGCACTTTTCGCGTCACTTCTACCGCACGTTTAGCGCTTTCGGCGGATGAGACAAAGCCGCTCAGCTGTACACGACCTTTAAAGGTCTGGACGCTAATTTCCGAAGACTTAATCTCTTTATCATTGAAGAGCGCGGTTTTGACTTTGGTGGTCACGACGGTATCGTCAATGTACCCACCAGTACTTTCCTTTGTGGACGAACCTGCGCAGCCCGCCAGCGATACGGCGACCAGAAGCGTCGCGCAAAACGCAGATATTGCTTTGAACCATTTCATGGATTTCTCTCCTTGCACTTATCTCACCCAAAATCAGATCGATATACAGGAATAAATTATAGTGGAAAGAGGGAGTTGCCAATGAAAAAAGTGCTGAAGAATAAGGTGAATGATTGCGCTTAAGGGGTTTTGAGGCAAGGAGAGTGGCTGGCGGAAACAACAGCGTGGCTGCTATCTCGGAGAAGATGGTGCATCCGGGAGGATGACTCACTGGGTTCGCCCTTCGGGCCGTTGCTGAAGCAACGTTATCCTCCCTGGCGCTGGCGATTATCTCGCAGACCATGGAACAACAGCGTAGCTGCTATCTCGGAGAAGATGGTGCATCCGGGAGGATTCGAACCTCCGACCGCTCGGTTCGTAGCCGAGTACTCTATCCAGCTGAGCTACGGATGCATCGGGAAACTTGCTTTACTGCCGATATTGATACCGCTGCTAAAGCCGTATCAAGTAAGAGATGGTGCATCCGGGAGGATGACTCACTCGGTTCGCACTTCGGGCCGTTGCTGAAGCAACGTTATCCTCCCCGGCGCTGGCGATTATTTCGCAGACCGTGAAACAACAGCGTGGCTGCTATCCTGGAGAAGATGGTGCATCCGGGAGGATTCGAACCTCCGACCGCTCGGTTCGTAGCCGAGTACTCTATCCAGCTGAGCTACGGATGCATCGGGAAACTTGCTTTACTGCCGATATTGATACCGCTGCTAAAGCCGTATCAAGTAAGAGATGGTGCATCCGGGAGGATGACTCACTCGGTTCGCCCTTCGGGCCGTTGCTGAAGCAACGTTATCCTCCCCGGTGCTGGCGATTATCTCGCAGACCGTGAAACAACAGCGTAGCTGCTATCTCGGAGAAGATGGTGCATCCGGGAGGATTCGAACCTCCGACCGCTCGGTTCGTAGCCGAGTACTCTATCCAGCTGAGCTACGGATGCATCGGGAAACTTACTTTACTGCAGATTTTGATACTGCTGCTAAAGCTGTATCAAGTAAGATGGTGCATCCGGGAGGATGACTCGCCTTGCGGCTCGCCCTTCGGGCCGTTGCTAAAGCAACGTTATCCTCCCTGGTGCTTGCGGCTAATACCGCCACCTCATTCACACCTTCGTTGCTGAAGATGTGGAGAATATGGTGCATCCGGGAGGATTCGAACCTCCGACCGCTCGGTTCGTAGCCGAGTACTCTATCCAGCTGAGCTACGGATGCAAAATGGCGGTGAGGCGGGGATTCGAACCCCGGATGCAGCTTTTGACCGCATACTCCCTTAGCAGGGGAGCGCCTTCAGCCTCTCGGCCACCTCACCACACGCCTCTTACGAGTGCTTCGAAGAACTTGTTTCTGCTCTTCGTCGCTGCGATGGCGCACATATTACTTTCTGGTACTTATAAGTCAAACCTTTTTTCGAGACCTTTTTTTCGTTTGCACACTTCCCGCGCAATTAGCCTGTGAAAACGGCAAAAAGAGTATTTTATCAACAAGAAATTGCTGATTACGCCGCGGCTAACGCAAAAGATAACTGTCGCGGATGCGGAGAAAGAGACAAAAATGAGAGGCTATCGGAGAGGAAAATTGGCAAAAACGGCGGGTGGAAGGAGGCGCCTCACAAAATAGCGAGGCGCGAAAACCTTAGTAACTGGACTGCTGGGATTTTTCAGCCTGGATACGCTGGTAGATCTCTTCACGATGCACGGAGACTTCTTTAGGGGCATTAACGCCAATACGTACCTGGTTACCCTTCACCCCTAAAACTGTCACAGTGACCTCATCTCCAATCATGAGGGTCTCACCAACTCGACGAGTCAGAATCAGCATTCTTTGCTCCTTGAAAGATTAAAAGAGTCGGGTCTCTCGTATCCCGGCATTATCCATCATATAACGCCAAAAAGTAAGCGATGACAAACACCCTACGGTGTAAGCAGTCACGGCATCACATTCTGTTAAACCTAAGTTTAGCCGATATACACAACTTCAACCCGACTTTATCGTTATCAGTGCTTCTCGCGCAAGATGCTGTAATCCGAGAATCACAGCATCTATGCAATTATAGTTATTACAGTTTTGCGCTTACCCAGCCTTTCACACTGGCTAACGCAGCAGGGAGAGCAGACGCATCGGTACCGCCGGCTTGCGCCATATCCGGACGACCGCCCCCTTTACCGCCCACCTGCTGGGCGACCATACCAATCAGTTCCCCGGCTTTCACGCGGTCTGTCACATCCTTAGACACACCTGCAATCAGAGAAACCTTACCTTCTGCGACCGTGGCCAACACGACAATCGTTGAACCCAGCTGATTTTTCAGATCGTCAACCATAGTACGCAGCATTTTCGGCTCAACGCCGGCCAGTTCGCTGACCAGCAGCTTAACGCCGTTAATCTCTTCCGCTTTGCTGGAGAGATTTGCGCTCTCCTGCACGGCAGCCTGCTCTTTCAGCTGCTGCAGCTCTTTTTCCAGCTGACGGCTGCGTTCTAACGCGGCGCGGACTTTGTCACCAAGGCTGTGGGTATCCCCTTTCAGCAGCTGTGCAATATCGCCCAGCAGATCGCTCTGCGCGTGCAGCATCGCCATCGCGCCTTCCCCGGTCACCGCTTCGATACGGCGCACGCCCGCGGCGGTACCGGATTCAGAGGTAATGCGGAACAGGCCGATATCACCGGTGCGCGAGGCATGCGTACCGCCGCACAGCTCGGTGGAAAAATCGCCCATGCTCAGCACGCGAACGCGATCGTCATATTTCTCGCCAAACAGCGCCATCGCGCCGGATTCACGCGCAGCGTCAATATCCATGATATTGGTTTCGATCGGCAGGTTGCGACGAATTTGCGCGTTCACCAGATCTTCTACCGCACGGATCTCCTCCGGCTTCATCGCTTCAAAATGCGAGAAGTCGAAGCGCAATGCTTTGTCGTTGACCAGAGAGCCTTTCTGCGCAACGTGCGTACCGAGAACCTGGCGCAGCGCCGCGTGCATCAGGTGCGTCGCGGAGTGGTTCAGGCGGATACGCTGGCGGCGAGCCTGATCGACATCGGCCTGCACGGCGTCGCCGACTTTAAGCGAACCGCTGGTCAGTTTACCAATATGGCCAATTGCCTGGCCGTACTTCTGCGCGTCGCTGACCTGGAAGGAGAAACCGGCGCCCTTCAGTTCGCCTTTGTCACCCACCTGGCCGCCGGATTCGGCGTAGAACGGCGTCTGGTCGAGGATAACAACCGCTTCCTGACCGGCGTTCACCGCCTCAACCGCTTTACCATCGATAAACAGCGCGGTGACTTTGCCATTCAGTTCCAGGCTGTCATAGCCTTTAAACTCAGAGGCGCCGTCGACGCGGATCATCGCATTGTAGTCCGCGCCAAAGCCGCTGGATTCGCGCGCGCGACGGCGCTGCTCTTCCATCGCGGCTTCAAAGCCGGCTTCGTCAACCTTGATGTTGCGTTCGCGGCAAACGTCCGCGGTCAGGTCAACCGGGAAGCCGTAGGTGTCGTACAGGCGGAAAGCGGTTTCGCCGTCCAGCGTGTCGCCCTGCAGTTTAGCCAGCTCTTCATCCAGCAGCGCCAGTCCGCGCTCCAGCGTACGGGCAAACTGCTCTTCTTCGGTCTTCAGCACCTGCTCAACCTGAGCCTGCTGCTGTTTCAGCTCTTCGCCGGCGGAACCCATCACGTCAATCAGCGGGGCAACCAGTTTCCAGAAGAAGGTCTCCTTCGCGCCCAGCATGTTGCCATGGCGAATTGCGCGACGAATGATGCGGCGCAGCACGTAGCCGCGGTTTTCATTCGACGGGATAACGCCATCGGCAATCAGGAACGCGCAGGAACGAATGTGGTCAGCGATAACGCGCAGCGACTTGTTCGAGAGATCGGTCGCGCCGGTAACCTTCGCCACGCTCTTAATCAGATCGCGGAACAGGTCGATATCGTAGTTGGAGTTGACGTGCTGCAGCACGGCGGCAATACGCTCGAGGCCCATACCAGTATCTACGGACGGCTTCGGCAGCGGCTCCATGGTTCCGTCAGCCTGACGGTTGAACTGCATGAAGACGATATTCCAGATCTCAATATAGCGATCGCCGTCTTCTTCCGGCGTTCCCGGAGGGCCGCCCCAGATATGGTCGCCATGGTCGAAGAAGATTTCGGTGCATGGACCGCACGGCCCGGTGTCACCCATCTGCCAGAAGTTATCGGAAGCAAACGGCGCGCCTTTGTTGTCGCCGATGCGGATAATACGCTCGCGCGGTACGCCAACTTCATTTGCCCAGATATCGAACGCTTCATCGTCGGTTTCGTAGACGGTCACCCACAGTTTTTCTTTCGGCAGGGCGAACCAGTTTTCACCGGTCAGCAGTTCCCATGCGTATTTGATGGCATCCTGCTTGAAGTAATCGCCGAAGCTGAAGTTACCCAGCATTTCAAAGAAGGTGTGGTGACGCGCGGTGTAGCCGACGTTTTCCAGATCGTTGTGCTTACCACCCGCACGAACGCAACGCTGCGCGGTGGTCGCGCGCGAATAATTACGTTTGTCGAGACCAAGGAAAACATCCTTGAACTGGTTCATCCCGGCGTTGGTAAACAGCAGGGTCGGGTCGTTATGCGGCACCAGGGAGCTGCTCGCAACTACCTGATGTCCTTTACTATGGAAAAAGTCGAGAAACGCCTGACGGATCTCAGCGGTGCTCTTGCTCATAATTATCCTGAAATCAAGCTAACGAAATGTCGCTGGCAGCCACTACCCAGTATCGACCGGCAGGCTACTCACGAAAATAAAGTGGGAATAAGATAAGTTTTCTTCACGGGGAAGTAAAATCCCGGATGGGTCAATCTGCAAAATTTCGCCAGATTTCCTGAATATCCTCCATCAGATAGCCGCGGTAGAGCAAAAAGCGCTGAATTTTGACTTTTTCTGCAAATACGCTGGGCAGGGGTTCGCCATATTTTCGCTGCGCCTGCTCTTTGGCAAGCCTCGCCCAGTCGATTTCGCACTCGCGCATGGCTGCCTCTGTCGTCTCGCGGGAGATCCCCTTCTGCTTTAGCTCCTGGCGGACGCGCACCGGGCCGTACCCCTTGCGGCTGCGGCTGGCAATGAACTGACGGACAAAGCGTTCGTCGTCCAGATAGCGGTTCTCAATGCACCATTCAACGACTTTATCGACCTCTTCCGGCGTCACATCTAACGCTTCAGGGCCGTTTTTGCTCATGACCGGTGCAGCCAGTTTTCGCCTTAGCTCCTGTTCGCTGTGGTCGCGCATTGCCAGAATGCGAATCGCGCGATCCAGCAGCCTGGCGTAGTCAGAGCGGCGGGATGAAGTTTCAGTCACGGTCAGCCTCGCTAATCAAAAAAAGCAAAAGGGCCGCATAAGCGGCCCCTTGTTAGTCTGTTCAGACGATATCAGAAATCTTGCTCGGTTTCCGCTTCGCTGTTGCCATCAACCGCGAAGTCCGGCGTGGAGTCCTGATTGCTCAGCAGCAGTTCACGAACTTTCTTCTCGATCTCTTTTGCCGCAGCCGGGTTCTCTTTCAGCCAGGAGATGGCGTTCGCTTTACCCTGACCGATTTTATCGCCGTTATAGCTGTACCATGCGCCGGCTTTCTCAATCAGCTTCTCTTTCACGCCGAGATCGACCAGCTCACCGAAGAAGTTGATACCTTCGCCGTAGAGAATCTGGAATTCAGCCTGTTTAAACGGCGCGGCAATTTTGTTTTTCACCACTTTAACGCGGGTTTCGCTGCCGACAACGTTGTCGCCCTCTTTCACCGCACCGATACGACGGATATCCAGACGCACGGAGGCGTAGAACTTCAGCGCGTTACCGCCGGTGGTGGTTTCCGGGTTACCGAACATCACACCAATTTTCATACGAATCTGGTTGATGAAGATGAGCAGGGTGTTGGACTGCTTCAGGTTGCCCGCCAGTTTACGCATCGCCTGGCTCATCATACGCGCCGCGAGGCCCATGTGAGAGTCGCCGATTTCGCCTTCGATTTCCGCTTTCGGCGTCAGCGCCGCAACGGAGTCAACGACGATAACGTCTACCGCACCGGAACGCGCCAGCGCGTCACAGATTTCCAGAGCCTGTTCGCCGGTATCCGGCTGGGAGCACAGCAGGTTGTCGATATCGACGCCCAGCTTGCGTGCGTAAACCGGGTCCAGCGCGTGTTCCGCATCGATAAACGCACAGGTTTTGCCTTCGCGCTGCGCGGCGGCGATAACCTGCAGCGTCAGCGTGGTTTTACCGGAAGATTCAGGCCCGTAGATCTCGACGATACGGCCCATCGGCAGGCCGCCTGCGCCCAGGGCGATATCAAGGGAAAGCGAGCCGGTGGAGATAGTTTCCACATCCATGGAACGGTCTTCACCCAGGCGCATGATGGAGCCTTTACCGAATTGTTTTTCGATCTGGCCCAGTGCTGCCGCCAACGCTTTCTGTTTGTTTTCGTCGATAGCCATTATTACTCCTCTCATGCCGGGTGTAACCGGGTAGTGAATTCTGTTCTGTTGAAGCAATTATACTGTATAGTCATACAGTATCAAGTATTTTGTAGAAATTGTTGCCAGAGGAGATTTAGCGCGTAGGCCGTGGCCTGGCGGCGTACCGACTCGCGGTCTCCGGCAAAGCATTCGCGCCGGGTTACGCCCTGTCCGCTGGCGCTGGCCACGCCAAACCAGACGGTTCCCACCGGCTTTTCCGCGCTGCCGCCGTCCGGCCCGGCGATGCCGCTGACCGAAATGGCATAGTCCGCGCGAGCCGCACGCAGCGCGCCGATGGCCATCTCCACCACCACCGGTTCACTCACCGCTCCATGGCTAAGCAGCGTCGCTTCGCTGACGCCAATCATCTGCGATTTCGCTTCATTGCTGTAAGTGACGAAACCGCGCTCAAACCATGCCGAACTGCCGGCGATATCGGTAAGGGTTTTGGCGACCCAGCCGCCGGTGCAGGACTCCGCCGTGGTCACCGTCGCACCGCGCGCTTTCAGCGCCATCCCCACCTGCTCGCTCAGCTGCATTAATTCCGAATCTGTCATTCGTCGCCCCACGTAAGCTGTACAAAGAGGCCATCAAAGATAGCACTTTCAACGAAGATATGGGGACGAGGTAACGAATTTACGAGTCGGCTGGCGAAAAACATCGGCTATAGCCAACGCTGCATTTTCGGATAGCCGCCCGGGGGCGCCGGTGTCACAATTCACCGCACATATAAGGAAGAGTTAAATGAGAGGTTACCAGGAATGGCCAAAGCAACGCTTACCTCAGAGCAGAACGTGAAAAAAATTCGCCAGGTGCGCCTGTGCCTGTTTGTATGCGGCACAGTTTCACTGCTAACCGCGCTACTGCATATTTTCACCCGCTCATTCAACCCGCTGTTCGAAGGCGTACAGATCCTGCTGGGCGTGGGCTGTATTGCCAGTGGATTCACATTGAACAAGAAAATCAAGCAGATACTCGCAGAACCATAGCGGCGGATAACCGGCCCATCGCGGGCCGGTTTTTATTTATTTCATACTCGCCGCGATCAGCTCCACGTTGTGACGCAGCATTTTCACGTAGCTGTCCGCCACGCCGCCCGGTTGAGAGAGCGCTTCAGGGTAGAGCTCTCCTCCCGGCTGCGCGCCCGTCGCGCTGGCAATCTGTTTAACCAGTCTTGGATCCAGCTGATTTTCCATAAACCAGGTATGCACCTCGTCGGCTTTAATTTGTCGAATTAATGCCGCCACCTGCGCCGCGCTGGCCTCACTTTCCGAAGATAGCCCCTGTGGCGCGAGGAAGGTCACGCCATAGGCGCGGCCAAAATAGCCGAAAGCATCATGGCTGGTCAGAACCTTACGCTTTGCCTGTGGAATGGCGGTGAACTGGCTTTTAGCCCAGCGATCGATCTCGTTAAGCTGGCTGATATAGCGTTTGCCGGAAGCCTCCAGCGCCAACTTATCTTCCGGGTCGGCTTTCACCAGGCCGTTGAGGATATTCTGCGCGTACAGCGCACCGTTCGCGGCGCTGTTCCACGCATGCGGATCGGTTACCGTTGCACCATCTTCTTCAAGCGTGTGGGTTTTGACTCCGCGGGAAGCCACCACCAGCTCGCCTTTGAACCCGGATGCTTTAATCAGCCGGTCCAGCCAGCCCTCCAGCCCCAGGCCGTTGACCACCACCACATCGGCGTTGTTCAGCAGCGCGCTGTCTTTCGGCGAGGGCTCGAAGGTATGCGGATCGCCGTCCGGCCCCACTAGCGTATCCACATGCACATGTTCGCCGCCAATCTGCTGCACCATATCGCCCAACACGGAAAAACTGCTCACCACGTTTAGCGTTTTCGCCATCACCCCGTGCGATGCCAGACCCAGCGCCAGCGCCAGCCATATCCCGGTACGTTTCATCATTGTCCTTACCCCATTAATTTACGCCAGCCGACAACCAGCCGGCTGCGCGAGCCAAAAAACACCGATACAAAAAAGAGGCCGCTGGCGGTCAGCACAATGGCGGGTCCGGCAGGCAAATTCGCCGCCCACGACAGGCTCAGCCCCATCCACGCGCAAAAACCGCCCATCAGCGCCGCCAGCAGCAGAATGCCCGGCAGCGTCCGCGCCCAGCAGCGCGCCGCGACCGCGGGCAGCATCATGACCCCCACCGCCATCAGCGTGCCGAGCACCTGAAACCCGGCCACCAGATTGAGCACCAGCAGGGCGAGGAACAGGCCGTGCAGCAGCGCAGGCACTCTTCGCGCGTTCACCTGAAGCCAGACGCTGTCGAAGGCTTCGCTGACCAGGCCGCGATAAAACAGGGCGATGCAAATCAGCGTCAGGCTGGCAACGCCGGTCACAAACAGCGCCGAATCGTGGTCTACCGCCAGAATCGAGCCGAACAGCAGATGCAGCAGGTCGACGTTAGAGCCGCGCAGCGAGACCAGCGTGACGCCCAGCGCCAGGGAGCCGAGATAAAATCCGGCAAAGCTGGCATCCTCTTTTAAAAGCGTGCGTCGGCTGACCCACCCCGCCACCAGCGCCACCGCAATGCCGGCAATAAAACCCCCGACGGTCATCGCCAGCAGCGACATCCCGTTAAGCAGGTAGCCCACCGCCACGCCGGGCAAAATCGCATGCGAGAGCGCATCGCCCATCAGGCTCATGCGGCGTAAAAGTAGGAAGACGCCGAGCATGGTCGTGCTCAGCGAGAGCGCCAGGCACACCACCAGCGCGCGGCGCATAAAGCCAAACTCGATAAAGGGCTGAATGAAGGTGTGCCAGATCATGCCAGCCTCGCGGAGTGAAAGGCGGGCAGCACATCAGGCGTACTGCCCCAACGGGCGCGCTGCGGCGTCAGCAGCATCGTTTCCGGGAAATAGTCGGCGACCCGCTGGTTATCGTGCAGCACCGCCAGAATCGTCTGCCCCTGCTGATGCATTTCCAGGATCAGCGCCATCAGCTCACGGCAGGTGGCTTCGTCGATGCCGGTAAACGGTTCGTCGAGCATCACCAGCGGCGCGCGCTGCACCATCACCCTCGCGAAGAGCATGCGCTGAAACTGGCCGCCGGAGAGCGCCTCAATCGGCGTTTTCGCCATCGCTAGCAGCCCCACCCGCGCTATGGCTGCGACGATACGCTGGCGCACCTCCCCCCCGAGCCCGCGCAGCAACGATACCTGCGGCCAGGCCCCCTGGCTGACGACATCCTGCACCGTGAGCGGAAACTGCGACTCCAGCGCATGCCGCTGCGCCAGCCAGCCGATAACCGGCCGTCCGTCGCGCCAGTTCAGGCGGCCGCTGACCGGCGGGATAAATCCGGCCAGCGTCTTTAACAGCGTCGATTTCCCGCAGCCGTTCAGGCCGACGATAGCCGTCATACTCCCCGTTGCAATCGTGCCGCTAAGGGACGGCGCGATCGCCAGCCCTTCATAGCCAGCCACCAGATGATCGAGCTCTATCATGGCAGCGATACCGCCCACCAGGTTGCCAGCCACAGGGCGGCCAGCAGCACGCCGGCCATCGCCAGCCGGGCGATGCCTGAAGTCATCAATAAGGAAGTCAATGTTTACGCCTCAATAAAACGTTATAACATAACAATATTAAAAGAAGCGCGGAATGTAAATTGGCGTCAACAAAAGGAAATGCTGCAAAATGTTACAGACTCCTCTCCGGACGGAGAGGAGCACAGAAGATGGGGTTACTGCATCCGGGCCTGAGAAACCGCCAGACCGAGCTGCCAGACGGCCATCGCGTAATGGGTGCTGTGGTTATAGCGGGTAATGGTGTAGAAGTTCGGCAGACCGTACCAGTACTGGTAGCCTGTGCCGATATCCAGACGCAGCAGGCTCGCCTGCTGATGGTTACCCAGCGGCTGAGTCGGGGTAAGTCCTGCCGCCGCCAGCTGCGAGACGCTGTATTTGGTTTTGAACCCATTGTTCAGCCCAGGCGCCTGGCCCAGCGCCTGTACCGCCACCAGATCGCCGCTCACCCAGCCGTGCTGCTTGAAGTAATTCGCCACGCTGCCAATCGCATCGACCGGATCCCACAGGTTGATATGCCCGTCGCCGTTAAAGTCCACCGCGTACTGCCTGTAAGAAGAGGGCATAAACTGACCGTAGCCCATCGCGCCGGCGAAGGAGCCTTTCAGATCGAGCGGGTCGTCCTGTTCGCTGCGCGCCATCAGCAGGAACGTTTCCAGCTCGCTGGAGAAGTACTCGGCGCGGCGCGGATAGTTAAACGACAGCGTCGCCAGCGCATCAAGGATGCGGGTTTTCCCCATCACCCGCCCCCAGCGGGTCTCGACGCCAATAATCCCGACGATAATCTCCGGCGGCACGCCGTATACCTGGTACGCGCGGTTGAGCGCATCCTGATACTGGTTCCAGAACGCCACACCGTTCTGCACGTTATCCGGGGTAATAAACTGCTTTTTGTAGCGCAGCCAGGCGCCGTTTGGCCCTGACGGCGGCAGCCCGGTGGGCGCCTGACGGTCCATCAGACGCAGCACATAGTCCAGGCGTTTGGCCTGCGAGAGTATTTGATGCAGCTGCTGTCGGTCGAAGCCGTGCTTGCTCACCATTTTATCAATGAACTGTTCCGCCGCCGGGTTATTGGCGAAATCGCCGCTCATCTCCATCACGTTATGCTGCGGCTCGAGTAAAAAACCGCCCGTGCCGCCCGCCATTTCCTTTTCCGCAGGAGTTTGAGGTTTGCTGCTGCAGGCAGCGAGGAGAACGCACAGGGGGAGTAAAGCCAGGGAACGACGCTTCAACATGGGACATCCATTTAACAAATCGGCAAGGGGTAATTATGGTAAAGCATGCGCCCGCTCACAAGGAAGCGGCGGCGATGTAAATTCTTTTTTATCGCCCTTTTTCCTCTCGCCCCGTCGGATCCTTCGTTCACTTCAGCCACAATCTTTCAAAATAAAATATTTATCTTTCATTTTGCGATCAATATAACAATTTCAAACCTTTTAAAATGATTAAAATTAGCTGCCAGTTAGCAAGAAAAATAACACGCTGAAGGAGAGAACAATGATTGAAGTCGTTACCCACGGCGCCGAATGGTTTATCGGCCTGTTTCAGAAGGGAGGCGAGGTGTTCACCGGTATGGTCACCGGGATCCTGCCTTTGCTGATCAGTCTGCTGGTGATCATGAACGCGCTGATCAACTTTATTGGTCAGCAGCGGATCGAAAAGCTGGCGCAGCGCTGCGCCGGTAATCCGATCTCCCGCTACCTGCTGCTGCCCTGCATCGGCACCTTCGTTTTCTGTAACCCGATGACCCTGAGCCTTGGGCGCTTTATGCCCGAGAAATACAAACCGAGCTACTACGCGGCGGCCTCCTACAGCTGCCACTCAATGAACGGCCTGTTTCCGCACATCAACCCCGGCGAACTGTTCGTCTATCTGGGGATCGCCAACGGGCTAACCACCCTCGGTCTACCGTTAGGGCCGCTGGCGGTGAGCTATCTGCTGGTGGGCCTGGTGACGAACTTCTTCCGCGGCTGGGTGACCGACCTGACCACGTCGATTTTTGAGAAAAAAATGGCCATCCAGCTTGAGCAGAAAGTGCATCTGTCAGGAGCGACATCATGACCCGTATTCGCATTGAAAAAGGCGCCGGCGGCTGGGGCGGCCCGCTCGAACTGGACGCCGTTGCCGGTAAAAAGATTGTCTATATCACCGCGGGCACCCGCCCGGCGATCGTCGATAAAATTGCCCGCCTCACCGGCTGGCAGGCGGTCGATGGCTTCAAAGAGGGCGAACCGCCGGAAGCGGAAATCGGCGTGGCGATTATCGACTGCGGCGGCACCCTGCGCTGCGGTATCTACCCGAAGCGCCGCATCCCGACCATTAATATCCACGCGACCGGCAAATCGGGTCCGCTGGCGCAGTACATCGTCGAAGACATTTACGTTTCCGGCGTCAAAGAAGAGAACATTTTCGCGCTGGAAGAGGGTCTCTCCCCGGCCCCGCAGGCCGCGCCAGCCCAGCCGGCGGCCCGCGACTATGACACCAGCAAGAAAATAACCGAGCAGAGCGACGGCCTGCTGGCCAGAGTTGGTATGGGGATGGGCTCGGTCGTGGCGGTGCTGTTCCAGGCCGGGCGCGACACCATCGATACGGTGCTGAAAACCATTCTGCCGTTTATGGCCTTCGTCGCGGCGCTGATCGGCATCATCATGGCCTCCGGCATCGGCGACTGGATTGCCCACGGCCTGGCGCCGCTCGCCAGCCATCCGCTGGGCCTCGTGACCCTGGCGCTGATCTGCTCTTTCCCGCTGCTGTCGCCGTTTCTCGGCCCCGGCGCGGTCATCGCCCAGGTTATCGGCGTGCTGATTGGCGTGCAGATTGGCCTTGGCAATATTCCCCCGCATCTCGCCCTGCCCGCGCTGTTCGCCATTAACGCCCAGGCCGCCTGCGACTTTATCCCGGTTGGCCTGTCGCTGGCGGAAGCGCGCCAGGACACCGTGCGCGTCGGCGTACCGTCGGTACTGGTGAGCCGCTTCCTGACCGGCGCGCCAACGGTGCTGATCGCCTGGTTCGTTTCCGGATTTATTTACCAATAAGAGGTGCCTGAAGATGACCGTGATTTACCAGACCACCATTACGCATATCGGCGCCAGCGCGGCGATGGCGCTGGACGAGCAGATGCTGATCACCTTCCGCGAAGGCGCCCCGGCCGATATCGAAGAGTACTGCTTTATTCACAACCACGGCGAGCTCTCCGGCGCGCTGGTGCCGGGCGCTGAGCTGCAGCTCGGCGAGCTGCGCTACCCGGTCACCGCCGTCGGCGACGTCGCCGAGCAGAACCTGCGCGAGCTGGGCCATATCACGCTGCGCTTTGACGGCCACCGCGAAGCGGAATTCCCCGGAACCGTACACGTGGCGGGGCCGGTGCCGGAAGGCATCGCCGCCGGCTGCGTACTGAAATTTGTTGCTTAAGCTGTAAGGAGAAAATTATGAATCAGGTTGCTGTTGTCATCGGTGGGGGACAAACCTTAGGGGAGTTTCTGTGTCGCGGGCTTGCCGCAGAAGGCTATCGCGTGGCGGTGGTCGATATTCAGAGCGATAAAGCGACCCGCGTCGCGCAGGCCATCAATGCAGAGCATGGCGAAGGCACGGCGTGGGGCTTCGGCGCGGACGCCACCAGCGAAGCCAGCGTGGTCGCCCTCGCCCGCGGGGTAGACGAAATATTTTCCCGCGTCGACCTGCTGGTCTATAGCGCCGGGATCGCTAAAGCGGCGTTTATCAGCGACTTCGCGCTGGGGGATTTCGACCGTTCGCTGCAGGTGAATCTGGTGGGCTACTTCCTCTGCGCCCGCGAGTTTTCCCGCCTGATGATCCGCGACGGCATTAAAGGACGCATCATTCAGATCAACTCTAAATCCGGCAAAGTGGGCAGCAAGCATAACTCCGGCTATAGCGCGGCGAAGTTCGGCGGCGTGGGGCTGACGCAGTCGCTGGCGCTGGACCTCGCGGAGTACGGGATTACCGTGCACTCCCTGATGCTCGGCAACCTGCTGAAGTCGCCGATGTTCCAGTCTCTGCTGCCGCAGTACGCCACCAAGCTGGGGATCCCGGAGGAGCAGGTCGAGCAGTATTACATCGACAAAGTCCCGCTGAAGCGCGGCTGCGATTACCAGGACGTACTTAACGTGCTGATGTTTTACGCCAGTCCGCAGGCTTCATACTGCACCGGACAGTCTATCAACGTCACCGGCGGGCAGGTGATGTTTTAAAACAGGATTCCCGGATTGCGCTGCGCTTATCCGGGCTACAAAACCGGCACCCCGCGCCGATCCGTAGCCCGGGTAAGGCGCAACGCGCCGCCTCCGGGGAAATATCGCACACGCCTTAAGGAGACTTTTATGGTTACCGCACTTATCACTATCGCCGCCATCGCCTGGATAACCCAGCTCGCCTTTGGCGGCTGGCAGATCAGGCAGTTCAATCGCGCATTCGATCGGCTGTGCCAGCAGGGACGCGTCGGCGTCGGCCGCTCCTCGGGGCGGTTCAAGCCGCGCGCCGTCGTCGCCATCGCCGTCGACGAAAACGACCGCATTCGCGATACGCTGTTAATGAAAGGCCTCACCGTCTTCGCCAGGCCGCAAAAAATTCCCGCCCTCACCGGTAAGCATCTTAAGGAATTGCAGCCTGATGTGATCTTTCCCAATGATCCGCTCTGTCAGAATGCACTATCATTAGCGCTTAATCCGAAACATGGATAATTTCGTTGTGAACGTTAATATCTTGCGAAATTATCATTTCGAAACTTTAAACGCAGGATACAACGCCTATGAAACCACGTCAGCGCCAGGCAGCCATTCTCGAGCACCTGCAATCGCAGGGCAAATGCTCGGTCGAAGAGCTGGCGCAACACTTCGACACCACCGGCACCACCATCCGTAAGGATCTGGTGATCCTTGAGAATGCCGGTACCGTTATCCGCACTTACGGCGGCGTGGTGTTAAATAAAGATGAGGCCGATCCGCCCATCGACCACAAAACGCTGATCAACACCCATAAAAAAGAGCGGATTGCCGAAGCCGCGGTCAGCTTTATTCACGATGGCGACTCGATCATTCTTGACGCCGGCAGTACGGTGCTGCAAATGGTGCCGATGCTCAGCCGCTTCAATAACATTACCGTGATGACCAACAGCCTGCATATCGTCAACGCCCTCTCCGAACTGGATAACGAACAAACCATCCTGATGCCGGGCGGCACGTTCCGCAAAAAATCGGCCTCCTTTCACGGCCAGCTGGCGGAAAACGCCTTCGAACACTTCAGCTTCGATCGACTGTTTATGGGCACCGACGGCATTGATTTAATCGCCGGCGTCACCACCTTTAATGAGGTTTATACGGTCAGCAAAGCGATGTGCAATGCCGCCCGCGAAGTTATCCTGATGGCCGACTCGTCGAAGTTTGGCCGCAAAAGTCCCAATATCGTCTGCGGCCTGGAGAGCGTAGACAAACTGATTACCGATGCCGATATCAGCCCGGAATTTAAGCGGGCGCTGGAAGACAAAGGCATCGAAGTCATTATTACTGGAGAACATCATGAGTAACTTTCTGTTAGAAGCCGGACGCCAGACCCTGATGCTGGAGCTTCAGGAGGCGAGCCGCCTGCCTGAACGCCTGGGCGACGACTTCATCCGCGCGGCGGAAACCATTATCCACTGCGAGGGCAAACTGGTCGTCTCCGGTATCGGTAAATCGGGTCATATTGGTAAAAAGCTGGCCGCCACCTTCGCCAGCACCGGCACCCCGGCATTTTTTGTTCACCCGGCGGAAGCGCTGCACGGCGACCTCGGCATGCTCGACAGCCGCGACGTGATGCTGTTTATCTCTTACTCCGGCAGCGCTAAAGAGCTGGATCTTATCGTTCCGCGCCTGGAGGAAAAATCTATTCCGCTGCTGGCGATGACCGGTAAATCCACTTCACCGCTGGCGCTGGCGGCCAAAGCGGTGCTTGATATTGCCGTAGAGCGTGAAGCCTGTCCGATGCACCTCGCGCCCACCTCCAGCACCGTCAATACCCTGATGCTCGGCGACGCGCTGGCCATGGCGGTCATGCAGGCCCGCGGCTTTAACGAAGAAGATTTCGCCCGTTCGCACCCGGCCGGCGCGCTGGGCGCGCGGCTGCTGAACAAAGTTCACCATCTGATGCGCCGCGACGGCGACGTGCCGCGCGTCGCCAACAACACCAGCGTCATGGACGCGATGCTCGAACTCAGCCGCACCGGCCTGGGGCTGGTGGCGGTCTGCGATGAGCGCAATCACGTGCAGGGCGTCTTTACCGACGGCGACCTGCGCCGCTGGCTGGTGGGCGGCGGCAGCTTACAGGATATCGTCAGCCAGGCGATGACCCGCAACGGCGTCACTCTGCAAGCGGAAAGCCGCGCGATAGAAGCCAAAGAGCGCCTGATGAAGCATAAAATCAGCGCCGCTCCGGTGGTGGATGAAAGCGGCCAGCTGGTCGGCGCGATTAACCTGCAGAACTTTTATCAGGCCGGGATCCTTTAAGCCCCAGACGTTTCGCCAGCCGGTGCAGGTTGGCGACGTCGAGCCCCAGCGCGCGGGCGGTGGCGGCCCAGCTGCGGCCATTAGCCGCCAGCGCGCTGGCGATCGCTTCGCGCTGGAACGCCTCCGTCGCCTCGCGCAGGCTCACCGCTTCCGCCGCCGGCTGCGGGCTGACGGTCGGCAAGGCTGGCGCTTCCCCGGCCAGCTGAAAATGCTGCGGCTCCAGCACGATATCATTACCCGCCTGCGTCGCCCGCGCCAGCACCACCGCCCGATGAATCGCGTGCTCCAGTTCGCGTACGTTGCCCGGCCATGACCAGGCGAGCAGCCTGGCCCGCGTCGCTTCGCTTAAAATCACCTGCGCCAGCCCCATACGCAAACGGCACTGTTCGCAAAAATAGCCGGCCAGCAGCACTACATCACTTTCCCGCTCGCGCAGCGCCGGAACCGACAGCGGAAACACGCTCAGGCGATGATACAGGTCGGCGCGAAAGCGCCCCTCCACCACCTCCTGACGCAGGTCGCGGTTGGTGGCCGCCAGCACCCGCACATCAACCCGCAGGCTGCGATCGTCGCCGACGCGCTGAATATCGCCATACTGCAGCACCCGCAGCAGCTTGGCCTGGAGCGCCAGCGAAAGCTCGCCAATTTCATCGAGGAACAGCGTCCCGTTGTCCGCCATTTCAAATTTACCGCTGCGGTTGCTGATCGCCCCGGTAAACGCCCCTTTGACGTGGCCAAACAGCTCGCTCTCCGCCACGCTCTCCGGCAGGGCCGCGCAGTTGAGATAGACCAGCGGATTGGCCGCCCGCGGCGACCCCTGATGCACCGCTTTCGCCACCAGCTCTTTGCCGGTGCCGGTCTCGCCGCTAATCAGCACGTTTAAGTCAGAAGCCGCGACGATATCGATCTCTTTTTTCAGCTGCAGCATCGGCGCCGACAGGCCAATCATCTCCTGACGTTCGGCTGCCGGATACACGATAGCCTGCTCCGGCAGCACGTTTTGATTCTCCAGCCGGGCGATCAGCAGCGCGTTATTGAGCGCCCCGGCCACCAGGGCGGCAATCAGGCGCAGCTCCTCGTCGCTGAAGCTGTCAAAACGGTCCGCATCCATGCCGTCGAGGGTGAGCGCGCCGATCAGGGTTTGCCCGGCAAACAGCGGCAGGCCGACGCAGGCGTGCACCTTCAGGCTCTCCTGTCCGGGGATCAGGCCATCGTAAGGGTCCGGCAGATCGCTATCCGCCGGGAAACGCACCACGTCCCCCGCCCGGGCAATCGCCTCCAGCCGCGGGTGGCCTTCAAGGGCAAAGCGTCGGCCAAGCACGTCCTGGGCCAGGCCATCAATCGCCAGCGGCACAAACTGGTGCGCCTCGTAGCGCAGCAGCGCCGAAGCATCGCAGCCGAGTATCTGCCGCAGGGTGGTAATCAAACGCGAAAAACGGTCGGCATGGCCGAGATCGCTTTGTAAATCAATGGCGATTTTCGCCAGGGCCTCGACGGAGAAACTCATTGTCGCCTCATAGTCATTTTGACACCAAACGTAGTCATATCGACTATTTTAACCATTGTCAATTTGACATCAACAGATTTAATAAAAAACTTAAAACACTTTAAATTCAATTATTTAAAAAGTTGGCACGCAACTTGATATAAGCAAAACATCTTATTTGAACACTGCTGAATTAATTGAGGTTGCTATGTCTATTCTGGTTAAAAATAACATTCATTGGGTTGGCCAACGCGACTGGGAAGTGCGTGATTTCCACGGGACTGAATACAAAACGCTGCGCGGCAGCAGCTACAACAGCTATCTCATCCGGGAAGAAAAAAATGTGCTGATCGATACCGTCGATCATAAATTCAGCCGTGAATTCGTGCAGAACCTGCGCGGTGAAATCGACCTCGCCGATATTGATTACATCATTATCAACCATGCTGAGGAGGACCATGCCGGCGCGCTGACCGAGCTGATGACCCAGATCCCGGACACCCCGATTTACTGTACCGCCAACGCCATCGACTCCATCACCGGACACCATCATCACCCGGAGTGGAATTTTAAGGTGGTGAAAACCGGCGACAGCCTGGATATCGGCAACGGCAAGCAGCTGATTTTCGTCGAAACCCCGATGCTGCACTGGCCGGATAGCATGATGACCTATATGACCGGCGACGCGGTGCTGTTCAGCAATGACGCCTTCGGCCAGCACTACTGCGATGAACATCTGTTTAATGATGAAGTTGACCAGGTTGAGCTTTATGAGCAGTGCCAGCGCTACTATGCCAATATTCTGACCCCGTTCAGCCGCCTGGTGACGCCGAAAATTACCGAAATCCTCGGCTTTAACCTGCCGGTGGATATGATTGCGACCTCCCACGGCGTGGTCTGGCGCGATAACCCGACGCAGATCGTCGAAAAATATCTCGAGTGGGCGGCGGATTATCAGGAAGACCGCATCACGATTTTCTACGACACCATGTCCAACAACACCCGCATGATGGCCGACGCGATAGCCCAGGGCATTACCGACGTGGATCCGCGGGTGGCGGTGAAAATTTTCAACGTCGCCCGCAGCGATAAAAATGAAATCCTGACCAACGTGTTCCGCTCGAAGGGCGTGCTGGTCGGCACCTCAACCATGAATAACGTGATGATGCCGAAAATCGCCGGGCTGGTGGAGGAGATGACCGGCCTGCGTTTCCGTAACAAGCGCGCCAGCGCCTTCGGCTCCCACGGCTGGAGCGGCGGCGCGGTTGACCGCCTGTCCACGCGTTTACAGGATGCGGGCTTTGAAATGTCCCTGAGCCTGAAGGCCAAATGGCGCCCGGATCTCGACGCGCTGGAAGTGTGCCGCGAGCACGGCCGCGAAATCGCCCGCCAGTGGGCCCTCTCCCCACTGCCGGCGAGCCAGGCCAAACACGCCGCGCCTGAGGCAACGCCCTGCGCAGCGCCAGCGGCAGCCGATCTCGGCCCGAAAATGCAGTGCAGCGTTTGCCAGTGGATTTACGACCCCGAACAGGGCGAACCAAACCAGGACGTCCAGCCGGGTACGCCGTGGAGCGAAGTCCCGGATAACTTCCTCTGCCCTGAGTGTTCGCTGGGTAAAGATGTGTTTGACGTTCTGGCATCGGAGGCAAAATGAGTGATGGCATCGTCATCATCGGCTCGGGCTTCGCGGCCCGTCAACTGGTGAAAAATATTCGCAAGCAGGACACGAATATCCCGCTGACCCTGATCGCCGCCGACAGCATGGATGAGTACAACAAACCGGATCTCAGCCATGTGGTCAGCCGCGGGCAGAACGCCGACGACCTGACCCTGCAAACGGCGGGCGAGTTTGCCGAGCAGTACAATCTGCGCCTGTTTCCGCATACCTGGGTCAGCGATATCGACGCCGAGCAGCACCTGGCGAAGAGCCAGGACCGCGAGTGGCGCTATGACAAACTGGTGCTGGCCACTGGCGCGACGCCGTTTATCCCACCGGTGCCGGGCCGCGAGCTGATGCTGACCCTGAACAGCCAGCGGGAATACGGTGCGGCGCAAAGCCATCTGCGCGATGCAAAAAGGGTGCTGATCGTCGGCGGCGGGCTGATTGGCTGCGAGCTGGCGATGGATTTCTGCCGCGCCGGCAAAGCGGTGACGGTGGTGGATAACTCCGCCAGCGTACTGTCGGCCCTGATGCCGCCCGAGGCCAGCAGCCGACTGCAGCATCGTCTGACCGACATGGGCGTGCATCTGATGCTGAAGTCCCAGCTGGAAAGCCTGGCGCAGAGCGCCGACGGGATTCGCGTCACCCTTGACCGCCAGCGTACGGTGACGGTGGATGCGGTGGTGGCCGCCGCCGGTTTACGCCCGGAAACGGCGCTGGCGCGGCATGCGGGGTTGAAAACTCACCGCGGCGTGGTGGTGAACAGTCAGCTGCAAACCAGCCATCCGGCGATTTACGCCCTCGGCGACTGCGCGGAAATCAACGGCATGGTCCTGCCTTTTCTGCAGCCGATTCTGCTAAGCGCCATGTGCCTGAGTAAAAATCTGCTGGCCCAGCAGGGAGAACTGAAGCTGCCGCCGATGCTGGTGAAGGTCAAAACGCCGGATTTACCGCTGCACCTGGCGGGCGATACCCGGCGCGAGGATCTGACGTGGAATATCGTTGCCGCCAAAGACGGCCTGGTCGCGAAAGGCGTTGACGCCGAGAACCAGCTGCGCGCTTTTGTGGTCAGCGAGGATCGCATGAAAGATGCTTTTGCCCTGCTCAAGCAGCTGGTGAGTTAACCTCGATGAAATGAGGTTATTCCCGGGTCGCGGCGTAAACGCCTTACCCGGGCTACCCAACTTGCGAGGCGCTCGGGTTTGGTAGCCCGGCTAAGCGCAGCGCGAGCCGGGGAAATGCCCAACCTACCGCGCCAGATTATCGTACCCGCGCCAGCGGTAGTTGAGCACCGACAGCACCCAGCAGGCCACGAACAGCCCGACCACCACAAAACCTGCGTCGCCGAGATGGTCGTTCAATGCGCCAACCCAGCGCCAGAGGCCGCCGCTCAGAGAGAACTTATCCATCAACAGCCCCAGCGCTTCCAGACCGCCGATAAACAGCGCCACCACCACCGAGGTGCCGGTAATGGTCATATTGTAATAGAGCTTGCGCTGCGGCTTGCTGAACGCCCAGCCGTAGGCGCCGACCATCAGCACGTTATCGAGCGTATCCACCAGCGCCATCCCGCTGGCGAACAGCGCCGGAAAAACCATAATCGACCAAATTGACACCCCGCTCGACGCGCTGGCGGCGGAGATCCCCAGCACGCCGATTTCCGTCGCCGTATCAAAGCCGAGGCCAAACAGAAAGCCCACCAGATACATCTGCCAGCTGCGGCTAATCAGGCGGAAGGTTTTACCGAACAACCAGCTCATCATGCCGCCGCCGGTCATGACCTCATCGCTCACCTTTTCGCCCTGCTTCCACGCCCGAAAGCTGCGCCAGACGCTGCGCAAAATAACCAGGTTGATAAAGGCCATCACCAGCAGGAACAGCGCCGACACGGCGGTGCCGATAACGCTGCCGGTCTCGTGAAACCAGCTCATCTGCTGGCCAAACGCGGTGGCGGTCGCGGCAATCGCCGCCGAAGCCAGCACCACAATCGACGAATGCCCCAGCGAGAACCACGCGCCAACGGCAAAAGGCCGCTTCCCCTGCTGCATCATTTTGCGGGTCACGTTGTCGATGGCCGCGATATGGTCGGCGTCCACCGCGTGGCGCAGACCATAACCCCAGGCCAGCAGGCTGGCGGCCATCAGCGCGCCGCTGCCGCCGAACGCCGTAAACGCCCAGCCCCAGGCCAGCAAATTGGCGGCAATCAATGCCAGCACCAGCGCCGCTGCGCGCGGCTGCTGACGCAAAATCGTCACTATCATATCGGTGTCCTTTAAGCCTGTAGGCGGGCCGCAGCGATAACCGCCTGGCCGAGGGCAATCGCGCCATCGCCTGCGGGCAGCTGCTGCGGAAAGAGCAGAGTAAAATCGGCCAGATAAAAGGTCAATCGCGCCGTCAGCAGGCGGTTGTGCAGTACCCCGCCGCCGAAGGCCAGCGTGTGAATATTCCGCGCGTTCGCGCAATCGCGCATCATGGCCGCCAGCCCGCGGGCCAGCACATCATGAAAGGCCCACGCTTTTTGCGCCGGGCTCGCCTGCCAGCTCAGCCACTGCTGCCAGAACGTCGCCAGATCCAGTTTTCCATCGCGCCACGGCAGGGTCACCGGATGCTCAACTCCTTCGCAGGTCGCCGCCAGCGCCTCCAGACGGCACGCCGCTTCCCCCTCATAGCTCAGGGTTAGCGGAGCGCAGCCCAGCGCGCAGGCGACGGCGTCAAACAGACGGCCGCACGACGATGCCTGCGGCGCATTAATACCGCGCTCGATTGCCCGCGCCAGCAGCGGCCAGCTTTGCTGGCGCAGCGCGGCGGTGTCGGCATAATTCTGCCACTCGGGGACGAAGGCCAGGCAGTGGGCGAGCAGATTGCGCCACGGCTGACGCGCCGCGAGGTCGCCGCCAGGCAGCGCCACCGCCGGCAGACCGCCGAGATGCTCGCACTCGCGATAGTTGACCCGCAGGCACTCGCCGCCCCACAGTTCGCCGTTTTCCCCCATCCCGATACCGTCGAGGGTCAGGGCAATCACGTCGCCGCCCTCCCGCGGCCAGCGGTGCTCGGCCAGGCAGGCGGCCGCGTGGGCATGATGATGCAACACGCGGTCCACCGGAAGCGCCAGCGACGCCGCCCACCGCGAAGCGCGGTAGCCGGGATGGGCGTCGGCAACCACCCGCTGGGGGGTAAAAGCGTAAATCTCCTGCATCAGACGCAGCGCCTGCCGCCACTGCGCCTCGACGCCCTCCTCATCGAGATCGCCAAAATGCTGGCTGAGCACCGCTTCATCGCCGCGCAGCAGGCAGAACGTATTTTTCATATCCGCGCCGAGAGCCAGCAGCGGCGGTACGTCGTGGAAACCCGGCGGCAGCGCCAGCGCGTCAGGCACGTAGCCACGGGCACGGCGCAGCATCTCGCCGCTTTGCCGCACCACGGAATCATCCATCCGCTGCACAATCTCGCGATTATGCAGCAGAAATCCGTCGGCAATTCCGGCTAAATCCGCCAGCGCCTCGGCGTTGGTTAACGCCGGCGGGCGGCCGCTGAGGTTGCCGGAGGTCATCACTAATGGGCGCGCCAGCGCCTGCGAAAGTAAATGCTGCAGTGGATTAGACGGCAGCATCCCCCCTACTTCCGCAAGCCCTGGCGCAATCTGGTCGCACAGGCCGGCCACCTGCGTTTTCTCCAGCAGCACGATCGGCGCGGCGGGAGAGGTCAGCAGCGTCAGCGCCGGTTCATCGAGCCCCGCCGTTGTCGCCAGCATCACCGCCAGCGGTTTCGCCGGGCGATGCTTGCGCGCCCGCAGCTTCGCCACGGCCTCGCGGTTTCCGGCGTCGCACAGCAGATGGAAACCGCCCAGCCCCTTCACCGCCACAATATCGCCCGCCAGCAGGCGAGCAATCGTCGCATCTAAGGCGGCCTCGCCAAATAAATGCTCCTGCGGGCCGCGCCACTCCAGCTGCGGCCCGCACTCGGCGCAGGCTACCGGCTGCGCGTGAAAGCGGCGATCGGCGGGATCGCCATATTCCGTCGCGCAGGCGGGGCAAAGAGGAAACGGCGACATAGAGGTCAGCGGGCGGTCGTAGGGCATAGCGCGAATAATGGTAAAGCGCGGCCCGCAGTGGGTGCAGTTGATAAACGGATAGCGGTAGCGGCGCTCCCGCGGGTTGTTCATCTCCGCCAGGCATGCCGGGCAGGTAGCGGCATCGGGCACAATCTGCGTGCGCATGCTTCCGGCCCCGCTTTGGCGGATGGTAAAGCCCGGCGGCGGCGCGGCCCAGACAAAAGGCGCCGCTGCCGCGCTGTCGATACGCGCCAGCGGCGGGCAGCGCCGGGTTAACGCGGCGAGAAATGGCGCATCATCGCCGACAAGGCGCACCAGCACGCCGTCGCCGTCGTTGCACACGTCGCCGCGCAGCCCCAGCTGCTGCGCCAGCTGCCAGACGAAGGGGCGGAATCCCACCCCCTGCACTTTACCGCGAATGCGGATTTGCACCCCGTTCATTGCGCGACCGGCTTACCAGGCCAGCGCGGTGCGGCGGCGTTTTTCGATATTCATCTGTTCGAGCTTGTTGCGGTCGACGCAAATCAGCGCGTGGGTCGGACAGGCATCCATACAGGCCGGGCCTTCCTCACGGTGGTGGCAAAGGTCGCATTTGTTAGCTTCGGCTTTTTCCGCCATCACGTTCAGCCCTGCGCCGCTGTGGCGGATAACCGGGCGCACCACCACTTCCATGGCGCCGTAGGGACAGGCCACCACGCAGGTTTTGCAGCCGATGCAGCGCTCCTGCATCACGTGGACGAAGCCCCGATCGCGGCTGATCGCGCCGTTCGGACAGACGTTGGCGCACGGGGCGTCCTCGCACTGACGGCAGGCGGTGGCCGTCGACACGTTGACACCTTTGATCACGTGAATACGCGGTAAAAAGCTTTTTGGCGTCAGCGCAGCGCAGTCCTGATTTTCCTGATGAGAGACCACGCAGGCCACTTCACAGGTGCGGCAGCCGATGCATTTGCTCGCGTCGGCGATAATGAAACGGTTCATCCATTTCTCCAGCTGTAAGAAGGTTACGCGCCGGAGTATGCATAATGCGTTCCAACTTTTATCTTACTGATATTAAAGAAGATAAATACAGAAGATACTGTCATCGTCAGTTGTGACGATGACAGCTGACGACGTCAGGCGTGCGGGCCGGGAACCATCGAGTCGCGTTCAATCAGCTCGCCGGAAAAGGTTTGCTGAAATTTAAAATCGCCGCCGTCGAGCATAAAGATCAGCCGGTTGATGCTCTCTTTGATCATCGCCGTCACCGGGACTTTGACGCTGGAGAGCGCCGGCACCATAAACGGCGCCAGCGCGATATCGTCAAAGCCCACCACCGAAACCTGCTCCGGGACCTTGACGCCGAGCTGGTGCAGCTGCTTCATCGCGCCAACCGCCATATCGTCGTTGCTCGCCACCAGCGCGCTATAGCCGACGCGGCGCTGGCGCAGCGTCTCGACTCCCGCCGCGCCGGTTTCCGGCGTCCAGCGGCCTTCGACGATCAGAGAGTCATTCAGGGCAATGCCGCCGCGGGCCAGCGCGTCTTTATAGCCCGAGAGGCGCTCTACGCCGGTTGGCGAATCCAGCGAACCGGTAATAAACGCGATTTCCCGATGGCCCAGCGCGATAAGCTTTTCCACCGCCATCATCGCCGAGGCCTTTTGATCGGACCAGACGCAGTGGCTGGCGTTGCGGCGCAGGCGGCGGTTGAGCACCATGATCGGCCGCTCATGATTTTCGATAATCTCATCCATCTCATCAACGCTGAGAAAGCGCGGATAGATAATAATCGCATCGCAGCGCAGATCGAGCAGATACTGAATCGCCTCGCGCTCCTCCTCCGCGCTGTGCTTGCCGTCGGCGAGGATCAGCTGCCGCCCTTTGTCTTCGGTCATCCGCGCCACGTGGTAAAGCAGTTCGCTGAAATAGACGCCGTGATAAAGGGTGTTGGTCACCACCAGCCCGAGGGTCTGGGTCTTTTTCGTCGCCAGGTTGCGCGCCAGCAGATTCGGCCGGTAGCCGCTTTCGGCCACCGCCTGGAAGACGCGATCTTTGGTCTCCTGGCTGACATAGCCGTTCCCCGACAGCACCCGCGAAACGGTGGCCTTTGACACCCCCGCGCGCTTCGCTACCTCCAGCATCGTTGCCATGTGGTTATTCCTGTTGCCAATGTTGCCCGCAGTGTACTGCACGCGCTGCGCTTTTTCAGCATTTGCGCGTCGCCCGCGCTGATGCGCACACAGCGATCAAAATCACAAAATCGAGATCTTATTTTTTTATTTCTTGTATGCATTCATGAAACTAATCATGATTTTGTGGAACCGGTTTCCTATGTATGCATGATGCCGCTCCGCTTTCCGGCGCGGTGACAAGCCAGTACCCCATTGATAAACAGGATAAAATCCGATGTCTAAAAATTATGCAGCTCTGGCGCAGCAGATTATCGCGGCAATTGGCGGCGCAGATAACGTTGCCGCCGTCACCCACTGCATGACCCGCCTGCGTTTCGTGGTCAAAGACAACGAGCGGGTCGACAGCGCCACCCTCAAAGGGCTGAAAGGCGTGCTCGGCGTCGTGCGTAGCGATAACCAGTGCCAGGTGATCGTGGGCAATACCGTCTCCCAGGCGTATCGTGAAGTGGTTGCGCTGCTGCCGGGGGATCTGCGACCCGCCGAACCGCAGGGGAAACCGCCCATTACCCTGAAACGCATCGGCGCCGGGATCCTCGACGCGCTGATCGGCACCATGTCGCCGCTGATCCCGGCGATTATCGGCGGATCGATGGTTAAGCTGCTGGCAATGATCCTCGAGATGACCGGCGTGCTGCCCAAAGGCGCGACAACGCTGACTATTCTGACGGTTATCGGCGACGGCGCGTTCTTCTTCCTGCCGCTGATGGTTGCGGCCTCCGCGGCGGTGAAGTTCAAAACCAATATGTCGCTGGCGATTGCGATTGCCGGGGTGCTGGTACACCCGAGCTTTATCGAGCTGATGGCCAAAGCCGCCCAGGGCGAGCACGTGGAGTTCGCCTTTATTCCGGTGACGGCGGTGAAATACACCTATACCGTGATCCCGGCGCTGGTGATGACCTGGTGTCTCTCCTATATCGAACGCTGGGTCGACCGTATCACCCCGGCGGTGACAAAAAACTTCCTTAAACCGATGCTGATCGTGCTGATCGCCGCTCCGCTGTCGATTCTGCTGATTGGCCCGCTCGGCATCTGGATCGGTAGCGCCATTTCCGCGCTGGTCTATACGATCCACAGCTATCTCGGCTGGCTGTCGGTGGCGATCATGGGCGCCCTGTGGCCGCTGCTGGTAATGACCGGGATGCACCGGGTCTTTACCCCGACTATCATTCAGACCATCGCCGAAACCGGCAAAGAGGGCATGGTAATGCCGTCGGAAATCGGCGCTAATCTGTCGCTGGGCGGTTCGTCGCTGGCGGTGGCGTGGAAAACCAAAAACCCGGAGCTGCGCCAGACGGCGCTGGCGGCCGCGGCTTCCGCGATTCTGGCGGGGATTTCCGAACCGGCGCTGTACGGCGTGGCGGTGCGGCTGAAGCGACCGCTGATCGCCAGCCTGATCAGCGGCTTTATCTGCGGCGCGGTGGCCGGTATTGCCGGGCTCGCCAGCCACTCAATGGCGGCGCCGGGGCTGTTTACCAGCGTCCAGTTTTTCGACCCGGCCAATCCGATGACCATCGTCTGGGTCTTCGGCGTCATGGCGCTGGCGGTAGTGCTGTCGTTTGTCCTGACGCTGATGCTTGGCTTTGAAGATATTCCGCAAGAAGAAGCCGCCGCCGACGCCAGACAGCGCCAGGCCGGCACCCAGGCTTCTCACGCCTGAACACCATTTTGTTAACGAGGTAACGCATGGCGACTTTTCCACAGGGATTTTTATGGGGCGGCGCACTGGCCGCCAACCAGTCCGAAGGGGCATATCTGGAGGGCGGCAAAGGGCTGACCACCGTCGATATGATTCCCCACGGCGCGCACCGCCTGGCGGTCAAGCTGGGGCAGGAGAAACGCTTCGCGCTGCGCGACGATGAGTTCTACCCGAGCCACGAGGCGATCGATTTTTATCATCGTTATAAAGAAGATATCGCCCTGATGGCGGAGATGGGCTTTAGCGTCTTCCGCACCTCTATCGCCTGGAGCCGTCTGTTTCCTGAGGGCGATGAGCTGGAACCGAACCCGGCAGGGATCGCCTTTTATCGCTCGCTGTTCGAGGAGTGCAAAAAGCACCGCATCGAGCCGCTGGTGACGCTGTGCCATTTCGACGTGCCGATGCACCTGGTCACCGAGTACGGCTCCTGGCGCAATCGAAAAATGGTGGAGTTCTTCACCCGCTACGCCCGCACCTGCTTTGAAGCTTTTGATGGCTTGGTGAAATACTGGCTTACCTTCAATGAAATCAACATCATGCTGCACAGCCCGTTCTCCGGCGCCGGTCTGGTGTTTGAAGAGGGGGAAAATCAGGAGCAGGTGAAATACCAGGCCGCCCATCATGAACTGGTCGCCAGCGCCTTAGCGACCAAAATCGCCCACGAGGTGAATCCGCAAAATCAGGTCGGCTGTATGCTGGCGGGCGGCAACTTCTACCCTTACTCCTGTAAGCCGGAAGACGTGTGGATGGCGCTGGAGAAAGATCGCGAGAACCTGTTCTTTATCGATGTCCAGGCGCGCGGCGCGTATCCGGTGTGGGCGGCGCGGGTATTCCGCGAGAAAGGCGTGACCATCGCCAAAGAAGCGGGCGATGATGAGACCCTGCGCCATACCGTCGATTTCGTCTCCTTCAGCTACTACGCTTCGCGCTGCGCGTCGGCGGAGATGAACGCCGGCAACACCAGCGCCGCCAATATTGTTAAATCGCTGAAGAACCCGCATATTCAGGCCAGCGAATGGGGCTGGGGCATCGACCCGCTCGGCCTGCGCATCACCATGAATATGATGTATGACCGCTACCAGAAACCGCTGTTCCTCGTGGAAAACGGTCTCGGCGCGCGGGATGAGATTGACGCTAACGGCGAGATTAATGACGACTATCGCATCAGCTATCTGCGCGAGCATATTAAAGCGATGGGTGACGCCATCGAGGATGGCATTCCGGTGATGGGCTACACCAGCTGGGGCTGTATCGATCTGGTGTCCGCCTCTACCGGCGAGATGAGCAAGCGCTACGGCTTTGTCTACGTCGACCGCGACGATGCCGGCCGCGGCACGCTGGCGCGAAAGCGCAAAAAGTCGTTCTGGTGGTATAAGAAGGTGATTGCCAGCAATGGGGAAGATTTGGCGTAGTGTGCTCCGCGGACTGAGGGAGCCTCAGCTTAACAAACACCTGCAACACGGAAATTTTCCCGGCTTGCGCTACGCTTAGCCGGGCTACAGGTTCATCAACGCCCGCGGACCGGTAGCCCGGGTAAGGCGTTTACGCCGCGACCCGGGAAAAAGCACACTTGCTCCCCCTGGCCGAACTTCCGGCTACAGGTTCATCAACGCCCGCGGACCGGTAGCCCAGGTAAGGCGTTTACGCCGCGACCCGGGAAAAAAGTACGCTTGCTCCCCCAGGCCGAACTTCCGGCTCGCGCTGCGCTTAGCCGGGGAACGCCGCCTCCTCTGCGGCTTCAAGTGCCGCAAAACCGCCCTGCCCCTGCCAGCCATCAAGCCGCGCGTACACCACCTCGACCGCGTCCTTAATCGGCTGGGTCATTGGGTAATAAAAGCCGACGATATCCGGCTGAATGCCTAAGAAAATCACCTCGCCGATATCCTCTTTTAGCTGATCGATCAGATAGTTGAGCGGCATATTGTGGGTGGTCATCATAAACATCTCGGCGATATCGTCCGGATCGACGATGCGGATCTCGCCGGGATTCAGGCCCATATCGGTGGCATCGACGATCAGCAGGCGCTCGGGGCGCAGCTCGCGAATGGCGACGATATCGTTTTCCGGCGCGCTGCCGCCGTCAATCACCACCCATTCGCCGACGGGATTAGCCGCGCACATCTCCGCCAGCAGCGGACCTGCGCCGTCGTCGCCCATCATGCTATTGCCGACACAGAGTAAAACGTCAGTCACGGAGTCTCCTCACCATCAGGTAGATGGCGCTTTCCTGGTGAATATCATGCAGCATGCTGAGCAGCGTTTTGCTCCACGCCTGCTGCTCGGGGGTCTGCCGGGCCTGCGCTTTATCAAAAGCGTTGGCCAGCATCGTCACATGATTGCTGTCGATAACAATCTCGCCGTACTTCGGCACGCCTTCCATTTTGCGCCGCGCGGTGCTGCCCTCTTCGAGGGTCGCAATCCACGCCAGATACGCCTGCCACGGGCAGCTCAGCGCCGCCTCAAGGCAGTCGATGACGCCGAGGTGGTGGCCAATCGCCAGGCTGTAATAGACCACCTGCTGCGCCTGGTCGGGCGTCGCATCGTTCTCATCAATAAATTTACGGCTCAGCTGACTGAACACCACCGTCTCGCTCATCGGATACGCGCTCCCTCGACCACCTGGTTCAGATGGGTGACGATCTCGGTCAGGCGCGGATCTTTTTCCGCCTCCAGCCAGCGCACCACCTGGCTATCGCCCTGCCCCAGCAGGCGCATATAGTCGTCGGCTATCTGGCGACCGTAGCGATAGCCCGCCAGCCGGCGCGCTTCGCGGTCGATGCGCACCCGCAGCGGCTGTACCATATCCGGGTGCAGAAGCTCGGTCGGCCGTTCGTCCTGTTCGCCCGGCAGACGGGCGTGGATTTTCTGTTCCAGCAGGCCCAGCGCCATCGCGAAGCCGTACAGCGTCGCGGCGGGGGTCGGCGGGCAGCCGGGAATATAGACATCCACCGGCACGATTTTATCGGTGCCGCCCCATACGCAGTAGAGGTCGTGGAAGATGCCGCCGCTGTTGCCGCAGGCGCCGTAGGAGATACAGATTTTCGGGTCCGGCGCGGACTGCCACGCGCGCAGCGCGGGAGAACGCATCGCCCGGGTCACCGCTCCGGTAAACAGCAGAATATCGGCGTGACGCGGCGACGGCACCACTTTGATCCCAAAGCGCTCGGCGTCGAACAGCGGCGAAAGGGTAGCGAAAATCTCGATCTCGCAGCCGTTGCAGCCGCCGCAGTCCACCCGGTAGACGTAGGCGGAGCGCTTAATTTTCTTCAGCAGCGATGCCTTCATGCTGGCGATGGACTCATCCACCGTCATCGGCACCGGAATGCCGTTTTCATCGCGCGGGCCTAATAAGTTGCTCATCAGCTGGCCTCTCTCATATGGCGAGTCAGTTCAATACGGTCGGACGGCACCAGGCACTTCTGGCGTTTACACTCCGGGCAGGTCTCAAAGCTTTCGCGATGCAGCTCGGCGCGGCTGTCGCCGTTGTGTTTGAGCAGCGCGATGGCGTAGTCGATCTCTTTCTGTACGGCGAACGGCCGTGCGCATACCCGACAGTGGCAGATGGCAAAACGCGACTGCTGGAGGAAATCCTCTTTTTTCCACACCGCCAGCTCGTACTCCTGAGAGAGCCTAATCGCCGCCGTCGGGCAAACCTCTTCGCAGCGTCCACAGAAAATGCAGCGTCCGAGGTTGAACTGCCACGCCAGCTGGTTGGTGGCCAGATCGGTCTCCACCGTCAGGGCGTTCGACGGACAGGCGTTAACGCAGGCGGCGCAGCCGATGCACTGCTGCGGGTTATGCTCCGGTTTGCCGCGGAAGTTTTTATCCACCGGCATCGGCTCCAGCGGGTATGAGTGCGTCGCGGTGCCGGTTTTGATGACTTTTTTAATAAAGGTAAACATGGCGATTCCTTATTTCAGCGGCGAGTTCTTACGCTCGATGCTGTAGCGCTCCAGCTCTTTGTACGGCACCACTTTGCTTTTCTTCTTGCGCACGTCGACCACGGTCATGCGGTCGGTGCAGGAGTAGCACGGGTCGAGGCTGCCGATAATCAGCGGCGCGTCGGAGACGGTATTGCCGCGCAGCATATAGCGCAGGGTCGGCCAGTTGGCGTAGGTCGCCGCCCGGCAGCGCCAGCGGTATAGCTTCTGGTTGTCGCCGGTCATGCTCCAGTGGATATCATCTCCGCGCGGCGCTTCCGAGAAGCCCAGCGCGAAGCGGTGCGGAATATAGGTGAACCCTTCGACCATCAGCGGGCCGCCCGGCAGGTTATCGAGGCCAAAGTCGATCATGTTCAGCGCGGTGTAGACCTCGTTGATGCGCACCTTCAGGCGCGAGATGACGTCGCATCCCTGTTCGCTATGCACTTCCATCGGCAGCAGGCCGTAGCCGACAAACGGGTGATCGGCGCGAGTATCGCGGGCGTGCCCGCTGGCGCGCACCATCGGACCAACGTTGCTGAAGTCGCGGGCGATTTGCGGGTCGAGACGACCGATGCCCACGGTACGCTGCTCCATATTCGGCGTGCTGAGCAGCATATCCACCAGCTCCTGCACGTCGCGGCGCATCTGCTGCGCCAGCTGGCGGGTCTGGATCATGTCCTCTTTCAGCAGATCGCGACGAATGCCGCCAATCAGGTTCAGACCGTAGGTTTTACGCGCCCCGGTAAGAATTTCCGCCATCTTCATCGAGGTTTCGCGCACGCGGAAGAACTGCATAAACCCGGAGTCGAAGCCGGTAAAGTGGCAGGCGAGGCCGAGGTTCAGCAGGTGCGAGTGCAGGCGCTCCACCTCCAGCAGAATGGCGCGGATCATCTGCGCGCGCTCCGGCACCACGATGCCCATCGCGTTCTCCACCGAAGTGGTGTAGGCGGTGCTGTGGGCGAAACCGCAGATACCGCACACGCGGTCCGACAGGAAGGTGACTTCGTTGTAGCCCATCCGGGTTTCCGCCAGCTTTTCCATCCCGCGATGAACGTAGAACAGGCGGTAGTCGGCGTCGATAATATTCTCGCCGTCAACGAACAGGCGGAAGTGGCCCGGTTCGTCGGAGGTGACGTGCAGCGGGCCAATCGGCACCACGTTGTTTTTCTTGCTGCCCAGCTCGTTGATAAACTCGTAGGTTTCGGCGTCGGTGGTCGGCGCCGGACGCTGGCGGTAGTCCATGCTGTCTTTACGCAGCGGATAGAGTTCATCCGGCCAGTCGTCCGGCAGCACCAGCCGGCGTTCGTCCGGCAGGCCGACCGGCACCAGGCCGTACATGTCGCGCACTTCGCGCTCGCCCCATACCGCCGCCGGCACCCGCGGCGTCACCGACGGATACTCGGGTTTATTGGCGTCCACTTCCACGCGCACAGTGATCCAGCACTTCGTGCCCTGCTCCATCGACAGCACGTAGTAGACGGCGTAGTGGCCGTTCAGCTTGCGTTCATCGTTGCCGAACAGCACCGACAGCCAGCCGCCCTGCTTGTAGTACAGGAACTCGACCACTTCCGGCAGATAGTTGACCTTCACCGTGACCGTCAACTGGTCTTTGGTCTGCCAGGCTTCATCCAGCACCACGCCCGGAAAGGCCTGATGCAGCGCGGCGAGATAGTGTTGACCGATTTTTTCTTCAGACATGCTCAAACTCTCTTAAATCACGCCACCAGCAAGGAGACGAAGGCTAAAAAGGCAAAACCAAACCCGGCCCAGGTGACGCGGGAGGTGGCGCAAAAGCGCAGACGCGCCATGCTGTTTTCGAACAGCGCAATCACCAGCACGCCGAGCACCAGCTTGACGACGGCAACCACCAGCGCCAGCAGCAGACCGCCGACGCTAAAGCTGGTCATCTGTCCCCACGGGATAAATACGCCGACGAACATCTGCAGGACCACCAGCTGCTTGAGGCTGATGCCCCACTTCAGCACGCCGAAGCCGCTGCCGCTGTATTCCGAGAGCGGGCCTTCCTGCAGCTCCTGCTCCGCTTCCGCCAGGTCGAACGGCAGCTTGCCCATTTCGATAAAGGTGGCGAAGGCGCAGGCGCACAGCGCCAGAATCAGCGGAAGAGTGCGGGCGACAGGCCAGTGATAAATGGTGTCGGTGATACTGCTGATATGGGTGGACCCCGCGACCTGCGCCGCGACCCACAGGCCGAGCAGCAGGATGGGCTCCACCAGCACGCCGAGCATCGCTTCGCGGCTCGCCCCGATAGCGGTAAACGGGCTGCCGGTATCAAGGCCGGAAATAGCAAAGAAGAAGCGGGCGATAGCGAACAGGTAGATCAGGGTGATCAGGTCGCCCAGCCCCGCCATCGGCGAATCAACGGTCACCACCGGCAGCGCGGTGGCGATGGTCAGCATCACGCCGACCATCACGTACGGCGTCAGGCGGAAGACCCAGCCGGAGGCATCCGGGCCAACGCTCTGGCGGCCCAGCAGTTTCAGAATGTCCCGGTACTCCTGCAGCACGCCCGGACCGCGGCGATTATGCAGACGCGCGCGGGCGACGCGGGTCACCCCGGACAACAGCGGCGCGACGGCGAACAGCACCAGCGCCTGCAACAATGCAATTAATACGCTCATTCTCAGGCTCCTCGGGAAATCACAATCACCACCAGTACCGCCAGCTCCACCAGCGCCACGCCGCGAAACAGCGCGGGCGCGGAAGCGTTCTGCCAGCCGGGCACCAGGCGCACCGGGTTCAGCCAGTGGCGCAGTTTCAGAATCGGCGCAAAGGCTTCTTTCACCGGCATGGCGAAACCGTGGGCGGTCACCACCATGGATTTTTCATGGTCGTAGCCGCAGACCCAGGCCGCCCCGCGGGAGCGCGCCGGCAGGCGATCGCCCTTGAAGAAGATCATCAGCAGCAGCGGCAGCAGCGGGCAGGCAATCAGCAGAATGGCGATCATCGGCTGGGACACCGCGCTGGAGACCTCCGCCTGCACCGGAAACGCCCCGCTCACCAGCGGCAGCAGCCACGGCGCGGCAACCCCGCCAATCACGCAGCAGACGGCGGCCAGCACCACGCTAAAGGTCATCAGCCCCGGCGCGCAGGTGGCGTTTTCCGCCTCTTTGCTTCGCGGCGCGCCGAGGAAGGTGACGCCGTAGACTTTCGCCATACACATCACCGCCAGCGCGCCGGTAATCGCCAGGCCCACCGCCAGCAGCGGCCCGAGCAGGCGGCCAACAAACGCGTCGCCGGTGCTCAGCTTAAAGAAGGACTGATAGATAACCCACTCCCCGGCAAAGCCGTTCAGCGGCGGCAGCGCGGCCATCGCCATCAGGCCCACCAGCATCGCGAGCGAAATCAGCGGCATTTTCTTGCCGATCCCGCCGAGCTTTTCGATATCGCGATGGCCGGTGCGGAACCACACCGCCCCCGCGCCGAGGAACAGGGTGGTTTTAAACAGGCTATGGTTGATCAGGTGATACATGCCGCCAATAAAGCCCAGCACCATCAGGGTCGGGTTATGGGTCGCCACGCCGGTGACGAACGCCCCGAGGCCGAGCAGGATAATGCCGATGTTTTCCAGGGTGTGGTACGCCAGCAGGCGCTGAATATTGTGCTCCATCAGGGCGTACAGCCCGCCGACGAAGGCGGTGATCATGCCCAGCACCAGCAGCATCACGCCCCACCACAGCGGCGGTACGCTGCCGGCCAGCGAGACCGTCAGGATGCCGTAGAGACCGACCTTCATCACCACCGTGGAAAACAGCGCGGCGGCCGGCGCGCTGGCGCCGGCGTGGGCCTGCGGCGCCCAGCCGTGCAGCGGAATAACTCCGGCCAGCAGCGCAAAGCCGACCAGGCCCGGCAGCCACAGCAGCGCGTTCTGCGGCGCCGCCATCGCCAGCTGGGTAATCTGCGCCAGCTCAAGGGTGCCGTAGGACGACCAGACCAGCCAGCAGCTCCACGCCATCAGCAGCGTACCGAGGCGACCCAGCGCAAACCACAGCTTGCCGGACTGCGCGCAGCCGGTAAGAAACGCGGCGCAAAGGGCCATAATCTCCGCCATCACCACCAGCGCGCCGAAGTTTGTCACCACCACGGCGCAGACGGCGGCGGCCAGCAGCAGATTCACCAGCAGGCCGTTGGCTTTCACCTGCGGGTGACGATGCCAGGCAATATTGAACAGCGAAATCGGCAGCGCCGACAGGCCGATCGCCAGCAGCCACAGCGCGTTGACGCCGCCCACGCGCAGGGTCAAATGCAGCATCTGCAGCATGCCGCCGCTAACGCGCTCCGGCATCAGCAGCGCCGTTCCGCCCGCCAGCACCAGCATCGCGCTGGCGACCGCGCCGCCAATCCCGGCGATCGCCCCGCTCAGCGGTTTGCGCAGGGCGAACAGAAACGCCAGCACCGCGCTGGCGGCGTACCAGGCCACCGCCTGATTCACTAAGGAAATCACACTCATTTCACGTCCCCTTGTTGCGCCTGGAACAGCGACAGATCGCCGAGATCGGTATTAAAAGTCAGCTGCCGCTTACGCTTGCTGGCCTGGGCGATATCGCGGATATCCACCAGCAGCAGCGCTTTGGTCGGGCAGGTGCGTACGCACGCCGGGCCCTGCTCATCGAAGTGGCACAGGTCGCATTTGACGGCGATGGCGCGCACGCCCGGCACCCAGTCGAGCAGCGAGCTGACGCGGGCCGGCGCCGGCGGCGCGGCGGGGGCCAGGGGCGTATTGGCGTTAGCCGGCATATCCAGCGGACGGCTGCCGGAAAACTCAATGGCGCCGAACGGACAGGCGATGCCGCACAGCTTGCAGCTTACGCACAGGCTCTCATTGAGCTGCACCGCGCCATCGACGCGATTAATGGCGTTAACCGGGCAGACGGCGGCGCAGGGAGCATCTTCACAGTGGTGGCACATCTGCGGCGCGGATTCTTTTTCATTGCGCATCAAATGCAGCCGGGGCATGGCCTGCAGGCCCTGCTGGCGGTGAGTCTCAGCGCAGGCGGCTTCGCAGGTGCGACAGCCGATACAGACGGTGGAGTCAGCAATTACAAAACGGTTCACCGGGTCATCCTCAGGTGAAAGTCATTTTTGACGAAAACAGGTTGCGCAGGTGTCAGCTTCGACACTTGTCGACACCTGACGATTAACGGGCCAGCGTCAGGTGGCTTAAATCCACCGGCTGGTCTTGTTCGATAGCCTCGTAGAGACGGTCGTAAACGCTGGCGATAGTCGCCAGATAGTGCTCCAGAACCTGCTCGCGATCGCGGTTGCTGATCCGGCCATCAATGGTGCCGTCTGAGCCCAGCGTGGCCTGGGCAATCAGACGTCTGTCGTCGCCGTTTTTAGTTTCCACGTAATACTCGATGGTGTGGCTGTTAAACCCTTCCGCCAGCGCAACGTAGACCTGAAAATGGCCAAACAGTACGAAGCACAGTTCTTTATCCGGCGCGCAGCTCATGGCGTGATGCAGACGCGCTTTCGACAGGGTTATCCCCTGTACCAAGGAGTTGCAGTAGGTGTGCCACTGCTCCTGATGCTGACGGTGACGATCGGCGATGTAGTCCGCCTTTTCACTTAATTCCCAAATAGTCATCCCGGATCCCCCGTTGTATGAGATGCACCGGTTAAGCACTTTTCATGCCAAAATTTAATTATTTGATTTTAAACATGTTTATAAAATTCCGGGGGGCGGAAAGACATGTCGATGACGACGTCTGCAGCGTGTCATCGACATTTTCGTGACATTACCTATGACCTGGCATCGTTATTGCATTAAAGGGCCATCGCGATACGGAGGCACCATGCACGAAATCACTCTTAGCCAGCGGGCGCTGGAAATTATCGAACAGCAGGCGCTGCAGGCCGGCGCGCGTCGGGTGACCGGCGTGTGGCTGAAGGTCGGGGCGTTTTCCTGCGTGGAGGCCAGCGCGCTGACCTTCTGCTTTGAGCTGGTGTGCCGCGGCACGCTGGCGGAGGGCTGCGAGCTGCATATCGCCGAACAACAGGCTGAATGCTGGTGTGAATCCTGCCAGCAGTACGTGCATCTCATCTCCCAGCACGTGCGCCGCTGCCCGCAGTGTCAGAGCGACCGGCTGCAAATCGTGGCGGATGACGGCTTACAGATTCAGCGACTAGAAGTGGAGTAATAAGATTATGTGTACAACCTGCGGCTGCGGTGAAGGCAACCTTTATATAGAAGGCGACGAGCATAACCCGCATTCGGCGTTTCGCAGCGCACCCTTCGCGCCCGCCCCGCGCCAGATGATGAACATTACCGGCGTGAAAACCGATAACTTTTCCCCCACCCGCTCGGAGGCTGGCGACCTGCACTACGGTCACGGCGAGGCGGGTACCCATGCGCCCGGCCAGAGCCAGCGGCGGATGCTGGAAGTGGAAATCGACGTGCTGGATAAAAACAACCGTCTGGCCGCCCGCAACCGCGCGCGCTTCGCCGCTAAAAACCAGCTGGTGCTGAATCTGGTCTCCAGCCCCGGCTCCGGCAAAACCACCCTGCTGACGGAAACCCTGCTGCGGCTGAAAGAGAAAACCGCCTGCGCGGTGATTGAAGGCGATCAGCAAACGGTGAACGACGCCGCGCGCATCCGCGCCACCGGCACCCCGGCGATTCAGGTCAACACCGGCAAAGGCTGCCATCTCGACGCGCAGATGATCGCCGACGCCGCGCCGCGCCTGCCGCTGGATGACCACGGGATCCTGTTTATCGAAAACGTCGGTAACCTGGTGTGTCCGGCGAGCTTTGACCTCGGCGAACGTCATAAAGTGGCGGTGCTGTCGGTAACCGAAGGCGAAGACAAGCCGCTGAAGTATCCGCATATGTTCGCCGCCGCCAGCCTGATGCTGCTTAACAAGGTCGACCTGCTGCCGTATCTCAACTTTGACGTAGAAAAGTGTCTGGCCTGCGCCCGCGAGGTGAACCCGGATATTGACATCATCCTGCTTTCCGCCACCAGCGGCGAAGGCATGGACCAGTGGCTTAGCTGGCTGGAGACGCAACAATGTGCATAGGCATTCCCGGACAAATCTGCGCCATTGACGGCAATCTGGCGAAGGTCGAAGTGTGCGGCATTCAGCGCGAAGTCGACCTGACCCTGGTGGGCGCGGTTGACGATCGCGGCCAGCCGCGTCTCGGCCAGTGGGTGCTGGTCCACGTGGGTTTCGCCATGAGCGTGATTAACGAAGCCGAAGCCCGCGACACCCTCGAGGCGCTGCAAAATATGTTTGAAGTCGAGCCGGACGTCGGCGCGCTGCTGTACGGCGAGGAGCGGTAAATGCGCTATGTCGATGAATACCGCGCTCCGGAACAGGTGATGCAGCTGGTGGAACACCTCCGGCAGCGCGCGCGCCTGCTGCCGCATACCGCCGAACGTCCGCTGCGCATTATGGAAGTGTGCGGCGGTCATACCCACGCCATTTTTAAATTTGGTCTCGATCAGCTGCTGCCGGAAAATATCGAGTTTATTCACGGCCCCGGCTGCCCGGTGTGCGTGCTGCCGATGGGGCGCATCGACGCCTGTATCGATATCGCCAGCCGTCCGGGGGTGATTTTCTGCACCTTTGGCGACGCCATGCGCGTGCCGGGAAAAAACGGCTCGCTGCTGCAGGCTAAATCGCGAGGCGCCGACGTCCGCATCGTCTATTCGCCGATGGACGCCCTGAAGCTGGCGCAGCAGCACCCCGAGCGTGAAGTGGTGTTCTTCGGCCTTGGTTTTGAAACGACGATGCCCGCCACCGCCCTGACCCTGCGCCAGGCCCGCGAGCGCGGCGTCGCCAACTTCTATTTTTTCTGCCAGCACATCACCCTGCTGCCGACCCTGCGCAGCCTGCTCGACCAGCCGGATAACGGTATCGACGCGTTTCTCGCCCCCGGTCACGTCAGCATGGTGATTGGCACCGACGCCTACGGATTTATCGCCAGCGACTATCATCGTCCTTTAGTGGTGGCAGGATTCGAACCGCTTGATCTACTGCAAGGCGCGGTGATGCTGGTTGAGCAGACAATAGCGCGGCACAGCGACGTGGAGAACCAGTATCGCCGGGTGGTGCCCGATGCGGGCAACCCGCTGGCGCAGTCGGCCATCGCCGAGGTGTTTTGCCTTAGCGGCGATAGCGAGTGGCGCGGTCTGGGGGTGATTAACGACTCCGGCGTGCATCTGACGGCCGCGTATCAGCGTTTCGACGCCGAAGCGCATTTCCGCCCGGCGCCGCAGCGGGTCAGCGACGACCCGCGCGCCCGCTGCGGCGAGGTGCTGACCGGCCGCTGCAAACCGCACCAGTGCCCGCTATTCGGCAATACCTGCAACCCGCAGAGCGCGTTCGGCGCGCTGATGGTCTCATCGGAGGGCGCCTGCGCCGCCTGGTATCAATATCGCAGTCAGGAAATCGAAGCATGAAAAGCGTTCAGTTAGCCCACGGTAGCGGCGGTCAGGCGATGCAGCAGCTGATCGGCGACCTGTTTATGCAGGCTTTCGCCAACCCCTGGCTGGCGGAGCAGGAAGATCAGGCGCGTCTCGATCTCGCCCAGCTTAGCGCGCAGGGCGACAGGCTCGCCTTCTCCACCGACAGCTACGTCATCGATCCGCTGTTTTTCCCAGGCGGCAATATCGGCAAGCTGGCGGTCTGCGGCACCGCCAACGATGTGGCGGTGAGCGGCGCGCTGCCGCGCTATCTCTCCTGCGGGTTTATTCTCGAAGAGGGGCTGGAGATGGCCACCCTCGAAGCGGTGGTGAACAGCATGGCGCAGACCGCGCGGGAGGCCGGCATCGCCATTGTCACCGGCGATACCAAAGTGGTGCCGCGCGGGGCGGCGGATAAGCTGTTTATCAATACCGCCGGGATCGGCGTTATCCCTACCGGTATTCGCTGGGGGGCGCAGCAGATTAGCGCGGGAGACGTGCTGCTGGTCAGCGGTACGCTTGGCGATCACGGGGCAACGATCCTCAACCTGCGCGAACAGATGGGGCTTGACGGCGCGCTGTCCAGCGACTGCGCGGTGCTGACGCCCTTGATTCAGACGCTGCGCGACGTTGCTGGCGTGAAAGCCCTGCGCGATGCCACCCGCGGCGGCGTTAACGCGGTAGCCCATGAATTCGCCGCCGCCAGCGGCTGCGGGATTGAACTGCACGAGAATAAGCTGCCGGTGAACGATACCGTGCGCGGCGTGTGCGAGCTGCTGGGGCTGGACGCGCTTAATTTCGCCAACGAGGGCAAGCTGCTGATCGCCGTCGCCCGCGAGGCGGCGGAAAGCGTACTTGCGCATTTACGGTCTCATCCATTAGGCCGCGATGCGGCGATAATCGGCGAGGTTGTGCCGCGCGCGGGCGTGCGCTCTGTTGGTCTGTACGGCGTGAAGCGCACGCTGGATCTTCCTCACGCCGAGCCGCTGCCGAGAATTTGTTAACGGTGCGGCCCCCGGATTGCGGCTAACGCCTTATCCGGGCTACAACACTGCGCGCACCTGTAGCCCGGCTAAGCGCAGCGCGAGCCGGGAAAAGCCAGCATGATTATCCAGCCCAAACCAGCGGGCACCCACGGATGGGTTAATGGCGGTCACAACCGCTTTATTAACAGACTATTATTTGTGTCATCACTTTCTTCTGCGCCGCTTTGCGGCGCTTTTGGACTTAAGCAATGTCGTATACACCGATGGGCGATCTTGGGCAGCAGGGTCTGTTTGATATCACCCGCATTTTATTACAGCAGCCGGATCTGGCCGCGCTGAGCGAGACGCTGACCGGCCTGGTGCAGCAGTCCGCGCTCGCCGACCGGGCGGCGATTATTCTGTGGCATTCCGGCAACCATCGCGCGGTCCGGCACGCCTGCGACGACGCGGGGCAGCCGGTGAGCTACGAGGATGAAACCGTCCTCGCCAACGGCCCGGTTCGACGCCTGCTCTCGCGCCCGGATGCGCTGCATTGCGATAGCGCCACCTTTGCCGAAACCTGGCCGCAGCTCGCCGGCAGCGGACTCTACCCCACCTTTGGCTATTACTGCCTGCTGCCGCTGGCGGCGGAAGGGCGTATTTTCGGCGGCTGCGAATTTATTCGCGACGACAACCGGCCGTGGACTGAAAAAGAGTACCAGCGGCTGCACACCTTTACGCAAATCGTTGCCGTGGTGACCGAACAGATCCAAAGCCGGGTCAGCAACAACGTTGATTACGACCTGCTGTGCCGGGAACGCGACAACTTCCGCATCCTGGTGGCGATCACCAACGCGGTACTCTCGCGGCTGGATATCGATGAGCTGGTCAGCGAAGTGGCCAAAGAGATCCACCGCTACTTCCGCATCGACGCCATCAGCGTGGTACTGCGCAGCAACCGCAAAGGCAAGCTCAATATCTACTCCACCCACTACCTCGACGCCAGCCACCCGGTGCACGACCAGAGCGAAGTGGACGAAGCCGGTACCCTGACCGAACGGGTATTCAAAAGCAAAGAGATGCTGCTGCTCAACCTGCATCAGCACGACCCGCTGGCGCCGTACGAAAAAATGCTTTTCGAGATGTGGGATAACAAAATTCAGACCCTGTGCCTGCTGCCGTTGATGTCCGGCAATACCCTGCTTGGGGTGCTGAAGCTGGCGCAGTGCGATGAGAAAGTCTTCACCACCACCAACCTCAAGCTGCTGCGGCAAATCGCCGAGCGCGTCTCGATCGCCATCGACAACGCCCTCGCCTACCGCGAGATTCAGCGGCTGAAAGAGCGGCTGGTCGATGAGAACCTCGCCCTGACCGAACAGCTTAACAACGTCGAGAGCGAGTTTGGCGAAATCATCGGCCGCAGCGAGGCCATGAACAACGTGCTCAAGCAGGTGGAGATGGTGGCGCAGAGCGACAGCACGGTGCTGATCCTCGGCGAAACCGGCACCGGTAAGGAGCTGATTGCCCGCGCTATTCATAATCTGAGCGGCCGCAATAGCCGCCGGATGGTCAAAATGAACTGCGCGGCGATGCCCGCCGGGCTGCTGGAAAGCGACCTGTTTGGCCACGAGCGCGGCGCCTTCACCGGCGCCAGCGCCCAGCGTATCGGCCGTTTCGAACTGGCGGACAAAAGCTCGCTGTTTCTCGATGAAGTGGGCGACATGCCGATTGAACTACAGCCGAAACTGCTGCGCGTGTTGCAGGAGCAGGAGTTCGAGCGTCTCGGCAGCAATAAGCTGATTCACACCGACGTGCGCCTGATCGCCGCCACCAACCGCGATCTTAAGCAGATGGTCGCCGATCGCGAGTTTCGCAGCGATCTCTACTATCGGCTGAACGTCTTCCCGATCCACCTGCCTCCCCTGCGCGAGCGGCCGGAGGATATTCCCCTGCTGGTGAAGGCCTTCACCTTTAAAATTGCCCGCCGTCTCGGGCGCAACATTGACAGCATTCCGGCGGAAACGCTGCGCCTGCTCAGCCGCATGGAGTGGCCGGGTAACGTGCGCGAACTGGAGAACGTCATTGAGCGCGCGGTGCTGCTGACCCGCGGCAGCGTGCTGCAGCTCTCCTTACCGGAAATGAGTATCGAGACGGAGCCGCTGGCGGCGGAAGTGCTGCCGGAGGAAGGGGAAGACGAATACCAGCTGATTGTCCGGGTGCTGAAAGAGAGCAACGGCGTGGTCGCCGGACCGAAGGGCGCGGCCCAGCGTCTGGGATTAAAGCGCACGACGCTGCTTTCGCGCATGAAACGGTTGGGTATTAATAAAGACCAGCTGCAGTAGGCACATCTTCAGAACGCTGTTTCATTTTGATTTTAATGAAACAGCGTTCTGTGAGACAACTCGCTTTACCCGTTCCTGATGAATGATAAATAAGCCTTTTCCTTAATGGAGATGCTTATGACGCGTTTACCTCTGGCCGCCGCCATCGCTTTGCTTTTGGCTTCTCAGGCTGCATTTTCCTCTCTTCCCACCTTTTCCGTCTGGCCCGGCGGTGAAGCGCCCGGCGCCAAAAACAGCCCGGCGAGCGAATCGCTGGTGGAGCGCAGCAAAGACCCCTCGCTGCCCGATCGCGCGGTCACCGGCGTTCGCGCTCCGACAATTACCGTTTACGCGCCAGAGAAGCCCAACGGTATCGCGCTGCTGGTGACGCCGGGCGGCTCTTACCAGCGAGTGGTATTGGATAAAGAGGGCAGCGATCTCGCCCCGGTATTTAACGCCCGGGGCTATACCCTGTTTGTGATGACCTATCGGATGCCGGCGGACGGTCACGCGGAAGGCAGCGAGGCGCCGTTGGCCGATGCGCAGCGCGCGCTGCGTACCCTGCGGGCGCGGGCCGCCGATTGGCATATCGACCCGCAAAAAATCGGCATTATGGGCTTTTCCGCCGGGGGACACGTGGCGGCAAGCCTGGAGACACGCTATAGCGAACCGGCTTACGCCGCCGTGGACGCGGTTGACCAGCAGAGCGCGCGGCCGGACTTCGCGGTGCTCGGCTATCCGGTTATTTCCATGGATCCGGCGATTGCCCATCCCGGATCGCGCAAGGCATTGATTGGCGAAACGCCGACGGCAGAGCGGCAGCACCGCTATTCACCGGAGCAGAACGTCACGCCGCAAACGCCGCCGACCTTTATTTTCCACGCGGTGGACGATCCTTCCGTGCCGGTGGATAACGCGCTGGTGATGTTTAACGCCCTGCGCGCGCAGCAGGTGCCGACCGAGCTGCATCTGTTCGCCGAGGGGAAACACGGATTTGGCATTCGCGGGACCCGGGGCCTGCCCGCCGCCGAGTGGCCGCAGCTGGCGATGAACTGGATAGCCTCGCTGGCGGAAATGAAAAAATAGCGCCGGTAATCCCCGGCTCGCGGCTGACGCCTTAGCCGGGCTACCTGTCCACAGACGGCGGGGACCTCGAAGCCCCGGTAGGTACGGTTTCCCGGAGGCGATGCTGCGCATCTGGCCGGCTACAAGTTCGTGCGGTTTGGTAGCCCGGACAGGCGCGTCAAGCGCCGCCTCCGGGGGATTTTGCCGAGCTATTTATCAGAACTGAAGCCGTTGCTGGTCGCCAGTTCGGCAAACCACAGCGCGTTGCGCTTTATCTGCCGCTCTCCGGTTTGCAGGTCGAGCCGCCAGAAACCGTAGCGGCGCTTGAACGAGTTAATCCACGACCAGTTATCGATAAAGGTCCACTGATGCACGCCAAAGCAGTTCGCGCCGTCGGCTATCGCGCGGTGCAGCTGCACCAGATGCTCTTCCATCAGGCCGATGCGGAACGAATCGTCAATCACCCCGTCTTCGCCCGGTTCGCCTTCCGACTCAATATCCATCGCAATACCGATTTCCGCGAGGAACCACTTTATATTGCCGTAGTTATCGCGAATATTGGCGGCAATGTCATAAATCGCCTGCGGCAGAATCTCATTATTATCGCGATAAGGATTAAAGCGCCCTTGCGGATTCACGTAGTTTTCGAAATAGACCTCCGGGGTGAAATAGTCCAGCGTATAGTCGCTTTCGCGCGCCTTCACCCGCCGCGGAACGTAATAGTTAACGCCGAGAAAATCGACGCGCGATCCGGTAATCAGCTCCACGTCGGCTTTTGTCACCTCCGGCAGGCAGTGGTGCGCGGCCAGAATTTCGCACAGCGCTTTCGGGAACTGATGCTTCACCAGCGGATCGAGGAAGCTGCGGTTGAAGAACAGATCCGCATACCACGCCGCTTTTTGGTCTTCCGCGCTGTCGTTGCGGGTATAGGACGGCGTCAGATTCAGCACTACGCCAATCTCGCTTTCCAGCGCCAGCGCGCGAAACTCGCGCACCGCTTTGGCGTGGGCCAGCATAATGTTAAACGCCACCTGCGCCGCCAGCCTGCCGTCTTTCTTGCAGGGATAGTGGAAGTCGTACAGGTAGCCGCCCTCAACCGGCACAATCGGCTCGTTGAAGGTAATCCAGTATTTCACCTTGTGACCGAATAGCTCAAAAGCGGTACGGGCAAAACGCGCGAAAAGATCGGTCACGTGCGCCGACTCAAAGCCGCCGTACTGCTTTTGCAGCGCTTCCGGCATGTCAAAATGATAGAGGTTGATCATCGGCTCGATGCCGTTTTCAATCATCTCATCAAGGTAGGCATGATAGAAACGCACCGCGTCCGCATTGGGCGCGCCGGTTTCGAAGTCGTCAATCAGCCGCGACCACTGAATCGACGTGCGGAAGGAGTTGAACCCGGTCCGCTTCATCAACGCCACGTCCTGGGGATACTGATGATAGGTGTCGCAAACGGTTTGCGGCCCAATCTGCTGATAAAAACGTTCCGGCTGTTCGGCAAACCAGCTATCCCAAATAGAACGGTGCGGCTTGTTGCTTATCCCTTCCGTTTGCGGACCGGATGCCGCCGCGCCCCATAAAAAGCCTTCCGGAAACTGATACCGGGTCATAACGCCTCCTGTAAGTTAAAAAAGGCCGCACCCAACGGGCGCAGCCAATAAGCACTACTCTGCAACCACTTCAATCGATTTGATAAACATGTAGCCCCAGTCGCCGGCGAATTTACCGAAGTCGATGCGGTTATCGCCGGCCTTCAGCTCAACCGGCACCAGCAGCTGCTGGCCCTGCTCATCGGTCTGCGGGAATTCAACCGCGATTGGCGCGCCGTCGTTGACGATAAACGAGTTTTTCTTGCCGCCCCATTTGCCGCTGAACGTCACCCGCAGCTGATACTTGCCGGCCCACGGCGCGGAAACCTGCCAGCTGACCTTATCCCCGTCGTTGGCGAACGGCCCGAGGAAGCCGTCGTCGCCAATCGCCAGCGCGTCTTTTTCGCTTTTCGCCGCCGCAATCTTGCCATCGGTCACGTTCAATACCCCGCCGCCAAAACGGCAGTAGTCGGCGGGGACTTTACCGACGGCTTCCGTCACCGTGACCTTAACGGTTTTGCTGCTTTTGAGCAGGCCGTCATCGGCGCTAAAAGTCAGCGCGTATTCACCGGGGGCGCTGAACCAGGCGCGGGTTTCGGCTTTATCCGTCGCGCAGAAGTGGGCCTGCGCGCTGCCGCCGTTGCTCCAGCTCACCGTCACGTTTCGGTCCGGGAGGGCGTCATCGCGCCAGCTCGCGCTGAGCTGCACGCCCTGGTCCTGGCTGGTGGTGAGCGTCTCCGCCAGCGCCACTACCGGCGCCTGATTCGCCTGAGTATGCTTCACGCTAATCACGTTCGAAGGCGATGAACTGCCGCTCTCGTTTTTAGCGATGACGCGGTAATAGTACGTATTCCCCAGCCGCAGACTGCGATAGTCATCGCGGAACAGATCCATCGTCTGCGGGTTCCACTCGTTAACGCCGTCGGAAATGTCGCGCCCCACGACCTTCCACGGCCCGGATGGCGAATCAGCGCGCTCAACATCATAGGCGCGCCCTACCGCCGCCCCCAGCCAGTTGATCGCAAACGGTGAATCCGTCGGCCGCAGCGTCGGCGCGTCAGGTTTCGGCAGCGGCGGCGCTTTCTCCTGCCCGTTCATCTGCGCGGCGGCGGTGCGCACCAGGTCGACCACCTCCATCTCCTGGTTGGCCTTACCTTCGACCGGGAAGCCCGGCAGATGGTAGCTGTAGTGGCCGGTGGACTCTTTGTGCCAGTAGAAGCCGCCGTCGTGACGATGACCGCGGAAGCCCCAGATTAAACCGCCCGCCGCCTGCGCGCCGTTGACTTCGCTATGGACGATCGACTGCATAATGGCGTTAAGCTGCTGCGCGTCCAGCAGGCCAAATTCGCCCACCATGTAGACTTTCTTACCCGCTGCCGCCGTCAGGTCTTTTTTCACCTGTTCGGGATGGTTGTTATCGGCATTGGTGTAGTAATGGTTGCTGACGATATCGACATGGGGATCGTTAAGCGCAAACGCATTAATTTTCTTATAGGTACCATCCACCACCAGCTGGTGCGGCGCCCACTTTTTGATCCACGCGGCGGTCTGCTGAAGGAACGCCGCGTTGGTGTCCTCCAGCTCGTTGCCGGTCTCCCAGGCCATAATCGCTTTTTCGTCATAGTAAGGGCGCCCGGTCACGCTGTTGGTACGGGTGATAACCTGGCGAATCACATCAAGATAGGCCTTGAAGGTTTTACTGTCGGTACGGTAAAAATCCTCCGGCTTTTCGTGGTAGAACGCCGCCAGCTGCTCGCGACCGCCCCACCACCACCAGTGATCGATAAACGGCAGAATCAGGCGCAGCCCCTGTTTGTCCGCCTCGGCGATCATGTTGTCGTACACCCGCATCGCCTTTTCGTTCAGGCGCGGCATGCCGTCGGCGGTTTCCGGGGCCAGAATATGGGTTTCGCGACCGCAGGCCTCGTCAAACGTCTGCTGCACCGAGAGCACGTATACCCGCTGCGCCCTGGCGCCGGTTTGCACGAGCGCTTTAATCCAGTTTTCCTGTTCCTCCGCCGTCGGCCAGCGGAAGTATTGCCCCCAGCCGCGCGAGTCGGCCTTGCAGGTACCGCGCGCATCGTCCTCGATACGGTGCAGTTCCGGCGCATGAATGCCCGCAAAGCGGAACACCTTGTCGCCATCTTTTAACGTTGCGCCGTCGCGGGTAATAAAGTGTTCAAAGTGCGACTGCTCCGCGGCCATCGCGCCTGCGCTTCCCAGCGCCGAAAGCAGCGCGACGAGCATCAGTTTTTTCACCGGCTTAATCATCGTTATCTCTCCTTAGAACCAGACTTCGGCCTGCACGCCGAAGTTCAGCGTATCGGTGTCGCCGCTGCGCGAGTAGCTACCGGCGGAAAGGGTATTGGTGCTCCAGTCGTAGTTGCCGTCCAGCGCGTCGGACACCCCTTTATCCCACTTCGCGTAAGTCACGAAGAAGCGCAGCTGCGGGCGAGTCCAGAAGCCGGAATCAAAGGTCAGGGTCGGCGCGATGGTCACTTTAGTCAGGCCGCCTTTGCCTTTGCCGTCCACGCCTTTGTAGTTTTTATCGTCGAGATATTCGTAGCCCAGCTCGTACTGCATGGCGAAGTTTTTGGTGATCTGCTGGTACGGGCGAATCCCCGCCACCCAGCTGGTGCGCCCCCAGCCTTCGGCGTCTTCCGTCCACCAGCGGTAGTTTTTGTCTTTCTGATAGTAGGCGAACGTGGAGATTTCCCAGTCGCCGAGCGAGGCCATGTTATCCAGCACCACGCGCCAGGACTGGGTATCGTCGAGGTTTGCCCAGCCCCAGCCGTTTTTACCCAGCGAGTCTCCCGCCGCCAGGCCGCGCCCGTACTGGAAGACCACGCGAGAGTAGCCGCCGGTCAGGCCGTCAAAGTTGTAAACGCCGGTCACGCCGTAGCCCTTCTCCGCCGAGGTCGGGTGCTTCTCGTTGCGGTTCATGTGGTGGCCAATTAGCTCAAGATCGAAGCCGGTGCCGCCGATCTTTTTCAGCCACAGGTTGAGCGAGTAGTCATCCGGATAGCCCTGATCGCCTTTGTCGACCGGGTAGGCTTTGGTTTCATCCGTCGGCGAGAAGGCGTAAACCCCGGCATCGAAGCGCGCGAAGCCGAGATCCATGTTGTCGAAGCCGCCGCCGGTACCGTTGTACTGAATGTACTCCCAGTCGAACTGGTGGCTGGAGGTGTTGGAGCTGCTGTAGCGCTTACCGGCCCAGAAGGTCATTTCCGGGGCGAAGTCGAGATTTGACAGTTCGGCAAAACCTTCACGGAACTGCACATCATGCCCGTCGTCATCCTGACAGTTCCAGTCTGAGGTGCATTTCGACTGATGGGTAATGTTGGCCTGGACTTTAGCCACCACGCCGCTGTCCGAGGTTAACGTCACCGTCGGGATCAGTTCGATCTTGGTGTCCTCTTCGTTGCCCAGACGCCACTTGCCGTCCGGCATCAGGCCAACGGAGTCGGCGCGGTTACCGTCGGCGTTGGCGAGGATCCCCGAACGGATATAGCCGTGGAGCATAAAATCGTACTTCGGATCGGCGATGGCGCAGTCGCTCATCACCGCGAGGGCGAGTAAAGACAGAGGTATTGAATGATTTAGCCTGATCATTTTTTATCCTTGGTTATTTTTTTATTAACACTGCCTGAGAACGGGAGGAAATTTACGGATCAAAATTGGAAATGTACATCCGCTAATGGAAAGCGCTTTCCGTAATTGCCGGATGAGTTCACAAATTTAACGATAGCGGGCAAATATTCGTGATTTAGATCACATCTTTGAGCGGAAATAAAAAAGCCCGCGCGCGGCGGGCTGTGGCAGGCAGGCGAAAAGCTTAGCGTTCGGCGTCGGCGAGCTGCCGTTCATAGACCTTGAAGAACGGACGATAGAGCATCCAGGCATTAAAAATGGCGAACAGGCACATGCAGAGGTTTTTCCAGCTGCCGTTGGCTGACCACGCCGCGCCAAGCGGCGCCGGCATCGACCACGGCAGCATCGCCACCGCCCGATCGAGAACCCCAAGATGAGTTAAATACCAGGCGATACAGGCGTTTATCAGCGGTACAAAAAGAAACGGCAGCAGGAAAACCGGGTTCATGATAATCGGAAAGCCGAACAATATCGGCTCATTGATGTTAAACAGCGAGGGCAGCAGGCCAATTTTCCCCACGCTTTTCAGCTGCCGCGAACGGCTGCGCATCGCCATAAAAACCAGCGGCAGCGTCGAGCCGATGCCGCCGATCAGCAGGTAGAAATCCCAGAATCCCTGCAGGTAGATATGCGGCAGCGTAGCGGAACCGGCGGCCAGCGCCTGCTGGTTTTCAAACAGATAGGTCATCCAGAACGGGTTCATAATCCCGGTGATAATCAGCGCGCCGTGAATGCCGACAAACCAAAGCAGGTTGCAGATAAATAAAGAAATTAATACCGCAGTTAGGGTATCGGACGCCACCACCAGCGGCCGCACCGTTTCGCTAATCAGCTCCGGTAAAATGCGCCCGGTGCTCTGCAGCAGCAGCGCGTTGATGACGCTAATAGAGAGCATCACCACCAGCAGCGGGATCAGCAGCTGAAAGCCGTTGCGGGTCATCACCGGCACCTCTTCCGGTAGGCGGATGCACCAGCCTTTCTTATAGAAAAAGCGCACGATTTCAATAGAGTAAGTGCTTGAAATCAGCGCGGTAAAAATCCCCATTCCGCCGAGGAAAATATTGGTCGCGCCGTTGTCGCGAAAGCCGATAAACAGCAAAAACGCCAGGCAGCCGGTCAGCCCGCAGAGCCGCTCCGGCAGTCGGTACTGCTTGGCAAGGCTGGCGCTGGCGCCGAAGGCCACAATCAGCGCCACCAGCCCGATAGTCAATTCAAAGGTTGGCAGCAGAATGGGCCGCAGCTGGAAATAGAACTGGCCGAAAGCCGATGCGCCGTTGATGGAAACGGGCGGAAACAAAATCGGCACCAGCAAACTTCCCACAATCACAAACGGCATCGCCAGCGCAAAGCTGTCGCGCATCGCCGTAATGTGGTTATTGCGCGTCAGAACGTTGGCCAGCGGCGCCAGCCGCTGTTCGATGATATCGACGGCAACATTCATCAACTGAATGTTCATAATCCTGCCTTTAAGAATAGAGGTGTCGCCAGGATGATCGCGCACTCCCGGGTAAAGTAAAAGCCCGCCATAGGTGATCGTGGTCACAATAAATAAATCCACAAACGGAAAGCGCTTTCCGTTTTATATCCGTTATGACTATAGTCGGCGCATCCATCTCATCAGGAGCGATATATGAAAAAGATAATGTTGTGCTGTTCCGCGGGCATGTCCACCAGCCTGCTGGTGAAAAAAATGATCGCCGAAGCCGAGCAGCGCGGTCTGCCGGTGGAGATCAACGCCTTTGGCGTCGCGGAATTCGATCAACAGGTCGGCCATTACCAGGTGGTCCTGCTGGGGCCTCAGGTGAAATACATGCAGAAAGATCTGCAAAAGCAGGCTGATAAATACGGTATCCGCGTGGAACCCATCAACATGATGGATTACGGCATGCAGAAAGGCGGCGCCGTACTGGATTTCGCGCTTTCCCTTATCGATAACAAAAACTAAGGAAAGATCATGAGCTCTCTGTACGCGAAGCTGATCGCCGTGATTGAACAGAAGATCACGCCTATGGCGGGGGCGATCGGCCAACAAAAATACGTCACCTCCATCCGCGACGGTTTTATTACCGCCCTGCCCTTTATGATCGTCGGCTCGTTTTTGCTGGTCTTTATCTTCCCGCCGTTTTCCCCGGATACGACGTGGGGCTTTGCCCGCGCCTGGCTGCAATTTTCTCTCGATCATCGCGATGCGCTGATGCTGCCGTTTAACTTCAGCATGGGGGTGATGACGCTGTTTATCGCCGTCGGGATCGCCGCCAGCCTGGCAAAACACCATAACCTGGACTCGCTGACCGCCGGGATGCTGTCCCTGATGTCGTTCCTGCTGGTGGCCGCGCCGCTGAAAGATGGCCAGATCTCCACCGCCTACTTCTCCGGCCAGGGGATCTTCACCGCAATTCTGGTGGCGATTTACTCTACCGAGCTGTACGCCTTCCTCAAGCGCCACAATATTACGATCCGTCTGCCGCCTGAAGTGCCGGCGGGCGTGGCGCGCTCGTTTGAGATCCTGATCCCGGTGCTGGCGATCGTGCTGACGCTGCATCCGCTGAATCTGTTTATCGAAGCGCAGCTGGGCATGATCATCCCGGAAGCGATCATGTCGCTGGTGAAACCGCTGGTGGCGGCGTCCGATACCCTACCGGCGATTCTGCTGTCGGTGCTGGTGTGCCAGGTGCTGTGGTTTGCCGGCATTCACGGGGCGCTGATCGTCACCGGGATTATGAATCCGTTCTGGATGGCGAACCTGTCGATCAACCAGGCGGCAATGGCCGCAGGCACCGCGATCCCGCATATCTATGTCCAGGGCTTCTGGGATCACTATCTGCTGATCGGCGGCGTCGGCTCCACCCTGCCGCTGGCTTTGATGCTGCTGCGCAGTAAGGCGGTGCATCTGCGGACGATTGGCCGGATGGGCGTGGTGCCGGGCGTATTTAACATCAACGAACCGATTCTGTTCGGCGCGCCGATCATTATGAATCCGCTGTTCTTCCTGCCGTTCGTGCTGGTGCCGATGATCAACGCAACCCTGGCCTACTTTGCGCTGAAGCTGGACCTGGTGAGCCGCGTGGTGTCGATGACGCCGTGGACGACGCCGGCCCCTATCGGCGCCTCGTGGGCGGCGAACTGGAGCTTTAGCCCGGTGATCATGTGCCTGATTTGCATGGCGACGGCGATGGTGATGTATCTGCCGTTCCTCAAAGCCTACGAAAAACAGCTGCTGGAGCAGGAGCACGCTAACGCGGCGGCCCAGGCCGAAAGCGCGCCGCAGTCCGCATAATTCATACTATTCAGAGGTTTGTCATGGAATTAGAAGAACAGGTAATGGGTATCATCATCAACGCCGGGCAGTCGCGTAGTCTCTGTTACGAAGCGCTGAGCTGCGCTAAAGCGGGTGATTTCGCCGCCGCCGACGAAAAAATGAAAGAAGCGGCGCATTTTGCCCGCGAGGCGCATTTGGTACAGACCCAGCTGATTGAGGCCGACGAAGGCGAGGGTAAAACCAAAATGACCCTGGTGATGGTTCACGCTCAGGATCATCTGATGACCTCGATTCTGGCGAAAGAGCTGATCGGCGAACTGATCGCCATTTACCGCTCGCAACCGCTGCACGCGTAGGGTTCCCCCTCTCCGGGGGAGAGGAGATGACCTAGCCCGGGTAAGGCGTTTGCGCCGCAACCCGGGAAAACGGTAGATTCTCATGTCACCTGGCTGACTGACTTCCCGGCTCGCGCTGCGCTTAGCCGGGCTACCTGGACTGCACGCGTAGCGGCCCGGGAAACCGTCGACCACAATTAAGGACAACCATGCTACATCTGGGTTTAGACATTGGCGGCACAAAAATGGAAGCCGTCCTGCTCAACGCGGCGGGCGAATGCGTCTATCGCCAGCGCCGTCCGACGCATAAAGAGAGCTATCAGGCGTTTATGCAGCAGCTGCTCGGACTGATTGCGACCGTCCGCGACTGGAGCGAACGGCCGTTTACTCTCGGTATCGGCCTGCCGGGGGCTATCGACCCGCAAAGCGGCCTGATTAAAAACTGTAACTGTCTGGTGCTCAACGGCCACGACCTGCGTCATGACCTGATGCGGGAGCTCGGTCAACCGGTATGGATGGCGAACGATGCCGACTGCTTCACCCTCTCTGAGGCGGTAGACGGCGCGGGCGCGGGGGCAACGACCGTATTCGGCGTTATCATCGGTACCGGCTGCGGCGGCGGCGTTGCGGTGAACCAACGGCTGCTCAGCGGGCCTAACGCCATCGCTGGCGAATGGGGACACAATCCTCTGCCGGGCTATTGCCCCGAGCGCGACGGCCCGGCGCAGCCCTGCTACTGCGGCAAAGAGAACTGCATCGAAAGCTTTATCTCCGGTACCGGCTTTGCCCGCCGCTACGGCGAGCAGGCGCCTGCGGAAGCGATTATCGCCGCCGCGCAAAACGGCGAACCGCAGGCGCTGGCCCACTGGCGGCATTTTATTGACGCTTTCGGCCGTAGCCTGGCGTCGGTAATCAATATCCTCGATCCGCAGGTGATTGTACTGGGCGGTGGGCTCTCCAACGTCGGGCAAATCTATGAGCAGCTGCCGGCGGCGATTGTCCCGTATCTCTTTTCCGACAGTTGCCGAACGCAGATCAAACAGGCCCGCTTCGGCGACGCCAGCGGCGTGCGCGGCGCGGCCTGGCTGCCGGTTCTGGCCAACGCTGAAGCCGGTCGGCGGTAGACACTTTTTTCAGCAGGTATGCTAAGCTAGGCGAAAATATTCAGACAGAAAATGCCATGCCAACCATTGATGATGTTTCAAGATTAGCGAATGTCTCCCGAGCGACGGTATCCCGCGTGCTGACCGGCACGCGGGGCGTGCGCGAAGAGAGCCGGGAAGCGGTGCTGCGCGCGGTAGAGGAACTTAACTACCGCCCGAGCTTTGCCGCGCAAAACCTCGCCAGTCAGACATCCAATCACGTGGGGCTGGTGATCCCGGCGAACGATGACAGCAGCGGCGCGCGCCTGCTGCCGATGCTCTCGCTAGCGCTGAAGGGGCTGAATAAAAACCTGATTGTTCAGTACGTCACGGATGCGGCGGAACAGGCGGCGGTCGTCGACGATTTACAGCGCCAGTGCGTGGCGGTGGTGGTGCTCGGCGCCGTCCCGGCGGATGCGCCGCGCAACGTGATCTCCTTTGACCGCTTCAGCATTGCCGGGGTCAATAATCAGGGCTACGACTACGCTTTTGCCACCGAAAGCGCCTGCCGCTACGTGATCGGCAAGGGCCATCGCAATATCGCGCTGCTCGTTGATAACGACAGCGATGACGCCAGCCGCCAGATGCTCGAAGGCTATCGCAACGTCCTGCAAAACTACTCCATCCCTTTTAACCGGCAGCTGATGCTGGCGGCCAACGATAACGTTGAACAGGCGCTGCTGACGCTGATTAATAGCTTCAGCAAATACTCGGTGATTATCGTGAAACGGGACCGCTACGCCGCCGAAGCGATGCGCCTGCTGCGCGAGTTCAACGTTGCCGTACCGCAGGAGGTCTCGCTGCTGAGCCTGGAAGATTCTCCCCTCGCCTCCCTGCTCAATCCGCCGCTGACCTGTATCTCCTGGCCGCTGGAGCAGCTGATGGAGAACTGCCTGCAGCGTATCCGCAACCTGATTGACGAGCGCCCCACCTTCTCTCCCGAAGGGCGCACGCTGGCGGGCCGCCTGATCCCCCGCCAGTCGGTGGCCGATCTCTCCTGATTTCAGCGTCCGGCCTTCCGCGTGGCCGGGCCTTTTCCTCTCCCGCCGCGGGTTCGCACGCTAATCATTCGCCCCACATCTAAATAAGAATTATTTTCATTTATAAATAGCTTGTGCTATATAACATAGCAATGGCTATAAATGATGATTAATTAACCGCAACGTTGTGAGGGACCTTATGCTGCACCTGCCACCCCTGAAGCATCTGATGTTTGCCGCCACGCTGGCGCTGCTGGCCGTCGCCCCCGTCCAGGCAAAAGAGAAATTTAAAGTGATTACCACCTTCACGGTGATCGCCGATATGGCGCAAAACGTCGCGGGCGACGCCGCCGACGTCAGCTCCATCACCAAACCGGGGGCCGAGATCCATGAATATCAGCCGACCCCCGGGGATATCAAACGCGCGCAGGGCGCGCAGCTGATCCTCGCCAACGGCCTGAACCTTGAACTGTGGTTCGCCCGCTTTTATCAGCACTTAAACGGCGTACCGGAAGTGGTGGTCAGCAACGGTATTCAGCCGATGGGCATCAGCGAAGGGCCGTATAACGGCAAACCCAACCCGCACGCGTGGATGTCGGCGGACAATGCGCTGATCTACGTCGATAATATTCGCGACGCGCTGGTGAAATACGATCCTGCGAACGCCGACGCCTATCGCCACAACGCCGAAGCCTACAAAGAGAAGATCCGCCAGACCATGGCGCCGCTGAAGGCGGAACTGGCGAAGCTGCCGCAGGATAAGCGCTGGCTGGTGACCAGCGAGGGCGCGTTCTCCTATCTGGCCCGCGATAACGGCCTCCAGGAGCGCTATCTGTGGCCGATAAACGCCGACCAGCAGGGCACCCCGCAGCAGGTGCGCAAAACCATCGACACCATGAAGAAAGAGCGGATCCCGACTATCTTTAGCGAAAGCACCATCTCTGATAAACCGGCGCGTCAGGTGGCCCGGGAGGCCGGCGCCCACTACGGCGGCGTCCTGTACGTCGACTCTCTGAGCGCCGCCGATGGCCCGGTGCCGACCTATCTCGACCTGCTGCGCGTCACCACCCAAACCATCGTCCAGGGCATCAACGACGGACTAAGGAAACAGGCATGAGTCACGAGCTGCCGGGCCTCGCGGTCAACAACGTCAGCGTCACCTACCGCAACGGTCATACCGCGCTGCGCGATGCTTCGTTTAGCGTCCCACGCAGCGCCATCGCGGCGCTGGTCGGGGTGAACGGCTCGGGAAAATCGACGCTGTTTAAAGCGCTGATGGGCTTTGTGCGCGTCGGAAAAGGCGATATTGCGATTCTCGGTCAGCCGGTTAATCGCGCCCTGCGGCGGAACCTCGTCGCCTACGTTCCGCAGGCGGAAGAGGTGGACTGGTCCTTCCCGGTACTGGTGGAAGATGTGGTGATGATGGGGCGCTATGGCCATATAGGCTGGCTACGGCGGGCCAAACCGCGCGACCATGAGATTGTCGACGCCGCCCTGGCGCGGGTCGGCATGAGCGAGTACCGCCACCGCCAGATCGGCGAACTCTCCGGCGGGCAGAAAAAGCGCGTGTTTCTGGCCCGCGCTATCGCTCAGCAGGGAAAAGTCATTCTGCTGGATGAACCCTTTACCGGCGTCGACGTGCAGACCGAAGCGCGCATCATCGAGCTGCTGCGGGAACTGCGCGACGAAGGCTGCACCATGCTGGTTTCCACCCATAACCTCGGCTCGGTAAGCGAGTTCTGCGACTACACGGTGATGGTCAAAGGCACCGTGCTGGCCAGCGGCCCGACGGAAAGCACCTTTACCGCCGAAAACCTCGAACTGGCGTTTAGCGGCGTGCTGCGCCACGTGGTGCTGAGCGGCGCGGAAGAGCGGATTATCACCGACGATGAGCGGCCGTTTATCAGCCGTCGGGCGGCGGGAGGCGAAAGATGAGCTGGCTACTGGAGCCGTTTGGTTATCACTATATGCTGAACGCGATGTGGGTCTCGGCGCTGGTGGGCGGGGTGTGCGCGTTTCTCTCCTGCTACCTGATGCTTAAAGGCTGGTCGCTGATTGGCGACGCCCTCTCCCACTCAATCGTGCCCGGCGTGGCGGGCGCTTATATGCTCGGCCTGCCCTTCGCGCTGGGGGCGTTTCTTTCCGGCGGCCTGGCGGCGGGCAGCATGCTGTTTCTTAACCAGCGTTCGAAGCTGAAGGAAGACGCGATTATCGGCCTGATCTTCTCCTCTTTTTTCGGTATTGGCCTGTTTATGGTATCGCTGAACCCCACTTCGGTGAATATCCAGACCATTATTCTCGGCAATATTCTGGCCATCGCCCCGGAGGATATTATCCAGCTGGCGGCGATTGGCTCTATTTCGATGGCGATTCTGCTGCTGAAGTGGAAAGACCTGATGGTGACCTTTTTCGATGAAAACCACGCTCGTTCCATTGGCCTGAATACCACCGCGCTGAAGCTGCTGTTCTTTACCCTGCTGGCGGCCTGTACCGTGGCGGCGCTGCAGACCGTCGGCGCGTTTCTGGTGATTTGCCTGGTGGTGACGCCCGGGGCCACCGCCTGGCTGTTGACCGACCGCTTCCCGCGCCTGCTGGCGATTGCCGTCGCGATTGGCAGCCTGACCAGCTTTTTCGGCGCGTGGCTGAGCTACTATCTGGACGGGGCGACCGGCGGGATTATCGTCGTCGCCCAGACGCTGCTGTTTTTAGCCGCTTTTGTTTTCGCGCCGAAGCACGGCCTGCTCGCCAGCCGTCGCCGCGCCAGGGAGGCCTCATGCTGAGCGCGCTGATTGAACCTTTCCAGTTCTCCTTTATGGTCAACGCCATGCTGGTGGCGGCGATCGTTGCCGTCCCCTGCGCGCTGCTGTCGGTGTTTTTGGTGCTCAAGGGCTGGGCGCTGATGGGCGATGCCATGAGCCACGCGGTTTTTCCGGGCGTGGTGGTGGCGTATATCCTCGGTATCCCCTTCGCCATCGGCGCGTTTATCGCCGGGTTGTTCTGCGCCATCGCCACCGGTTATCTCGACGATAACAGCCGCATTAAGCGCGATACGATCATGGGCATCGTATTTTCCGGGATGTTTGGCGCGGGCCTGGTGCTGTACGTGTCGATTCAGTCGGAGGTCCATCTCGATCATATTCTGTTTGGCGACATGCTGGGTATTTCCGCCAGCGATATTGCGCAAACGTCGCTGATCGCGCTGGCGATTGCGCTGATAATCGGGTTTAAGTGGCGTGATTTTCTGCTGCACGCCTTTGATCCGCAGCAGGCGAAGGCCAGCGGATTGCGCTGCGGGCTGCTGCATTATGGGCTGCTATGCATGATTGCGCTGACCATCGTGGCGACGCTGAAAGCGGTGGGGATCATTTTGTCGATTTCGCTGCTGATAGCGCCGGGGGCTATCGCTCTGCTGCTGACGCGGCGTTTTGTCAGCGCCCTGCTGCTGGCGGTGGCGATAGCGTTAAGCTGTTCGCTGGGCGGCGTGTGGCTGTCGTTTTATCTCGACAGCGCCCCGGCGCCGACCATTGTGGTGCTGTTTACCGCCCTGTTCGTTATCGCGTTTGTCTGGACGTCGGTTCGCGATAGTCAAACCACGGCTCGTTCCGGCGAAGCCCCGGGTCGCGGCTGACGCCTTACCCGGGCTACAGACCGCACGAATTGTAGCCCGGGTAAGCGCAGCGCGAGCCGGGGAGTTTATTGCTGGACGTCGGTTCGCGATAGTCAAACCACGGCCCGTTCCGGCGAAGCCCCGGGTCGCGGCTGACGCCTTACCCGGGCTACAGACCGCACGAATTGTAGCCCGGCTAAGCGCAGCGCGAGCCGGGGAGTTTATTGCTGGACGTCGGTTCGCGATAGTCAAACCACGGCTCGTTCCGGCGAAGCCCCGGGTCGCGGCTGACGCCTTACCCGGGCTACAGACCGCACGAATTGTAGCCCGGCTAAGCGCAGCGCGAGCCGGGGAGTTTATTGCTGGACGTCGGTTCGCGATAGTCAAACCACGGCCCGTTCCGGCGAAGCCCCGGGTCGCGGCTGACGCCTTACCCGGGCTACAGACCGCACGAATTGTAGCCCGGCTAAGCGCAGCGCGAGCCGGGGAGTTTATTGCTGGACGTCGGTTCGCGATAGTCAAACCACGGCTCGTTCCGGCGAAGCCCCGGGTCGCGGCTGACGCCTTACCCGGGCTACAGACCGCACGAATTGTAGCCCGGCTAAGCGCAGCGCGAGCCGGGGAGTTTATTGCTGCACGTCGGTTCGCGATAGTCAGACCACGGCTCGTTCCGGCGAGGCCCCGGGTCGCGGCTGACGCCTTACCCGGGCTACAGACCGCACGAATTGTAGCCTGGCTAAGCGCAGCGCGAGCCGGGGAGTTTATTGCTGCACGTCGGTTCGCGATAGTCAAACCACGGCCCGTTCCGGCGAAACCCCGGGTCGCGGCTGACGCCTTACCCGGGCTACAGACCGCACGAATTGTAGCCCGGCTAAGCGCAGCGCGAGCCGGGGAGTTTATTGCTGGACGTCGGTTCGCGATAGTCAAACCACAGCCCGTTCCGGCGAAGCCCCGGGTCGCGGCTGACGCCTTACCCGGGCTACAGACCGCACGAATTGTAGCCCGGCTAAGCGCAGCGCGAGCCGGGGAGTTTATTGCGGCTTTTTGGGCCGATACTTTTCCGGTAACTCCGGCACCGGGCGTTTGTCATCGATCAGGTGGCGAATCGTCAGGATCGGGTGCCGCCAGAGCATCCGCGGCCCCGCCCAGCGCATAATCTGCTTCATCTCTTCGCGTTTCGCGGGCTGATAGCAGTGCACCGGGCACTGCTTGCAGGCGGGCTTTTCTTCACCAAATACGCACTTATCCAGCCGCTTGTCGGCATAGCCGTTGAGCGCCTGATAGTGTTCGGCGTCGTCGCGAGCATCCGGGCAGCGGCGCTGGTAGAGCGCAATCATGCTGCTAATGGTCTTTTTTTCCCGCGCAATACGTTTGCCCGCCATCGCCTGTTCCCTCCGATAAAGATGCATTCATAATACACATTCAGAGAGGACGATGCAGCCCCATACTCCCTGAGGATTATGCCGGTTTATCCACGTGCCCCAGCGGTTTTTCCGGGAAGCACACATCGCGCACCCGGCGCTTGAGCTCCGCCGCGTCGGGGAAACCACCATCCTGCTTGCGCTCCCAGATTTGCACATCATCAACGGCCACCACGAAGATCCCGCCGGTTCCCGGAACCAGCGTGACCGAAGCGATATCGGTGCTAAAGCTGTGCAGCAGTTCCTGTGCCATCCAGCTGGCGCGCAGCATCCAGTTGCACTGCGAACAGTAGGTGATGGTAATCGCGGCTTTATGGCTCATCGGCTTCTCGCTGTCGGTAGAAGGGCAAATTGTAAACAACTTGCAGATTAATTGAAGATAACATGATTATTTTGTTGCAAACGATAATACCTATCATTACCATTCGCAATCAATAAGCATGGAGAAAAAACGTCCAGTAACGGAATAACCGGACACACCTGCACTCTGGAAGTAACGCGTGAGCCAATACTAATAATGATTAAGGCGTGGCTACTATGTATAACTCCACTCAATCAACAGCATGGTTCAAGAAAAGCCTGCTGGTGACTTCTTTGCTTACAGCAATTTATCAGACTTCCGCCGGGGCGGCTGATACCACCGCGAAAACCACCAGCAGCGCATCGACTGATGACAGCTCGGAACGGATGACCGTTACCGCGCCGGCGCCGTTGCTGAAAGCGGGCAGCGAACATTCGATCGGCGCTCAGGAGCTGCAGGATAAAGGGGCCAACGACTTTGGCTCGATCATGCGCTACGAGCCGCTCATTAGCGCCACCGGCGCCAGCGGCGGTTCCGGCAACGGCAAAAGCGGCTTCGACCGCGGCGGCTATACCGGCTACAACATACGCGGCATGGAGAGCAACCGCGTCGGGATCGACGTCGACGGCATCGCCCAGCCGAACGCCACCGGACGCAGCTACGCCAGCCGCGCGGGCCTTAATACCTTCGGTATGGGCCGCGACTATATTGACCCCTATATGTACGGCAGCATCGATATTCAGTCCGGGGCGACATCAACGGAAACCGCCAACAGCGCCATCGGCGGCAACGTCTCTTTCCGCCCGAAATCCGCGGATGACTATCTGCATCCGGGCAAAACCAGCGCCTTCGGCTACCGCAGCGGCTACGACTCGTCCGATCGCAGCTGGCACAACGGCGTCACGGTCGCCGGCGGCGACGAGACCCTGCGCGGGATCTTCGTCTACAGCCGTCGCGACGGTCAGGAGACGGAAAATAACAGCGGGACCGTTGATTCCTATCCGGCAAACTGGCACTCGGACGCCTTTATGGCCTCCGGGATCTGGCAGCCAAATGACGAACATAAGTTCACCAGCACCTTCGATTATTACCATAAAACGAACCACACGCATTACGACGCCTGGGACTCCAGCGGCAACAGCGTTATCGGTACGTCAAACCAGACCAGCCAGACCCGCCGCTGGGGCCTGAGCCTGAAAGACGACTGGTCGCCGATGAACGACTATATCGACAGCGTATCGACCAAAGTCTACTACCAGCATACCGAGGCCCATGACTGGACATATATGCCGGACAGCGTCACCCGCGCGATGCAAACGGTGAGCTCCGACTACGATACCGACACCTGGGGGATTCAGAGCGCGCTGGCGAAATCGATAGGCCGCCACGATCTGAGCGCCGGTTTTAACGCCAGCACGACGAAAACCCAGCGGCCGTTAACCCAGTCGCCAACCCCGAGCGCCTATAGCCAGATTATGCAGCCGGACGCCGACAGCCGCGGCTATATCGTCGCCGGCTTCCTGCAGGACAAAATTAACTTCGACCTCGACGGCCATAACTTTGCGGTTATCCCGGGCATTCGCGTGATGCATCAGTCGACCAAACCGGAAAACGTCTCCGATCTGGCCAACAACAGCAGCGTGCTGACCGGTTCCGACGTGTCAAATCTGTACGGTAAGAACGCTGATACCCAGGCGCTGCCGTCGCTGGTGTTGCAGTACGATATCACCCCGCGACTGATGACTTATCTGCAGTATCAGCGCGGCGCGCAGTTCCCGAACGCCAGCCAGCTCTACGGTTCGTGGAACCTCGGCTCCAGCTACGCCGGACGCGCCCAGTATGCGCTGATCGGCAACACCGATCTGAAAACCGAAACCAGCGATAACGTTGAGTGGGGGATGAAGGGCGAAGTGGCGGAGGGCATCACCATGCGCACCGCGCTGTTCTACAACACCTATAAGAACTTTATCGCCTATACCCGCTACACCCGCGCCAATAATCCGACGCAGTTCACTAACGTACCGTCGAACATCTACACCATTTACCAGGCGGAAAACCGCGATAAAGCGTATATCTACGGCGGCGAAATCAGCGCTAAATTCAACTTTGGCACCTGGTTTGAAGAGGTTAACGGCCTGAGCGCCACCCTCGCTTACGGCTATAGTGAAGGGCAATCGAAATCCAGCTACAGCGGCGATAAGTACGTCGACCTCGATAGCGTCGCGCCAATGAAGGCCATCGTCGGCGTGGCGTGGGACGATCCGGCAAAAGTGTACGGCACCGCGCTGACCGCCACCTTTGTTAAGGGCAAGCGCGCCACCGCCACCAACCGCGAAAGCTATACCAACTCCGGCTCCGCAATTACCGATTCGACCAGCGAATATATGCGCGTTCCGGGCTACGGCATGCTGGACTGGACCGCGTACTGGCAGGTCGCGAAGAATGTGCGCGTCAACGGCGGCGTATACAACATTACCGATCGTAAATACTGGGATTATCTGAGCAGCCGCAATATCGAAACGGCGACGAACCAGGACGCCAACGACAGAGCGCTGGCGGTGATGCCTGGCCGCACCTGGCAGCTGGGCGTGAACGTCGATTTCTGACCGGCCAATAATAAGAAACCTGCTCCCCGGCCGCGCGCCGGGGAAACTCATCGTAGAGAAGGATGTGAATTATGCAAAACACCCAACCGCAACATACCCCGCTGTGGCAGCGCTATCTGTCCACGAAAGCGCAATCTTCCGCGAAATACGCCCGCGATATCGCCGCCGAAATGGGGATTAGCGAAGCCGAGCTGACCGAAGCCCGCCTGGGCTACGATGCCGTACGTCTGCAGGACGACGCCCGCGCCATTCTGACGGCGCTGGAAACCGTGGGGGAAACCAAATGCATCTGCCGCAACGAATACGCGGTGCATGAGCAGGTCGGCGAATTTACCCATCAGCATCTGAGCGGCCACGCCGGGCTGGTGCTCAATCCGCGCGCCCTCGATCTGCGCCTGTTTCTCAGCCAGTGGGCCAGCGCTTTTCGCCTGAACGACAACGGTCGCCAGAGCATCCAGTTCTTCGATCCGCACGGCGACGCGCTGCTCAAGGTTTACACCACCGGCAATACCGACATGGCGGCCTGGGATGCGCTGATTGCCGGGCATACGCAGCAATCGCCTGCCCCGCTGGCGATTCGCCCGGCCGAACCGCTGAAATATGCCGACTCCGCCGACGCGGCGGCGCTGGAAAATGAATGGCGGGCCATGACCGACGTTCACCAGTTCTTCGGCCTGCTGAGAAAATATAGCCTGTCGCGCCAGCAGGCTTTCCGCCTGGTCAGCGACGACCTCGCCTGCCGCATTGACACCCAGACGCTGCCGGGCCTGCTGGATACCATCCGCCAGGATGGCAACGAGATCATGATTTTTGTCGGCAACCGCGGCTGCGTGCAGATCTTCACCGGCGCGCTGGAGAAGGTCGCCCCGATGCGCGGCTGGCTGAATATCTTCAACCCCGCGTTTACCCTGCATCTGCGCGAGGAGAGCGTGGATGAGATCTGGGTGACCCGCAAACCGACCTCTGACGGCCACGTCACCAGCGTCGAGCTGTTCGCCAAAGACGGCACGCAGATCGCACAGCTGTTCGGTCAACGCAGCGAAGGCCACCCGGAGCAGGCGCAGTGGCGTGCGCAGGTCGATCGTTTGACCACCGAAGGGCTACTCGCATGAAGCGCTGGCTGATATTACTTGCGGCGTTTCCGCTGTTAGCAAGCGCCGCCGCCGAGCGGATTGTGTCGCTCGGCGGCGACGTCACGGAGGTGGTTTACGCCCTCGACGCCCAGCGGCAGCTGGTGGCAAAAGACAGCACCAGCACCTGGCCTGCCGCCGCGCAGAGCCTGCCGGATGTGGGCTATATCCGCCAGCTGAACGCCGAGGGGATCCTCTCCCTGCGGCCGACGCTAGTGCTGGCCAGCGCCCAGGCGCAGCCCTCGCTGGTGCTGAAAAAGGTTGAAGAGAATAAGGTTAAGGTGATCAACGTCCCGGGCGGCTACGACCTGCCGGCAATCGAGGCAAAAATTGGCGTGATTGCCGACGCCCTTGGTAAGCAGAGCGAAGGTAACGCCCTGCGCCAGAAGGTTCATCAGCAGATCGCGCAAATTCCGTCGCAGTCCGTGAACAAGCGGGTGCTGTTTATTCTCAGCCACGGCGGCATGAATACCATGGTGGCCGGGAAACAAACCGCGGCGGATGGCGCAATCAGGGCGGCCGGGCTGCAAAATGCCATGCAGAGCTTCGACCATTATCGCAGCATGTCGCAGGAGGGCGTTATCGCCAGTAAACCGGACCTGGTGGTGATCTCCGCCGATGGGCTGAAAGGCATGGGCGGCGAAGCCGGGCTCTGGAAGCTACCGGGGCTGGCGCAGACGCCTGCGGGACGCCATAAGCAGGTACTGGTGATAGATGATATGGCCCTGCTCGGCTTTGGTCCGCGCACCCCGCAGGCGGTGCTCGCGCTGCGGCAAAAAGCGGAGCAGCTGCCCTGATGCGCTCCCACCCTGCCCGTCATCTGTGGTTAATGACGCTGCTGCTGATTGTCCTGACGCTGCTCGCCACCACCCTGGGCGCCATGCGTCTGCCGTTGGCCAGCCTGCTGCCCTCCGGCGATGAGATCCTGAGAAACATCTGGCTGACCATTCGTTTGCCGCGAGTGCTGCTGGCGCTGCTGGTCGGCGCCGCGCTGGCGCTCTCCGGCTGCGTGATGCAGGGGCTGTTTCGCAACCCCCTCGCCGATCCGGGGCTGTTAGGGATCAGCGGCGGCGCGGCGCTGGCGGTCGCCTGCTGGCTGGTGCTGCCTCTGTCGGTGCCGCTGCTCGTGGCGCTGTACGCCCCGATGCTGGCGGCGTTTGTCGGCAGCATGGCGGTGATGGTGGTGATTTTTATCCTCAGCCGGGCGGGAGACGCCTCGCTTTCGCGCCTGCTGCTGGTCGGCATCGCCATTAACGCCCTGTGCGGCGCGCTGGTCGGGGTACTGGCGTGGATCAGCAACGATACCCAGCTGCGCCAGCTTTCGCTTTGGGGGATGGGCAGCCTCGGGCAGGCAGAATGGTCGACGCTGCTGGTGGCGGCCACGCTGATGATCCCGGCTTCCCTCGTGGTGTGGGCGATGGCTTCACGGCTTAACCTGCTGCAGCTGGGCGATGAAGAAGCGCACTACCTCGGCGTCAACGTTCGCGCCCTGCAGCGGCTACTGCTGCTGTGCAGCGCATTGCTGGTGGCGTCGGCGGTGGCTATCAGCGGCATTATCGGCTTTATCGGTCTGGTCGTGCCGCATTTGATGCGGATGTGGCTGGGGCCGGACCATCGCGGCCTGGTCCCCGGTTCGCTGCTGTGCGGCGCGATGTTACTGCTGCTGGCCGACACGCTGGCGCGTACCGTTGCCGCCCCCGCCGAGATGCCGGTCGGGCTGTTGACCAGCGTACTCGGCGCGCCGTGGTTTCTGTGGCTGATTTTTCGTCGGGAGAAAGGGACCCATGGATAACCGCTATAGCGCGCGTTCGCTGTCGCTGCGTCTGGGTAACCGGCAGATTATTCATGATGTTTCGCTCCAGCTCTGCGGCGGTGGAATGACGGCATTGATTGGCCCCAACGGCGCCGGTAAATCAACCCTGCTGCGCCTGTTGACCGGTTATTTAACGCCCGACGGTGGCGTACGGGTGGTGGAGGGCCGTCCGCTGGAGAGCTGGTCGGCAGAAACGCTTTCCCGCCGCCGGGCGGTGATGCTGCAGCGTACCCAGCTTCACGCCGACTGGCCGGTTGAGACGGTTATCGCCATGGGCCGTTCGCCGTGGGGCGGCGTAGCAAATGAGGCGATGATCCGCCGGGTGATGGAAGAGACCGGCTGCGATCATCTGGCCGGGAGACGCTACCCTTCCCTCTCCGGCGGCGAACAGCAGCGGGTGCAGCTGGCCCGCTGTCTGGCACAGCTGTGGCGCGATGGCGCCCCCGAGGGCTGGCTGTTTCTCGATGAGCCCACTTCGGCGCTGGATCTCTATTACCAGCAGCACCTGCTGCGCCTGCTCAAACGCCTGACCCGCAGCAGCCGCCTGCACGTCTGCATAGTGCTGCACGACCTGAACCTCGCGGCGCTGTGGGCCGACCGGATTCTGCTACTGTATCAGGGGAAGCTGGTAGCCGAGGGCACGCCGCAGGAGGTGATCCAGCAGCCGATTATCAGCCGCTGGTACGGCGCGGAGGTCAGCATGGGGGAACATCCCGATGCGGCCGTTCCGCAGGTCTATCTGGCGCCGTGAACTGATGAAATGATTATGCCGGGCGGCGGCTAACGCCCCGCCCTGTGAAAACGTTCCTTTCTGAACAGCGAAGCCGGTATGTCTACCGGCTTCGCTGCGGTTGGCAAATTAGAAGATCTGCCGATACAGCGCTTTAATCTCTTCCAGATTGGTGTCACGCGGGTTGCCGCCGGTGCACACGTCCGCCAGAGCCGCCGCCGCAAGGGCATCAATATCCTCTTCTTTCATACCGACATCGCGCAGGCGCGCCGGGATATTGACGTCGCGATTCAGCTGCGCCACCGCCTCAATGGCTGCCTGACGCGCTTCGGCAATCGGCAGGGTTGACGCCTGCTTGTTGCCGAGGGCCACCGCGATGTCGCGATATTTTTCGCCAGTATATTCGGCGTTGTAGGCCATGATATGCGGCAGCAGCACCGCGTTAGCCACGCCGTGCGGCGTACCGTAGAACGCGCCCAGCGGGTGGGCCATACCGTGGACCAGCCCCAGACCAACGTTTGAGAAGCCCATTCCGGCAATATACTGCCCCAGCGCCATCCCTTCCGCGCCCTGTGCCTCGCCCTGAACGGAAGCACGCAGCGAGCGGCCAATCACCTCGATAGCCTTCAGATGCAGCATGTCGGTGAGTTCCCATGCGCCTTTAGTGATGTAGCCTTCAATCGCATGGGTTAGCGCGTCGACGCCGGTCGCCGCCTTCAGGCTGGCCGGCATGCTGCTCATCATGTCGGCATCGATGATCGCCACTACCGGGATATCGTGCGGGTCGTAACAAACAAATTTGCGCCGATTCTGTACGTCGGTAATCACGTAGTTGATGGTGACTTCGGCTGCCGTACCGGCGGTGGTTGGGATCGCAATCATCGGCACGGCGGCGTTTTTCGTCTCCGCTCCGCCTTCGAGACTGCGGACGTCGGCGAACTCCGGGTTATTAATGATGATGCCTATCGCCTTACAGGTATCCTGCGGTGAGCCGCCGCCGATAGCGATCAGGTAGTCGGCGCCCGACTGTTTAAACGTCTCTACGCCCTGCTGCACAACCTCAATCGTGGGATTCGGAACCACTTCATCAAAAATGCTGTAAGGCAGCCCGGCTTCGTCGAGAATAGCAAAAACTTTTGTTGCGACGTTAAAACGAATCAGATCCTTATCCGTGACCACCAGCGCTTTTTTGAAGCCGCGTTTTTTAACTTCATCAACGATACAGCGAATCGAACCTGGGCCAAAATAAGAGGTTTCGTTTAAAATCATTCTGTAAGCCATTTGTGCTCCCTCAATTCGAGTGTTTGATAACCATAATATTTAGCCCTACAGTAACGTGACTGGCGCAGCCATTTTATTAATTCATATCAAATAACACCCTAATTGCCCGGCACGCTGTTGCAGTTAATTAACCCATCGCACATTAGTCATGAGATCTGTCCAGCATACTGGACATCAGCGAGCATCAACTTTAATGACGCCAAGGGACACCAACAGTAATATTTACCCGTCATACTTCAAGTTGCTTATGTGTTGGCTACGCTCATTCCCCCCAGTCACATAGTTATCTATGCTCCCGGGGACTAATGAGAGGCTCCTGCCTCTCACCGGAGGCCAGCCTTCGGCTGGTCAAATTCGTTCCCGACGAATTTGTCACTCCCTTGCCGCCTTTAAGCAACTCGAATTATTTAGGGTATAGACCTGAGAAAGATATTATCTCATGATGGATATTATTGAACTGGATCACATTATTTTATCTTTTACTGCCGATACGCATTCGTATAGCCAAAAAGATATCTCTGCAGAAGCACAACAGAAACAGGAGGGACTCATGGCGCTTAAGCCGGCGTGCGTTAAAAACTGCCGTCGATTATTCTCTATATCTCTTTCTTATCCATCTCCTTATCTCACCGCCCGCCAACATCAAGTGCATCAGATAGTCATATCGTCAACTTAACACTTTAGAAACAAAAGCATCATTTCCTCAACAAAGCGGCCATCCCAGGCCGTTGGCTATCGATTAAACATCTATTATAAGAATTATCTGTCATTATTCATAATTGCTTATCGGCCGGTCGATAGCAAAACATCTTTTTCATAAGAGTCGCGAGTTCTCATTATTAAGAATATTCTCTATCATTTGCGAGATATTATTTGTTAATAATCTAAAAACATAAAAAAAACAGTCAAGATCTCTATCTTTATTGCAAACAACATTACCTCTTGTTAATATAGCCCTTGACATATATTATTTATTATAAAAATACCATTTATGATGCTTATTAACTTTTATTCTAATCACCTGACCATACTTCTCTAACGGCAGTAGTAAATGTCTGACTTTATAAATTGACATTTCGCACCTGTCCGCTAATTCACGAGTAAGTAACCCTTCAGGTTCATGTTCTTTCAATACATAAAGAATATACTCCTGCTCTGGTACAATTACCCCGGAGAATTTATTGATGCCCATTGAACTCATCAATACTCGTAAACTTTCAACTGCAGCCACAGAATTTTGATGTGAATGCGGGGTACAGGGTGAAAATGAAATCTTCATGAGTCAGCTCCTTCTGTCATTAAGTACACGGCAGTATGGATTGCCCCTACAAAAACGGCAACATTAGCTTTAAATTTCAACTTAAACAGTACATTTATCTGAAATTCACTTTTTTTTATGATAAAAACCCTGATATAAAGAGTGAATTTTTAATTCCGTGCGGAGATAAAAATGCGGTTCGATATAGAGGGATTTATTACATTTGATACTGAGGAAGCATCGCTGGTCAATCTTTTGACCGGTGATTGTATTGAACTCTCTGCTACTTCCACTCGCCTCCTGACCAATCTGTTACAATACCGTGGGGATATTATTTCTCGCGTTGACATTTTTCAGTCGGTGTTTGAAAAATATGGCGCCAGACCTTCTAATAGCAACCTGAATCAATACATCTCAACGCTGCGTCGCAGCCTTGCGGATCTGGGCGTTGAGAAAAATGTGATTATTACGGTACCGCGAATTGGCTTTAAAATTTCTGAGGAAGTCATTATCACCAGCGACAATGATTACTCCTCCTCTTTCACTCTCCCGACGCTGGCCCCTGAACCTCCCAGGCGTAGTTTGCTGTGGCAACACCGCAAAGTCGCCATTTTATTTATCCCGATGGTGATAGCTTTGATGCTACTTTTACAGTTTTTTACCCATCAAAAACAGTCCCCTACAGCGATTTTCACTCAGGATAAATGTATTTTTTATGGCGCAGGAGCGCTACGCGTGGGGGAAATACTCAGAAATAAAAAGCTGTTCCCCTCGGGGCTCGATTGTTCTACACCCAAGAAAATTTATCTTTTCAACCGACAATTAAATCAGGAACAGGACTTAGGTATTTATATGGATATATTCATACTCAAATGCGATATAAAGTACCAGCAGTGCCACAGTTACTACTATAAGGAAATAAAAAATGCGTAAATACGCTTTTATCGCGCTGGCCTGTACGCTAACGCTGGCATTAGCTTCCATCCTGTACATTTGTTTCAACAGCCATGACGCTTTCTCCTGTAAATCACAATACGATCTTACAGAGGAAATAAATGAGAATGTTCTCCGCTCCCAGGGCTTGCTGTCCGCTGAGTTTTCCAACCATCGTCTTATAATCAACCTTGAGGGATTGCTCACCAGCGCGGGAGATAAATACATTGTCTCGCGCACCCTCTCCATCACCTTAAAAAAAAGCACCGCTGCGGGTCATCTTTTTTATATTTCTGATTCGCAAACCACTCGCCACAACGGTGATAATACGCCTGATAACATCGCGCAAAAAATCCTCTTTGGCAACCAAACTAATGATAGAATCATCTATATCAATCGCGTTAATGATGATACTATTTTATTCAGTAACCAAACGTTCCCACAATATGGTTGCCAGCGTCAAAAAACAATCATTGATTGAGATTTATCTCATTAATTTTAATTATAAAGATATCATGACGATACATTTACTACCGACGTTAGCCAGCATCGCTAATATCATTGATATGATTAACCCACGGCTAAATCTGCACCATGTCAGAACGGCGTTTATCGCATCGCATCTGGCAAATTTAGTCAATTTTTCTGCGGCCCAGCGGCGTAAAACCATTCTCGCCGCGCTTATTCATGATGTCGGCGGATTAAATGAAAAGTCGCGCCTTGAGCCGCTCAACTACATCGATAATGAACATAATAATCACGCGCTAATCGGCAGCGAGTTGCTTAACCGAATTCCGCTGTTTCGCCCGCTCAACAGAATCGTTCGCTATCATCACACCCGCTGGCGCAACGGTCTGGGGCATTATATTGAAGGTGAGCGGGTGCCCGAAGAGAGCCATCTGCTCTTCTTCGCTGACCGGCTGGATGTACTTTATTGCGAGCACCGTACCGACCATAGCGCCTTTTTAAGCAACAAGCTGGTCGACATCGTTGCTGCCGGAGCTAATATTCTTTATAAACAGGAGTATATTCAGGCCTTCAGAACGCTCTCCGCCGATGGCCATTTCTGGTCCGTCATGGCGTCCACCGATTATCGCGATTACATTAACGCGATCTCCGGCGTCCATAACGACACCCTCTCTTTACACAACCTCCGCGATATTGCCGAGCTGGTCTCTTTTATTATCGATCAATTCAGTCAGCAGACGCCCTGGCACTCCGCCGCCGTCGGGCACATTGCCGGTTATCTGGCGACAAAAATAGAAATGAGCGCGACGCAAGCGCTGAAAGTAGAAATTGGCGGGTTACTGCATAATATTTCCTGTCTGGATCATAGCCCGCAGTCAAAACGCGTTGGTGCGTCAGACAACGCCCGGCACACGCTTTATCCTATTGAAGGTATTGATGATATTTCTGAGTGGATGTCCATACAAAATGGCCCCGCGCCGCTTCAATTACACGAGGAAATCCTTAAGCCAGAAGCCGTGCTTATCGCGGTGAGCCGACGGGTGGTCCATGCGCTAAATGGACCGAAAGCGGAAGAGAAGTCGCTGGCGCAGTTAATAAAAAATAACCCGGGAGAGGAAATTCCCCCGTTTATGTTATCCCTGATTGCCCAATATTCCCCACAGATTATCCAGGTCTATCGTGCAACCGCTGGCGAAATACAGGCGTTAATGAATCGCATTGCGCAACTCACGCATTCCCTTTAGAAGCTAAGCCGGCCTAATCACAGACTCAGGCGCTCAATCCGCCGTCCAGAACCAGGGTTTGCCCGGTCATATACTGGCTCCCCCCACCGATTAAAAACGCCACCGCCTGCAGCACATCATCCGTTTCGCCCAATCGGCGTAGCGGTATCGACTGGCGCATCTCTTTCAATTTTTGCGCGGGTATCTCCTCCAGCATCTCCGTACGGATCAGGCCCGGCGCCAGGCAGTTGACCCGAATGCCGAAGCGCCCGACCTCAAGCGCCAGCGAGCGCGCAATACCGCTCATCGCTGCTTTACTCGCGGCGTACGCCGTCTGCCCCACGTTGCCCTTTAACGCGCTGACCGACGACATCATCACGATGGAGCCCCGCCGCTGCGTGAGCATCGCCGGCAGCAGCACCCGGTTCCAGTTCATCATCGAGATCACATTGGTTTCCAACACCTCGCGCCAGAGCGCGGCGTCCTGATGAATATGCAGGCCATCGCGAGCTATCCCGGCATTGTGAATAATCGCTTCCGGCGCCCCCCGCTCGGCCAGTAGCGCCTGCGCAAGCTGTTCAACCCGCGACGCGTCGTTGCCGTCGCAGACGTATCCCTGCACCCGGTGGGCGGAGTTTTCGCTCGCCGCCTGGGTGGCGTTAATCGCAGCCTCATCGCGGCCGGTAAAGACCACGTTCCGGCTTTGCGCCAGGCCGGTGACCAGCGCCCGACCGATACCGCGGCTGCCGCCGGTCACCAATATCCATTGTTGCGCCATATCAGTTACCTGACTCTTTGCTGATGTGCTGACACAGTTCGCCCAGGGTGATCCCCGGATTGTGAATAAACCAGTCCGCCTCCAGGGTGATATTGAATTCACGTTTTGCCAGCACCATGAGCTCGACGTAGTCCAGGCTATCTAATTTCAGACGAACCAGCGGCGTATTCTCATCAATCTCATCCGGTTCCAGGTCTTTCGCATCGCAAATCATTTCACATACTTTTTGCAGAACTTCATCATAGGCAGTCATAAATTATCCTTAATTATCAATTATGCACGGGGCCAACTTTTAGCGTGACCACGTTCGTTATTATCAGGTCATCCAGCTGCGCCGCCGCGGCGATGCGCACCAGCGCCCCCTGTTCGGCCTGGCCCACCACCAGCGAGGGCAGCAGCCAGAGCGCCAGAGATTCGGGCCAAATCGGCGTCGCTTTGCCCGCGAGACGAGCATCAAACACCACCTCCTGGTGGGTTTGCAGCACCGGATAGCGGGTAAATATTTGCTGCAACGAGGTTTCCCCCGGCCCGAGCAGGGCCGCGATGTTCTCCTGGCGCAGCAGCGCGGGATCGCCAATCAGCTGGCGGAACAGCAAGGCATCAAGAAACTGCCACTGCGCCAGGCCGGGCCAGGCGGCGTTGAAGCAGGACTGCAGCTCGCGCAGCGTCTTTGGCGCAATCGTGCAGGGCTGTTTACCCACCAGCGATTCCGGCTCGGCCGCCGTGCTCATCTGGCAGGAGAGGCAGAGTTCGCCATTCTGCGGATTGCTGACCGATGTGGCGGACAAAAGGCGATTTTTGGCTAGCACGGGCGTTAACAGCCAGTCGGTATCGCACCATATTGGCCTGCGCAGGCGAACCTGGCATTTTACGTAACGCTCTGGGCGGTACAGCCGGGAGTGGGCATCGCGCTTCACGTCGAGCAGCGCGCGCATTCCGTGGACGCTCAGCTGTCCCGCGCCCATCTGGCGCGCTGCCGCGAGGTCGAAGTGAATCGGGTTTTCGTCACCGGAAAACGCCGCCCACTGCTGCGCGTCGGCAAGGGTGTAGTGCAGCAGCGTCACGCATGTTTCTCCAGCACCAGCGCGGCGTTCGCGCCGCCGAAACCAAAGCTCAGATTCAGCGCCCGATGTATCTCCCCCTGACGGTGCCCTTCAGCGATATAGTCAAGATCGCACTGCGGGTCAGGCTGGGTTAAATGGGCCGTCGCAGGCAGGATCCCCGCCGCCATCGCCTGCAGGCAAACAATGGTCTCGAAGCTCCCTGCGGCGGCAATCAGATGCCCGGAGTAGGCTTTGGTGCTGGAAATCGGGATACGGTACGCCTCGTCGCCCAGCGCCTTTTTCAGCGACTGCGTTTCGTTGAGATCGTTGAGCGGCGTGGAGGTGCCGTGGGCGTTGATATAATCGAGGTCGGCAGGCTGGAGATCTGCGCCGCGCAGCGCCCAACGGATGGTCTGCTCGCGGGCTACGCAGTCCTCCGCCGGGGAGGTAAAATCCACCGCGTCGGAGAAATTAGCATAGCCGGTGACCTCCGCCAGGATCGTCGCCCCGCGCGCGAGGGCGCTCTCGCGCTCCTCAAGGCACAGCACCGCCCCGCCTTCCGAAAGCACGAACCCGCTGCGCTGCAGGCTGAACGGACAGCTGGCCCGCTCCGGCGACTCCGTTTCCCGGCTCAGCGCGCCGAGCACATCGATATTCCAGATCGCGCAAACGCTGTTTAGCGATTCCCCGGCGCCGGCGAGCAGCATGCTGGCGCGGCCAAAGCGAATCGCATCATAGGCCTCGCCGACAGCGATAGTGCCGGTGGCGCAGGCCGCGACCGGGGTATTTTGATAGCCGCGCAAATTCCACAGCTGGCTACAGGCGGCGGTGCTCACGTTGGGCATGGAAAAAAAGCAGCTAAAGGGCGAGGAGACGCCGGTTTTCTCAAACTCGGGTACCGCCAGATAGCTTTCATCCAGCCCTGCCCAGCCGGAGCCGATGATGGCGCCGCACATTAGCGGGTCATAAAACGCCGTGGGAGCTTCGCCCGCAAAGGCCATCGCCACCGCTTCCCGCGCGGCGGCCAGCGCCAGGCGCGCGTGACGCGGCAGACGCCGACGAATCGCGGCGGGAACCCCCTTAAGACTGGGTTCATTCGCCACCTGACCGATAAAATGCGTGTGAATACCGTTCGCGGAGAGATCCACATAGCGGTAGCCGCGTCGATAATCCATGATGGCCTGCCAGCTTTCGGCGGCGCTATCGCCGAGGGGAGTCACCGCGCCATAGCCGGTTATCACCACGCGATAAGGGGAGTTACTGTGACTCATTCTGGGAAGTCCTCTGTTGCGGGTTAATGCCTCCCTGCGCCAGCCAAAGCTGCAAAGTGGCATAAAGATAGTCGTACTGGTTCTGCGCCAGGCTGTTCTGCACATCAAGCAGCGCGTCCTGGGCGTTCAGCAGAGTCTGATAATCCACCGCCCCTGAGCGATAGCGGCTCCCGGTGAGCGCCAGACGCTGCTCGCCCAGCTGCAGCGTTTGCAGCAGACGATCGCGCTGCTCGTCGGCGTTAAGCCGCTTCTCCATCGCGTTGTCCACCTCCGACAGCGCGGTATAGGCGGTGCGGCGAAAGTTCACCGCCTCCTGCTGTACCTTCACGCTGGCCTGCTCCACGGTGAGCTGTACTGTGTTCCACTGGATAAAGGGCGCGGAAACGCTGCTGCCCACGGTGCGCAGCGGGTCGTTAAACCACTGGTGAAAGAGCTGGCTTCCGGCGCTCAGCGTTCCCTGCAGCGAGAGCGTGGGATAGAAGCTCAGCCGCGCGGCGTCTGAGCCCGCCAGCGCCGCCCGCAGGCGGGATTCCGCCGCCTGCAGGTCCGGCCGGCTGGCGAGCGCGGCCAGCGGCGTGGCGTTGGCAATAGCGATATGCTGACGCACATCCAGCGCGGAGGACTCATCGGTGTGCTGAGCCGGCGGTCTGTTGAGCAGCAGCGCCAGCGCGTTACGGGAAATCGCCCGCTGCTGCTTCAGGCTCAGCAGCTGATTCTGCCGGCTGATGACCGTCTGCCGCGCCTGCAGCACATCGAGCAGGCCCACTTTCCCCGCTCGCTGCCAGGACTCAATCTGCGCCAGCGTCTGCCTGGCGATATCCAGACTCGCCGCCTGATACGTCATTTGCTGGTTCAGCAGAGCGATGTTCCAGTACAGCTGCGCGGTGGTATCAATCGTCGACAGGATCGTCGCCCGGTAGTCCTGCTCGCTGGCTATCGCCTCCCATTCGCTCTGCTCCCGGATCCGCGCCAGCTTGCCCCACAGATCCAGTTCATAGCTCAGGGACAGTGAGGCGCTGTAGCTCTCCTGTGAACCGCCGCTGTTGAGCGGCTTTGAGTTACTGCCGGAGCCGTTGAGGCTCGCGTCAGGGCTGATATTGGTCCGGGTGAGCCCAGCGGAAATACGCGCCTGCTTAAGGGTTAAGGCGGCAGCGGCGAGATCGTTATTGCTTTCCAGCACCTGCCCCACCACCCGCGACAGACGTTCGTCGCCGAAACGGTCCCACCAGCGTTGCGCTTTCTCCTGCGAGCGCGCGATGCTGCCTCCCTCCGTCCGCTGCCAGTTCTCCGGCACCGACAGCAGCGGGCGCTGATAATCGCTGCGGGTTAAATTCCCGCAGCCCGTCAGCAATACAATTAACGGTAATAAAGTCAGCGGTCTCATTCGCGGGCCAGCGCCTCCGTCGGGTTCAGTCGCGCCGCGCGGCGCGCTGGAAAATAGCCAAACGTCAGGCCAATCAGGGCGGAAAAACCGCAGGCCATCGCTACCGGCAGCCAGGTGAAGACCATGGAAAACTCCTGCGTCAGCAGGGCAAACAGGTTACCGGCGGCCCAGGAGCCCAATACCCCCGTCAGCCCGCCGAGCGCGCAGATCATCACCGCCTCAATTAAGAATTGATGCATGATGTCGCTGGGGCGAGCGCCGACCGAAAGCCGGATGCCAATCTCATGGGTGCGTTCGGTAACGGAAACCAGCATGATGTTCATGACGCCAACGCCGCCAACCAGAAGCGAGATGGCGGCAATCGCGGTGATCAGCAGCGACATGGAGTCAGAGGTTTTTTGCAGCGCGTTGGCGAGCTGTTCGTCGGTCTGGACAAAGAAATCTTTTTTGCCGTGCTCGCGGATAAGATGCCTTTCCGCCCGTCGCGCCGCGTCCTGCGGCGACAGCGTTTCCTGAAAGCGCAGCGTGAGCGCCTCCAGCGGTTTGTCCCCGGAAATCCGCTGCAATAAAGAGGTATAGGGGATCCAGGCCGACATAAATCCGCTGACCACCTTCGGTCCCGGCTTGCTGGCGATGCCGATCACCCGCCACGGCGCGCCGGCGATTTGCACAATTTTACCCAGCGGATCTTCATTACCGGGAAACAGCGTCTCTTTGCTGGTTTCATCCAGCACCAGCACCGGTTCACGATCGTCGACATCGCGGTGGGTAAAACCGTTGCCGTGAAGAAAACGAATGCCCTGCAGCGAGAAATAGTCGGCGGAAACCCCGGAAAGAATAATCGAGGAATCAAACCCCTGGCGCACCGCGGTCGTCATGCTGGAGACAATCGGCGACACCCCAAGCACCCACGACTGTTTGCCGAGGCTGGCGATATCATCCAGCGACAGCGCCCGCTCCATATCCGGACGCTTGCTGCCCCAGCCGGTGCCGGGGCGGATTTCGAGCGTGGTATTACCCAGCTTGCCAATCTCGTTCATGATGCTCTGCCGGGCGCCTTCTCCCACCGCCATGGAGGAAACCACGGACGAAATGCCGATGATAATCCCCAGCATCGACAAAAAGGCGCGCATACGATGCCCCAGCAGCGACCGCCATGCCATCCGTACCGACTCTCCGATACTGCGCGACAGCGAGGCCCGGCCGTTATCCTGTACCGCGGGCAGCCGCGGAATGCCGCGATGATCACGCGCGCCGTGGGTGCTGTCGGCGACCACCTGCCCATCGCTGATCTCGACGATCCTCTGGGCCTGCTGCGCTACCTCGCGATCGTGGGTCACGATAATCACCGTATGCCCGTCAGCGTTCAGCTGGTGCAAAACATCCATCAGCGCCCGGCCGCTGGCGCTATCCAGCGCCCCGGTGGGTTCATCGGCGAGAATAATCTGCGCGCCGTTGATCAGCGCCCGACAGACGCTAACCCGCTGCTGCTGGCCGCCGGAAAGCTGGGCGGGTTTATGCGCCAGACGCGCGTCAATGCCCAGCTTTTCCGCCAGCAGCGCAATGCGCGCCTGGCGCTCAGCGGCAGGCATCGCGGTATAGAGCGCAGGGATGGCAATATTCTCTTCCGCCGTCAAATAAGGCATCAGGTGATAGCGCTGAAAAATAAATCCCAGCCAGCGGCTGCGCAGCTCCGCCAGCGCCGCGCTGTCGGCCTGATGGGTGGCGATGCCGTTGATATACACTTCACCGCTGCTGGGTTTATCCAGACAACCGATAATATTCATCAGCGTCGATTTACCCGAGCCGGAAGCGCCCATAATCGCCACCATCTCGCCGGGCATAATGGTCAGAGAGACGGATTTCAGCACCGGAATCAGTTGCGTCCCGGCAACAAAATGACGCGTGACGTTGTTCAGCAAGATTAACGGCTCAGCCATCAGACGGACCCCGCATCCTGCGGGATCACCACCCGCTCACCGGGCTGTAACCCTTCAAGAACCTGCGCATACTGGCGGTCGTTAATCCCGATGCGGATGGTGCGCTCCTCGCTGCCGTTCTCCTTTTGCACCACGACCAGGTAGCGCTCATCCCCGAGCGAACGCCCCAGCGCGGCAACCGGCACGCGCAGCGCATCTTTCACCTGCGCGATGCGGATAAACACCTGGGCGGTCATCGAGGTTTTCAGCAATCGCTGGCGATTATCCACCTCGAAGGTGCCGTTATAGTAAATGGCGCTGCTCTGCTGGTTACCGGCAGACGCGCCGGCGTTTTGTTCCTCCAGCGCCTCCTGCGGCGCGGGCTGGACATAGCCAAGCTCCCCTTCATAACGGGTTTGCGGGTCGGCAATGACGTAAAACCATAGCGGCTGTCCCGGATGGATTTTCTGGATATCGGCTTCGGAAATGCGGGTTTGGACCTGGACTTTATCGAGATCGGCGAGCACCAGAATCGTAGGCGCAATTTGCGAGGAGACGATGGTTTGCCCTTCACGGGTCACGATGCCCAGCACTTCGCCATCCATAGGCGCGAGAATGCGGGTATAGCCGAGGTTGGCGTTGGCGGTCTGCACGCTCATTTCCGCCTGCACAATCTGCGCCTCATTCACCGCTATCTGCTGAACCTGCGCGGCATACTGCGCCTGCGCCTGTTCGAGATCGCTGCTCACGCCGGAGCCGTCGCGGCTCATGGCCTGCTCGCGCGCCAGCGCTTTACGGTACTGCACCAGCGTGGCCTCAGAGGCCTGCTTTTGCGCTCTGGCGCTGGCCAGCTGCGCGGTAGCGTTGCGTAAGTCGGAAAGCTGCAGCGTCGGGTCGATTTCGGCTAACAGCTGCCCTTTGCGCACCCGCTCGCCCTGGCGCACGTACAGCTTACGCAGCTGGCCGCTGACCTGCGCGCCGACGCTCACCTGGACGGCAGGTTTGATAATCCCGCTCGCCAGCACGACCTTTTCGATATCCCCGCGATCGAGCGTAACGGTATCAATCGACTCGGCCTGTGCCGGAAATGAGCGCTGATAGTAGACGGCGGCAACAATGGCCAGCATAGCGACCAGCGCAAACAGCCACGTTTTACGGCGGCGTAAAAATGCTCTTCTCATTGCTCCACCTCTCCCTGTGTGATATCGCGCAGCTTGCCTTCCTTCAGGCGATAAACCCGCGTGAAGTGATGCAGGATCTGCTCGCTGTGGGTCACGACGATCAGCGTCTTGCCCTGTTCGCGGCAGTGCTGGCACAGCGCGAGGATCGCCGTTTCCGCGGTTTCATCATCAAGATTGGCGGTCGGTTCGTCGAACAGCAGTATGGGCCGGGTGCTGTAGAGCGCCCGCGCCAGCATCAGCCGCTGACGCTGGCCTAAAGAGAGCGCCGAGTGGCTCTCGCGGATCAGCGCCTCCATTCCTCCCGGCAGCGCCTGAACCACCGGCCCCAGCGCCATTTTTTCGACCAGCGCCTCCACTCGCCCACGGTCGCTGTCGCTGTACCACGGATCAAACAGGGTGATGTTTTGCAGCACCGAGGCGTTGAACAGGATGTCTTCCTGACTCTGTAGCCATACCAGCGACGCCAGCTGCTGCGCGCTCACCTCGTCGTTGTCCAGCAAAATTCGCCCATGCTGCGCGGAAAAAAGCCCTGCCATCAGCCGCAGCAGGGTGCTTTTTCCGGCGCCGGAGTCGCCCACGATCGCCAGCCGATCGCCGGGCTCCAGGATGAGATCAACGGCATTGAGTACCGGACGCTGCGGGTTGTAATGAAAGCTCACCTGTTCGAACGTCAGCCGCGGAACCGCTTCACCGCTGAGCGGAGCAAACTGGGGCGCAACAGGCTCATGGCGGGTGAACAGGCCCTGCGCGCGGGTATCGATCACGTGCAGCTGTGATTTACGGATCACGGCATAAAATATCCGCGTGACGTAGGAGGTAAAAATCTGTCGTAAAAAGCTGTAGGCAAAAAAGTCGCCCAGCGAGATAAGCTTTGCGTGCACCAGCGGCAGCACCACCAGCATGAAAACCACCATCTCAAGGCTGCCGGTCAGCTGGTACAGTCCCTCTTTGACCTGCTGATAGACTTTCTGCCGCTGGAGGCAGGTGAAAAGGTCATGAGACAAACGGGCAAACTGCGCTTTACGCTGCGTTTCCAGCCCGGCGGTCTTGATGGTTAACACGCCCTGAAGCGTTTCCATAAAAAAGTCATTCAGCGTCGCGCTTTTCAGCTGCAGCTGCTGCGTATACCAGCGGTCGCGAAAAATGGCCCAGACGCTGATCAGCCCCATCGCCACAATACCCACGGCGGAAATCAGCGCCAGCACCGGGGAGATCCAGAACATAATGCCGATCGCGATAACGCAGATGATCCAGTCCGAGCGGAGCCCGTTATCCAGTTCGATTTTTTGCAGCATCCCGCCCTGCCAGGCGATAAAACGGCTGAAAACGTCCCCCGGCGCGCGTTTTTCAAAAAAACGCAGCGGATTATTCAGCAGGCGGGAAAAACCGATATCGCTCTTAAGCAGGACAAAGCGGCGAATAAATCGCTCGCTAATCACCCTGACGCCCAGCGCCAGCAGCGTGGATACAACAAAGGCGAGGATGAACCATAAATAAGGAAACTGCGTATTCTGAACGTCAGAGAAGGCCTGGTTGATCGCCCGGCTGACCATCGTCGGCATTAAAAACAGGGTGAGCGACACCAGGAAGGTTAAGAGCATCAGCTTATAAATGCCCGGTACCGCCGCGGTCTCCTTCAGGCTCATCGCCCGCGGCATCTCCTGCTGCGCGCCGGCAATAACCGGGTCCGGGCCGGCAATCGCGCCGGGCGACTCTTCAAGGATCAGCGCATAGCCGCTAATCTCTTTTTTTAATGCCGAGAAAGGCAGCCACTGCTGGCCAATCGCCGGATTCATGACGCAGACGTAATCCCCTTTTCGCCAGGCCAGCAGAACATAGTGGCTGGCGCCGTAGTGCAAAATGGACGGGAACGGCAGCGCATGAAGCTCAGCGTGATCGAACAACACCGGCGCGGTGGCAATGCCGATCTGCTGCAGGATAACGGATAAATCGCTCAACGATGTCCCATGATCGGATGCCGGGAAAATTTCCCGCAAAGCCGGCAGCGAGCACGGAATATTCTGGGTTTGCGCCAGCATCGCAATACAGGAGAGGCCGCATTCATTGGTCTCTTCCTGGAAAACCATATCAGGAATAATCTTTTTCATGATGATGCATCAGTGATTAATAAAATAGAGCGAATGGCTGTGCCACAAAAGCCAATCCTGCGGATAATCGCGCAGGGTGTTTTCAATCATCGTTGGTAGCTTTGCCGCGACCTCTTTTGGCGACAGCGGGGAATAGATCTTTATTTTTATCCCGTGCTGATAATAGAGGTGATAAAAAACCACCTTCGCCGATACGATGCGAGAAAACCGCTGTACCCCGCTATGTAATTTTGCCGGGCGGCCAAATAGCCGGCAGCTTATTTTCCCGGACTGCGCTTCCGGGGTCTGCACGGTGTAATCGGCAGGAATGTCGGGGAAAATAATCATATTTTCCCGCCCTGCCGATACATTGGTCATTAACGCCATAAGCTCGCTAGCCAGCGATGTATTATCCTGGTGGATTGAGCAATAAGAGAGCGCGACGCCGCCCATTTTTCGGCTGGCGACGGTGTAGCTTTCCGCGCTGGAAGAGACCACTACGCTGGCTTTGCCCGGCGTCACGCCGGCCCCGACCATCGCCGCTAAGATATCGGAAACGCAGTGCAGCGGCGCAAGGACGACCGGCGTCTTTTGCGCCGCCAGGGGAGCGACAACGGCGTCAAGCTCTCGCGTGCATGCCTGCATCTGGGCCAGGGTGGCCGGGTGCTGTCCCCAGGTCGCCCCTGTCTCCAGCAGCTGGCGACGCATGGCTATCCATCCGGCATCAATTCGGCCCTCGACGCCCGTCAGGCAGCGGTAGTTTTGCGTCGCCACGGCGCTGCGGCCACGGTACTGTCTGCCCAGCAGCCGCAGCCGACACAGCGCGCGAACCGCCAGCAGCAGCAGCGGCATCGGGGTAAAACGCATGACTCTACGCACCGCTTTTTGGCCGTAGCCGGTAAGAGGCCGGTAGCGCCAGCTCATCTGCGCGGACCATTTTCTTACGCTGAAGACGCTCCAGACGATGAGAAAGCGCGCCACGCTTACTCCTTATCCTGGGTTAACAGCTGGCGCAAATAGTCGGCAAATTCAGGAAACTGACGATCCTTCGCCACTACGTATTTCTTATTCACAATAAACAGCGGCGTCGCGTTAATGTCATAAAGCTCGGTGATTTTCGCCATATATTCCAGACGCTCGGCGACGGCCTGACTTTGGCGTAGCTGATGGTATTTATCGACATCAATACTATTCTTTTTCAGCCAGCCATTAAGCGTTTCCTCATCGGCTAAATTAACCCCGCGGGTCATTACCGCGTTAAACGCCTGGTCGCGCGTCTGGCGTTCAATACCCATAACTTCAAGGGTCGCAAAAACCGGCGCAAAGACCGCCAGGCCGTTATTCTCGCCAGTAATATGGATAACTTCAAACGTGCTATCCGCGGGTAGCGTGGCGGCGAATTTTTCGATCTCTTCCTCGTTCGATGCGCAGTAGTGACAGCCATAGGACATCACTTCAATAATGCTTTTCTCATGTTTTATTGGGCTACTGGCAACGGTTGCGCTGTCAATTTCCCGCAGAGCGGAAGGCTGACTGCTATCCAGTGAAAATGTATTAAACACAAATATGTGATAGCACAGCACGGTAATTAGCGACGAAATTAACGCCACCAGAAACGTATAGCCAACGGCGGTAATAGGTTTTATCTTCATTTGATACCAGGCTCGCGAAAATAGCGGAGAAATACATGGAGGGTTCCCCCTCCATGTATCACATCAGTGATTAATAACGGGCGCTATTTGGCACGACGCACATGCTGTCCGGCGCATCTTTCATGCTAACGGTTGAACCGTGCTTATCCGTACAGGTGGTCACTTGTTTACAGGTAGAAACACCGCCAACGACCACTGTCTCGTAAGAGCTTGTGCAAGTTTCCTTGCAGCAGCCGCCAATAATAGTTGACGCTTCAATCATACTTAATTTTTGCATTTGTTAGATCCTTAACTATTTATATTGAAATGTATTTTTCTTACACTTACCTACTGGCTTAGCTATCTGCCAGTAATTCTTTCGATGTTAGACTTTGTATGCTGTTATACGCAGGGGGTGGCGACGATACATTTGAAAATATTAAACAGTTCTACATTATTTTTAGCATTTAACTTTTTCATCAGGCCCCGTTTGCAGCGGCTCAGTCGACGAACATCAATTTTTTGCTCAGAGGAAATTTGCGACAATGACTTCCCTTTGAATATTTCTTCCATTAACCACCAGTCATCGCTGGAGATACTGTTATTAAAATCCCGGGCTAACCACTTCTGTCGGGTATAATTAATTAGCGAGTGGCTATAAAATATTTTCTTTGCCACCATCGAATCAGCGCCTTCAATGAATTTGAAAAAATTCTCCAGCGATTCATTTTTTAATAACCAGCTCGCCTCCGGGAGCAGCGAATGCAGCGCAAAAAACAGAGAAATATTATTTTCTCCTAATAAAATCACCAGCTGCTGATTTTCCCGGCAGTAGTACTCTTTAATGGTGTATAGCGCATTAAAGCGTTCGTCCGGCAAACTGTCGACATCGCAGAGCACCCAGCGCAGCTCCTCTTTCTGCTTCGGCAGACGCAGCGTATTAATCAGCTGAGAGAACTGATCGAGCCTTGAGAAAGCGCAGTCGCCGTCATGCGCGGCAAGATCGTCAACCAAAGAACGTACGCCTTCTGAGAAAAAGATATTTTTATCGTAGAGAAAGAAACGGCGGCTCATTTATCATCATCCTTGATCTATTCTACTGGTAATTAAGGGTGTAATACGCTGTTGCCTGGAAGGCACCGGTCTGTAAGGTTTTGTTACTCAAGGCGTCCGGTTCCCCTTCAACAAAAGCTTTAAAATTTAACTGCATGGTGGCATCGGAAATGGCGACCGCGGTTGTTGGCGTATTGAGTGAAATCGCCGTGCCGTTACTCTCTTCAAAACCAATGCCAATACCGCTGGCGGAATTTGGCGCTACCGGCGTAATCGCCAGACGGTCGCTCATATTGGCATTTTCCGTCCCGCTAAAGGTTACGGTAACGGAATTAAAAACATCGGTACTGCAATCCTTAAGCTCAATCACAAACGCTTTGGGCTGTGATTTGCTCTCCGCATAGAGCGTACGGGTTGAAATCTGGCCAAAATCCACGGCGATATTTTTGGATGAAGGAACGATACTGCAGCCATGGGCCGCGACGGTGCCTTTGAAGGTTAAGTCGCCGCCGATCAGTTCCCCACTGGCGTACGCCGGCGTGGCCGCCGACAGTAAGCCCAGAAGTACCATAGATGCGATTAGTTGACGCATGCTGCCCCCTTACTGAAACTCAGCGACCACGGTGGCCGATGCCTGGAAATCCCCTTCGAGAACATTGGTCCCGGCATTGGCAATCGGCGCGGCGGTCAGATTCCAGGTTCCCTGATTATTATTAAAACCCGGCACGTCATAAAATCTATTCGCGGCCACTAAACTGCCGCCTGAATCTTTCAGAATAATGCCAAGATTGGATCGATCGACGGCGCCGGTGGTCCCTAAATAATCGCTATTAAAACTGGCGGTATTGGCCTGCTGAATACCCAGGCGAATATTTAAATTACCGTTCGCGAAACTTCCCCCTTCGCATTTCACCTGAATCGGCACGGGCCGGCTGTAATTATTGCCATTTAGCAGCGAACCCGAACTGGGGATGGTATCAAAATCAACGACGATCGGTGTACCTGAGTTGACAATGCATTTATCCGGAACGGTAATGACCCCGGAATTAATCGAGACAATCGACATTGGAGTGCTGCCCATTCCTGAGCTATAGTTCCCCAGGCGGCCGTAAAGCTTGGCGATTTCTGTACCCAACAGGTTAACACCGTTGACAATAGGCTTAGTAATCATAAACGTTACCCGCCCCTTGGCGCCGGACTCAAAGTTATTAAATTGGGTGGTTGGCGGAACGCATTTATTCTGAAAAGCGTTATTCGATTCATTATAAAAAGGTACCGCAAAATAATCCATGCGCTGACCACGAATATAAATTTCAATTTTAACATCCATATAATCATTGAGCTTTAAATAGCCCGGCGCGCTTCCCTGCTGCATCAGCGAGGCGGTCGCAGAGTAATAAATCGCCTGATTTTCCATGGGAATGGTACAGCTGGCTATACCAGAATATTGCCCGCCCAATGAAAATTCATAAGGAATCGTTGCCCCTATGCTGTTATTGGTAATATCCTGATTGACCACGTCAATATTATACATTTTAGGTCCGCCGACCGGCGTAATTTCCCCTTCAATCGCCGCGCTGGCGTCAAGGGATAATAAGCCGCCACAGAGTAAAAGCGTGACGCAAGATTTTCGTCCGATAACCATCGTCGTCATCAGAGATACTCCATTTTTAAACGCAGCAGTCCGCTAAAGTTGCCCGCGGTCACGTTTCGTCCGGTTGACTCCAGCACGGCAATAAACGTCAGGCTGCTATCGCCGGTTTTCACAATAAACGGCGGCTGCGTTTGATTAATATCCAGCGCCCGTTCTTTAACATCCAGCAGGCGAATACCGGCTCCTGAGATGCTGCCGGTCAGGCGCAGCAGCTGGCGATTATGTTCATCCGATTCGCCGATAAAAGTGAGCTGAACCGCCTGCTCGCCGGTGGTGTAGAGATGCTTGCTGTTGCCCGTCGTCCGTGAGGCGATGCTGTCGCGCGCCTGCGAGGCGCCTTTCAGGCAATCTCTGAGTTCGACGCGAACCAGCACCGGCTGACTCCGGTCGCCGGCCTGATGAAAACGGCGGGCGCTGATTTCACCCATCTCGATAATCTGCAGGCGGCTCTGCGGCGCCAGCACGCAAGGCGAGGCATAAACGGAGCCATTGAATATCACGTTACCGCCATCTTCCCCCTGATGATCCCGGTTATAGTGCTGTGGCTGTAGCGGAATATCAGCGTCGGCCAGCGCTGGCATACTGATACCGAATACAAACAGTGCTAATAGCGATAGACGCGTTTTCATCATCAGGTTCCTCTTTAATTACCCTTGCTGCGATGGCGGCAGCGCTTTACAGGTATTTCCTTCGCAGCGATATTTCAGCTCCGGATGACCGCCATAATCATTCACATACATCATGGCGAAATCTCGCACGCTGCCGTCGGTTACGCTGAACTCCATGCTGGACTTCGGCGCAATCATAATCCCCGGAAACTTAGTGATTTTTTCACCCTTAACGCGGGACAAGCTAATAATGGTGATGTAATAGGGCGTCGGGTTTTGCGCGGTCATCTTATTGCCGCTCTTTTGAAAGACGACCTGGTCCTGCCAAATCTCGCTTTTGCTTTTGGGAATAATGGCCGTCGGGCGGAAAAATAATTTAATCCGCGACTGCATGGCTAACTGCAGGACATTCGCTTTATCCGGCTTGGGCGGGATTTCGCGCACGCTTAAATAAAACAGGCTTTCCCGGTCCTGCGGCAGTTGGTTAATACCGTCAGTTTTGGTGACCCGCGCCACCCCTTTTTGCCCGCCGTTAATCCGCTGTAAAGGCGGCAGCACCACCAGCGGAGAGGTAATCTTGTTGCCCTTGCTGTCCTCAACCCATGATTGCGCGAGGAAAGGAATATCCGGGCTGGTGTTGGTTAAATTCGCGCTCGCCGAGCTGTCTTTACCGGTGATGATAAGACGCGTGCGATCCAGCGAAACCCCTGCCTGAGCGGTACCGCTTACCGCCGCCAGCATCACAACGCCCATCCAGCAGAATTTGTTGCTTGTTATGCTCATTTTTGGCCTTTTATTACTGTCACTGTCATTTACACGGCAATAGCGCGGCTGTCGAACGACGCACGATGGTCGGCGGGATGGCAATCTGGCACTGCTTTTTCCCGCTCCACACTACGCTTAGCAGCTCCTGAGGATTCACCCCCGCCAGCCATCCCTGGCCACCTTCCATAATCATGGAGACGCTCACGCCATCGCCGTTGATAACCTCCGCGCCGAACGGTGGATAGGTACCGTCAGCCAGGCGAATAATCCCCATCATTTTTTCGCCCTTGGCCATGCCAAAGGTCTGATAGCCAATGGCGCCTTCGGTCAGCGTGGCAGTGCTGATGGCCTTTGCCGGTTCGATGGATTCCGACATCGCATCGACATCAACACGGGTATCAAAGCTGTTGTAGCTCACGATGTCCGGAATAACGGCAATGCCGAAATTGTTGGTTCTTGATTTACCGTCATTGAGCGGAACGTCGCCGATACCGTTGGTATTCACCATCACGCGCGCCGTATTGAGCGTCGCGCCGCTGTTGTGGATCGCCGCCCCGTGCCGGGTAGCGGTAAAGCCGCCGCGCAGGGTGCTGCTCAGGGAAACGTAGTGATCCTGCTGATAGCTGGCGTTGCTGTTGATTTCGGCATACTGCGAGCGGCGCTGATAGTAGCCGTCGACGTTGGCATAGCCGCTCTGGCTCGCCCCGGCACGCAGTCGCCACAGGTTGTTGTAGTCGCTGCTGTCGGTGTACGAGAGCATCGGGCTGGTTTTGCCGTTATTGGTCTGTACGTCGAGACCGCTCCATTTGCTATCGCCAACGGGAATGGAAAGCGAGAAAGCAATAGAGTCGTCTTTACGCCCTTCGTAATCGGAACGGTAGGCCGAAATATTGGTGGTGATCCCGCGAATATTACCGACGTTAAACGAGCGCCCTAACGAGATGCCGTAGCGATCCTGGCTGCTTCGATTCCAGTAATTCTGGTGGGTATAGGTCAGAAAGACGGTAGTCGCTTTGCCTGGCTCATCGGCCCAGAACGTTTTATTCCCGGTGATGGTATAGACTTCTTTTTCACGGCCAAGGCTGTCGTAACCCTCGTAACGCTCGTTGAGATATTGCGAGAAAGAGCGGAAATCTTCCTGAGAGAAGCGATAGCCGGCGAAGGTAATTGAACTGTTATATTCGTCGAACGTTTTCGCATAGCTCAGCTTAAACGAGGTGCCTTTAAGCCGCTTCTGGTTTGACTGCTGGCTGTAGGATTCGGTGGCGTCAAGCGAGAGCGCGCCCAGTACGCTGAGATCGCGACCAATACCGGCGGAGACCGCGGTATATTCCGCCCCTGCGCTTTGTAAACCACCGTACAGCGACCAGGCGTTGGTTATTCCCCAGGAGAAATCACCGGAAGCGAAACCTGGCCCCTGAATTTTATGGTTATAGCGGGACGGCGCGCCGACAGCCACGTTGTAACGCACGTAGCCGGGACGCGTAAGGTAAGGAATGTTGGCGGTGTTAACCTGGAACGTTGAAATGGAACCGTCCTGCTCCTCCACCTGAACATCCAGCGTACCGCGCACCGAACTGCGTAAATCCTGAATGTTAAACGGCCCAGCGGGAACCGTCGTTTCATAAATAATGCGCCCGCTCTGCTTCACCGTCACTTTGGCGTTGGTCTTGGCCAGGCCGCGAATTTCCGGCGCATAGCCCTGCAGGTTTGGCGGCAGCTGACGCTCATCGCTGGCGAGATTAAGCCCGGTAAAGCGCACGGTGTCGAAGACCTGAGAATCAAGGTAGATCTCCCCTGCCGTCAGCTTTGCCGCCATCATCGGCAGCGGACGGTAGGCGTAGATCTGATTCATGTCGAAATCAAATTGATGCGTCGCGCTGTAATAGCTGGTCTGATATTCGCCGCGCAAACGCCAGCCGCCGAGGTTAAACCCTGTCTGGCCGTATCCGCTCAGGGTGGTGTAATCTTCATGCATATCAAGCTGGCGGGTATATTGCCCGGTCAGACTGTAGTCGAGCAAAAACCCACCGATGCCCTGGTCCCAGCGCTCCGGCGGCGTCCAGTTCGGATCGTTGTATTTCATCCACGCCTGCGGGACGGTGATGTCCAGCACCCCGGCGTAGTTGCTGAGCTTAGCGCCAGGAAGGCTCAGCAGGTCATAGCAATCGGCAAACGGCTGTGCGACCTTTTTCTGCGCTTCTTCTTTCAACGCCAATCTGGCAAGAATTTCGCCGTTAATGCAGGCCTGGGTATGCTTCTGGTCCTTAGAAGCCAGATAGCGAACCTTTTGCTGCCCCACCGCCTGGCCATTTATTTTAATATCTAATAAGTACTCGCCCGGCGGGACATAGTTGTCGGTGGCGAAACGGGTTAAATCGATATTGTCGCGATCGGCGGCATCCAGTACGTCGGTATTGAATTCCACGTCGGTTGAGGCACAAGCCATAGAAGCACAGCAGAAAAAAAGCATCTGAGAGAGGATTATTTTTATTTTTAGTTCTGCTGACATGACTATTCATCCCGAATCATTCAGTAAAATATCGTGCGCGGTAAACAAGCTACAACAGCAATAGCTGGCTTGCGTCTAGTTGTAATCCATATAAAAACGAGTGACGGCGTAAAAATCCCCAGCCTTAATATGTTGCTGAACAGGAACCAGCGAAGCGGTGAATTTCAGCGTATTATTCTCATCACTTAGCAGATATCCCGAGGAGGGTTCTCCAAAAGTTAAAACTTCCCCACGGCGATCGCGAATCTGTATACCAAACCCCTTTCCTTCCCCATCCGGAATTAATACGGTCGGGTCCTGCGATGACGCATTGCCGGTAAAAGTAATCGTGGCATAAGCACCGGGCGTTGATTGATTTTCGCTGCCGTAAGACGCGCAGCCCACTAAGCGCACCAGAAAAGGCCGGACGAGCTTACCTTCTTGATCCATATTAATATCGCGAGCGGATATGTTGCCGAAATCCACCCATAGCTCCCGCGAGCTGGGATCAATATCGCAGGCGGCAGCAACCAGCTCCCCCGAAAGCGCCAGCTGTCCGGGCGTAAAATTAGTACTCGAAGCATGTCCGGAAAAGAGTAATACCGATACGAATAGCGCCATCAGTCTCTTTTTCTCTGTATCCTTAACCATACTCAGAATTCCATATTATCGGGTACACCATCCAATATCGCGGGGAGGAACCTCCCCGCGAGCGATAACTCAAAATCGATTATTGATAATCGATAGTGAAATTGATCGTTGACTGGAATGCACCCGCGGTTACGGTAGGGGTAGAACCGCCCGATGCCGCTTCCGCTTTCAGGAAGGCCACGAAAGGAATGGTGTTAGTACCATCGACCAGGGTGACCGGCGTGGTCTGCGCGCCCCAGGTCACAGTCTGGCTAGCGCTATCTTTCAGGCCGATACCTGCACCAGATGCGGTACCAGAAGTAAAGGCAGCCAGAGTAGGATCGTTCGGGTTAACCGAAGTCGGGGTATAGGAAACAACGGCGCTGCTGGCGATGGTGGTATCGCAATACTGCAGCTCGATGTTTTTGGTTTCAGTTGCCTGACCCCCGCCTTGCAGCAGGGAAACTGGAACCTGACCAAAATCAACGGTTACCGGGCTGGACGACGGCGCTAAACCACACGCGGTATTCACCAGCTCACCCTGAAGCTCAATCTGACCATTAGTGGTATCAGCCAGTGCAGACATTGAGCCGAGAGCAGCAGTTAATGCCACAGCCATAGCAACTTTATTCAGTTTCATAGAAAATTCCTGCGTTATAAATTTTTATCCTAAAGAGTAAGGAGCTATAAAATTGCTGAGTTATACTCTCATAACAATTTGCAGCCCTCCGCATCACCGAAAAATCCGTTTCAATAATTAGACTATTAATTAATATTAATAATTTAATTAAAGCCAGATCCCCTGGTCGACAAAAATACTAACAAATCATTTTTTAGGTAAAAAGAGATACATTTACAAAGGAATTAAAAAAAGATTTAACCTCGCGAACAATGCTACCATAGGAAATTAACTCGCAGAATGCTGAGATATATCCTAAAAACAAATTACGACAGGTAATTAATAGAGGATAAACGAAAGATGTCGATGGTAAGAGAATTGTAACACAGATCACATTTCATTAACAAAAACCCTTTTCTGCTACACGCAACGGTGAAAAGTAGACGGAATAAAGGAAATAACGCGAGGCGTACGACGCCGGTGAAAACGGATGTCTCCCCGTCTACACCATCGACCTGCATTCGCCAGTATAGCCTTTTCCGCTGCGACCTCCCCCTGCGGCATACCGCCGCTGCTTCTTGTTTTCCTGACCTGAAGACTCCGTTATAATGCGGCTCATGAGTCAATAAACAGAAATGCACAGTTTCACGGGAACCGATGAGCGATAGCGCGACGTCATGAAAACAATAAACTCCGCTAACTCATTAAAACTGGATTTGACCCTATATATCTTGACGCCCCCCCTCCGATGATGCAGCAGTACCCTTTATCAAGGGTTAACCTGTTCAAATTGAGGAATAAAGTAATTGCTAAGTAAGTTCTGGCTTACTGATGGTATACATTTTTGGGAATATGAGTGCGGTTTGATAGAAGCAGGTAACTAACTCTTCAAAAGAGCAAAAAAACCACATATTGGTTATTTACTCACCTTCGCTCAATAGATACACTATTTACAGGGAGTTACAACGACATAAGGAAAAAGTACATGGCTATTCCGGGTAATATGTGGCTCTATGACGATGGTGGAGCACTAATCAAAGGCGGTTGTGATGTTGCAGACAGAGAATTCAGTATAGAGTTTAAAGGGTTTCACCATAATCTTTCTATTCCCACTGATAATGCTACTGGCAAACCTACCGGCACTCGTCAGCACTCACCAATGATCATCGTTAAAGAATTCGACTATTCCAGCCCATACCTCTACAAAGCAGTTGCTACTGGTCAGAACCTGAAATCTGCTGAAATCAAATGGTATAAAATCAGCGATGCTGGTCAGGAAGTGGAATACTTCAATATGCTACTTGAAGGAGTTCGAATCGTATCAATATCACCTACAATGGCTTCCCCAGAAGACAAGAACAACAACCATCTTGAATCCGTGGAGCTAAGGTATGAGAAAATCACCTGGAAACATTGTGATGGAAACATAATTTTCACCGATGCATGGAATGAACGGCAAACAGCCTAATAGGTGATTGAATGGATACGACAGAAGAACTAAACGGAACCTACTTCTACCACGGACAATCGAACCTGTCAGCAGGTGAACTATTTGATGTGATTTTCCTTGAGCAATTTTGTGATGAACTTGGAATTGGCATTGAGTCAGGTGCTGCTATCCTCGCCGGGCAACCGTGGTTAAAAACCAGAACGAAACCGGGAGAGGCAATAAAAGGGACAAGTGTTATTTCCAGGTATGGGAGAATGCTTTTACGAAATGCACGAACTCCTTTTGGTATTAGAGTTCCTACACCAGTTGGTGTAAGAATGCGAAAAACAAATAATCTTGCCGCAGTCATAGCACGATATGTTCCGTGGTTAGGCTGGATTGGTCTTGTCAATTCGATTTACCAAATATCAAGGAAAACTCAGGCAAAATACAACCTAATAGCACGCCCTAAAGATCGTATACAATGGACATCCTTTTGATGGATACAATTCAACAAGAGGTGTTAGCACTCTTCCGTGAAGAGATCCCCGGATATTTAGACAGCAATTGGAAAGAAATCCCTTTAGAACTTGATTCTGATTTATTTGAAGCTCCCGGTGATGACCTGCATGAAGCTTTGAATAAATTTGAAAAAAATTTTAATGTAGATTTATCAGAAGTTAAATGGTCGTATTATTTTCCTTGGGAGAATACTCCATTACTAACACGGTGGTTTAAATTAAAAAGGGAAGATGTAGAAAGGAGTCGTAAACCTTTAACTGTAAAAATGTTTGCCGAATCAGCAAAAGCAGGAAAATGGCTTTATGACTGAGTGGACGATGGTGTTATTTATTTTAAAAACAGGAAATATAGATGAAAACATTACACACTTAAAGAAGACAAAGATTCTGGAGATTTTTATCTTTTTGCAAGAGATATGCACCGAAAGGCGCAGAATATTAATGCACTCTGGTTTCAAAAAATACATGCAAAAAATGTATAAATCAGGCAATAAAGGGAACCGTTTCTCATGTGTCACTGAACAACAATTCAACTTACGATGAAAAATAATAAATTTCATCTATAATCATCAACCGACCATTGGCGAATATCACATCATGGATAAAAAAATTAAATTAGGTATGGAGATAGTGTTATTTGTAGCTGCTCTTGTAGGAATATGCGCCTACTTCTTTCCCAAAACTCCAGATGCGCACAAGAGTGATGACATCATTGGCATATGGACATCAGATTATTCATATGATAGTGCAGGAATTACAATTAGGGTAAATGGAGAGACATCATACTTTTCTAATGGAAAATACAATGTTAATGCTGATATGTCTTTTCAACCAGATAGCACAACCATCATAACCTTTGCTATTAATGGTGCTGGGGATTGGAATATTCATAATAAAGAACTAATAACAACACTTAATACTTTGAAGTCTATTCCCGCAAAAATGGTTTATAAAGGGAAGGTGTTGGGATCTCAAGATTTTGATATGATGGAAAGAATTTCCAATCAAAAACTTAAGACCATAGAAGATTTCACAGCGCCTGGAGCAAGTCAGTCTTACATTATAAAAAATGATGACCATGACAAAAAGTTATTAGAAGCTATAAATCCCTTTGGCAAAAACTTCAACATAGAGATGTATAGAAAAAAGTAGGATCTTTCATGAGACTGTAATTTAAATTGTGTATCTGCCTGTTTTTGATATGTTCATCCCAACAATGGAGACAGGCAAATTATGGACGAAAACAAACTTAAGGCGCTGACTGCTGAACTGGCCAAAGGCCTCAAAACCAAAGCTGACTTAAACCAGTTTTCCCGTATGCTGACGGATTTAACCCTCGAAACAGCACCCAATGCTGAACCCTGGCATGAGAAAAACGCGCCCAAAAAAGGCTTTAATACACGCAATGGCTACTCGTCAAAAACCCTGCTTTGCGATAGTGAGCAAACACATCATTAATAATGAGTTATGAAGCCTCTGTTTCTCGCTTAACCCTATTGGAATTTCTTTTGGTAGCGATCATGGTCTGAACCAATACCCTGGCGGCTTCACGGGCTTGATCGAGCCTCGGATAACCAGAAACATTTCCTACTTTCACTTTTAGGACCGAACTCGGTTTCTTATCTTCTTTCACATCACGAGCATCGGAAGGCACTCTTCTCTGGATTACATATGTTTTTTTCGTCAAACTTACCTTCACCCCGAATCCCACAGGAGCGTCCCTGTGATCATCAAAGACTGTGTAAGGTTTTTGGTCAGGGTAACTTCGAAAACAATTTTTCCTGGATCACTAAGAGCAGGCTTCAAAATTATGATTAACTTATTGATAATAAAAGATTGATTCAGGGTTGTTCTCTAAGCACCACCATTTGTAGCTCAAGAATGATTAGAGGGTAACTTATCGCGTTCTGAGCTACAGGTGAGCTACAAATTTGTGGGTTCATGTGAGTTTAACAGGGGTTTAAATGTGCCACATGAGTACTTGAAAGAATTAAAAAATGAGTAAAATCAATATGAATGAAGAAATTGATAAGGACTTCTCTAGCCACACCCCGATGATGCAGCAGTATCTCAAGCTGAAAGCCCAGCACCCGGAGATTCTGCTGTTTTACCGGATGGGTGATTTTTACGAACTGTTCTATGACGATGCGAAACGCGCATCGCAGCTGCTGGATATCTCGCTGACGAAGCGCGGCGCTTCCGCGGGCGAACCGATTCCGATGGCCGGGATCCCCCATCACGCGGTTGAGAACTATCTGGCTAAGCTGGTTAATCAGGGCGAGTCGGTGGCCATTTGCGAACAGATTGGCGATCCGGCAACCACCAAAGGGCCGGTTGAACGCAAAGTCGTCCGCATTGTGACCCCGGGTACCATCAGCGATGAAGCGCTGCTGCAGGAACGCCAGGACAATCTGCTGGCCGCCATCTGGCAGGATAGTAAAGGTTTTGGCTACGCCACCCTCGATATCAGCTCCGGACGTTTTCGCCTGAGCGAACCCGCTGACCGCGAAACGATGGCGGCGGAGCTCCAGCGCACCAACCCCGCCGAGCTGCTGTACGCGGAGGATTTTGCCGAGTCGTCGCTGATTGAGGGCCGCCGCGGCCTGCGCCGCCGTCCGCTGTGGGAATTTGAAATCGACACCGCGCGCCAGCAGCTCAATCTCCAGTTCGGCACGCGCGATCTGGTTGGTTTCGGCGTTGAAAACGCCCCGCGCGGCCTGTGCGCCGCCGGCTGCCTGCTGCAGTACGTCAAAGACACCCAGCGCACGTCATTGCCGCATATCCGCTCCATCACGATGGAGCGCCAGCAGGACAGCATCATTATGGATGCGGCCACGCGCCGCAATCTGGAGATCACCCAGAACCTGGCCGGCGGCTTTGATAATACGCTGGCCTCGGTGCTCGACTGCACCGTGACCCCCATGGGCAGCCGTATGCTTAAGCGCTGGCTGCATATGCCGGCGCGCGACACCGCCGTGCTGGTAGAGCGCCAGCAGACCATCGGCGCGCTGCAGGAACATTACACCGAGCTGCAGCCGGTACTGCGCCAGGTCGGCGACCTCGAACGTATTCTGGCGCGCCTGGCGCTGCGCACCGCCCGCCCTCGCGATTTAGCGCGTATGCGTCACGCTTTCCAGCAGCTGCCGGCACTGCGCGCGATGCTGGGGGACGTCGACTGTGCGCCAGTACAGCGGCTCCGGGAAAAGATGGGGGAATTTAGCGAGCTGCGTGAACTGCTGGAACGGGCGATTATCGATGCGCCGCCGGTACTGGTTCGCGACGGCGGCGTTATCGCCCCCGGCTATAACGCGGAACTCGATGAGTGGCGCGGCCTGGCCGATGGCGCGACCGATTACCTCGACAGACTGGAAGTTCGCGAGCGCGAGCGTCTGGGGCTGGACACGCTGAAGGTAGGCTACAACGCCGTCCACGGCTACTACATCCAGATTAGCCGCGGTCAGAGCCAGCATGCGCCGATCCACTACGTCCGTCGCCAGACCCTCAAGAACGCCGAGCGCTATATTATTCCTGAGCTGAAGGAGTATGAAGACAAAGTGCTGACCTCCAAAGGGAAGGCGCTGGCGCTGGAAAAGCAGCTGTACGATGAACTTTTCGATATGCTGCTGCCGCATCTTGGCGACCTGCAGCAGAGCGCCAGCGCGCTGGCGGAGCTCGATGTGCTGGTGAACCTCGCCGAGCGCGCGGAGACCCTCAACTACTGCTGCCCGACCTTTAGCGATAAGCCGGGTATTCGTATCAGCGAAGGCCGCCATCCGGTGGTTGAGCAGGTTCTGAAAGAGCCGTTCATCGCTAACCCGCTGCACCTCGCCCCGCAGCGGAGAATGCTGATTATCACCGGCCCGAATATGGGCGGTAAAAGTACCTATATGCGTCAGACCGCGCTGATCGCCCTGCTGGCGTATATCGGCAGCTACGTTCCGGCGGAAAAAGTCGACATCGGCCCCATCGATCGTATTTTCACCCGCGTCGGCGCGGCGGATGACCTGGCCAGCGGCCGCTCAACCTTTATGGTAGAGATGACCGAAACCGCCAATATTCTGCATAACGCCACCGAGCATAGCCTGGTGCTGATGGATGAAATCGGTCGTGGCACCTCGACCTACGATGGCCTGTCGCTGGCGTGGGCCTGCGCGGAAAATCTGGCGAACAAGATTAAGGCCCTGACCCTGTTTGCCACCCACTACTTCGAGCTGACCCAGCTGCCGGAGAAAATGGAAGGCGTGGCCAACGTCCATCTTGATGCTCTGGAGCACGGCGACACCATCGCCTTCATGCACAGCGTGCAGGATGGCGCGGCCAGTAAGAGCTACGGTCTGGCGGTTGCCGCGCTGGCCGGTGTGCCGAAAGAGGTGATTAAACGCGCGCGGCAGAAGCTGCGCGAGCTGGAAAGCATTGCGCCGAGCGCTGCCGCCACGCAGGTGGACGGTACCCAGATGTCGCTGCTTTCCGCTCCGGAAGAGACCTCGCCCGCGGTTGAAGCGCTGGAGAATCTTGACCCGGATTCGCTGACTCCGCGCCAGGCGCTGGAGTGGATCTATCGCCTGAAGAGCCTGGTGTAGTTCTCGTTTAACGTGAAAAAACGGCAGCGCCCTGCGGTGCTGCCGTTTTAACAAATGCAAACTGGGTGCGAGAGGATGCATCCTGACAACCAATACGCGGGGTTGCCCCCGCGCTGATGCTATTTCTTCGATTCGTAAGCGAGAACAGCTTTAAACTCCATACTACGCTCTTTAATACTGAGTTCGCACAGCGAGCTGCGCACCAAAAGCGTAAATCCCAGTACCGTAATACACAGTACGACGATTGCCACAAGGGCATATTTTGTTAGCATGTCTTGCCTCCCTGCAAAGAAGAGACTAACATCTGAATTGTTCAGGTTCATTCGTCAGCCTCAGTTGATAGAAATATCTCCTGGGGCTTTCGTCTATCTGACTCCTTGTCAATGCTCAAAGCCAGATAGCCTCAAGCACCCACCGCTATTCTATATTTTCCCGGCCGCGAAGCTTATCGGTAATTTATCAAACCCGTTGATTTTATTATAAACTGGAAGATGGCTCGCAAACGTATCTGCTCTATTAACCTTTTATGCAATTTGAAAATTTAATTAATAAATATTTTGCATTGATTAACTAAATATAAAAAGGCCCGACTAAGCGGACCCCGTTGATTTTAGCGTTTATCTTCCGCCAGCAGCGGCGGAATATGCGGCACCATTGGCGCGTCATCGATATCCTTTTGGGTCATGCGGAACGCTTCCGGATAATGTTCCCGGCTGGTGCGGCGTAGCGGTTCAGTATTCCGCCAGGTGTAGAAACAGTGCTGGCACTGAAATACCGTCCAGACATCTTTTACCGGCGATGTTGCCAGCACTTCAATATGTTCATCGGCGCAGCGTGGACAAATCATCTTCTTCTCCTTATTTACGGTTGGCCAGCATGGCGGTCAGTTTTTCAGCCCAGGCTTTGGTTTCAGGAAGATCCTGTACCGGCTGGCTGTAGTGGCCGCGCAGATCGGGCGCAACCGGCGTGGTGGCGTCGATAATCAGTTTGTCGGTGATCCCCGCCGGGCTGGAGCCTGGATCAAGCTCCAGGACCGACATATTCGGCAACTGCACCAGGTCACCCGCCGGGTTGACCTTCGACGACAGCGCCCACATCACCTGCGGCAGGTTGAACGGGTCGACGTCTTCATCAACCATGATCACCATCTTCACGTAGCCCAGGCCGTGCGGCGTGGTCATCGCCCGCAGACCCACCGCGCGGGCAAAGCCGCCGTAGCGTTTTTTGGTGGAGATAATCGCCAGCAGGCCGTGGGTGTACATCGCGTTGACGGCCTGCACCTCCGGGAACTCAGCCTTCAGCTGCTGATACAGCGGTACGCAGGTGGCCGGGCCCATCAGGTAGTCGATCTCGGTCCACGGCATACCGAGATAGAGGGACTCGAAAATCGGCTTGCTGCGGTAAGAAACCTTATCGATACGCACCACCGTCATATTACGGCCGCCCGAGTAGTGGCCGGTAAATTCGCCGAACGGGCCTTCAATTTCGCGCTTGCGGCTTTCAATCACCCCTTCGAGGATCACCTCTGACCCCCACGGTACGTCGAAGCCGGTCAGCGGCGCGGTGGCGATTGGGTACGGGCTTTCACGCAGCGCGCCGGCCATCTCATATTCCGACTGATCGTATTTCAGCGGCGTGGCGCCCATCAGGGTGATAATCGGATCGTTACCCAGGGTAATGGCAATCGGCAGGTCTTCACCGCGCTCTTCCGCTTTGTGCAGATGCAGAGCGATATCGTGCATAGGTACCGGCTGCAGGCCGAGTTTACGTTTGCCCTTCACCTCCATACGGTAAATACCGACGTTTTGCTTACCAAAATTGTCCGGGTCGAGAGGATCGCGAGAAACCACGCAGGCTTTGTCGAGATAAAAGCCGCCGTCGCCGTCATTGAGACGGAACAGGGGCAGAATATCGAACAGATTAATCGCCTCGCCGTCGACGGTATTTTCCGCCCACGCCGGGTTTGCCCGCCGCTCCGGCGTCACCGGAAATTTATCCCAACGACGAATAAATTCGTCGATCTGATTTTTCACCGGCGTATTCGGCGGCAGCCCCAGCGAGATAGCGTGGTTCTGCCAGGAACCGATGGTGTTCATTGCCACGCGCGCATCGGTAAAACCGCGAATATTGTCAAACCACAGCGCGGGAGCGCCATCGCCGATGCGCCCGGTCGCGTTTGCCGCCGCGGCCAGATCCGGCTCCGCGTTCACTTCTTCGCTAATTTTCAGCAGTTGCCCCTGGTCGTCCAGCGCCTGCAAAAAGCTGCGCAAATCATCAAAAGCCATTATTCATTCTCCTGTGATACATTCTCTACCGCCCGCAACCCGCTCCAGCGGCGCGCTTTGTGATACTCCAGACCGAACTGATCCAGCACCCGCGTGACAACGTGGTCAGTGACGTCCTCAATGGTTTTGGGATGGTTGTAATAAGCGGGCATGGGCGGCACCATCGCCACCCCCATGCGTGACAGGGCCAGCATGTTTTCCAGATGGATCGTGCTCAACGGCATTTCACGCGGCACCAGCACCAGCTTACGCCCCTCTTTCAGCACCACGTCCGCGGCCCGCCCCACCAGCCCCTCGGCATAACCGGCACGGATACCCGCCAGCGTTTTCATACTGCAGGGGATAACGATCATGCCGTCGGTACGAAATGAACCCGATGAGATGACGGCGGCCTGGTCCGCCGGACTGTGCGAGAAATCGACCAGCGCAGCCACTTCACGGGCGCTGTAAGGCGTTTCCAGCTCAATGGTGGTTTTGGCCCACTTTGACATCACCAGATGCGTTTCCACTTCCGGCATCTCTCGAAGCGCTTTGAGCAGCGCCACGCCCAGCGGAGCGCCCGTCGCTCCGGTCATCCCTACGATTAGCTTCATCATCGCCTCACAATTGTTCGTACACGAACGTTTTTATTAAAACTACCCTTGATAAGCTTTTCGTGCAAGTGCGTTCGTACACGGCCGCATTTTTCATCAAAACAGGAAAAATGCTAAAACGCCTCCCGAACGGCTATCATAGAGCCGACGGGTTGATTACGGAGTTGTCATGGAGTTAAAAAACGAGGCGTTTCACCTGCTACGCCAGCTTTTTCAGCAGCACACCGCCCGCTGGCAGCTTGAACTGCCGGACCTCACCAAACCGCAGTATGCGGTGATGCGTTCCATTGCTGAACATCCCGGTATTGAACAGGTGACGCTAACGGAAGCGGCGGTCAGCACGAAAGCGACGCTGGCGGAGATGCTGAGCCGAATGGAGAGCCGCGGTCTGGTTCGTCGCGAACACGATCCGGCGGACAAACGCCGTCGGTTTGTCTATTTAACCGCAGAAGGCGAAGCGCTACTGGCAAGCTCAATGCCGCTGGGTAACGCCGTTGATGAAGAATTTTTAGGTCGGCTGAACGATGAAGAGCGCCAGCAGTTTTCGCAAATCATCCACAAGCTGATAGCGCGAGAACCCAATTAACCCAGGCGCTCGCGGAGAAAATCAATAAACGCCCGGACCCTGACGGGAACGTGCTGCGCGTCTGGGTAAACCGCGTACACCCCCTGGCGCGGAAAGCTAAACGCCGGCATCACCTTCACCAGCGCGCTGTCTGCCAGCGCAGCGGCCACCAGCCATTCGGGCAGCAGCGCGATGCCGCTGCCCGCCAGCGCAAAGGCCATCAGCGCGCTGGCGCTATCTGCCGACAGCCGCGGCGCCTGTTTAATCTCGAAGGCGATGCTCTCCTCATCGGGCCCGGTAAGCGGCCAGCGGAGCGGCGCGGTCAGACGTTCATGAATAATCCACGCCGCGTGGGCCAGCTCCTCAAGCGTCTTTACAGGATGCTGCGCCAGCCATGATGGGGCAGCAACCGGGACGATGGCAAAACGCGATATCAGCGCCGCGCGGTAGCGCGAATCCGCCAGCGTCCCGAGGCGAATCGCCACGTCAAACCGTTCGGAGATTAAATCCGCGTGGTGAGAAGAAGAAACATGGCGCACGCGGAGCGCTGGATGCCGCTGGCTGAACTCCGCCAGCGCCGGGATAATCACCTGCGCGCCATATTCTGGCGTCGTTGTGATCCGCAGTTCACCGCTCAACCCCACATGGCTGCCCCGGACGTCGTCCTGCAGGTTTTCCGCCGCTTTCAGCAGCGCGACCCCGCGATGATAGAAGAGCGAACCGGCTTCCGTCAGCGTAAGCCGCCGGGTCGATCGCAACAGCAGCGTAACCCCCAGCTCGCTCTCCAGCTGGCGAATGTTGAAACTCACCACCGCCTTGGTCTGCCCCAGGGCCGTCGCCGCCGCGGTAAAACTTCCGCTATCGACCACCGCTACAAACATGTTCATCCGCTGCAGGTTCAGCATCGCGCCGCCAATTGTCAAAAAATTTCAGACAGTATATCTCCGAATGTCGTGTTTATTCGCCCTGACGCTGAGGTTTACAGTAGCGGCCTTCACGGGGGGTTTAATCAATGACGTATCGCAGCAAGGTCGCAACCGTTTTTCTGCTGGGTTTCTTTCTCGACTTAATCAATATGTTCATCGCCAGCGTCGCCTTTCCGGCGATGGGCCGGACGCTGCACGCGTCGGTGGGCGAACTGGCGTGGGTCAGCAATGGCTATATTGCCGGGCTCACGCTGGTACTGCCATTTAGCCCCTGGCTCAGCCAGCAGTTTGGTACCCGGCGGGTATTCCTGCTTTCGCTCAGCATATTTAGCTTTGGGGCTCTGGCCGCAGGAATGGCCGACTCGTTGACCAGCCTTGTCATGTGGCGCGCCCTGCAGGGGATGGGCGGCGGACTATTGATTCCGCCAGGCCAGTCGCTAACCTGGCAACAGTTCAGGCCTCATGAGCGGGCGAAACTTTCCGCCGCGGTGATGCTGGTCGGGCTGCTGGCGCCGGCGTGCTCGCCGGCGATCGGCGGGGTGCTGGTGCAGTCGCTCAGCTGGCGCTGGGTTTTCTTTGCCAGCCTGCCGATCGCGCTGCTGACGTTCGGACTGGCAGCGCTGTGGATTAAGGATGAGACACGCGTCGCGCGGCCGGGGGGACTCCTGCGTCTCTCGCTACTGCGCGATCCGCTGCTGCGCTTTTCAATGCTGGTCTATCTCTGCGTGCCGGGGACTTTTATTGGCATCAATGTCGTCGGGATGTTTTATTTACAAAGCGTGACGGGGATGTCGCCCTCCGCCATCGGCGCCCTGATGCTTCCGTGGTCGCTAGCTTCGTTTGTGGCGATCGCGACGACCGGCCGCTATTTCAATCGTCTCGGCCCCCGCCCGCTTATCGCGGTCGGCTGCCTTCTCCAGGCTGTCGGGATCGTCACCCTGGCTGGCGTCAATGCGCATACCGCCAGCAGTATGCTAATCGCGGCATTTATATTCATGGGCGCAGGCGGCAGCCTGTGCAGCAGTACGGCCCAGAGCAGCGCGTTTCTGAATGTGGCGAACGGCGATATGCCGGACGCCAGCGCGCTGTGGAATCTTAACCGCCAGCTCAGTTTCCTGATGGGATCTGCGCTACTGGCAGCCTTACTGAGCGCCTTTTTGCTTTACTGGCCAACGCCGCAGGCGTGGCGTGGCGTATTTATCGCCGCCGCCGCGTTGACCCTGGCGCCGCTGCTGGGCTGCCTTACCTTCGATAACCGGGCGATAATCATGCGCCTGCACGGTAAAATGGAGAACAAATGAATCGCTATATTGCGGAAGTTATTGCGGCCCACGTGGCTATAGAAAACTGGCTGAATCAGGGGGACGGGAGCGCCGACGCGCTGATGCGTCGCTTTAGCCCGGACTTTACCATGATCCCGATAAACGGTATGCGCATGGATCATCAGGCGGTCAGCGCCTTTTTTCACGGGGCTCGCGCCAGCCGTCCGGGCTTAAAGATTGTCGTCGATAGTGCCGCCATACTTGCCGAATGGCGCGATGGCGCAGCGGTGAGCTACCGGGAAACACACGCGCTCCCCGGCAAAGCGGAAACCGCGCGCTGGTCGACGGTTCTTTTCCGTCTGCAGGAAGAGAAAATCATCTGGCGGCACCTCCACGAGACGGCGATCGCGTAAGCGACGGAGGCCCAAAAAAGAAAAAGGCCCAATCAAACGATTGAGCCTTTTTTAAGAAAGGTGTCTTACTCGCGGAACAGCGCTTCGATGTTCAGCCCCTGGCTTTGCAGGATCTCCCGCAGACGACGGAGACCTTCTACCTGGATCTGACGCACGCGTTCGCGGGTCAGGCCAATTTCGCGGCCCACATCCTCAAGCGTCGCGGCTTCATAGCCGAGCAGACCAAAGCGACGAGCCAGCACTTCACGCTGCTTGGCGTTCAGTTCGAACAGCCATTTGACGATGCTTTGTTTCATATCATCGTCCTGCGTGGTGTCTTCCGGGCCGTTGTCTTTTTCATCGGCCAGAATATCCAGCAGCGCTTTTTCCGAGTCGCCGCCCAGCGGTGTATCCACCGAGGTAATGCGCTCGTTCAGACGCAGCATCCGGCTCACGTCATCAACTGGCTTATCCAGCTGTTCGGCTATCTCTTCCGCGCTTGGCTCGTGGTCCAGCTTATGGGACAACTCGCGTGCGGTACGCAGATAAACGTTCAGCTCTTTGACGATATGGATAGGTAAACGAATGGTACGGGTTTGGTTCATGATCGCCCGTTCAATCGTTTGGCGAATCCACCAGGTCGCGTAAGTCGAAAAACGGAACCCACGTTCCGGGTCAAACTTCTCAACTGCGCGAATCAGCCCCAGGTTACCTTCTTCAATCAGATCCAGCAGAGCCAGACCGCGATTGCCGTAACGGCGGGCTATCTTGACGACCAGACGCAGGTTACTTTCGATCATCCGGCGGCGTGACGCAACGTCACCACGCAGCGCGCGACGCGCAAAATAAACCTCTTCTTCGGCCGTCAGCAGTGGGGAATAACCAATCTCTCCAAGATAAAGCTGCGTCGCATCGAGCACCCGTTGGGTTGCTCCCTGCGAAAGAAGCTCTTCCTCAGCCAGATCGCTATCACTGGGTTCCTCTTCAACTAAGGCTTTCTCATCAAAAACCTCGACTCCGTTCTCATCAAATTCCGCGTCTTCATTTAAATCATGAACTTTCAGCGTATTCTGACTCATAAAGATGGCTCCTACCCGTGATCCCTGAGCAAAGCACCTTCCGCTAAACATCACTTAAAAGACGCCCGGACGAGAACCTTTTCTGCCCCGGTAAAGCAGGCATTCTGGCCGCCCTGGCGCCTCTTTTAGCGATACTGAGCTTATCCGTACTTTGCCAAATTATCGCTGCGGTAAATACTGCAGCGGGTTGACGGATTTCCCCTTGTAACGAATTTCAAAATGCAAACGTGTAGAACTTGTACCTGTGCTACCCATGGTAGCGATTTTCTGCCCCGCCTTGATATCTTGTTGCTCTTTTACCAGCATCGTATCGTTATGTGCGTAGGCGCTCAGGTAATCATCGTTGTGTTTGATGATAATAAGATTACCGTAACCGCGCAGTGCGTTACCGGCATAGACGACGCGCCCATCTGCGGTCGCGACAATAGCCTGTCCTTTACTGCCTGCAATATCAATACCTTTATTGCCACCTTCGGCACCACTAAAGTTCTCGATAACCTTGCCATCAGTCGGCCAGCGCCATGAAGAGATCGGCGAACTGGTTGACGTACTGCTTGCAGTCGATTGGGTTGTGCTGACAGCCGGGGCCGTAACAGGCGCGACGGTTGTTGTCGTCGTCGCAGGCTTGTTATTCGGCAACATCTTATTAGCACTCTGTTCACCTGAAGATTCAGAATACGTAATAGTTGGTTGGGACGCAACCACCGCGGTGGATTTTTGTGCAGAATTTGCGGTTAACATCCCGCCGCTGCTGGCCTTCACGCTGGCCTGGGCGACAGGGTTATCTCCGGTGATTGGCTGACCGGACGCGTTGCCAACCTGCAGCGTCTGACCCACGTTCAGACCGTACGGCGCAGGGATATTATTACGCTGCGCCAGGTCGCGGAAGTCGTTCCCGGTGACCCACGCAATATAGAATAGCGTGTCGCCGCGTTTAACAGTATAGGTACTGCCGCCGGTATAGCTACCTTTCGGAATATCCCCATACTTACGGTTGTAGACAATTTTGCCGTTCACCGTTTGTACCGGCTCCTGAGCCATCGGCTGAACCTGAGCGGGCTGCGTCTGCACCGGCTGCGTTTGTACCGGGCGCGCCTGCGGAACGTTATTGGATGGAGGCGTGATCAGCATTCCGGAATTCGTGCTGGAAGACGAAGTCCCGCCAGCCGAGCTGACCGGCGCAGGCGGATTGTTGGAGCTGCTGCAGCCTGCCAGCCACAGTGACACCAGTGATAAAGCCGCAATGCGGCTTAAGGTAAAATTTGGGCTTCCCGCGCTCATTTATCCCCCAGGAATATGTTAACTACCAATATCTTGCTCACCGGACGGCGCCCGGCCAGGACACGAAAAATGCGTCCACCCTATGCCTAAATGCAGGCAAAAAAACCTGGAATAATCCGGGTTCAGGCTAACTCCCCCTTCACGAGGGGAACAAAGCGCACGGCTTCGACAGTATCAATGACAAACTCGTTGCCGCGCCGACGGATCCGCTTCAGGAACTGATGCTCTTCGCCAACCGGCAGCACCAGTACGCCGCCATCGTCCAGCTGCGCCAGCAGCGCGGCCGGAATTTCCGGCGGCGCGGCGGTAACGATAATCGCGTCGAACGGCGCACGCGCCTGCCAACCCTGCCATCCATCGCCGTGACGGGTTGAAACATTATGTAAATCAAGTTGTTTAAGACGACGGCGCGCGTGCCACTGCAAACTCTTAATTCGCTCAACCGAGCAAACGTGATGCACCAGATGCGCCAGAATCGCCGTCTGATAGCCAGAGCCGGTGCCGATTTCCAGCACCCGGGACTCCGGCGTTAGCGTCAGAAGCTCGGTCATCCGCGCCACCATGTAGGGTTGCGAGATGGTTTGCCCCTGACCAATCGGCAGCGCCGTGTTTTCCCACGCCTTATGTTCAAAGGCTTCATCAACAAACTTTTCTCGCGGCACCATGGCGATCGCGTTCAGCACGCGCTCGTCAATAATGCCCTGCGTGCGGAGCTGATTGAGAAGACTTTCAACACGTTTACTTACCATTGCGTATCAACTCCAACGCGATCCAGCCAGCCGCTAACCACCTCATGCGCGCCGTGGGCGGTTAAATCGACGTGTAGCGGCGTGACCGACACATAGCCTTCATCCACGGCGGCAAAGTCGGTATCCGGCCCGGCGTCGTACTTTTCGCCCGGCGGTCCGATCCAGTACAGCGTATTGCCGCGCGGATCTTTTTGCGGGATCACCTGGTCGGAAGGATGGCGACTGCCGCAGCGGGTCACGCGGATACCTTTGATCTGCTCAAGAGGCAGATCCGGCACGTTGATATTGAGAATGCGCCCGGTGCGCAGCGGCTCGCGGCCTAAAGCGCGCAGAATAGAGCAGGTGACCGCAGCGGCGGTATCGTAATGCTGATAGCCGTTTAGCGAGACGGCCAGCGCCGGAAAGCCCAGATGACGGCCTTCCATCGCGGCGGCAACGGTGCCGGAATAGATGACGTCGTCACCGAGGTTGGGTCCGGCGTTAATGCCGGAAACCACGATATCCGGACGCGGCCGCATCAGGGCGTTGACCCCGAGATAAACACAGTCCGTCGGCGTGCCCATCTGTACGGCGATATCGCCGTTATCAAAAGTGAAAGTGCGAAGCGAAGATTCCAGCGTCAGGGAGTTCGACGCTCCGCTGCGGTTACGATCGGGTGCAACTATCTGAACCTCAGCGAATTCCCGTAAGGCCTTTGCCAGGGTCTGAATGCCCGGCGCATGAATCCCATCATCGTTACTCAGCAATATTCGCATAGTCACCCGTTGTATTGATAAGCTCCCTTACTACGCTGGTGGCGAAGCTGCCCGCGGGCAGCCAGAAACGCAGTTCAACGGTAACGTCATCCCACCAGTTCCAGCTCATCTGCTGGGGATAAAGCAGCATCGCCCGGCGGGCGGCATCTACTTTTTCACGCACCAGCAGCGCCTGTAGCTGCGTCTCTTCGACCACTGCCGCCTGCTCGGCGGCCAGCGCACCCCGTTGGCTTCCCCAGTCGCCGCTGCCCACAAGCGCAGCGGTAATCATCAGCTCGCGGTTATCTACCCGCGCCTGGAGTTCCGTCAGTTCTTCAGAGGCCGCAACGAACCAGCTTCCGCGCCCCGCTAATTGTAGCGCATCGCCATCAACAACCTGATTAAATTCCGGTTTTTTTAATCTAATACCAACCTGTTGATTAAACAATGCGCTGCGGGCCGCCGACAACCAAAAACTGCGTTTATTACGATCGCGCACCGGCGCGCCGCTCTCGGCCCAGCGCAGCGCCCCCAGCAGGTTACTGCCGCCGATACCGAAGCGCTGGGCGCCAAAATAGTTGGGTACGCCATGCTCAGCAATCGCCTGTAAACGCGTTTCGACATCGTCGCGATCGCTGATTTCGCGCAGCACCAGCGTAAACTGGTTCCCCTTCAGCGCCCCGAGGCGCAGCTTGCGCTTATGGCGCGCGTACTCCAGTACCTGACAGCCTTCAAGCTGAAATTTGCTCAGGTCGGGCATCTCTTTGCCCGGCACTCGGGCGCACAGCCACTGTTCAGTCACCGCGTGTTTGTCCTTCTGCCCGGCAAAGCTCACTTCACGCGCATGAATTTTAAGGAATTTTGCCAGCGCGTCAGCAACAAAACGTGTATTGCAGCCGTTTTTCAGAATACGCACCAGCACATGCTCGCCTTCGCCGTCAGGCGCAAAGCCGAGATCCTCAACCACCACGAAGTCCTCCGGGTTGGCTTTTAGCAGCCCCTGGCTCAGCGGTTTTCCATGCAGATAAGTGAGTTCGTCAAAAGCGATCATTTCTCCGCCTTACGCAGCAGCGCCACCGCTTCACAGGCAATGCCTTCGCCGCGACCGGTAAAGCCCAGCTTTTCCGTGGTGGTGGCTTTGACGTTAACATCGTCCATATGGCAACCGAGATCTTCGGCAATAAAGATGCGCATCTGGGGAATATGCGGCAGCATTTTTGGCGCCTGGGCGATAATGGTGACGTCAACGTTGCCAAGGGTATAGCCTTTCGCCTGAATCCGCCGCCACGCTTCGCGCAGCAGTTCGCGGCTGTCGGCGCCCTTAAAGGCCGGGTCGGTATCCGGGAACAGCTTGCCGATGTCGCCCAGCGCCGCCGCGCCGAGCAGCGCATCGGTCAGCGCGTGCAGCGCGACGTCGCCGTCGGAGTGGGCCAGCAGCCCTTTCTCGTAGGGTACGCGCACGCCGCCGATGATGATTGGGCCTTCACCGCCAAAAGCGTGTACGTCAAAACCGTGTCCAATTCGCATTAAGCCTTCTCCTGGTGTCGGGAACGGGTAAGGTAAAATTCGGCCAGCGCCAGGTCTTCCGGGCGCGTCACTTTAATATTATCAGCTCGTCCGGCGACCAGTTCAGGATGAAAGCCGCAGTACTCCAGCGCCGAGGCTTCGTCGGTGATGGTCGCCCCTTCATTAAGCGCCCGCGTCAGGCAATCAACAAGCAGTTCGCGAGGGAAAAATTGCGGCGTCAGCGCGTGCCATAAATCGTTACGTTCAACGGTATGGGCGATGGCAGCCCTGCCCGGCTCCGCGCGCTTCATCGTGTCGCGAACCGGAGCGGCCAGAATGCCGCCCGTACGACTGGTTTGGCATAGCTGAAGCAGGCGGCTGAGATCGTCCTGGTGCAGGCAGGGGCGCGCGGCATCGTGCACCAGCACCCAGTCGGCTTCGCCAAGAACCTTCAGGCCAGCGAGAACGGAGTCCGCGCGTTCCGTGCCGCCATCAACGACGGTGATTTGGGAGTGGTTCGCCAACGGCAGTTGGCTGAAGCGAACGTCGCCCGGGCTGACGGCAATCACCACCCGCTGTATAAGGGGGTTTGCCAACAGCGCGGCGACCGCGTGCTCGAGAATCGTTTTGTTACCGATTGAGAGATATTGTTTAGGGCATTCCGTTTGCATGCGGCGGCCAAAACCGGCTGCCGGCACCACGGCGCAAACGCCCGGAAAAGTGGCTGCCATGTTGTAATCCTGGGCCTGTTTATCGATTATTCTGCTGTTGCCCCGCGGCCTGGTTGCGTTTTGACGCATCCGGCACCAGACGATAAAACGTTTCGCCCGGGCGGGTCATACTGAGTTCATTGCGCGCGCGCTCTTCGATAGCTTCCTGACCGCCGTTGAGGTCGTCAATTTCGGCGAACAGCTGATCGTTGCGTGCTTTTAATTTAGCGTTCGTTGCCTGCTGCGCGGAGACATCGTCGTTAACCCGGCTATAGTCGTGCAGACCATTTTTGCCGAACCATAGCGAGTACTGCAGCCAGACCAGCAAAGCCAATAACAGCAGCGTTAGTTTACCCATCCTGCCCCCTGAAAAACGGCATCATCATCCCATAACTCGCCCGAGTTCTCTACTCTGGCGCGCGGACGACGCCGCGTAACGCGGGGACTGTACCACATTTTTACCGTTGATACCCAGGCTAGATTCATTCGTAGAAAGGACTACCCCAGTAGCCAGAGGAACAGCAGACCGAACATCAGTCCGACGGTTAAAATCGTCGCGCAGACGCTGTACTGAAGTTTGCCGTCCATCAGCGAATGCAGCGCGATGCCAACCACGACGGCAACCGGCATTAATGCCAGGAAGAACGGCCAGGTGTAGAGGAGGACAAATAGCGTGTTACTGCCATAGATCAGGAAGGGAATACCCAGCGCCAGCAGCCATGAAATAAAGCCAACGGCAGCGCCCGACAGAGACCAGGTGGTCTCGTCGCTGACTGCCGGCGGCGGTTCTGAACGAATAATACTGATGTTCTGGGTATTGCGCATATCGAATCCTGTTGACCTGGCGATCGGCATCCTGTGATGATGCCGCTGCCGTTTCAGGATCTGATAATATCGCTCTGTCGTAGCAGGTCTAATAATTGGTGCACCAAATTTGTTACCAATTGTTCACCGTCGAGGTGAATTTCGGCGCGCTCCGGGGATTCATACACTGAATCAATTCCGGTAAAGTTGCGCAGCTCCCCGGCCCGTGCCTTCTTGTACAGCCCTTTCGGATCCCGCGCTTCGCAGATCGCCAGCGGTGTATCGACAAAGACTTCAATAAAGCGCCCTTCGCCCAAACGTTCGCGCACCATCTGCCGCTCTGCGCGATGCGGTGATATAAACGCAGTCAATACTACCAGCCCGGCATCCACCATCAGCTTCGCCACTTCACCCACCCGGCGAATGTTTTCTTTGCGGTCGTCGTCGCTGAAGCCAAGATCGCTGCACAGGCCGTGACGCACGTTATCGCCATCCAGCAAATAGGTGCTCACGCCGAGCCGATGCAGCGCCTCTTCCAGCGCGCCGGCAACGGTGGATTTCCCCGAGCCCGAAAGCCCGGTGAACCACAGCACCACGCCGCGATGGCCATGATGCTGCTCGCGCTGCGCCTGCGTGACAGGATGTGCGTGCCAGACGACGTTTTCGTCATGTCGGGCCATTACTTGCCTCCCAGCAGGTCGCGGGCGTCCCAGTGCGGGAAGTGCTTGCGAATAAGCTGGTTCAGCTCAAGCTCAAATGCGCTGTATTGCGAAGCGCCTGCCTGAGCCTGCTCGTTCGGTTCGCGTACCATCCCTGCGCCAACGGTCACGTTGGTCAAACGATCGATAAAAATCAGGCCCCCGGTGACCGGGTTATCCTGGTATTTATCCAGCACCAGCGGCTCGTCGAAAGTCAGATCCACCAGCCCAATGCCGTTGAGCGGCAGCGATTCCACTTCGCGCTGGGTCAGGTTGTTAATATCAACCTGGTAGCGTACGCCATCCACGCGGGCGCGGGTTTTCTTACCGGCGATTTTAATGTCATAGCTCTGGCCAGGCGTTAGGGCCTGCTCCGCCATCCATACCACATCAACGCTGGCGCTTTGTACCGCAGGCAGAGAGACCGTCGCGTCCACCAGCAGGTCACCGCGGCTGATATCAATTTCATCCTTCAGCACGAGAGTGATAGCTTCCCCGGCCGCCGCTTCCGGCAGATCGCCGTCAAAGGTGACGATGCGCGCCACGGTGGATTCCACCCCCGACGGCAGCACTTTCAGGCGCTGTCCTACGCTCACGCTGCCGGCGGCAACCGTACCGGAGAATCCGCGGAAGTCGAGGTTCGGGCGGTTGACGTACTGCACCGGGAAGCGCAGCGGCTGGCTTTCCACCACGCGCTGAATCTCAACGGTTTCCAGCACTTCCAGCAGCGTCGGGCCGCTGTACCACGGCATTTTATCGCTCTGGCTGGCGACGTTGTCCCCTTCAAGCGCGGAAAGCGGGACAAAGCGAATGTCGAGATCGCCTGGCAGCTGTTCAGCAAAGGTCAGATACGCTTCACGGATGGTGTTAAAGGTCTCTTCGCTAAAATCGACGAGGTCCATTTTGTTCACCGCCACCACCAGGTGTTTGATCCCCAGCAGCGTGGAGATAAAGCTGTGACGACGGGTTTGATCGAGCACGCCTTTGCGCGCGTCGATCAGCAGGATCGCCAGGTCGCAGGTTGACGCGCCGGTCGCCATGTTGCGGGTATACTGTTCGTGTCCCGGGGTGTCGGCGATAATAAATTTGCGCTTCTCGGTAGAGAAGTAACGGTAGGCGACGTCGATGGTGATGCCCTGCTCACGCTCGGCCTGCAGACCGTCCACCAGCAGCGCCAGATCGAGTTTTTCGCCCTGGGTACCGTGACGTTTGCTGTCGTTATGCAGCGAAGAGAGCTGATCTTCGTAAATCTGACGGGTATCGTGCAGCAGGCGGCCAATCAGCGTACTTTTGCCGTCGTCGACGCTGCCGCAGGTCAAAAAGCGCAGCAGGCTTTTGTGCTGCTGAGCATGCAGGTAGGCTTCAACGCCGCCTTCATTGGCAATTTGTTGTGCAATAGTCGTATTCATGGCGGCTCCTTAGAAATAACCCTGACGTTTCTTCAGCTCCATGGAGCCTGCCTGGTCGCGGTCAATCACGCGCCCCTGTCGTTCGCTGGTGGTCGAGACCAGCATCTCTTCGATAATCTCCGGCAGCGTTTGCGCATTGGACTCCACCGCGCCGGTCAGCGGCCAGCAGCCGAGGGTGCGGAAGCGTACCATCTGTTTTTTGATCATCTCGCCGGGCTGTAAATTGATGCGATCGTCATCGATCATCATCAGCATCCCGTCGCGCTCCAGCACCGGACGCTCCGCCGCCAGGTACAGCGGAACAATTTCAATATTTTCCAGATAGATGTACTGCCAGATGTCCAGCTCGGTCCAGTTGGAGAGCGGGAACACGCGGATACTTTCGCCCTTGTTAATCTGGCCGTTATAGTTGTGCCACAGCTCCGGGCGCTGGTTTTTCGGATCCCAGCGGTGGAAGCGGTCGCGGAAGGAGTAAATACGCTCTTTAGCGCGGGATTTCTCTTCATCGCGACGGGCGCCGCCGAACGCGGCATCGAAGCCGTATTTGTTCAGCGCCTGCTTGAGGCCTTCGGTTTTCATGATATCGGTATGCTTGGCGCTGCCGTGCACGAACGGGTTAATCCCCATCGCCACCCCTTCCGGGTTTTTGTGCACCAGCAGCTCACAGCCGTAGGCTTTAGCGGTACGGTCACGGAACTCGTACATTTCGCGGAATTTCCAGCCGGTATCGACGTGCAGCAGCGGGAACGGCAGGGTGCCTGGATAAAACGCTTTACGCGCCAGATGCAGCATCACGCTGGAGTCTTTGCCGATGGAGTACATCATCACCGGGTTAGAGAATTCGGCGGCCACCTCACGAATGATATGGATGCTTTCCGCCTCCAGTTGCCGCAGGTGAGTAAGTCGTTTTTGGTCCATAACCGTTCCTTAAGCCAGATTTACTACAGAAGCCTTGAAGGCGTCTGAGGATGAGGTGTGTTGAAACCAGGCGAGATGTTGATGTAATTGCACCACTTCACCCACCACCAGCAGCGCGGGCATCGGGGCGTCTTTCGCCAGGTTTTCAAGCTGTTGTAATGTGCCGGTCTTCGTTTGCTGATCGGCGCGAGTGCCGCGCGAGATTACCGCCACCGGGGTATCGCCTCCGCGGCCGTTGGCGATCAGCTGAGCGCTGATTTCCGCCGCTTTCAGGCTACCCATATAAATGGCCAGGGTCTGGCCGCTTTGCGCCAGCCGCGCCCAGTCGAGCGGCGAATTTTCAGCGCCAAAGTGCCCGGTAATAAAGGTTACGCTCTGGGCATAATCACGATGCGTCAGCGGAATACCGGCATAAGCCGTTACGCCCGCCGCCGCCGTGACGCCCGGGACGACCTGAAACGGAATGCCCGCTGCGGCTGCGGCCTGCAGCTCTTCACCGCCGCGGCCAAAAATAAACGGGTCGCCGCCCTTCAGGCGAATCACCGTTTTGCCCGTTTTCGCCGCTTCCAGCAGCAGGCGGTTGATCTCCTGCTGCGGTACAGATACGCCGGCGGCGCTTTTGCCGACGCAGATTGTCTCCGCGTCCCGGCGCACCAGTTCACGTACTTCCGGGGTGACCAGGTTGTCGTAAAACACCACGTCCGCCTGCTGAAGGGCCTGCAGGCCACGCAGGGTCAGCAATCCGGCATCGCCTGGCCCTGCCCCGACGAGAATAATTTCACCAGGGCGTTTTTCCGGCTGCCGAAGTTCATCTTCCAGCGCTTTTTCCGCTTCATCTTTATTGCCCGCCAGCATCAGGCTGGCAAAGCGACCGGTAAACACGCGCTCCCAAAAGCGGCGGCGTTCGGCGGTGGTTTTCAGATGGGTTTTAATATGGTGACGCCAGTAGCTCGCCGTTTCAGCCAGCCGACCCAGGTTGGTGGGCAGCAGCGCTTCGATTTTTTCGCGCAAAATCCGCGACAGCACCGGCGCTTTTCCGCTGGAAGAGATAGCCACCAGCAGTGGAGAACGATCGACAATGGATGGAAAGACAAACGAGCACAGCGCCTGATTATCCACGACGTTGACCAGCCGATAGCGCGCGTTAGCCGCGACATAAACGCGTTGGTTCAGCTCGTCATCTTCCGTGGCGGCAATCACCAGGAATACGTCGTCAAGCTGCTGCTCTTCGAATACGGTTGCCCGCCACTGAATTTCCTCGCGCTCGACCTTTTCGGCAAGTTCCGGCATCAGCGTTTCGGCGACAATTTGCACCTTCGCTTCAGCGCGCAGCAAAAACGTAATCTTACGCGCGGCTATCTCGCCGCCGCCGATCACCAGCACGGGTCTGTCTTTCACTTCGGCAAATATCGGCAAGTATTCCACTGCGCAACAACTCTCTTACAATCAGCAATAGAGCGACTATAGGGTGCGGTTTAGAGCAAATGAAATTACGAAATGGAATGAGTTGTTACTCAAAAGAATAACGACCTGGGAAAGCAAATATCAAAAAGTGCTTAACACGCGGTTTTTCCACCATTTAAGAGCGATTGAAATTGTTTAACCCCGGTCACAGTTTCATACTACGCGGGTGAAATTGTTTTAAGTGCTAAAGGACCCCCTATGTTTTCCGCATTGTGCCGTCGCCTGCTCCCCCTGGCGTTGGGCGCAGGTTTTGTCTTCTCCGCCGCCCCGGCATTCAGCGCCCCGGGCGAAACCGCCAATGCCCAGGCTCGTCATATCGCCACCTTTTATCCCGGAAGAATGACCGGCACGCCGGCCGAGATGCTGTCGGCCGATTATCTCCGCCAGCAGTTCGCCCAGATGGGCTACCAGAGCGATGTGCGCAGCTTCAATACCCGCTACGTCTATACCGATAGCAATCAGCGTAAAAACTGGCATAACGCCACCGGCAGTACGGTGATCGCCGCTCATGAAGGCCAATCTCGTCAGCAGATTATTATCATGGCGCACCTGGATACCTACGCGCCGCAGAGCGATAAAGATGTTGAAAACAACCTCGGCGGCCTGACCCTGCAGGGGATAGACGACAACGCGATGGGTCTCGGCGTCATGCTGGAACTTGCTGAACAGTTAAAGAACGTTCCTACCCGTTACGGTATTCGCTTCGTCGCCACCAGCGGCGAAGAAGAAGGCCGGCTGGGTGCGCAGAATCTGCTTAAGCGCATGAGCGACGCGGAAAAGAAAAACACCCTGCTGGTGATTAATCTCGATAACCTGGTCGTGGGCGATAAGCTGTACTTTAATAGCGGCCGCAGCACGCCAGCATCGGTGCGCAAGCTCACCCGCGACCGGGCGCTGGCTATCGCCCGTAGCCACGGCATAGCGGCCTTCACCAATCCAGGGATGAACCGGGACTTCCCGAAAGGCACCGGCTGCTGCAACGACGCCAGCGTTTTTGATAGCGCCGGGATCCCGGTACTGTCGGTGGAAGCGACCAACTGGTCATTAGGTAAGAAAGACGGTTATCAGCAGCGGAGCAAATCACGCAGCTTCCCGCAGGGCACGAGCTGGCATGACGTACAGCTGGATAACCTACAGTATATTGATAAAGCGCTGCCGGGGCGTATTGAGCATCGCGGACGCGATGTGATGAAAGTGATGCTACCGCTGGTGAAAGAGCTGGCGAAGGCGGAGAAGAGACCCGCCTCAAAATAGACTAACGATAAAATCCGGCAACAAGGACTGTCGCCATGATGCGTTTTCATTTTTTAATACCGCTAGCACTTCTCCGGGAGTGCTTTTTTAACAATCCTCGCTCAATCAGCAGGCGGTATGTCTCTCGCCGTCTCCACAGCCAGAAGTCATTCAGCTTGCTGGTCAACCTGCGGGGAAAAGGGGTTTTCCTGTACCGTTGGCTGGGCACCGTCTGAACACACCGCTACAATCCGCGTAACCGATCCGTTGGATTTACGTTAGAGCGCTTCGAAAATATCTTCAGAATACCCGGAAGGCACATCCCTATCAGAATCAATCCTCCCCCGAAAATAACATTGGCGGAAAACGTTTCATGCAATAACCAGAGTGCGAATAGTGCGGAAAACACCGGCTCCAGATTGTAAATCAGAACGGCTCGCGTTGGCGTTGAATACCGCTGGAAATGCGCCTGAACCCAAAAAGCAATGACAGTAGAAAAGACTGCCGTTATCCCTAGCGCGATGACAAGCTTGCTACTCCAGTTACGAGGGAGAATCTCACCTCCGCTGATGTGCTGTAGTCCCAGAAAGATTACGGCCATCGTAGAGATCTGTAAAAACGTTAGTGTCATATTATTATGACGCGCGCAGAAACGATCGAGCGCAATAATATGTATGGCGGTGAACAACGATCCAATAACGACCAACCCATCTCCCAGATGGAGCTGCCATCCCTGGATATCGGCCATCAGATATAAACCCGCAAGACCAAACAATGTCGCTAATATCGCGTCAAAAGAGGGGCGTTTCCCCATCAATGGTCCCGTGAGCAATAACACCCAAATGACGCTGAGCCCCGCAAGAAAACCGGTATTTGAGGCCGTTGTTAACTGAAGACCATAAATAAGGAACACAAATGAAGTTCCCAATAGCAGACCCAGTAGTAGACCAGACAGAAATGTTTGTCGCGATAATGTTCCCAATCCTCTCAAGCTGAACGGCAGCAAAAAGAAGGCCGAAAGCAGAAAGCGTAGCCCTAACACCATCATTACCGGATAGGTATTGACCACCATTTTCATAACCGGAAAACCAATCCCCCAACCCGCCGCGACAACGGCCAGCAATAGCTCGGCAACCCAGCGTTTTGGCACTCTGGGCTTCATTTAATCCCCCCCAGGCGCTGTGCTGTACCGGCAAGCAACTCCACTGCTGTTTTAAGTTCTTCACGCTCCGTCATATGGCTAAAGCTCATGCGAATTGCCCCTTGAAGCAAGGCATCATCCAGCCCCATAGCGCTTAAAACATGGCTGGGTTTTTGTTCCGTTGAATGACAGGCTGAGGCACTACTGAGCGCAACTTTCATTTTGAGTTTTTTCAGAAGCATACTGGACTTAATGCCAGGCAAAGAGAAGTTCACGGTATTAGGCAGGCTTTGCGTCCTACAGCCATTTATCACAACGTCCGGCATTATTGATTCGAGGAGATCGATAAAATAACTCTTCATCTCTTTTTGAAACGCAATGCGCTGCGGATATGAGGAGATAAACAGCTCAGCAGCCTTTGCCATTCCAGCAATAGCCGGAAGATTCACTGTGCCGCTACGGATGCCTGACTCCTGACCTCCTCCATGAATGAGTGGCGAGTGCCGGAGGATGTCAGGCCGTGAGCTGTAGAGTGCGCCGACGCCTTTGGGGCCATAGAATTTATGAGCTGAAAAACTGACAAAATCAGGGCTGGACTGTGTCACCGAGAAGGGGAGTTTCCCCACGAGCTGGGCGGCATCGCTATGGAATAATATACCGTGCTGGCGCGCTATAATTCCAATTTGATCCAGAGGCTGTAGAACACCAGTTTCATTATTCGCTGCCATGACAGAAATTAGTCGAGTTTCTGGACGGATAGCCTCTTTTAGAGCCTCAATGGAGACGCGTCCCAGACGATCGACAGGCAGAAAAGTAATGTCGACACCGTGTCGCCTGACATACTCACAAACTTTTAGCAGGCATTCGTGCTCGATCGAACTGGTAATGATATGAACCTTGCCGGTGTGTAAGAAGTAATCAGACACCGCTCGAATAACCGTGTTATTTGCTTCAGAAGCACCAGAATTGAAAGTGATAAATTCCGCATTAGCCCCAATCATTTGTGCCACAATGGCCCTGCACTCTTCTAAATAATTTTGCGCTCTGATCCCTTCATAATGACTGACAGAAGATGCATTGGCGAAGTATTCGTCAAAGCAGTGTATAACAGTAGCGCGGACTTCAGGAGCCATGTTGGTTGTTGCGTTATTATCCAGATAAATCATGTTTATATCCACTTCCTGTTAGACAACCATAGGGTCTGCTTTTATAGACGATACGGCACTGTATTCCATTTTAGCGATGTGGCCTTCATCATCGCCAAAAAATATATTAGCGATGGTGAGATTATGATTTTGCGGTTTTTGCATAACAGTTAATGCGGTGCGGCCTTGTACCACCTTATTGTGATCTGAAAAATCAGACCAGTCGATGATCACAAAGTCACGGGCTTCTGTAAATCGCTGTTTCAGTTTGAAAAGTATATCTTTATAGTGTTGGAAAATGATAGCTGGACATTTAGCAGTAAAAACGTCACCATTTTTTCTTGCTAAGACAAAAGGAATGACATCAGGGACTGATAACTTTATTTCAGTATGAGATCCATTTTCAGTAATCAATAATCCTTCCGTATTGTCCTTGAGTTTCTTTTTTATACTTTCGATGGACCGATTTTTACTGGTTCGCTCGGAAAAAACCATTAATTTATCGCGTTTGATGAGAGTATTTTTTTGGATAAAAAATTCAATTTCCTCAGGAAGTTCTCCAGCCGTTTGCGGTTCTGATATCTTTTCGAGTTGAGGGAGAGTACAGCTATCTTCAGAACAGGCAATCCCGAGATCGTCTACCAGAATACCGTAAACGAGTTTGATATTTTTTTGATATTTACTGATAAGTTTTTTTCCGAAAGCAACGGCATCAGATAGCGTGTTAAGCGCAAACTCGTCTGCGCCAAATTGCCGATTGAAATGACCGCCTTCGAGGTAGACAACGAGCTTACCGGCACTTGTGGCGTAACTATTTTCGACTATAACTTCCAGGGAAGAATGATAATCACCTTTAGGTACTATTTCCTTTTCTAATGACATGACGCTACCTTGCGCTTTATTTAAGAAAAAACTCCCCAGCAACAGCCAGTAAAAATGGGGAAATCGAGGCGTTCAGAAAATATTGTGGTATTCGAATGATGAGAGAAAATCCGAAATATATTCTTTCTGCATTCGCCCTGACTCAAAAATATAAATACAATTTGTGGCCTGTGTCAAGCAAGGTACAAATGAGAACCTCAATCACAACGGATAATTATGAGATTATATCGTAATGAAACATAAATCACTTATATTCTTAATGGGTATAGTTTAAAAGACCAGGAATAATAGTTCATGATCGATGGAGATTTTGTCAAAGCAGATTTGTAGTTGCAGAAAAATCCATGACGCCGGGAGGCTGAAAATCGAGGCAAATCCCGGCAGCCCATCTTTCAGCCTTCCACGCAGACAAGGACGAGGCCCGGCGACAAGTCAGCGGTTATATTCTGGTAGATAACCATAGCGCCAGGCTTCACCATGACAACAGTGTGCTGAAGCCGGAAGAATTAGATAGCAGATACCCTTTTTACTGTAAAATCGTCGCCAATATGGCTTACCAGGTCAAAAAAGGGTTCTGCTGTTTTAGCCGGATGTTGTGGAAATCCCACAGGGCTACATTAGCCTTCGTGCAGCCCGCACTCTCTTTTCAGACCAAAGAAGCGCGTTTCTTCCTCCGCCATCCCCGGCTCCCATTTCCGGGTGGTGTGGGTATCCCCCACAGACAAATAGCCCTGCTCCCACAGCGGGTGATACTTCAGGCCGTGCTTTTGCAGATACTGATAGACGGTACGATTATCCCAGTCGATGATCGGCAGCACCTTAAACACGCCGCGCTGGATCGCCAGCACCGGCAGGTGGGCGCGGCTGCCGGACTGCTCGCGGCGCAGGCCCGCAAACCAGGTTTGCGCATTCAGCTCTTCCAGCGCCCGGTTCATCGGCTCGACCTTGTTAATATCATTGTACTTTTCAATACCCTCAACGCCCTGCTCCCACAGCTTACCGTAGCGCGCCTCCTGCCAGGCGGCGCTCTCCTTCGCCCGATAGATCTTCAGGTTCAGATTGAGTTTGTCCGTTAACTCGTCGATAAACTGGTAGGTTTCCGGGAACAGATAGCCGGTATCGGTCAGAATGACCGGAATATCCGGGCGCACCTGATTGACCAGATGCAGGCTCACCGCCGCCTGAATACCAAAGCTCGAAGAGAGCACATATTCGCCCGGCAGGTTTTCCAGCGCCCACGCGACGCGCGCTTCCGCGCTCAGCTTTTCCAGCTGGCTATTGGTTTCCGCCAGCTGCAAAACACGATCGACCTTCGGTAATGCGTTCAGCGCGTTTAGATCGAGTACGGACATAAGAACCTCGCTTGCCTGTTTCGCCGGGCGGTACTGCATTTGCCCGGCCTACAAAACCCACAGGCCCGGATCGCTGCTCGCCACCGGGCACCTGGATGTTATTCCCAGAAATCACGGGCTGGGTCGAGCACCGGGCGAATGATGCCCGCACGCACCGTAAAGTCGCCGAAGCCTTCACCCGCTTCACGCTCTTTCGCCCAGCGCCCTACCAGTTCGTCGATCGAATCGAGAATTTCCGACTCGGTAATATTTTCCCGATACATACGCGGAATACGCGTCCCGCTGCGGTTGCCGCCAAGGTGCAGGTTATAGCGGCCCGGCGCTTTACCGACCAGCCCCACTTCCGCCAGCATCGCGCGGCCGCAGCCGTTCGGGCAGCCGGTAACGCGGGTAACGATATGCTCGTCGCCAACGCCATGTTTGCTCATCACCGCCTCGACTTTATCGATAAACGACGGGAGGAAACGCTCGGCTTCCGCCATCGCCAGCGGGCAGGTCGGGAACGACACGCAGGCCATAGAGTTTTCGCGCTGCGGCGTGACGGCGTTCATCAGGCCGTGATCGCGGGCCAGCTTCTCGATCTTCGCTTTCTGATCTTCCGGTACGCTGGCAATAATCAGGTTCTGGTTCGCCGTAATGCGGAATTCGCCTTTGTGGATCTTCGCAATCTTCAGCAGGCCGGTTTTCAGCGGACGACCCGGATAATCAAGGATACGACCATTTTCAATAAACAGCGTCAGATGCCAGTTATTGTCGATACCCTTCACCCAGCCGATACGATCGCCGCGGCCGGTGAATTCGTACGGACGGATCGGCTCAAACTTGATGCCCGCCCGACGTTCCACTTCCGCCTTAAAGGTCTCAACGCCAACGCGTTCGAGGGTGTATTTGGTTTTCGCATTTTTACGATCGGTACGGTTACCCCAGTCGCGCTGGGTCGTGACCACCGCTTCCGCCACCGCCAGAGTGTGCTCCAGCGGCAGATAGCCAAACTCGCTCGCCGTACGGGCGTAGGTTTTCTTATTGCCGTGCTCAATCGATAAACCGCCGCCGACCAGCAGGTTGAAGCCGACCAGCTTGCCGTTTTCAGCGATGGCCACGAAGTTCATATCGTTCGCGTGCAGATCGATATCGTTCTGCGGCGGGATCACTACGGTCGTTTTGAACTTACGCGGCAGATAGGTCTGACCGAGGATCGGCTCTTCATCGGTGGTGGCGACTTTCTTCTGATCCAGCCAGATCTCGGCGTAGGCGCGCGTGCGCGGCAGCAGGTGCTCGGAGATCTTCTTCGCCCATTCGTAGGCTTCAGTATGCAGCTGGGACTCGTACGGGTTAGAGGTACACAGCACGTTACGGTTCATATCGTTGGCGGTGGCCAACGCGTCCAGCCCGACCGAATGCAGCATCTGGTGCACCGGCTTGACGTTCTTCTTCAGAATGCCGTGGAACTGGAAGGTCTGACGGTTGGTCAGACGGATACTGCCGTAGATGGTGTTATCGGCGGCGAATTTATCGATCGCCTGCCACTGTTTGGTGGTGATCACCCCGCCCGGCAGGCGGCAGCGCAGCAGCATCGCGTGACGCGGCTCCAGCTTCTGCGCCGCGCGCTCGGCGCGGATATCGCGGTCATCCTGCTGGTACATACCGTGAAAACGGATCAGCAGAAAGTTATCGCCTTTAAAACCGCCGGTCAGGCCGTCGTTCAAATCTTCCGCAATGGTGCCGCGCAGGTAGTTGCTTTCGAGCTTCATGCGCTCGGCGTCAGTCAGTTTACCTTCGACCACCAGCGGGCCTGGATGTTTTTCGCTCATTAGTAGACATCTCGCTGATAACGGCGCTCAACGCGCAGCTCACTTAAAAATTCGTCCGCCGCTTCGGCGTCCATCGCGCCGTATTCGGCAATCACTTCCAGCAACGTCTGCTCAACGTCTTTTGCCATACGATTGGCATCGCCGCAGACATAAATATGGGCGCCGTCGTTAATCCAGCGCCACAGTTCGGCCCCCTGCTCGCGCAGCTTGTCCTGAACGTAGACTTTTTGTTGTTGATCGCGGGACCAGGCCAGGTCGATGCGGCTCAGCACGCCTTCTTTGACGTAGCTTTGCCACTCCACCTGATAAAGGAAATCTTCGGTAAAGTGCGGGTTGCCGAAGAACAGCCAGTTCTTCCCTTCCGCGCCTTCCGCCGCGCGCTGCTGCATAAAAGCGCGGAACGGCGCGATGCCGGTGCCGGGGCCAATCATGATCACCGGCGTCTGCGGGTTAGCGGGCAGACGGAAGTTATCGTTATGCTCGATGAAGATGCGCACTTCGCCATCTTCTTCGACGCGGTCAGCCAGGAAGCTGGAAGCGCCACCGGCCCGGGCGCGGCCTTCGATGTCATAACGCACCACGCCAACGGTGACGTGGACTTCGCTTTCCACTTCCGCCTGCGAAGAAGCGATCGAGTACAGTCGCGGGGTCAGCGGGCGCAGCAGGTCGACCAGCGCCTGTGCATCCAGCTGCGCCGGGGAGAAACGCACCATATCGACAATCGGCGTGGTCGCGGCGTAATGCTGGAGCTGTGCCTTATCGCCCACCAGCGGCAGCAGGGATTCGCTGCGGGTTAAGGTGGCATAATTTTCCACGATGTTACCGGTGTTGACCGTCAGCTCGAAGTGCCACTCCAGCGCTTTGGCGAGCGGCAGCGTTTTGCCGTCAACCGTGACCGGCTCCTCGCCCGTCAGCCACAGCAGCTCTACCAGCTCTTTCACCAGAGCCGGATCGTTCTGGTACCAGACGCCCAGCGCATCGCCCGGCTGATAGCGCAGGCCGGAGTCGCCGAGGTCGATTTCAATATGGCGCACATCTTTTTCAGAATCGCGACCGGTAATTTTTTGATTCACCGCCAGCGTCGCGGTCAGCGGCGCTTCTTTGGTATAGGGGCTGGTGTGGATCTCGTTCACCGATCCGCTGGCAATCAGCTGAGACGGGACGGCGGCAGGGGCGCGCGCTTTCAGCGCCTCAACCACCCGAGCGCGCCATTCGGCGGCGGCGGCCTGATACTCTACATCAGCATCAACCCGGTCGAGCAGGCGTTCACCGCCCAGTTCGGCCAGCTTATTATCAAAATCTTTGCCGGACTGGCAGAAGAATTCATAGGAGGTATCGCCGAGGCCAAACACGGCAAATGCGGTATCGGTCAGCTTCGGCGCTTTCTTCGAAAACAGGAATTTATGCAGCGCGACGGCTTCTTCCGGCGGCTCACCTTCACCCTGCGTTGACGTCACCACGACCAGCAGCTTTTCGGAGGCAATTTGTTTGAATTTATAGTCGCCTGCGTTGACCAGCTTCACGTTCAGCTGCGCGGCCTGCAGATCGTCGCGCAGCGCTTCAGCGACGCGGCGGGCGTTGCCGGTTTGCGATGCCGAAATCAGGGTAATGGACGGTACTTCAGCCGCCTGGGCTGGCGCAACAACCGCCGCGCCGGGCTGCTGGTTCAGCACCCCCCAAAAATAGCCGGAAACCCAGGCCAGCTGGGTGGGCGTGAAGTCAGTCGTGGCCGCCTGAAGGCGCGCCATTTGCTCCGGACTCAGCGGTAGCAAATTGGAAGGTGGGGCCTGTGTCGTCATGCGTTGTTATGTTCCAGTAAGCAAAGCTGTGATTCACGCCCTGTCAGCGTGATAAACAGAAGATAATGTATTTACTCTAAATAATTCGAGTTGCAGGCAGCGACACAGCGCCCATCAGGGCAAAGCCCAAGGCTGGGCCGAGTTATTGCCAACGCACATGCGGCTCGAAGTATGACGAGTGAGTAGGTTAACGGTGCAAATAGTAACAACTAAATAAAGGATGGAAATAACAAATAACCAAATGGACTAACCTGTTTTAGTTATAGTTATTAACAACAAAATCGATTAAATAAGCCCATGAAATATAGGCAATTAATTTGAACAGGCTGGATGAATGTGGCTATTTTCCGCTCAGGGCCGTTTTAGTTAATGCGAAAAAATGTGCTTTCCGGTACCCTACGGCGGTTTTTTGCCATATTGAGAAGAAAAGATGTCCACCACGCTGTTTAAAGATTTCACCTTTGAAGCCGCTCACCACCTGCCGCACGTGCCGGAAGGTCATAAGTGCGGTCGCCTGCACGGCCACTCTTTTATGGTGCGCCTGGAGATTACCGGTGAAGTCGATCCCCATACCGGGTGGATCATGGATTTTGCCGAGCTGAAGGCCGCGTTTAAACCCATCTACGATCGCCTCGACCATTACTACCTGAACGATATTCCCGGGCTGTCCAATCCGACCAGCGAAGTGCTGGCAAAATGGATCTGGGAGCAGATGAAACCGCGGGTACCGCTGCTGAGCGCGGTGATGATCAAAGAAACCTGCACCGCGGGCTGCGTCTATCGCGGCGAGTGATAGTGCCTTTAGCTGAATAAGACCCTGATAGCCCTGCGCTATCAGGGTTTTTTATATCACGCGATATTGAGGTACTTGTGCGTCTGCATCGATAAGCGCCAGTTGCGGGCGATACAGGTTTCGATGCACAGGCGCGTCGCGTCATCTTTCTGGCTAATCGGCTGAAGCGCGATAATACGCGGCTTTTCATCGGCCAGCGTTGCCAGCAGCTCATCCAGCGCTTCGATATCGCGCACGCGTCCAACCGGATGTTTAATTTCATCAGCCCGCTGTAGCGCCTGAGAGAGTACGTCATAGCCGCCGCGCATGTTCACCTTTGGCGACACCGTCACCCAGGTATGCGGCGTGCAGCGCACTTCATGGGTGCCGCTGGTTTCAATCTGGCAGCTAAATCCGTTTTGCTCCAGTAAAGAGGTTAACGGCGTTAAATCATGAATGCAGGGCTCGCCGCCGGTAATGACCACGTGGCGGGCCGTCCAGCCCTGACGCCCGATGATAGCCAGCAGATCTTCGCTGCTCGCCGGGCCCCATTTATCGCTCTCTTTGGTTTTTGCCAGAATGCTGAACAGCGACACTTCCCGATCGGCAAGCTTATCCCAGGTATGTTTGGTATCGCACCAGGCGCAACCAACCGGGCATCCCTGTAAACGAATAAAAATGGCGGGAACGCCGGTGAAGTAACCTTCGCCTTGCAAGGTCTGGAACATCTCGTTAATCGGGTACTGCATAATCATCTCTGCTTAGGGTTGTGAGCGCGCATTATCGCAGATTTGCCCGCGCAGATCTTGTCCCGCGCTGCGCCGCGTGGTGGGTAGAACCTAAACCTTAATGATAAACCTCCGGCAGCTGGCCGATTCCATTATCCCGCACCGGCTGATTTAATTAGCCTGATAATCATCAGGCGACTATTAAGCGGCACGGCTAAAATTTTTGGTGTAACAAAACATGTATAATTTTGAAAGCCAAAAATAAAATAACAAACTTAAAAATAATAAATTTCAACGATGTACAAATGGATACACGAAATAATGAATTTATTGTCATAGCTTAGGGTCAAATTCGATCCACGACGCTAAATTATCTTAAAATAACCTTAATAAACCGCACCTTATGTTCATTTTCCATTTAATATCCGTTTAATTTTCCGCGCCTAGAATCCAGTCAACCAACCATAATGAGACTGCATTCATGAATACATTATTAATTACTGGCGCGACCGGTTTTCTCGGTGGAGCAGTGTTAGAAAGCATTCTGAATAAAAAGAATGCGCCTAATCTATTACTGTTAGTTCGTGCAGATAATAGTGTAGCTGCCGTAGAACGGGTAAAGGAAAACCTGCGAAAATTCAATATTAGCGAAGAGAGATTAACGGCCCTGACGCCCGGCAACATTCTGCTGGGGGATCTGGCCAATCCGCAGCCCTTTCTCGACGACCCGCGCCTGAATCAGGTTACCCACGTGCTCAACTGCGCCGCCGTCGCCTCATTTGGTAATAATCCGCTTATCTGGAAGGTCAACGTCGAAGGCACGCTGCAGTTTGCCCGGCGGATGGCTCAGGTCGGCGGCCTTGAGCGCTTTCTGCACGTGGGCACCGCGATGTCCTGCTCGCCAGACCCCGATTCGCTGGTAGCGGAAAGCACGGCGTTTCGTGAACGCGCCGAGCATCTGGTCGAGTACACCCACTCTAAATCAACAATTGAGCGTCTCATGCGGCAGGAGTGCCCAACGCTACCGCTGGCGATCGCCCGTCCCTCTATTGTTGTTGGCCACACTCATCACGGCTGTCAGCCCTCCAGCAGCATCTTCTGGGTGTTCAGCATGGGGCTGATGCTGCAAAAATTTATGTGTTCGATGGAAGACCGCATCGATGTAATCCCCGTCGATTACTGCGCCGATGCGCTGCTGATGCTGCTTACCAGCCCGCTGGCGCGCGGAGAGGTGGTGCATATTTCCGCGGGAGAGGAAAACAGCGTAAGGTTTGCGGATATCGATAACGCGATGGCCTCCGCCCTCGAGCAGGCGCCGGTCGGCGATAAATACGCGCAGGTCAGCTATGAAACGCTGGTCAAAATGCGCCGTGAGCTGAAGGCTATTTTTGGCCCCTGCAACGAACGGCTGATGCTAAAAGCCATGCGCCTGTACGGCGCCTTCGCCACGCTTAACGTACGATTCAGCAACGACAAGCTGCTCAGCATGGGTATGCCAAAACCGCCGCGCTTTACCGATTACATTGACCGCTGCGTACAGACCACGCGCGGGCTTTCTATCCCGCAGCAAATGGCGGTAGATTTTAAGTAGCCGCTTTTGCAGGTATAAAAAAAGCCAGCCCGAAGGCTGGCTTTTTCATATCAGATTAAGACAGGCTTATGCCTGACCTTTGATCTCTTTACGACCGTTGTACGGTGCTTTTTCGCCCAGCGCTTCTTCGATACGAATCAGCTGGTTGTATTTAGCAACGCGGTCAGAACGGCTCATAGAACCAGTTTTGATCTGGCCTGCAGCGGTACCCACAGCCAGGTCAGCGATGGTCGCATCTTCAGTTTCGCCAGAACGGTGAGAGATAACGGCAGTGTAGCCAGCGTCTTTCGCCATTTTGATCGCAGCCAGAGTTTCGGTCAGAGAACCAATCTGGTTGAATTTGATCAGGATGGAGTTAACGATGCCTTTCTCGATGCCTTCTTTCAGGATCTTGGTGTTGGTTACGAACAGATCGTCACCAACCAGCTGGATTTTGTCGCCCAGTACTTTAGTCTGGTATGCGAAACCGTCCCAGTCAGATTCGTCCAGGCCATCTTCGATGGAGACGATCGGGTACTGTTTGGTCAGCTCTTCCAGGAAGTGGGTGAATTCTTCAGAGGTGAACGCTTTGTTGCCTTCGCCGGCCAGAACGTATTTACCGTCTTTGTAGAATTCAGAAGCCGCGCAGTCCATCGCCAGGGTGATGTCTTTGCCCAGCTCGTAGCCAGCAGCTTTAACCGCTTCAGCGATAACAGCCAGCGCTTCAGCGTTGGAGCCCAGGTTCGGCGCGTAGCCGCCTTCGTCACCAACAGCGGTGTTCATACCTTTAGCTTTCAGAACTTTAGCCAGGTTGTGGAACACTTCAGAACCCATACGTACGGCTTCTTTCAGGGATTTAGCGCCAACCGGCTGAATCATAAATTCCTGGATGTCGACGTTGTTGTCAGCGTGCTCGCCGCCGTTGATGATGTTCATCATCGGAACCGGCATGGAGTATTTGCCCGGGGTGCCGTTCAGCTCAGCGATGTGCTCGTACAGCGGCTGACCTTTAGAAGCAGCGGCAGCTTTGGCGTTAGCCAGAGAGACGGCCAGGATGGCGTTCGCACCGAAGTTAGATTTGTTTTCAGTACCGTCCAGGTCGATCATGATTTTGTCGATGCCAGCCTGATCTTTGGCATCTTTGCCAAGGATTGCCTGAGCGATCGGGCCGTTAACCGCGCCAACAGCTTTCAGTACGCCTTTACCCATGAAACGGGATTTGTCGCCATCGCGCAGTTCCAGCGCTTCGCGGGAGCCAGTAGAAGCACCTGACGGAGCAGCTGCCATACCGACGAAACCACCTTCCAGGTGTACTTCGGCTTCAACAGTCGGGTTACCACGGGAGTCGATGATTTCACGACCGATGACTTTAACGATTTTGGACATTAGGTTTTCCTCAGTACAAGTTAAACTAAAACTCCAGACAAACAATGCACCCGGATGGGTGCATTGCCGTTCTAACTCTTTTACTTCGCCTGACGCTTCTGGTACTCGCCAGCGGCTTTCACAAAGCCAGCAAACAGCGGATGGCCATCACGCGGCGTCGAAGTAAACTCCGGATGGAACTGACAGGCGACGAACCACGGATGGTTAGGCACCTCGATGATCTCGACCAACTGATCATCCCCGGAACGGCCCGCAATACGCAGGCCCGCATTTTCAATCGGCTTCAGCAACATATTGTTGACTTCGTAGCGGTGACGATGGCGTTCGGTAATGGTTGGCTCGCCGTACAGCTGGCGCACCAGGCTATCTTCAGCCAGCTGGCACTGCTGCGCGCCGAGGCGCATCGTGCCGCCGAGATCGCTCTTATCAGAGCGGACTTCGACATTACCGTCTTCATCACGCCATTCGGTAATCAGGGCCACGACCGGGTACTTACAGTCTGGCACAAATTCCGTTGAGTTGGCGTTTTCCATCCCCGCTACGTTGCGCGCGAACTCAATCAGCGCAACCTGCATCCCCAGGCAAATGCCCAGGTATGGAATGTTGTTTTCACGCGCGTAGCGCGCGGTGGCAATCTTACCTTCAACCCCGCGATAGCCGAAGCCACCAGGAATCAGGATTGCGTCTAAATTCTTCAGAATTTCGACGCCGCGCGTTTCCACATCCTGCGAATCAATCAGCTTGATGTTGACGGTGACGCGATTTTTCAGACCGCCGTGTTTCAGCGCTTCAATCACCGATTTGTAGGCGTCCGGCAGTTCAATGTACTTGCCGACCATACCAATGGTGACTTCACCTGCCGGGTTCGCTTCTTCGTAGATAACCTGTTCCCATTCGGCCAGGTTCGCTTCCGGACAGTTTAAGCTGAATCGTTTACAAATATAATCGTCCAGACCCTGAGATTTCAACAGGCCCGGGATTTTATAAATGGAATCGACATCTTTCATCGAAATAACGGCTTTTTCCGGCACATTGCAGAACAATGCAATTTTGGCACGTTCGTTCGCCGGAATAGCGCGATCGGAGCGGCAGACCAGAATGTCAGGCTGAATACCGATGGAGAGCAGTTCTTTAACGGAGTGCTGGGTCGGCTTGGTTTTGACTTCACCCGCGGCGGCCATGTACGGCACCAGGGTCAGGTGCATAAACAGCGCGTTTTCACGACCGATATCCACCGCCAGCTGGCGAATCGCTTCAAGGAACGGCAGCGATTCAATATCGCCAACGGTGCCGCCGATTTCAACCAGCACCACATCATGGCCTTCACCGCCGGCCAGCACGCGCTCTTTGATCGCGTTGGTGATGTGCGGAATAACCTGAACGGTGGCACCCAGATAGTCGCCGCGACGCTCTTTGCGCAGGACGTCAGAGTAAATACGACCCGTGGTGAAGTTGTTGCGACGGGTCATCTTGGTGCGAATGAAACGCTCGTAGTGACCCAGGTCCAGATCGGTTTCAGCGCCGTCTTCAGTAACGAACACTTCCCCGTGTTGGATTGGGCTCATGGTGCCCGGATCGACGTTGATGTACGGATCCAGTTTCATCATGGTCACGTTAAGCCCGCGGGCTTCGAGAATGGCTGCGAGGGAAGCTGCGGCAATGCCTTTACCCAGAGAGGATACGACCCCGCCGGTCACAAAAATATAGTTCGTTGTCATGCTGAACCTGAGAAGTTAGGTTTAAAAGACGATGGAATAACCAGGACGGGAAAGCAGTATACCCGATCATGACTGACGCCACAAACTTTCATTATCCCTCCTTTTCATCAGGCCCACACAAACGCAGGGAGTGAGAAAATAGCCGCTTTTGGCGAAATGTTTTTGACGTAAATCAAGCGCTTGTTATTTAAAAAATCACACAAATAGCGCTTGATCACGAAAACTCTTTAGAGATCAGTTTCCTGGCGTTTTACTTCCTGCCACACCAGCTCCATGGTATCGAGGTCAACGCCGGTCATTTCCAGGCCGCGCGCGGCGACAATCCGCTCAACTTCGCGGAACCTGCGCTCAAACTTCAGGTTGGCTTTTTGCAGCGCAACTTCGGCTTTTACCCCTAAATGGCGGGATAAATTGACCGTCGCAAACAGCAGGTCGCCCACTTCCTCCTCCAGTTTAGCTTCATCCACCACGGCCTGCTGCGCTTCGTGCATCACTTCATCTATTTCTTCGTGCACTTTATCCAGCACCGGCCCCAGAGAGGTCCAGTCAAAGCCTACCGCCGAGCAGCGTTTCTGGATTTTATGCGCGCGCATCAGCGCCGGAAGGCTATGCGGGATGTCGTCCAGCGCGGAGTGCTGGGACTTTTCCGCTCGCTCAGCGCTTTTGATCTGTTCCCAGCGGGCCAGCACTTCGCTGCTGCTACCGGCGCTCGCCTCGCCGAAAATATGCGGATGACGGCGCTCCAGCTTGTCGCTGATGGCGGCGCAGATATCGTTAAAATCAAAGCGCCCCTCTTCCTGCGCCATCTGAGCGTAGAAGACGACCTGGAACAACAGGTCGCCCAGCTCACCGCGCAGATCGTCAAAATCTTCGCGGGCGATAGCGTCGAGCACTTCATAGGTTTCTTCAAGGGTATACGGCGCGATGGTGGCAAAGGTCTGCTCTTTGTCCCACGGGCAGCCGTTTTCCGGATCGCGCAGACGCCGCATAATGCCGAGCAGGCGTTCGATTTGAGTCATAAGTCTGTCCTGATAAAAAAATGCCGGGTGGCGGTAGCGCCTGACCCGGCTGACATAAGCGTGGGAGTTTATCCGCCGTGCAGACGACGGGCGTCGATGACGTCAGGTACCTGATTCAGCTTCGCCAGTACGCGCCCCAGCACCTGCAGGTTGTAGATCTCAATGGTCATATCGATCGTCGCCATCTGCTGTTTAGTATCGCTGCGGCTGGCAACGCCCAGCACGTTGACCTTCTCATTGGCGAGAATGGTGGTGATGTCGCGCAGCAGGCCGCTACGATCGTTGGCCTGGACGCGCACCACCAGCGAGTAGCCCGCCGAGTAGCTCTCTCCCCACACCGCGTCAACGATGCGCTCGGGAGCATGAGACTGTAGCTCCGCGAGCTGATCGCAATCCGCGCGGTGCACCGAGATCCCGCGGCCCTGGGTGATAAAGCCCACGATCTCGTCGCCGGGAATCGGCTGGCAGCAGCGCGCAATGTGGTGCATCAGATTGCCGACGCCCTCCACCACCACGCGACCATTGTCTTTGCTGCGATTCTGCGGAGCGTGGGTTTTCTGCTGCAGCTGCTTTAACGCCGCCGCATCCTGCTCCGCCGCGCTGGGTTTATTAAACTGCGCCTGCAGGAAATTAACCATCTGGTTGAGGCGAATATCGCCCCCGCCAATCGCCGCCAGCAGTTCGTCCTGCTCGTTAAAGTTGTAGCGCGGCAGCAGATGCTTTTCCGCGTCCTTCAGGCTGATGCCGAGATGCTCGAGCTCATCATCAAGGATCTGTCGCCCGGCAAGAATATTCTTGTCGCGATCCTGCTTGCGGAACCAGGCGTGAATTTTGGAACGCCCGCGGCTGGTGGTGACGTAGCCAAGGTTCGGGTTCAGCCAGTCGCGGCTGGGGTTGGGCTGCTTCTGGGTGATGATTTCAATCTGGTCGCCCATCTGCAGCTGATAGGTGAACGGCACAATACGCCCGCCGATTTTCGCCCCGATGCAGCGGTGGCCGACATCGCTGTGTATATGGTAAGCAAAATCGAGCGGCGTCGAACCCGAAGGCAAATCCACCACGTCGCCCTTCGGCGTAAAGACATAAACCCGGTCATCAAAGACCTGGCTACGTACCTCATCCAGCATCTCGCCGGAATCGGCCATCTCTTCCTGCCAGGCGATCAGTTTACGCAGCCAGGCAATGCGATCTTCATAGCCGCGCCCGCCGCTGGCCGCTGCGCTGGCGCCCTCTTTATACTTCCAGTGCGCGGCCACGCCCAGCTCGGCATCTTCATGCATCTGGCGGGTACGGATCTGAATTTCAATGGTTTTTCCGCCGGGGCCAAGCACGACGGTATGAATTGACTGGTAGCCATTAGGCTTGGGATTGGCGACGTAATCATCGAACTCATCCGGCAGATGGCGGTAATGAGTATGCACGATCCCCAGCGCGGCATAGCAGTCCTGCAGGCGCTCGGCGACAATACGCACCGCCCGCACGTCAAACAGCTCGTCGAAGGCGAGATGTTTTTTCTGCATTTTGCGCCAGATGCTGTAGATATGCTTGGGACGCCCGTAGACCTCAGCCTTGACGCCCTCGGTTTTCATTTCCGTGCGTAAATGGCTGACGAATTCATCAATATAATGTTCACGATCGATGCGCCGCTCGTGTAACAGCTTAGCGATTCGCTTATATTCCGCCGGATGCAGATAGCGGAAGCAGTAATCTTCAAGCTCCCACTTCAGCTGGCCGATCCCCAGGCGGTTGGCCAGCGGCGCGTAAATATTGGTACACTCTTTTGCCGCCAGTACGCGCTCATCTTCCGGCGCATCTTTCACTTCACGCAGATGGGCGATGCGCTCGGCGATTTTAATCACCACGCAGCGGAAGTCATCGACCATCGCCAGCAGCATGCGGCGAATGTTGTCCACCTGTTCAGAGGAGACCGAATCCGTATGGGTGGCTTTAAGCTGGCGTATCGCGGCCATGTCCCGCACGCCGTGGATCAGGGTGACGACCGATTTCCCGACGCTCTCCTGCATGATCTCTTCGCTGACGACGTTACCGTCCGCCAGCGGGAAAAGCATCGCCGCGCGCAGCGTATCGATATCCATGCTCAACATGGAGAGAATTTCCACCATCTCCACGCCGCGCCATAGCAGGAGATCGGCCTGCGGATGCCCCTGCGTTTTCTCTCGACAATAATCCCAGGTTTCGGCTAAGCGTTCACACGACTGCTGGCTGGAAATTCCCAGACTCGCGATCCATTTCTTCGGGTCAAATTCACCAGCTTTATTTAAATGTGCACTTCTTACCGCAACCATTGTCCTCTCCTTAAGGGACCGCCTGCCGAAGTCGGCAAGCCTCAACTTTTACACTTCATCCTTCAAACCGCGTCAACGCTGGCGTTCGTCTTTTATCTCAGTCACCTGCTTCTGAGGATGCCGCTTCACTGCGATTTGAATGATTCTTGTGCTCAAACAACACCATTGATTCCAGATGTCCGGTATGCGGGAACATATCGAGCATCGCCAGGCGTTGAATGGTATATCCCGCCTGCAATAAAACGTCGCTATCGCGCGCCAGGGTCGCCGGGTTACATGAAACATACACCACCCGACGCGGCGCTAATTTTATAATATGTAACATAACGCCCGCCGCGCCGGCGCGCGCCGGGTCGAGCAAGACCTTATCAAAACCGTGCTTCGCCCACGCCTGGCGGGTGACGTCCTCTTCCAGGTTCTCATGGAAGAAAGTCACATTATGCAACCCGTTCAACGCCGCGTTCTCCTGGCCCTTCGCCACCAGCGCGGGAACCCCTTCAACGCCAACCACCTGCGCCGCACGCTTCGCAAGCGGCAGGGTAAAGTTGCCCATGCCGCAAAAGAGGTCCAGCACGCGATCCTGAGGCTGGATATCCAGCCATTCCAGCGCCGTGCGCACCATCAGCTGGTTTACGCCATCGTTCACCTGGATAAAATCGCGCGGACTGAACACTAAGCGTAGACCGTCCGAGGTATACCAGGGCGCTTCCCCGCGAATATGTTCCAGTATCTCGCTTTGCGGGGCGAGGTACAGGGAAAGACCGTGAGATTGCGAAAAACGTTCCAGCTTTTCTTTATCTGCCGCGGGAAGCGCCGCCGTATGGCGCAATACCATCAGCGGGCCGTTATCCGCCTGCACCAGCTCAACGTGGCCAAGCTGACGCACCGATTTCAATTCGCTAAGACATTCACGTACCGCGGGCAATAGCGCACCAAGAGCGGGCACCAAAACGGGGCACTGCACCACATCGACGATCTCGCTGGCGTTAGCCTTGCGGAAGCCCATCTGTAATTGTTGGGACTTTGGCTGATAATTCAAGCTCAGACGCGCCCGGCGGCGATAGCCCCACGGCGAAGCGGCTATAATGTCATCAACGTCGCGCTTCATCAGCCTCGCGAGCGCGGCGCGTTTGCTCTGCTGCTGCAGCTCAATACTGGCGTGCTGCTGCTGGCACCCGCCGCAGATGCCAAAATGCGGGCAGCGCGGCGCCTGCCGCTGCGGGCTATCGCTAAGACGGCGTTTAACCTGGGCGCGGGCGTACTGTTTTTTATCTTCGACCACAACAACGTTAGCCTGCTCCTGTGGCAATAAACCGCTGATAAACAGCGCCTTACCCTGATGACGCGCAACGCCCTGGCCGAAGGGGTCAAGGTCATTTACTGTAACGGTTATGATCTGGCGCGTCGTCACACGCCGTTTTGCAGAGTAGAATTGCGCCATCGTAGAGATTTGTCTCAATTAAATATACTGACTCTGAATAAGAGTTCGGTCAGGATGAGCCAGAGTAACAACGCACCAGCCTCCTGAAAGATGATGTGTATATTCTCCCATAATGGAACCGCATGACCAACTACAGCCTTCGTGCCCGCATGATGATTCTTATTCTGGCGCCTACCGTCCTGATCGGTCTGCTGCTCAGTATTTTCTTCGTCGCACACCGCTATAACGACCTACAGCGCCAGCTGGAGGATGCCGGCGCCAGTATTATCGAACCGCTGGCGGTCTCCAGTGAATATGGCATGAATTTGCAAAATCGCGAGTCAATCGGGCAGCTCATCAGCGTGCTGCACCGCCGCCACTCCGATATTGTGCGCGCCATTTCCATCTACGACTCGCAAAACAGGCTGTTTGTCACCTCTAACTTTCAGCTCGATCCCGGCGAACTTCAGCTGCCAAAAGGGGAACCCTTTCCCCGCCGCCTGAGCGTGGTGCGCCACGGCGATTTGATGATTTTGCGTACCCCTATTATCTCGGAAAGCTATTCACCGGATGAATCACCGGGAAGCGATGCCAAGATGCCGGACAATATGCTGGGCTACGTGGCGCTTGAGATGGATCTCAAATCGGTGCGGCTACAGCAGTACAAAGAGATCTTTATCTCCAGCGTGATGATGCTGTTCTGTATCGGTATTGCGCTGATCTTCGGCTGGCGTCTGATGCGCGACGTGACCGGGCCGATCCGCAATATGGTGAACACCGTTGACCGCATCCGCCGGGGCCAGCTTGATAGCCGCGTCGAAGGCTTTATGCTCGGCGAGCTGGATATGCTGAAAAACGGCATCAACTCCATGGCCATGTCGCTGGCGGCCTACCACGAAGAGATGCAGCATAACGTCGATCAGGCGACATCGGATCTGCGGGAAACGCTTGAACAGATGGAAATCCAGAACGTCGAGCTGGATCTGGCGAAAAAACGCGCGCAGGAAGCGGCGCGAATCAAATCCGAATTCCTCGCCAACATGTCCCATGAACTGCGCACACCGCTCAACGGCGTCATTGGCTTTACCCGCCTGACGCTGAAGACCGACTTAAACACCACCCAGCGCGATCACCTGACGACCATTGAGCGTTCCGCGAATAATCTGCTGGCCATCATTAACGATGTTCTGGACTTCTCTAAGCTCGAAGCCGGGAAGCTTATTCTGGAGAGTATTCCGTTCCTGCTGCGCACTTCGCTGGACGAGGTGGTCACGCTGCTGGCGCACTCGGCGCACGATAAGGGGCTGGAGCTGACGCTGAATATCAAAAACGATGTGCCGGATAACGTCATTGGCGACCCGCTGCGCCTGCAGCAAATTATTACCAATCTGATGGGCAACGCCATCAAGTTTACCGAACACGGCAATATCGACGTGCTGGTGGAACAGCGCGCCATCAGCAACTCAAGGGTACAAATCGAAGTCCAGATCCACGATACCGGTATCGGAATTCCTGAACGCGATCAGTCGCGTCTGTTCCAGGCGTTCCGCCAGGCCGACGCCAGCATCTCCCGTCGCCACGGCGGAACCGGACTTGGGCTGGTCATCACCCAGCGGCTGGTGAAAGAGATGGGCGGCGATATCTCCTTCCATAGCCAGCCTAATCGCGGCTCGACGTTCTGGTTCCATATCAGCCTCGACCTCAACCCCAACGCGGTTCCCGACAGCGTGCCAACCCAGTGCCTGGCGGGTAAAAAGCTGGCCTATATCGAGGCCAACGCGGCGGCGGCGCAGTGTACGATGGAGCTACTGGCGACAACGCCGCTGGAGGTGGTTTACAGTCCGACGATGACCGCCCTACCGGATGCTCACTACGATATCCTGCTGGCCGGCATTCCCGTATCAATACGCGACCTGAGCCAGCATCGCGATAAGCTGGAAAGAGCCAGCAAGCTTGCCGATCATCTGGTGCTGGCCCTGCCGTGCCACGCCCAGGTCAGCGCCGAAACGCTGCGCCAGGACGGCATTGCCGCCTGTTTGCTTAAGCCATTGACCTCAACGCGCTTACTGCCGGCGCTGACGGCCTCCTGCCAGACGCAGCCGACGGTTCTGCCGCCGCGTTCCGATAGTAAGAAGCTTCCGATGACGGTCATGGCCGTTGATGACAATCCGGCGAATCTCAAGCTTATCGGCGCCCTGCTGGAGGATTTAGTCCAGCACGTTATCCTCTGCGACAGCGGCCAGCACGCCGTCGAGCGGGCCAGAGAAACGCAGCAGGATCTGATTCTGATGGATATTCAGATGCCGGAGATGGATGGGATCCGCGCCTGCGAACTGATTCACCAGCTCCCTCATCAACAGCAAACGCCGGTGATCGCCGTGACCGCCCACGCCCTGGAAGGGCAGCGAGAGAAATTACTCAGCGCGGGGATGAACGACTATCTGGCGAAACCCATTGAGGAGGATAAGCTCTACAGCCTGCTGCTGCGCTACCAGCCGGGAAAGACGCTACCGCCGCAGGTCGCCGCGGAGCCTGTTGAGCCGCCCGTTAACCATGACATCACCCTCGACTGGCAGCTGGCGCTGCGTCAGGCGGCGATGAAACCGGATCTGGCGCGGGAAATGCTGCAGATGCTGCTCGCCTTTATGCCGGAGGTGCGTAACAAGGTAGAAGAACAGCTGGTGGGAGAACAGCCGGAAGGCGTGCTGGATCTTATTCATAAGCTTCACGGCAGCTGTAGCTATAGCGGCGTGCCGCGGCTGAAAAAACTGTGTCACACCCTTGAGAGCCAGCTACGCGCGGGCACCGCCGCCGAGGAGATGGAGCCGGAGTTTCTGGAGCTGCTGGATGAAATGGACAACGTCGCGCGCGAAGCCTGTAAGCTGTTGGGGATTTAGAGGATATAAAACGCGAGCCCCGGTCTGCGCTTCGCGACCGGGGGAAAACCTATAATAGCCGGCCCATTTTCAGCACGGCGGCGACGTTTCTCGCCGTCATACGCACGTTTTCGGCGGCATTTTCCAGTGCTTGCTCCAGGGTGCAAACGGAATAAATCACGCTGAATACCGCATCCAGGCCGTGCTGATGCACGACGCCGACGTCAGCCGTCAGGCTCCCGGCAATGCCGATGACCGGCAGGTTGTAGCGTTTTGCCACCCTCGCCACGCCAACCGGCACTTTGCCGTGAACCGTCTGGCTATCGATACGCCCTTCGCCGGTGATCACCAGGTCCGCATCCGCCACGATATCGGCAAGATGGAGCGCATCGGTCACAATCTCAATGCCCGGCCGCAGCTTTGCGCCGCAAAAGGCGTACAGGCCCGCGCCCATCCCCCCCGCCGCGCCGCCGCCTTCAAGATGCAGCACATCAAGTTCTAAATCGCGATGGATAATATCGGCAAAATGGGCCAGCGCGTTGTCCAGGCAGGGGATCATCTCCGCCGTCGCCCCTTTCTGCGGCCCAAATACCGCCGTCGCACCCTGTGGTCCCGTCAGCGGGTTGGTAACATCGCAAGCGACGTCAATACGACAGCCGGCCAGGCGTTTATCAAGTTCGCTAACGTCGATGCGCGCGAGGCTCTCCAGCGCGCGTCCGCCGGCGGCAATCTGCTGGTTATCTTTGGTCAGCAGTTTCGCCCCCAGCGCCTGTACCATCCCGGCGCCGCCGTCGTTCGTCGCGCTGCCGCCGATGCCGATAATAATTTGGCTCACTCCGGCATCCAGCGCATGGCGAATCAGCTCGCCGGTCCCCCATGAAGTGGTCAGCAAAGGATTTCGCCGCGCCGGCGGTACGCTCTCCAGGCCGCTTGCCGCCGCCATTTCAATAAACGCGCACTGCCTGTCGCCCGACAGGCCATAAAAGGCCTCCACGGGTTCACCGAGCGGACCGGTGACGGTGACCGCAATCCGGCATCCCTGGGTCGCGGCAACCATGGCTTCAACGGTTCCTTCGCCACCGTCGGCAACCGGCAGCTTGACGTACTCCGCATCGGCGTAAATTTCCCGAAAACCTTGTTCTATCGCGGTTGCGACATCCAGCGCACTCAGGCTCTCCTTGTATGAATCCGGTGCGATCACTATCTTCATATGCTGTCCTTAAAATGAACGATTACCCGACGCCGTGCAGGAAACCGGTCCCCGAAGGGACCGGTATTTCTTTAGCGCACCATGCACGGACGCTTGTTATCAAACGTCCAGTTCGGGATCAAATACTGCATGCCCATCGCGTCATCGCGCGCGCCCAGGCCGTGTTTCTGGTACAGCTCATGGGCTTTCATCACCCGATCCATATCGAGCTCTACGCCCAGACCCGGTTTCGCCGGTACCTGTACCATCCCGCCTTTAATTTCAAAGGGCTCTTTGGTCAGACGCTGGTTACCCTCCTGCCAGATCCAGTGGGTGTCGATGGCGGTAATTTTACCCGGCGCTGCCGCTGCCACGTGGGTAAACATCGCCAGCGAGATATCAAAGTGGTTGTTAGAGTGCGAGCCCCAGGTCAGGCCAAACTCGTGGCACATCTGCGCCACGCGGACGGAACCCTGCATGGTCCAGAAGTGCGGATCCGCCAGCGGGATATCGACGGACTGCAGCGACAGCGTGTGGCCCATCTGACGCCAGTCGGTCGCGATCATATTGGTCGCCGTCGGCAGGCCGGTGGCGCGGCGGAACTCCGCCATCACTTCGCGTCCGGAGAAGCCCTGTTCTGCGCCGCACGGATCTTCCGCATAGGCCAGAGAACCTTTCAGGTATTTGCCAATTTTGATCGCTTCATCCAGCGACCACGCGCCGTTCGGATCGAGGGTCACGCGCGCCTGCGGGAAGCGCTTCGCCAGCGCAACGATGGACTCCGCTTCCTCTTCCCCGGCCAGTACGCCGCCTTTCAGTTTAAAGTCATTAAAGCCATATTTCTCATACGCCGCTTCCGCCAGGCGCACCACCGCATCCGGGGTCATCGCTTCATCGTGACGCAGGCGATACCAGTCGCATTTGTCATCCGGCTGGCTCTGATACGGCAGCGGCGTGGCTTTGCGGTTGCCGACGAAGAACAGGTAGCCGAGCATTTCCACTTCGCTGCGCTGTTGGCCATCGCCCAGCAGAGACGCCACGTTCACGCCCAGATGCTGGCCCAGCAGGTCAAGCATCGCCGCTTCGATCCCGGTCACTACGTGAATTGTGGTACGCAGATCGAAGGTCTGCAAACCGCGTCCACCGGCGTCGCGGTCGGCGAAAGTATTGCGCACGGCGGTCAGCACGTTTTTGTATTCACCCAGCGTCTTACCGACCACCAGCGGGATCGCGTCCTCCAGGGTGGTGCGGATTTTCTCTCCGCCGGGGATTTCCCCGACGCCGGTATGGCCGGAATTATCTTTGATCACCACGATATTGCGCGTGAAGAACGGGGCGTGCGCGCCGCTCAGGTTCATCAGCATGCTGTCGTGGCCCGCGACCGGAATGACCTGCATAGAAGAAACAACGGGGGTCGAAAATTGTGCGCTCATAATTTAGTCCTTATTCAAATCAGTGACGGCCGAAAACGGGGCGTTTACGGTCAAAAGTCCATCCGGGGATCAGGTACTGCATTGGGCCTGCGTCATTACGCGCGCCGCCGGGCAGCTTTTTATACGCCTCATGCGCTTTCTGTACCTGCTCCCAGTCCAGCTCAACGCCAAGTCCTGGCGCGTCCGGAACAGCAATTTTTCCGTGCTTAATCTCCAGCGGATTTTTGGTCAGGCGGCAATCTCCCTCCTGCCAAATCCAGTGGGTATCGATGGCCGTGGGGTTACCCGGCGCCGCCGCGCCGACGTGGGTGAACATGGCCAGTGAAATATCAAAGTGGTTATTGGAATGGCAGCCCCAGGTCAGGCCCCAGTCATCGCACAGCTGCGCCACGCGCACCGCGCCGGACAGGGTCCAGAAGTGCGGATCGGCCAGCGGAATATCCACGGCGTTCAGCATCACCGCATGGCCCATTTCGCGCCAGTTGGTGGCGATCATGTTAGTTGCCACCGGCAAACCGGTGGCGCGGCGGAATTCCGCCATCACTTCGCGGCCGGAAAAGCCCTGCTCGGCGCCGCAGGGGTCTTCGGCGTAGGTCAGCACATCGTTCAGCCCTTTGCACAGGGCGATGGCTTCATCCAGCAGCCAGGCGCCGTTAGGGTCGACCGTAATGCGCGCATCCGGGAAACGCTTCTTCAGCGCGCGGGCGGTTTCGATCTCCTGCTCGCCGGGCAGCACGCCGCCCTTGAGTTTGAAATCTTTAAAGCCGTAGCGATCCTGCGCGGCTTCCGCCAGCCGCACCACCGCCTCGCTGTTCAGCGCTTCCTGATGACGCAGGCGATACCACGCGTGGCTGCCCGGCGTGCTTTCCAGATAGGGCAGATCGGTCTTCGTACGATCGCCCACGTAGAACAGGTAGCCCAGCACGGTCACCGCATCGCGCTGCTTGCCCGGCCCCAGCAGTTCGCAAACCGGCACGTTGAGCGCCTTGCCCAGCAGATCCAGCAGCGCAGCCTCCAGCGCCGCCACCGCGTTCACCCGCAGTTCGAACGTCCAGGCGCCTTTACCAAAGGTGTCAAAATCCGCGGCCTGGTTGCCTTTATGCACCTGCTGAACCACTTTATTCAGGCGGGCGATTTCCTGCCCCAAAACCATCGGGATCGCCTCCACCAGCGTCTGATAAATCACCTCGCCGCCGGGCGCTTCGCCGACGCCGGTATTGCCGGCGCTGTCGGTCAGCACCACGATATTACGGGTAAAGTACGCGTTATGGGCACCGCCGATATTGAGCAGCATACTGTCCTGCCCGGCCACCGGGATAACCTTCATGTCGGTGATAACGGGGCTCGATTGCGTTGTCATGATGATTGTCCTGCCACAGGTTTCAGTTCAATACGCTTAATATCGCCGACCAGAACCAGATAGCTCAGCACCGCCACCAGCGCATGGACGCCCACATAAATCAGCGCGCCGTTAAACGAACCGGTGGTGCCAACGATGTAGCCAATCGCAATTGGCGTCACGATGCCGGAGATATTGCCGAACATGTTGAACAGACCGCCGCTCAGCCCGCTGATCTCTTTCGGTGCCGTATCAGCCATGACCGCCCAGCCCAGCGCGCCGATGCCTTTACCGAAGAAGGCCAGCGCCATAAAGCCGATGATCATCCACTCCACGTTGACGTAGTTACAGAACACCATCACCATCGACAGCAGCATCCCCATCACGATCGGCGTTTTACGCGCGATGTTCAGCGAGCCGGTACGACGCATCAGCCAGTCGGAAATAATCCCGCCGAGCACGCCGCCCGCGAAGCCGCAGATAGCCGGCACCGAAGCGACAAAACCGGCTTTCAGAATGGACATGCCGCGCGCCTGCACCAGATAAACCGGGAACCAGGTGATAAAGAAATAGGTTAAAGCGTTAATGCAGTACTGTCCGATATAGACGCCAATCATCATGCGGGAGCCCAGCAGCTGCTTAATTTGCCCCCATTTTACGCTAAACGGCACCTTAGCTTTGGCCGCCGCCTGATCCATGTTGATCAGCGCGCCGCCAGCGGCGATGTAATCCAGCTCTTTTTGGTTCACGCCCGGATGCTGGTTGGGTTCATGAATGACCTTCAGCCAGACAAAGCTGATGATAATCCCGAGTCCGCCCATAAAGAAGAACACGTGCGACCAGCCCACCTCATGGGTCAGCCAACCCATGATTGGCGCAAAAATAACGGTGGCAAAGTATTGCGCGGAGTTAAAGATAGCCACCGCGGTGCCCCTCTCCTGCGCCGGGAACCACGCCGCGACGATACGGCTGTTTCCGGGGAAAGATGGCGCTTCGGCCAGGCCGACAAGGAAACGCAGGGTAAATAGCGCGACGATAATGCCGAAGCCGCTGAAGATATCGACGAAGCCCTGCAGCAGGGTAAACATGGACCAGATAAAAATGGACCAGAAGTAGACGCGTTTTGAACCGAAACGGTCAAGCAGCCAACCGCCCGGGATTTGGCCGATCACATAGGCCCATGAAAACGCGGAGAAAACATACCCCATGCCAACGGCGTCAAGACCAATATCTTTGGCCATCTCCGATCCGGCAATGGATAAGGTGGCGCGGTCGCCGTAGTTGAAGGATGTGACGATAAACAGCATCACCACTATCCAGTAGCGAGCATTGGTGCGCTTTTCAGCGCCGCTCGCCGCCTGACTTAATGAACTCATTGTTGCACTCCTGAATCATAGCGTTAGCTACGTTCATTCTGAACAGCACAACCTGTAGGGTACTCAGAATGACGTGTTAGTGTTTTTCATTGTTTTCGTTATATCTGGCACTGCATTGGGAACTGGCAGGGAAAGTATAAAAAGAGGGGCTGGCGGGCTCACCGTGCAAATACACAGCTTTCACCGGCTGAGTAAATGTGATTTATGGCGTATGCCTAATGAGATGGGGGATGGTTCACGGAAATGAAAAACCGCGCGCGTTCAGAGGCGGAAACGGCGGTGCAAAAGGCAGGAGTGTGAATCAACTCTCTTGACCCCGTGAAATAGCCCGGTAAAGGCCCTGGCATTACACAGGTTTTAAGGCAAATGCCCGAAGCCAGCTACGCGGAGAATTGGTACGATCTTTTTGACCGTTAATCTGGCTCTGGCATTGAACATCAGTAAAAAAGGAGCGCCCTCTAGTGTAGGGAGAGGGCGAAACTTTTTAATCGAGCAGCGACGCCCACTGCGTTACCCATGGGTTAGAGACGCTTTCGGGTTCCGGATCTTCGCTGGCGTCAATCATCAGCATCTCGCCAACGCGCGTGCCGCCCTGTTCCTGCAATAACGCATCAAACTTTAGGCCGCCGCCGCAGAAGTTAGCGTAGGTGCTATCGCCCAGGGCGATAATCCCATAGCGTAAATGCGGCTGATACATATCTTTGATGCCTTCGTACAAGGGCACGATACTGTCCGGTAAATCGCCCTGTCCGGTGGTCGATGTCACCACCAGCACATATCTACCGCTATACGACTCCCAGTCTTTGACCTCGGGATCCTCAAAGACTTTCGCCTGATGCCCCAGCCCGCTCAAAATAGCCTGCGCCTCTTCGGCGACCAGGAGCGAATTTCCATACATCGTGCCGACAAAAATTCCGACTTCTGCCATGACTATCTCCCTGAATTGACCTGTATCTCTTCATCCTGACCGCAGTCGTCGGCAAACTCAACCCTTTCATTTAGCGGGAGAAGGCCGCGCCAGCCAAACTGCGACAGCGCGCGCATCCAGACGTCGTCAAGACCGGCGCGAATAACCAACGGTTCGCCGGTAAAGGGATGCGTTAACGAGAGCTGGCTGGCGTGCAGCATCAGCCGATCGCAGCCAAAGTGCGCCGCCGCGCTGCGATTCTGCCGCAAATCGCCGTGTTTGCTATCGCCGATAATCGGATGGCGAAGATGGGCAAGATGGCGACGTAGCTGGTGTTTACGTCCGGTTTTCGGTTCAAGCTCCACCAGGCTATAGCGGGTCGTGGGGTAACGGCCGGTCGCCACCGGCATCTCTACCGTCGCCAGGCCGCGATAATGCGTCACCGCCGGCTGCGGGTCTTTATTTTCGCGGGCAAACTTATCGGCGATTTTATCCAGTTCCTCAACCAGCGGGTAATCAAGCACCGCTTCGTCGTTCAGCCAGCCGCGAGCGATCGCATGATAGCGTTTCTGCATTTGATGCTGCTCGAACTGCTGCGACAGCAATCTTCCCGCTTCGCTCGACAGCCCCATCAGCAGCACGCCGGACGTCGGCCTGTCGAGGCGATGGGCGGTGAATACGTGCTGGCCTATCTGGTCGCGCACGGTCTGCATCACCACCACTTTTTCATCACGATCCAGCCAGCTGCGGTGCACCAGCCAGCCCGATGGCTTGTTCACCGCGACCAGCCACTGGTCCTGATATAAAATCTCCAGCATCAGGCTTCGCCGCCGGCAAACAGCGCATCCAGCAGGACCAGTTCGGCCAGCACCCGCTCGCGCACGGGGTGAGCATTATCCAGAGCCATCTCATAATAGGGCGCAACGGCGAAGTTCTGCGGCAGCGGCGTTCCGCTTTCCAGAAGCTGGTGCATACGCGGAATCAATACCCACTGCAGCCATTCAAGCGGCTCCATGGTGTCGAGGCAAAACGGCTGTTCGCTGGCAAATGCGCGGCTATCGGGGGCACTATCCTGCCAGTGTTCCGTTTCGCGCAGCAGCGCTTCAATGGCGAGCAGGCGCTCGCGCACGCGATGGTCAAGAGTCATGGGAAACCTCGGTGAGTTAAAAACCGGCGCAGAATAGCAAATTCAGACGAGAAATAAAAAAAGGGAGCACTGTATAAAACAGTGCTCCCGGTTCGTTTTGCAGCAATCCAGCTACATTGGTGCTCCCTGCTCGTCCTTGAAAACTTTTCCTGAGGTCTCCTGACCATGTTCATCCATAAACAGTTGCATCCTGCTTTCACACCACCCCGATGCGAAATAACTCATCCTTAAGTCTGTCCTGATCTTCCTGATCCACCGAACGTCCCGCTCGGCTCTCGTTCTCCTTCCTGGAGGTGTCCTTTTACGCAATCCTGCGTTATCCTGTGCTTCATCCTGAAGCCTGTCCTTGCAACGCCATCCTGGCGGGTCCTGCAGAAGCGTCATCATCCTGATGTTCACTTCGTTTATCAACTCCCTGTCGATGTGTATAGAATCCCTGATTCCGCCCTGTCTTACAACCCTTGTTAAGACAATATCTTAAGATTAATCGTCAGTATCCTTAATGAGAAAATCATTAATCACTTGAAAAATATTATATTTCTTAAAATACGCCCCCTGAAGGATCGGCTTAAATGATGACGATCTCTTACAGGTCTTGTAAGAGATCTCTCACAAAAGTTTGGGTACTGTGGATTACAGAACTGGCTTAAGGGAATTAAGGAAACTCGCAAGCGAGGGAGAAAGGGTCGTCCGTTTTCGGGTGCCGAGGGTCTCTTTGATCACTTCACCGCTCATATTACAGACCGAAATGACCTCCAGTTCGCTGTCCAGCGTGGCGATAAACAGCGTGGGCGACAGCTTCAAACGCTTTTGCACCAGCAGATGACCAATCAGATTCTCCTGCACCCGCTGGAAATCATCCGGGCTCCAGGTTTGCAGCAGCGTCATGGTTTCATCGGCAGTTTCATCGGCAAAACGCGCCTGCATATCGCCGGCAAACTGAGTGGTATAATAAGCATGAAGCGGTTGTTGTACCACAATCTCCAGCGCCCGTTCAACCGCGTCAATATTTTGTGCTAATGAAAACGGCTGCGGCTGCCAGAAAACGCCGTCATCATCCGTGCCGTTGACGCACGGCGACGGGATACCGTAAAGCTCTTCGCTGCGCGGCAGGCTGGAGCGCTGCTGCTGCCACGCCTCACAATAACGTTGGGTAAATGCTTGTAGCGCTTCTGCGGTTTGCTGGTCCACCGGTTTCTCTCTTCACGTTAGACAGGATACACTTGGCATATAGTGTAACCGCTTTAACTATGGTGAAACATGTCTTCTTACGATAATCATCAGGCGCTGGCCGGCCTGACGCTCGGAAAATCAACCGATTACCGCGACACCTACGACGCCAGCCTGCTTCAGGGCGTCCCACGCAGCCTGAACCGCGACCCGCTGGATCTGCACGCCGATAACCTGCCGTTTCACGGTGCCGATATCTGGACGCTGTATGAGCTCTCCTGGCTGAACGCCAAAGGCCTGCCGCAGGTCGCCGTGGGCCACGTGGAGCTCAGCGATACCACCGTAAACCTGGTGGAATCAAAAAGCTTTAAGCTCTATCTCAACAGCTTCAACCAGACGCGCTTTGCCGACTGGCAGGCGGTCGAGGCGACGCTGGCGCGCGATCTCAGCGCCTGTGCGCAAGGAGAAGTGAAGGTAGCGCTGTATCGCCTCGATGAGCTCGAAGGCCAGCCGGTCGCTCATCTGCACGGTACCTGCATCGACGATCAGGATATTGAAATCGATAATTACCAGTTCAGCGCCGATTACCTGCAGGACGCCGCGGCCGGCAAAGTGGTCGAAGAGACCCTGGTCAGCCATCTGCTGAAATCCAACTGCCTGATTACCCACCAGCCAGACTGGGGGTCGGTGCAAATCCAGTATCGCGGGGCGAAAATCGATCGCGAAAAGCTGCTGCGCTATCTGGTGTCATTCCGCCACCACAACGAGTTCCACGAGCAGTGCGTAGAGCGCATCTTCAATGACATTCAGCGTTTCTGCCAGCCGGAAGCCCTTTCCGTTTATGCGCGCTACACGCGACGAGGCGGTCTTGATATCAACCCGTGGCGCAGCAATACCGATTTTGTGCCGGCCACCGGTCGCCTCGCCCGTCAATAGTAAACATTTTCACAATTTGCGCGCGTTAACCCGCGCGCAAGGTTGTGAAAACGCCATCAGCAGGGCTATTGTAATCACAGGAAGACGATAATCGTCCTGTAAGGAGTTCACTTGATTACACATGTTAGCCCGCTTGGTTCAATGGATATGCTGTCGCAGCTGGAAGTGGATATGCTTAAACGCACCGCCAGCAGTGACCTGTATCAACTCTTTCGCAACTGCTCGCTTGCTGTGCTCAACTCGGGGAGCCTGACCGATAACAGCAAGGAGCTTCTGTCTCGTTTTGAAAACTTCGATATTAACGTGCTGCGTCGCGAACGCGGCGTGAAGCTGGAACTGATCAACCCGCCGGAAGACGCTTTCGTTGACGGGCGTATTATCCGTTCCCTGCAGGCCAACCTGTTTGCCGTACTGCGCGATATTCTGTTCGTCTACGGCCAAATCCACAATACCGTTCGCTTCCCGAATCTCGATCTTGAAAGCTCGGTGCATATCACCAACCTGGTTTTCTCCATTTTGCGTAACGCCCGCGCCCTGCACGTCGGCGAAGCGCCAAACATGATTGTCTGCTGGGGCGGCCACTCGATTAACGAAAACGAATATCTGTACGCCCGCCGCGTCGGCACCCAGTTGGGCCTGCGCGAACTGAATATCTGTACCGGCTGTGGACCGGGCGCGATGGAAGCACCGATGAAAGGCGCCGCCGTCGGCCACGCGCAGCAGCGTTACAGAGACAGCCGCTTTATCGGTATGACCGAGCCGTCGATTATCGCCGCCGAGCCGCCGAACCCGCTGGTGAACGAATTGATCATCATGCCGGATATCGAAAAACGCCTGGAGGCGTTCGTGCGCATCGCCCACGGCATCATCATCTTCCCGGGCGGCGTGGGCACGGCGGAAGAGCTGCTCTATCTGCTGGGCATTTTGATGCACCCGTCGAACAAGTCGCAGGTTCTGCCGCTGATTCTCACCGGGCCAAAAGAGAGCGCCGATTATTTCCGCGTGCTGGATGAGTTTATCGTCCATACGCTGGGTGAAGCCGCCCGTCGTCACTATCGCATTATCGTTGACGACGCCGCGGAAGTGGCCCGGCAGATGAAAAAAGCGATGCCGATGGTGAAAGAGAATCGCCGCGAGACCGGCGACGCCTACAGCTTCAACTGGTCGATGCGCATTGCGCCGGACCTGCAGATGCCGTTCGATCCGACCCATGAGAATATGGCCAACCTTAAACTCTATCCGGACCAGCCGGTGGAAGTGCTGGCAGCGGATCTCCGCCGCGCCTTCTCCGGTATCGTCGCCGGTAACGTTAAAGAGGTGGGTATCCAGGCTATCGAGAAATTCGGCCCGTATAAGATTCACGGCGACCCGGCAATGATGCGCCGCATGGACGATCTGCTGCAGGGCTTTGTGGCGCAGCATCGTATGAAGCTGCCGGGCGGCACCGCTTACATCCCCTGCTACGAAATCTGTTCCTGAGTTCTCTTCTGCTCTTCTCCCGGGCGGCGGCTTACGCCCCCGGGCTATTTCTCCCCGCCCGGGCGGCACTCTTTCTCCGCTTTTTCGCTTCTCCATTCGCCCGTATGCTTTCCAGATAAATCATTCCTTTTATGAATTTTTAGCATCGCCTTTACAAAAGCCAATCGTTTGCGTTTCCAAAAACTGCAATAAATATCACCAGGAAAAACGCCTTTTAACGTAAAAACGTCGAGAACTTCGCATTTTTACAGTAAAAACCTCGTTATTACGTCGCGCCACTATTCTCTCATATGCTGAAAATGATAGCCTCCGCGCCACAAATCTCTGGCTGATCACCAGAAACAGGCTGTTGGACTAAAATTGCTTACATTTAAAGTGGATTATTGCATTTGAGATCGCGATCACTGATGCATTCACCATATAAATGTATCTTCCCGCACCAATTGTTACGGAGAAAATGCCTAAAAAACCGTAAACAAACGAATTTCATATTATTTGGTCTTTTTTATTCAATAGATTTTGTTGCTTCCTCCAGGAGATACAGATGGAAACCACTCAAACCAGCACCATCGTTTCGGATGCTACCCGTAGCGGTTGGCGTAAGACGGACACCATGTGGATGCTGGGCCTGTACGGCACGGCTATCGGCGCGGGCGTCCTGTTTCTGCCGATCAACGCCGGCGTCGGCGGCATGATCCCGCTGATCATCATGGCGATTCTGGCCTTCCCGATGACCTTCTTCGCCCACCGCGGGATGACCCGTTTCGTGCTGTCCGGTAAGAATCCGGGCGAAGACATCACTGAAGTGGTCGAAGAGCATTTCGGCGTTGGCGCAGGTAAGCTGATTACCCTGCTCTACTTCTTCGCCATCTACCCGATTCTGCTGGTCTACAGCGTGGCGATCACCAACACCGTGGAAAGCTTTATGCTGCACCAGCTGCACATAACGCCGCCGCCTCGCGCCATTCTTTCCCTGATTCTGATTGTCGGCATGATGACCATCGTGCGCTTCGGCGAGCAGATGATTGTGAAAGCGATGAGCGTGCTGGTGTTCCCGTTCGTGGTCGCGCTGATGATTCTGGCCTTTTATCTGATTCCGCAGTGGAACGGCGCGGCGCTGGAAACCCTCTCCCTGAGCAGCGCGACCGCGACCGGCAACGGCCTGTGGATGACCCTGTGGCTGGCGATTCCGGTGATGGTGTTTTCTTTTAACCACTCGCCGATCATCTCCTCCTTCGCCGTCGCGAAACGCGAAGAGTACGGCCAGGGCGCAGAGAAAAAATGTTCCAGCATTCTGGCCCGCGCGCACATCATGATGGTGCTGACCGTCATGTTCTTCGTCTTCAGCTGCGTACTGAGCCTCTCCCCGGCGGATCTGGCGGCGGCGAAAGATCAGAACATCTCGATTCTGTCTTACCTGGCGAACCACTTTAACGCGCCGATCATCGCCTGGATGGCGCCGATCATTGCGATGATCGCCATCACTAAATCCTTCCTTGGCCACTACCTGGGCGCTCGCGAAGGCTTTAACGGCATGGTGATTAAATCCCTGCGCGGTAAAGGCAAGTCCATCGAAATCAATAAACTGAACAAAATCACCGCTCTGTTCATGCTGGTCACCACCTGGATTGTGGCGACGCTGAACCCCAGCATCCTCGGGATGATCGAAACCCTGGGCGGCCCGATTATCGCGATGATTCTGTTCCTGATGCCGATGTACGCGATTCAGAAAGTCCCGGCGATGCGTAAATACAGCGGCCACGTCAGCAACGTTTTCGTGGTGATTATGGGCCTGATTGCTATCTCCGCGATTTTCTACTCTCTGTTTAGTTAATATCCCCCGCGCCGCCTGACGGCGGCGCTCCCGACAGCACTGGATGCATCATGATCAGCGTATTCGATATTTTTAAAATCGGCATTGGCCCTTCCAGCTCCCACACCGTTGGACCGATGAAAGCGGGCAAACAATTCACGGACGATCTTATTGAGCGCGGGCTGCTTTCCGAGGTAACCAAAGTCGTCGTCGATGTCTACGGCTCCCTTTCCCTGACGGGAAAAGGCCACCATACCGATATCGCGATTATTATGGGCCTGGCGGGCAACCTGCCGGATACCGTCGACATCGACGCGATTCCCGGCTTTATCCAGGACGTCAACACCCATGGCCGCCTGATGCTGGCAAACGGCCAGCAGGAAGTGGCGTTCCCGGTCGATCAGTGCATGAATTTCCACGCCGACAACCTGTCGCGGCATGAAAACGGCATGCGTATTACCGCCCTCGGCGGCGAGAAGGTTCTCTACAGCCAGACGTATTACTCCATCGGCGGCGGGTTTATCGTCGATGAAGACCATTTCGGCGTGACCCGCGAAGCGCCGGTCGCCGTACCTTATCCGTATAAAAACGCCGCCGATCTGCAGCGCCACTGCCGCGAAAGCGGGCTATCGCTCTCCGGGCTGATGATGCAAAACGAGCTGGCGCTGCACAGTAAAGAAGCGCTGGAGCAGCATTTTGCCGCGGTCTGGGAAGTGATGAGCAGCGGAATTGAGCGCGGCATCACCACCGAGGGGGTTCTGCCGGGCAAGCTGCGGGTGCCGCGTCGCGCCGCCGCGCTGCGCCGGATGCTGGTAAGCCAGGACAACACCAACAGCGACCCGATGGCGGTCGTTGACTGGATTAACATGTTCGCCCTGGCGGTTAACGAAGAGAACGCCGCCGGCGGACGCGTCGTGACCGCGCCGACCAACGGCGCCTGCGGTATCGTACCTGCGGTGCTGGCCTACTACGACAAGTTCATCCGCAAAGTGAACGCCAACTCGCTGGCGCGCTATATGCTGGTCACCAGCGCCATTGGCTCGCTCTATAAGATGAACGCCTCGATTTCCGGCGCCGAAGTGGGCTGCCAGGGTGAAGTCGGCGTAGCCTGTTCAATGGCGGCGGCCGGTCTGGCTGAACTGCTTGGCGGCAGTCCGGGTCAGGTATGCATCGCGGCGGAAATTGGTATGGAGCACAACCTCGGTCTCACCTGCGATCCGGTTGCCGGCCAGGTGCAGGTGCCGTGCATCGAGCGTAACGCTATCGCAGCGGTCAAGGCGGTCAACGCCGCGCGTATGGCCCTGCGCCGCACCAGCGAGCCGCGGGTGTGCCTCGATAAAGTCATCGAGACCATGTACGAAACGGGCAAAGATATGAACGCCAAATATCGTGAAACCTCGCGCGGCGGCCTGGCCATGAAGATTGTCGCCTGCGATTAACGCCCCCCTCCCGGTATGCTGCGGCATGCCGGGCTTCCTTTCCCTGCCCTCCTCCTTCATTTATGTTATATAAATGATAATTTAGTTATTTATTAGTTATAAAGACGATTTGTTACCTTACGGAAAAACCGCTCAAGGAGAACAAATCATGCTCAGATTATCCCGCCCGGCGCTGCTGCTACTGCTTGCAGGCTTATCCGCTTCCGCGCTGGCGAAAGCGCCGGAGACCGTGAATATCGGTTATCAGAAAGCTAATATCTTCGCGCTGCTTAAATATCGCGGCACCCTCGATGAAAGCTTCAAAAAGCAGGGTATCGCCGTCCGCTGGATTGAATTTCCCGCCGGGCCGCAGATGCTGGAAGGGCTGAACGTCGGCAGCATCGACCTCGCCGCCACCGGCGATGCGCCGCCGGCCTTTGCCCAGGCGGCGCAGGCGGATCTGGTCTATTTAGCCCACTCCCCGGCGAACCCAAAAACCGAGGCCATCGTGGTGGCGGAAAACTCGGCAATTAAGAGCGTGGCCGATCTTAAGGGCAAGCGCGTGGGGCTCAATAAAGGCTCCGACGTAAACTACCTGCTGGTGACCGCGCTGGAGAAAGCCGGGCTGAGCTATAAAGATATCACGCCGGTCTATCTGCCGCCTGCTGACGCCCGCGCCGCCTTCCAGCGCGGCGCTATTGACGCCTGGGTTATCTGGGATCCGTTCCTCGCCGAAGTGGAAACGAACGCCAAAGCGCGACAGATTGGCAATGCCGAAGGGCTGGTGCCGCACTACACCTTCTACCTGGCCAGCCGCAAATTTGCCGACACCTATCCGGATACCGCAAAGCAGGTGGTGGATGAGCTGGGTAAACTGAGCGAATGGGCCAACAGTCATCAGGACGATGCCGCCGGGATCCTCTCCACCTCAACCGGGCTGGATAAGGCTATCTGGCTGAAGACGCTGGCGCGTCTGCCTTATGGCGCCGAGCGTATGACGCCTGCGGTCTATAACGAACAGCAGGCGCTGGCGGATACCTTCACCCGTATCGGCCTGCTGCCGGTGAAAGTCGATGTTCGCAGCGCGACCTGGTCGCTGGATAAGCAGTAAGTCTTCCCTTCCCGGGTCGCGGCGCAGGCGCCTTACCCGGGCTACCGGCCCGCAGACGGCGGTGGATCCGTAGCCCGGACAGGCGCGTCAAGCGCCGCCTCCGGGGAAAAACCTCCCGCCCCATAGTTCAGCCCTCCCCCTTCGGGGAGAGGGGGACCGGCAAAATTAACTCACCTTTTCTTCACTTCCGACCGCGACCTGCGCGCCGTAGCGATAGCCTGCGCCCGGATGCGGCGCAGCCAGCCGCGGGCCGGCGCCAAACAGCTTCTCGCGCAGGGTTCCCTCGCGATACTCCTGCTTAAACACGCCGCGCTTTTGCAGCTCCGGAACCAGCAAATCCACCACGTCGCGGAAGGTTTCGTGGGTCACCGCATAGGCGAGGTTAAACCCATCGACGTCGGTCTCTTCGACCCAGGACTGCAGCTCATCGGCGACCGTCTGCGGGCTGCCGACCACCAGCGGCCCGAAGCCGCCGATCCCCGCCCAGTCCGCCAGCTTCTGCACGGTCCACTGGCTGTTCGGATCGGCGGTGGAAAACGCCTCTACCATCGACTGAATCGCGTTGGTATGCAGATACTCCAGCACCTGATCCGGCTGATACTGACCAAGGTCGATGCCGGTCCAGCCGGAGAGCAGAGCCAGCGCCCCTTCGTAGCTGACGTACGGTTTATACTCCTGCCATTTAGCCTGAGCTTCACGGTCGGTTTCGCCGACGATGACCGTCTGCATATTGAAGATCAGGATGCTGCGCGGATCGCGCCCGGCCTCCTCGGCGCGACGGCGAATATCCGCCACCGTCTTTTTCAGCAGCACTTTCGACGGCGCGCCGACAAATACGCACTCCGCGTGGCCGGCGGCGAACTGCTTGCCGCGGCTGGAGGCGCCCGCCTGATAGAGTACCGGCGTACGCTGCGGCGACGGCTCGCAGAGGTGGATCCCCGGCACCGAGAAGAAGTTCCCCTGATGGTTAATCGGGTGAATTTTTCGCGGATCGCTGAAGATCTTACGTTCCCTGTCGCGCAGCACCGCGCCATCCTCCCAGCTCCCCTCCAGCAGCTTATAGACCACCTCCAGATATTCATCGGCATAGTCGTAGCGGGCGTCGTGGTCGGTCTGCGCTTTCTGGCCAATATTACGCGCCCCGCTCTCAAGGTAGGAGGTCACGATATTCCAGCCCACTCGCCCCTTGGTCAGATGGTCGAGGGTTGAAAGACGGCGGGCGAACGGATAGGGATGCTCAAAAGAGAGCGAAGCGGTCAGGCCGAATCCCAGATGCTCCGTCACCAGCGCCATCGGCGTAATCAGCGCCAGCGGATCGTTGACCGGCACCTGCGCCGCCTGGCGGATCGCCGCATCGCCGTTGCCGTTCAGCACGTCATAGACGCCCAGCACATCAGCGATAAATAGCCCGTCAAACTTGCCCCGCTCCAGCAGACGCGCCAGGTCGACCCAATACTCGAGGTCTTTATACTGCCAGGAGCGGTCGCGCGGATGGGCCCACAGCCCCGGCGACTGATGGCCGACGCAGTTCATATCAAAAGCGTTCAGACGAATTTCACGTTGTGATGACATAGCACTCTCCACGGCGCGCCCCGCTGTCGGGACGCGCGCATAATCATTAAAGGAATCAGGGGATAAAAGGCGTTCAGAACGCCGGACATCGGGCGGATTGTTTGACGCCCAGGGTCCGCAGCGCTTCGTCGGCCACGGCGGCGGCATGGTCGGCCACCTGCGGCAGCCCCATTAATTCTCCGAAATACGCCCGCGCGGCGGGTCCGGAAACCAGAAGATTGGGCGTAATCCGCCCTTCCCGGCCTATCGCCCGCGAGCGGGGATCGACGTCCAGGCCAAGGCCGAACGCATCGGCGCGAATCAGCCCACGCTGGCTCAGCTGACGCAGCAGCGGCTGGCTGTCGGTCAACCCGCCGTGCGCCGGGCCGGTGGTTAAAATAAAGTGGTCAGCGCTCACCCGCAGCGTTTCACCGCGCCGGGGAGCCAGGGTTAGCGCCAGCTTTTGCGCGTCGCCTTCCAGCGCCGTCAGCCTGGCCGCCAGCACCCGCAGGCTGCCGTCGCGCTGGCGCTGCTCAAGGACCCCGGCGACCTGCGGAGCGATACGGTAGCGGTGAACGTCCCAGTAGCTGCGCAAATGACGCAGGAAGCGCTGGCGATCGGCCACCGCCAGCCCCTGCCAGATGCTCTGCCCCTGATTACGCACCGCGTCCAGCACCACCTGCCAGGCCTGTCCCTGCTCCGCCGCGCGCTCGATATCCAGACGGATTTGCCGCAGCCGCTGGCGCAGCGTTCCGCGATCGTATTCGCCAGGCCAGGGTTCACTACTGCCGCTGAGGTTGCTGCGGGACAGCAGCCCGCGGCGTGAAAATGCCGCGATCGGCCCCCGATGGCCCAGACGCGTCAGGGTCGCGACGGTGTCCGCCATCGTCAGGCCGGTGCCCATGACCGCGACGCTCGCTTCCGGGGCGATAGTTGCCAGCGCGCCCGCTCGCCAGGGGTTAGCGATGAGCGCCGGATGCGTTGCGAACGGCGTCGCCAGCGACGGCAGCGACGGCGGCGGATGGCTGATGGCCAGCACCAGCAGATCGGCCTGCAGCCGACGCCCGCCGTCGGTGACAACTTCACCATGATTAACGCTCAGCGCCTGCTCGCGCAGATGCGTCAGCCGCCCGCCGCTGGCGCGCGCCTCCTCGGCGAAACGCTGGGCGACATAGCGGCCAAACTGACCGCGCTGCGGATAGACCGCGCCGTCTGCCAGCAGGGCATGCGGGTCATCCGCAAAGGCGGGCTGGCTGCGGTACCAGCGATCGAACGCGCCCTCCTCTTCACCGGCAAGCTGCATCCGCGCGGCAGGAACGTTAATCCGATGGCTCGGTTCGGTCGTGGAGTAGGCCACGCCCGCGCCGGGCACCTCGCGCGGCTCCAGCAGCGTGACCCGCACGCCAACCGGCGCCAGGCGCAGGAGATGAATCGCCACCGCCGCACCGCTAAATCCGCCGCCGACAATCACCACGTGCGGTTCAGTTTGCATAGCCCACCGCCTTCACAAATCGGTGTAACATACGCGCCTCCTCAGCTTGCGCTGACCTGTTTCACCGGACGCTTATCGCCGCCGATGGTTTCGCCAAACGGGCCGGTATTGACGCTACGCGCCTTCGGCTGATCGTGGCCTGCCAGCGGCAATAGCGGCATGACCAGGTCAGCGAAACGATGGGCTTCTTCCAGATGCGGGTAGCCGGAGAAGATAAAGTTGGTGATACCGAGCGCCTGATATTCACGAATGCGTTCTGCCACCTGCTGCGGATTGCCGACCAGCGCCGTCCCGGCCCCGCCGCGCACCAGCCCCACGCCCGCCCACAGGTTCGGCGCAATACGCAGATTGTCGCGCGATCCTTTATGCAGCGAACTCATTCGCGCCTGGCCGGTGGAGTCCATACGGGCAAAAATTTTCTGCGCCTGGGCGATAGTTTCGTCATCAAGGTGTGAAATCAGCCGATCGGCGGCGGCCCACGCCTCCTCTTCGGTTTCGCGAACAATCACATGCAGACGAATCCCGTACTGCAACGTGCGGCCCCGCGCGGCGGCGCGCTCGCGCACTATCGCCAGCTTTTCGGCCACCAGCGCCGGCGGCTCCCCCCAGGTCAGGTAGGTATCGATTTGATCGGCGGCGACGTCGATGGCTTCCTCAGAGGAGCCGCCAAAAAACAGCGGCGGGCCGTTTTCCTGTACCGGCGGAAACAGCACTTCCGCGCCTTCCACGTGGATATGCTCGCCGTGATAATCCACCTTTTCACCTTTCAGCAGGCGCGAGTAGACGTCGAGAAATTCGCGGGTGACCTGATAGCGTTCGCCGTGGCTGAGAAAAATACCGTCGCCTTTGTTCTCCACCGGATCGCCGCCGGTCACAACGTTAATCAGCAGCCGACCGCCCGACAGGCGGTCGAGCGTCGTCGCCATCCTCGCCGCCAGCGTCGGCGGCTGCAGGCCCGGACGAACGGCCACCAGATAGCGCAGGCGGCGGGTCAGCGGCGCCAGCGCCGAGGCCACCAGCCAGGAGTCTTCGCAGCTTTTCCCCGTTGGGATCAGCACGCCGTAGTAGCCGAGGCTGTCGGCCGCCAGCGCCACCTGCTGCAGGTAAGGCAAATCAACCGGGCGTCCGCCCTCCGAGGTGCCCAGGTAGCGGCCATCGCCGTGGGTGGGCAGAAACCAGAACACGTTGATTTTATCGTCGGTTTTTTGCGTCATTATCCATTTCCTATATAACCATATCCGATATTTATCGAAGAGTTGTTTTAATTTGGTTATATGAGTGTTAGCGATAATCGTGCCAATGGTGAATAAAAAATTAACAATATAAATTCAGTGAGTTACAGAAAACCGAACCTTACGCCGCTGTTGCAAATGCCGCAGCCAATGCGTCCGGACTGCGGCATTTGCAACAGACCGGCGAGTTAGCCCTCTGGTTTCCGTCCCCGGCACAGGATAACTTCAGGACATCAAATACCGGAGGTCACCATGCTGAATCCTGAATTTCCATCCTCTACGCCCGCGCTGATCGACCCGGCGTCAAAAGCGTTTCAGAGCCTGCTGGATAAACTGGCCCCCACCGAGGCGACCGTGCTGATTGTCGGCGAAACCGGCACCGGTAAGGAGGTCGTCGCCCGCTACCTGCATCACCATAGCCCGCGCCGCCACCGGCCGTTTCTGGCCGTCAACTGCGGCGCGCTCAGCGAAAGCCTGGCGGAAGCGGAGCTGTTCGGCCATGAAAAAGGGGCGTTTACCGGCGCGGTACAAGGCCATCCCGGCTGGTTCGAGGCGGCGGAGGGCGGCACCCTGCTGCTCGATGAAATCGGCGAGCTTAGCCTGCCGCTTCAGGTCAAACTGCTGCGCGTTCTGCAGGAGCGCGAAATCACCCGCGTCGGCTCGCGCAAGGCCATTAAGGTGGACGTGCGGGTGATCGCCGCCACCCACGTGGACCTGATGCAGGCCATCCGCGAGCGTCGTTTCCGCGAAGACCTCTACTATCGCCTGAATATCGCCCTCGTCCCGCTGCCGCCGCTGCGCCAGCGTCGCCAGGATATTCCCGTACTGGCGGACCATTTTCTCTCGCTCTACGCCCGCCGCCTGGGCCGCCCGGCTCGTCGTCTGGCCCCGGAGACGCTGGCAAGGCTGATGGAGTACCCCTGGCCGGGTAATATTCGCGAGCTGGAAAACACTCTGCATAACGCGGTATTGCTGAGTAAAGAAGAGGAGATCGGCCCCGCCCAGCTGCGGTTGACGACGCTGAACAATGAGCCCTCGGCGGCGGGCGATAATGAGCTCGACGATTTTATTCGTCGTCAGCTTTCCCTGCCGGGCGAGCCGCTGTGGGAGAGGGTCACCGGGGCGTTGATACGCGGCGCGATGGCCCACAGTGACGATAATCAAAGCCAGGCCGCGGCGCTGCTCGGTATTAGCCGCCACACGCTGCGCACGCAGCTGGCCAATTTTGGCATCATTAAAAGCCGCCGCCGTCAGGAGCCTCTCTTCGGCGCGGCGGTCAACAGCGTCTCTCGCGACCGGGAATTGCGCATCGGCTTCCAGCGCTTCGGCAATCTTGGCATCCTGAAAGCGCGGCAAAGTCTCGAGCAAGCCTTTGCCAGCCGCGGCGTCAGCGTGCTGTGGAGCGAATTCCCCGCCGGGCCGCAGCTGCTGCACGCCCTCGCCTGCGATGAGATCGATTTTGGCACCACCGGCGAAGCGCCGCCGGTTTTCGCTCAGGCGAGTAACGGCGAGCTGGTCTACGTCGCCTGGGAGCCGCCCGCTCCGCAAAGCGTGGCGATGGTCGTCCCGCAGCACAGCGACATTCGCACCATTGCCGACCTGCGCGGCAAGCGTATCGCGCTGAATAAGGGCTCTAACGTGCACTGGCTGCTGCTGCATATCCTGGAAGAGGCCGGGCTGGCATTAAACGACGTCAAAGTGGTCTATATTCCGCCGAAATATCCGCTGACCGCCAGCGATTACCTGGCGGTGGATGCCTGGATGATGTGGGATCCGCTGCTCAGCGACGCGGAATATAGCGGCGAATTACGGGTTGTTGCCAGCGGCGAGGGGCGCGTCAATAACCACCAGTTCTACCTGTCGCGCCGCGACTACGCCAGCCGCAATAGCGATATCATGCAGCGCCTGTTAGCCGAGCTGGCGCAGACCGGCCAGTTTATTGACCGGCACCGGGAGCAAGCCGCCGGACTGCTCTCCGCCGAACTGGGGCTTAACGCCGCCTCACTGACGCGCGCCTTATCGCGCCGCAGCCATCGTCCGCGGCCGATGGATCTCAACGTGATTCGCGCCCAACAAAGTATCGCCGATCGCTTTTACGCCCTGGGGCTTATCCACAAACCGGTTTCGGTGCGCGAGGCGGTCTGGTACGGCGAAGCCACCAATAGCGATCTCGGCCTGCTGATGCACGTTGATTAGCCGGAAACTGCGAGTCATCTTCCTGATTTCCCTGGCGCCAATAGCCTCATCCGCGCGGCGATGTTACCCTGAAAGGCACTGCAATAAGAGCCTATTTATGAGGATATTCGTGGCCGTTCATCTGTTAATCGTCGACGCACTTAATCTGATTCGCCGCATCCACGCGGTGCAGGGGTCACCCTGCGTCGACACCTGCCTGCATGCGCTTGAACAGCTGGTGGTCCATAGCCAGCCAACCCACGTGGTGGCGGTATTTGATGATGAAGACCGCGGCCACGGCTGGCGACATCAGCGTCTGCCCGATTATAAAGCCGGGCGCGCGCCGATGCCGGAGACCCTCGAAGCGGAAATGCCGGCACTGCGGGCGGCGTTTGAGCAGCGCGGGTTTCGCTGCTGGGCGCTCAGCGGCAGCGAAGCCGACGATCTTGCCGCGACCCTGGCGGTCAAAGTGGCGCAGGCCGGCCATCAGGCAACCATCGTTTCAACCGACAAAGGCTACTGCCAGCTGCTGTCGCCAACGATCCGCATCCGCGACTATTTTCAGAAGCGCTGGCTTGATGCGCCGTTTATCGCCAAAGAGTTTGGCGTGACGCCGGAACAGCTGCCTGACTACTGGGGGCTGGCGGGCATCAGCAGCTCAAAGGTTCCCGGAGTGGCGGGCATTGGGCCGAAAAGCGCCGCCCAGCTGTTAACCGATTTTCAGGATCTGGAAGGGATCTACGCGCGGCTGGCGGACGTGCCGGAGAAGTGGCGCAAGAAGCTGGAAGAACAGAAAGAGATGGCCTTCACCTGCCGGGACATCGCGCGCCTGCAAACCGATTTACAGCTGGACGGCAACCTGCAGCAGCTGCGGCTGGCCCGGTAGCGCCGGGCCGCGGTGCGCGCGGCTTCCCGGAGGCGATGCTGGGCATCTGTCCGGGCTACCGGATCGCAGACGGTGAGCGCATTCCCCGGGTCGCGGCTTACGCCTTACCCGGGCTACCGCAGACGACGGTGAGCCCGTAGCCCGGGCAAGGCGCGTCAAGCGCCGCCCCCGGGAGCAAAGCACAGAGGGACAGCCCGTAGCCCGGCTAAGCGCTGCGCAAGCCGGGGAATAACAGCGCCGGGGTATCAGCCCAGCACATCTCCCGGAAGCAGCCGGCAGAAGCCTTCGCTTACGGCATCACTCTTCGATACGCAATCCGTAGGTTTTGAATTTCTCCAGCACGATAGCAATGGCCTCGTCGCCAAGAACCGGCACCGGATCGGTGATGGCCAGAGTGCTGAGATAAAGCTGCGCCAGCACCTCAACTTCATGCGCCAGCCACAGGGCCTTCTCCAGATTCTCTTCACAAGCGATCAGGCCATGGTGCTGCAGCAGCGTCGCTTTGCGGTTTTTCAGCGCCACGGCCACATGCTCAGACAGCTCGCGGGTACCAAACGTGGCGTAGGGCGCACAGGGGATAGAGTTGCCGCCCGCCGCCGCAATCATATAGTGAATGGCGGGAATGGGACGATTGAGGATCGACACCGCCGTAGAGTGAACCGCATGATTATGTACCACCGCGTGAGCATCAGGCCGCGTCTGATAAGCCGCCATATGAAAACGCCACTCGCTGGAAGGCAGTTTGCCCTGTTCATGCTGACCTTCGGCATCGATATACACAATGTGCGCTTCCGTCAGCTTTTCGTAAGGAATACCCGTTGGCGTGATCAGCATCCCCCCTTGATAACGCACGCTCACGTTACCGGCGGTTCCCTGATTTAACCCCAGGCGGGTCATTTCCAGGCAGGTATCAATAATCTGCCGGGCCAGTCTATTTCGTTCCATTCTTTACCTCTCTTTATGATGCGCAATGCGACAACAGACGGCTCGCCGGAGATGACGCTCCGACGCTGTTGAATAGCTCAAATAATTACTCACCATCATCATCCCGAATAAGCAGAAAGGAATTTACATCCGCCGGTTCTGTGATTCCTCTCACTTATTTCAGTATAAAAACAACCGTTCATTGATTTTTGCTTTCTGAAAAATGCCCGTTCTTACTAATAGATTTAAAAACGGGCATTTTACTGATAGTTTTAACAACTGCCCGTTTTCCACATAATAAAATAAATCGGTCATCGACCCTGTGGGTTTTACAATTAACTTTCTCAAACGGTCATGTTTTTCTGATTATTAAGGTGATGATAATCACATAAAACCACCGAGTGGATACGAAGTGTGACCGCTATCATATTAAAAGGCTTTTTTAATTTGAAAATGAATTCATGAGTTCACTCCGTGATGTTTATTTCACTGTTGATGTCGTCACAAGAGCTCGCCTGATTTTTGCGGTCTGGTGGGCATAAGCCGGCTGCTGAACACGCTTCTGAACCAATGAGGATGCTATGGGAAACACAACAATACAAACGCAGAGTTTTCGTGCGGTAGAGACAGGGCAAAGCAAGCGCTACATTATTCCCTTCGCCCTACTGTGCTCGCTGTTTTTTCTTTGGGCGGTCGCAAATAATCTCAACGATATTTTATTACCACAATTTCAACAAGCCTTTACCTTAACCAACTTCCAGGCTGGACTGATTCAATCCGCCTTTTATTTCGGCTATTTTGTCATTCCCATTCCGGCCGGAATTTTGATGAAAAAGTTAAGTTATAAAGCCGGCATTATTACCGGACTGTTCTTATATGCTTTTGGCGCCGCGCTATTCTGGCCCGCCGCTGAGGTTATGAATTACACCTTATTCCTGATTGGCCTGTTTATTATTGCTGCAGGCTTAGGGTGTTTAGAAACCGCGGCAAACCCGTTTGTTACCGTCTTAGGACCAGAAAGCGGCGGTCACTTCCGGCTTAATCTTGCCCAAACGTTTAACTCGTTTGGCGCCATTATTGCGGTGGTTTTTGGGCAAAGTCTCATTTTGTCTAATGTGCCGCATCAATCGCAGGATGTGCTCGATAAAATGGCTCCGGAGCAGCTTAGCGCCTATAAACACAGCCTGGTGCTCTCGGTGCAAACCCCGTATATGATCATCGTCGCGGTTGTCTTACTGGTCGCTCTGTTGATTATGTTGACCAAATTTCCGGCCCTGCAGAGCGACGACCATAGTGACGCCAACCAGAGTTCCTTCTCCGCTTCCCTTGCTCGCCTGGTCCGCGTTCGCCACTGGCGCTGGGCGGTGCTGGCGCAGTTCTGCTACGTCGGCGCGCAAACCGCCTGCTGGAGCTATCTGATTCGCTACGCTATCGAAGAGATCCCCGGCATGACGCCCGGTTTCGCCGCCAACTATCTGACCGGCACGATGGTGTGCTTCTTTATCGGCCGCTTCTCCGGTACCTGGCTCATCAGCCGCTTCGCGCCGCATAAAGTGCTGGCAGCCTATGCCCTGCTCTCGATGATCCTGTGCCTGATTTCCGCTTTCACCGGCGGCCACGTGGGTCTGCTGGCCCTGACGCTGTGCAGCGCCTTTATGTCGATTCAGTATCCGACCATCTTCTCACTGGGCATCAAAAACCTCGGGCAGGACACCAAATACGGCTCCTCTTTTATCGTCATGACCATTATTGGCGGCGGGATTGTCACCCCGGTGATGGGCTTTGTCAGCGACGCAGCCGGCAACATCCCCACCGCGGAGCTGGTCCCGGCGCTGTGCTTTGCCGTCATCTTCATCTTTGCCCGTTTCCGTTCGCAAACGGCAGCTAACTAAACATTTATCCGAATAACGTGAGGAATCTGGAATGAAAAAAATCAGCTTACCGAAAATTGGCATCCGCCCGGTGATTGATGGACGCCGCATGGGGGTGCGCGAGTCGCTGGAAGAGCAAACCATGAATATGGCGAAAGCCACCGCCGCGCTGATCGCGGAAAAACTGCGTCACGCCTGCGGCGCGCAGATTGAGTGCGTCATCGCCGACAGCTGCATTGCGGGCATGGCGGAATCCGCCGCCTGCGAGGAGAAATTCAGCAGCCAGAACGTCGGCGTCACCATTACCGTGACTCCGTGCTGGTGCTACGGCAGCGAAACTATCGATATGGACCCGCTGCGGCCAAAAGCCATCTGGGGCTTTAACGGCACCGAGCGCCCCGGCGCGGTTTACCTGGCGGCAGCGCTGGCGGCCCACAGTCAGAAGGGTATTCCGGCGTTCTCCATTTATGGTCACGACGTGCAGGACGCCGACGACACCTCCATTCCGCCGGATGTCGAAGAAAAACTGCTGCGATTTGCCCGCGCCGGCTTAGCGGTGGCCAGCATGAAGGGCAAAAGCTATCTTTCCGTCGGCGGCGTGTCGATGGGGATCGCCGGTTCTATCGTCGATCACAACTTCTTCGAGTCCTGGCTCGGTATGAAAGTGCAGGCGGTGGACATGACCGAACTGCGCCGCCGCCTCGACCAGAAAATCTATGATGAAAGCGAGCTGGAAATGGCGCTGGCGTGGGCGGATAAAAACTTCCGCTACGGCGAAGACCAGAACGCACAGCAGTATAAGCGCAACGCCGAACAGAGCCGCGCGGTGCTGAAAGAGAGCCTGCTGATGGCGATGTGCATCCGCGATATGATGCAGGGCAATAAGAAGCTGGCGGAAAAAGGGCTGGTCGAAGAGTCGCTGGGCTACAACGCCATCGCCGCGGGCTTCCAGGGCCAGCGCCACTGGACCGATCAATACCCTAACGGCGATACCGCCGAAGCGCTGCTCAATAGCTCGTTCGACTGGAACGGCGTACGCGAACCCTTCGTCGTCGCCACGGAAAACGACAGCCTCAACGGCGTGGCGATGCTGATGGGCCACCAGCTGACCGGCACCGCCCAAGTGTTTGCCGACGTGCGCACCTACTGGTCGCCGGACGCGGTTAAACGCGTCACCGGCCAACCGCTCACCGGACTGGCGGAACACGGCATTATCCACTTGATCAACTCCGGTTCAGCGGCGCTGGACGGCGCCTGCAAACAGCGCGATGCGGAAGGCAAGCCAACCATGAAGCCGCACTGGGAAATCAGCCAGCAGGAGGCCGACGCCTGCCTCGCGGCCACCGAATGGTGCCCGGCGATTCATGAATATTTCCGCGGTGGCGGCTTCTCCTCCCGCTTCCTGACCGAAGGCGGCGTGCCGTTCACCATGACCCGCGTAAATATCATCAAAGGCCTCGGCCCGGTACTGCAGATTGCCGAAGGTTGGAGCGTAGAGCTACCGAAAGCGATGCATGACCAGCTGGATGCCCGCACCAACTCCACCTGGCCCACCACCTGGTTTGCGCCGCGCCTGACCGGTAAAGGCCCGTTCTCCGACGTCTACTCGGTGATGGCGAACTGGGGCGCTAACCACGGCGTGCTGACCATCGGCCACGTTGGCGCCGACTTTATCACCCTGGCGTCGATGCTGCGGATCCCGGTGTGCATGCATAACGTAGAAGAGGCGAAAATCTACCGCCCCTCCAGCTGGTCTGCGCACGGGATGGATAGCGAAGGCCAGGATTACCGCGCCTGCCAGAACTACGGCCCGCTGTATAAACGTTAAAAATGCCTGATGGCGCTGCGCTTATCCGGCCTACGGATGATACCGTTCCCGTAGGCCGGATAAGGCGTTTACGCCGCCATCCGGCAACGTCTCGGGAGAGATTATGAAGAATGAAGTCATCCTGGTCCTCGACTGCGGCGCCACTAACGTACGGGCGATTGCCGTTGACCGCCAGGGGAATATTATCGCCCGCGCCGCAACGGCCAACGCCAGCGATATCGCCGTGGAGAACAGCGCCTGGCACCAGTGGTCGCTGGAGGCGATCCTGCAACGCTTCGCCGAATGCTGTCGGCAAATTGCCGACCCGCTCTCATCCTGCACGGTTCGCGGCATCACGGTCACCACCTTCGGCGTCGACGGCGCGCTGGTGGATAAACAGGGCAAGCTGATCTATCCGGTCATCAGCTGGAAATGTCCGCGTACCGCGGCGGTGATGGACAATATCGGCCGCTTTATGCCCGCGCAGCAGCTCCAGCAGATCTCCGGCGTCGGCGCATTTGGTTTCAACACCCTGTATAAGCTGATATGGCTGAAAGAGAACCACCCGCAGCTGCTGGAGCAGGCCCACGCCTGGCTGTTCATCTCCTCGCTTCTCAACCAGCGTCTGACCGGCGAATTCACGACCGATATCACCATGGCGGGCACCAGCCAGATGCTGGATATCCACCAGCGGGATTTCAGCGCGCAGATTCTGCAGGCCACAGGGCTGCCGCGCCGCCTGTTTCCCCGGCTCGTTGAAGCGGGCCAGCAGATTGGCACGCTGCGGAGCGATGCCGCGAAAATGCTGGGTTTAGCCGTCGGCATTCCGGTTATCTCCGCCGGGCACGACACCCAGTTCGCGCTGTTTGGCGCGGGCGCGGAGCAGGATGAACCGGTGCTGTCGTCCGGCACCTGGGAAATTCTGATGGTGCGCAGCGCCCAGGTAGACACGTCGCTGCTCAGCCACTATGCGGGCTCCACCTGCGAGCTGGATTGTCAGCCGGGACGCTATAACCCCGGCATGCAGTGGCTGGCCTCCGGCGTGCTGGAATGGATACGCCAGCTGCTGTGGACGCCTGAGACGCCGTGGCAAACGTTGATTGAAGAGGCCCGGGCCCTCCCCCGCGGCGCTCAGAAGGTGAAGATGCAGTGCGACCTGCTATCCAGCCCAACCGCAGGCTGGCAGGGCATAACGCTGAATACCACCCGCGGTCATTTCTACCTCGCCGCGCTGGAAGGATTAGCCGAACAGCTGGCGCACAATCTGCAAACGCTGCAGCAAATCGGCCACTTCAAAGCCCGCGAGCTGCTGCTGGTCGGCGGCGGCAGCCGCAACGCGCTGTGGAATCAGATCAAAGCCAACAGGCTGGAGATCCCCATTAAAGTACTCGATGACGCCGAAACCACCGTCGCCGGCGCCGCCATGTTTGGCTGGTATGGCGTCGGTGAATTCAGCAGCCCGGAGCAGGCCAGAGCGCAGGTGAGCTACCGGTATCGTTACTTTTACCCGCAAACCGAACCCGAACTGATTGAGGGAGTATGAGATGCTAAAAACGATTTCCCCGTTGATTTCCCCGGACCTCCTCAAAGTGCTGGCGGAAATGGGGCATGGCGATGAGATTATTTTTTCCGATGCCCACTTCCCGGCCCACAGCATGGGCCCACAGGTCATTCGCGCCGACGGCCTGCGGGTGAGCGACCTGCTGCAGGCGATTATTCCGCTGTTTGAGTTAGACAGCTACGCTCCGCCGCTGGTGATGATGGCCGCCGTGGAAGGCGACGTCCTCGACCCTCAGGTAGAAACGCGCTATCGCGAGGCGCTTTCCGGCCCCGCGCCCTGCCCGGAGATCGCCCGCATCGACCGCTTTGCTTTCTACGAGCGGGCGCAAAAAGCCTTTGCGATCGTTATCACAGGTGAGCGCGCTAAGTACGGGAATATTCTTTTAAAAAAAGGAGTAACGCCGTAATCTCATGCCGGAGCGCCCGTCTGATGCGGGCGCTCAGCGAACGCCAGGGTGAGAAAAATGAAAGCGGCACGACAGCAAGCGATACTAGACCTGCTCATTAACCATAACAGCCTGACCACCGAAGCCTTATCGCTACAGCTTAACGTCAGCAGAGAAACCATTCGCCGCGATCTCAGCGAGCTCCAGTCCCAGGGGAAAGTGCTGCGTAACCACGGTCGGGCAAAAGTCATTCACCGGCAAAGCCGTGACAGCGGCGACCCTTTTCATATCCGTCTGAAAAGCCACTACGCGCACAAAGCGGACATCGCCCGCGAGGCGCTTGCGTGGATAGAAGAGGGGATGGTTATCGCCCTTGATGCCAGTTCCACCTGCTGGTATCTGGCCCGCCAGCTGCCGGATATCAACCTTCACGTCTTTACCAACAGCCAGCCGATTTGCCAGGAGCTCAGCAAGCGAGAGAATATTCAGCTTACCTGCTCCGGGGGTACGCTCCAGCGGAAATACGGCTGCTACGTCAGCGCGTCGCTTATCTCACAACTCAAAGCGCTGGAGATCGACCTGTTCATTTTTTCCTGCGAGGGCATCGACAGCGACGGCGCGCTCTGGGACTCAAATACGGTGAACGCCGAGTTCAAATCGCTGCTGCTTAAGCGAGCGTCGCAATCGTTATTGTTGATTGATAAGAGCAAATTTAATCGTTCAGGGGAGGCGCGGATCGGCCATCTGGATGATGTGACGCATATCGTTTCGGACGTGTCGCAGTCGTAACGGCTATTGCAGCGCCGGATAGCGGCTTAACACCCTATCCGGCCTACAAAAGCGGCTAAACTAGCGTTCGTCGCGGCGACCGCCGACGGCAGCCCACAGGCGGCGAACGTGCACCGTCACCTCTTCGCGATCGTGATATAGCTGGCGCGCCTGGATTTGCGCGTTGATGCCGTGCTCGTCCAGCTGTTCCTGAATATAGGCCAGGTTGCGCGACAGCTCTTCGTAGCGTTTTTTCATCGGCAGCTTCAGGTTAAAGATGGTTTCCCGGCACCAGCCGTTCACCAGCCACTGGGCCATCAGCGCCGCCACTTTCGCCGGTTTCTCCACCATATCGCACACCATCCACGAAATGTTGTTGCGCGTCGGGCGATACTTGAAGCCATCTTCACGCAGCCAGGTCACCTGGCCGGTATCCATCAGGCTTTGCGCCATCGGACCGTTATCCACCGAGGAGACCCACATATTGCGTTTCACCAGCTGATAGGTCCAGCCGCCGGGACAGGCGCCGAGATCCACCGCGTACATACCGTTCGCCAGACGCTCGTCCCACTCATCCGCCGGAATAAAGACGTGAAACGCCTCCTCCAGCTTAAGGGTCGAACGGCTCGGCGCATCGGACGGGAACTTGAGGCGCGGAATGCCCATATAGAACGGCGAGTTGTTGTTAGACAACGAGTAACCGGTATAGCAGCAGCCGGGGGCGATAAAGAACACGTGGACCACCGGACGCTTTGGCGTTTCATAGTTGGTCAGCACGCCCGCTTCGCGCAGCGCCGCGCGCAGCGGTACCGTAAACTTGCGGCAGAACTTCATCAGCTCTTTGCTTTCGTTGGTATCGGCCACTTCAACGCGCAGCTCGCCGCCCTTCTCCACCACGCCCTGCAGCATACCGACGATCGGGGAAATCCGGTCTTCCGGCGGCAGGTCGCGCAGCAGTTCGCCAACCACAAACATCTGGCGGGCAAACACCAGCGAGCTGAACGGCAGTTCGCGCACCAGCTTTTCGCCATCTTCGGCCTGGTAGCACTCAAAAATCACATAGCCGGAGTCGTCTTTGACCCGGGCAAAACCAAACACCTCAAGGCGCGAGGCCTTATCGGTAATTTCTGCTGCGCACTCTTTCTCAAACCCAGGGCGACAATAGAGGACAACTTTATTCATGAACAACGCCCTTACGTTTCAGACGAATTGCACCAATTAACATTAATATCCAACCGGCGAGGAAGCAGACGCCCCCAACCGGCGTAACGAACGCCCACAGGCGTAAATGCGAGAGCGCCAGACAGTAGAGGCTGCCGCTAAAAAGAACGGTACCGAGCGCCATAAAGACGCTGCTCCAGTAAAACCAGATGCTGATGCGGCGCTGCATCGCCACCGCCAGGCCAAAAATAGCCAGCGTATGGAAAGCCTGATACTGCAGGCCGGTGTGGATCCAGCCCATTTCCGCAACGCCCATCGTTTTACTTAAAACGTGCGCGCCAAACGCGCCCAAAGCCACAAAGATAAAACCGCTTATCGCGGCGAAAATCAGCATAAAACGGCTGGTCATGTGTTTACCCTACGATGATTTATTGTTCATAACGAAAGCGAAATTTTTCTTGTTCATTAGCCGCTTTTGCCAGAATCCACTGGCGGAAGGCGGCTATTTTACCCAGTTCTGCCTGACTGTCATGACAAACGAGATAAAACGCATTCTTACTGACCAGAACATCATTAAACGGGCAGACCAAACGGCCCGCCTCAATCTCGGACTGCGCCATCACATTGTTGGCCAGCGCGACCCCCTGTCCATGGATTGCCGCCTGCAGCACCATTGCGCTGTGGCTAAATATCGGTCCCTGTTGAACATTAATATGGTTTAGACCTAACTGGCGGGTATAAGTTTGCCAGTCGCGGCGGGAAGCATCGTGCAACAGGGTATGTTGCGCCAGATCGGCAGGCGTTTTCAACGCTTTATCGCCGGTGAGCAACAGCGGTGAGCACACCGGGAGCAGATATTCGGCGTACAGCTTTTCCACCCGCAGCCCCGGCCAGTTGCCGCGGCCGTAAAAAATCGCCACGTCGACATCGTCGGCCAGCTTATCCTCCTGACGGTCCACGGCCTGGATCCTGACGTCGATTCCCGGATAAGCTGAGTTAAAGCTTGTGAGCCTTGGCACCAGCCACTGAATGGCAAAACTGGGGAGCATACTGACGGTTAGGGCCCCTTTTGCGCTTCGGGCCTGAAGCTTGCGGGTCGCTTCGGTGAGCTGCGAAAAAATCTCTTTGATATCCTGAAAATAGCTCTGCCCCTCCTCCGTCAAAAGAAGAGAACGATTGCGTCGACGGAACAGCTTGAGGCCGAGGAAATCCTCCAGGGACTTGATTTGGTGGCTGACTGCGGCCTGCGTCACAAAAAGCTCATCGGCGGCGCGAGTGAAGCTAAGATGGCGGGCGGCTGCATCAAAAACACGTAATGCATTCAGAGGTGGCAAACGCTTGGACATAGTTATTCTGGCTTAGATGTTAAGGCAATTTAACAAACAGGAAACAATAGTTAACCTATTAGTTTTTTTTATCTGAGCTATTATAATTTGTCCGTTGAGCTTCTACCAGCAAATACCTATAGTGGCGGCACTTCCTGAGCCGGAACGAAGAGCTTTTTTTGGAATGCGTGTTCCAACAAGCTTTTGGCTTACGGTTGTGATGTTGTGTTGTTGTGTTTGCAATTGGTCCGGGTTTGCGGACCATGGTAGCTCAGCTACCCCTTTTCACTTCCTGTACATTTACCCTGTCTGTCCATAGTGATTTAATGTAGCACCGCACTGCGCGGTGCTTTTTTTTTGCCTGCTATACCGAAATCACTTATCCAGCTCGCCCAGCTGTTTTACGTCAGAACGGTTAATCTGCTGCTTGTTACCCCAGGCATCTTTGTACGAAATCATGCCAGTATCATTATCCGTTTGCGGTTTGCCGTCGGTCACGATGGTGCGCCCATCGTTGGTATGCATCACGTAGTTGGAGGAGCAGGCGCTCAGGCCAAAGGTCAGCACACAGGCAGAAATAATTGCGGCAGTCTTATTCATTTTCATCTTTCTCTCCTTTCGACTATTTATACTGTTTATGATTCGTTCTGTACCAGGTTAAAACGCAAACCCAACACTATTCAGCATAACTATCTTTTACCCACCCGAAGCCATATTCAGAAAATTCCAGTCGTTAGCAGAAACCTTGTATCACCCGCCGATTTGCGCGACGATCCTGATATCGATACGAGGAATCTCATGAACGCATTCAACCCCGTCCAATTTCGCGCCCAGTTCCCGGCGCTGGCCGACGCCGGCGTCTATCTTGATAGCGCCGCGACAACCCTCAAACCGCTGGCGGTCATTGAGGCCAGCGACCAGTTCTATCGCCTTAGCGCCGGTAACGTCCACCGCAGCCAGTTCGCCACCGCCCGTCAGCTAACCGAACGCTATGAAAACGCGCGCGAACGGGTGGCGACGCTGATCAACGCCCCTTCCGGCCAGGATATCGTCTGGACGCGCGGCACCACCGAAGCCATTAATATGGTGGCGCAGAGCTACGTGCGCCCGCGCCTGAAACCCGGCGATGAGATTATCGTCAGCGAAGCAGAGCATCACGCCAACCTGGTGCCGTGGTTAATGGTTGCCGGGCAAACCGGCGCGCGGGTGGTGAAGCTGCCGCTGGCGGGCAACCGCCTGCCGGACGTGGCGGCGCTTGGCGCGCTTATCACGCCGCGCAGCCGGGTGCTGGCGATTGGCCAGATGTCCAACGTCACCGGCGGCTGCCCGGATCTGGCGCTGGCAATACGCCAGGCCCGCGCTGCCGGGATGGTGGTGATGGTCGACGGCGCGCAGGGGGCGGTGCATTTCCCGGCGGACGTCCAGGCGCTGGATATCGACTTTTATGCTTTTTCAGGCCATAAGCTCTACGGGCCGACCGGCATCGGCGTGCTGTATGGCAAAAGCGAACGGCTGGCGGAGATGTCGCCGTGGCTCGGCGGCGGAAAAATGATTACCGAAGTCACCTTCGATGGCTTCAAAACCCAGCCCGCCCCCTGGCGCTTCGAGGCGGGAACGCCCAATATCGCCGGGGTGATCGGCCTGAGCGCGGCGCTGGAGTGGCTGGAGGAGACGGACATCGCGCAGGCGGAAAACTGGAGCCGCGGCCTGGCGACGCTGGCGGAAGACGAGCTGGCGAAACGTCCGGGCTTCCGCTCCTTCCGCTGCCAGGACGCCAGCCTGCTGGCGTTTGATTTTGACGGCGTTCACCATAGCGATATGGTGACGCTGCTGGCGGAGTCGGGGATCGCGCTGCGCGCCGGTCAGCACTGCGCCCAGCCGCTGCTGGCGGCGCTTGGCGTCAGCGGCACGCTACGGGCCTCCTTCGCGCCTTATAACACGCAAGACGATGTTTACGCGCTGGTGCACGCCGTGGACCGCGCTCTGGAAATACTGGTGGATTAATGACGACTTCTCACCCTTTTGGTACCCGCATCACCGAGGCATCTCTACGGCAGACCTTTACCCCGCTCAGCCAGTGGGAAGATAAATACCGCCAGCTGATTTTACTGGGTAAGCAGCTTCCCGCGCTGCCGGACGACCTGAAAGCGCGAGCCAAAGAGATTGCCGGTTGTGAAAACCGCGTCTGGCTGGGGCACGTCGTTGACGCCGAGGGCAAGCTGCATTTCTTCGGCGATAGCGAAGGCCGCATCGTGCGCGGCATGCTGGCGGTGCTGTTGACCGCCATAGAAGGCAAAAGCGCCGCTGAGCTGCTGGCGCAGGATCCGCTGGCGCTATTTGATGCGCTGGGGCTGCGCGGCCAGCTGAGCGCCTCGCGCAGTCAGGGGCTCAGCGCCCTGAGCGAAGCGGTGCTCGCCGCCGCCCGCGAGGTTGAGGTTTAAGCTTATCCCGGGGGCGGCGCTTGACGCGCCTTGCCCGGCTACAGGTTCATGCGGTTTTGTCGCCCGGACAGGTGCGCAGTTTTGTAGCCCGGGTAAGGCGCCTGCGCCGCGACCCGGGAATTTACGCCGTCTGCCGCTCCGCCTTCGCCAGCATTTTCTTCAGCGCGTGGGAGACGGCGACAAAACCAAAGGTCGCGGTCACCATCGTCGCGGCGCCAAAGCCGGATGCGCAGTCCATTCGCTTCGGCCCCTCAGCGGTGCTTTTCATCGCACAAACGCTGCCGTCCGCCTGCGGATAAACCAGCGCTTCGGTGGAAAACACGCAATCCACGCCGAGCTTACCTTTGCTGTTCTTCACCACCCCAAACTGGCTCTTCAAACGCTCACGCAGCTTTGCCGCCAGCGGATCCTGGATGGTTTTCGCCAGATCGGCGACCTGAATTTGCGTCGGATCGATTTGCCCGCCCGCGCCGCCGGTGGTCACCAGCGGAACCTTATGGCGACGACAGTAAGCGATTAGCGCCGCTTTCGGGCGCACGCTGTCGATGGCGTCAATCACGTAGCTAAAGCCAACGCCAAGATACTCGGCGACGTTTTCCGGGGTGACAAAATCGTCCACCACCGTGACCCGGCACTCGGGGTTGATCAGGCGAATACGTTCCGCCATCACCTCGGCTTTCGCCAGGCCAACGTTGCCGCCAAGGGCGTGGATCTGGCGATTGGTGTTGGTCACGCAGACATCATCCATATCGATCAGGGTAATCGCGCCAATTCCGGTTCTCGCCAGCGCTTCCGCCGCCCATGAGCCTACGCCGCCGATGCCGACCACGCAGACGTGCGCGTCGGCAAAACATTGCAGCGCCTTTTCACCATATAAACGCGCCGTGCCGCCAAAACGCTGACGCCAGGCATCGCTGATTACAACAGACATAAAACCTCAGAATTAGTGGACATTCCCGGGTCGCGGCGCAAGCGCCTTACCCGGGTGACAAAATCAGCCGTAGCCCCGGTAAGCGCAGCGCGACCGGGGAAGAGAACCGGCGTACTAGCCGCTAAAGACGTTGCCCGCGCCCGGGGCGTTTTTCAGCACCCATACGCGGCCGTAGTGGTTATACCAGCCGGCACGATGCCCGGCATCCGGGCCAATGCCCTGGTAAATATCGAAGTGCTGGCCTTTAATCGCCCCGCCAACATCGAGAGCCACCATTAAACGCAGCTCGTACTGGCCGTTAAACTTGCCGTTATTATCCAGCAGCGGCACCTCCGCCAGCAGCGTGGTGCCGGCAGGAACAATGGAACGGTCGGAAGCCACCGATGCGCGGCCGATCAACGGCACCGCGCTGGCGCCTTTCACCGGCGCAAAAGACTGCGGTTTAAAGAAGACGAACGACGGGTTCTGCTCCAGCAGCTCGCGCACTTCCGCCTCGCTGTGTTTTTCGCCCCATTCGCGGATCGCCTGCATCGACATATCTTCGCGCTTCACTTCCCCGCGGTCGATCAGCACTTTACCGATGCTGTAGTACGGCCAGCCGTTTTTCCCGGCATAGCTGAAGAAGTTCAGCGGCGAGCCGTCGCCAAAATCAATGTAACCGCTGCCCTGCACGTCCATGATGAAGTTATCCATCAGCGAGTTGCTGTAGGCCAGGATGTAGTTGTCGCTCAGAGCGCCGGCGTAGATGCTGGCGCGGGACGGCAGCTTGCCGCGCTTCGGCGGCATCCGGTAAATCGGGTACTGGAACTCGCCCTGGCGAGTATGGCGCGCCTGCACCACCGGCGTGTAGTAGCCGGTAAACTGGACGTTACCGTAGTTATCCGTCCCCTGCATCTGCCAGGCGTCGATACCAAACTGGCTCAGCGTGCGGGTGTCGCCGCCGGAACGCAGCCACTCCTGAATCGCATTGTAGACGTTGCTCTGGCTGGTGTAGAGGCGCGGAGAGGCGCTACGAATCTGTCTCACCTGCTCGGAGAAATCGCCGGCGTTGATCGGCGAGCCGACCGCATCAGGCTGGTTAACCAGTGAAAACGGCTGGGTGAGTTTACCTTCATTATACTGCTGACCGCGATCGGTCGGTTTTGAGGAACAGGCGGCCAGCATTGCCAGCATCGCGCCTGTTACTGCGTATTTTGCCCAACGTCCTTTCATGGTATCTCTTCTTTATGCTGCTAAGCCCGGGTGCGTGATGAAGATAACAAACCCCCAGGGCTAATGAAATGCGCTTAGGCACCGCAAAGGCAGTTTTGCGCAAAAAATAGGCTGGAAGTGATTCTATATGCACCATTTTTTACAAAATTGATGATTTCTGCCAAAAAGGGTTGCATCAAAACGTTAGCGGAGTATAGTGCGCTTCCACGGACGCGGGGTGGAGCAGCCTGGTAGCTCGTCGGGCTCATAACCCGAAGGTCGTCAGTTCAAATCTGGCCCCCGCAACCAATTAAAATCAGAGAAGTAACGTTACTCGATGGAAGAGTAATGACGGACGCGGGGTGGAGCAGCCTGGTAGCTCGTCGGGCTCATAACCCGAAGGTCGTCGGTTCAAATCCGGCCCCCGCAACCAATTAAAATCTGATGCAAGTTTACTCGATGAAGAGTAAAGACGGACGCGGGGTGGAGCAGCCTGGTAGCTCGTCGGGCTCATAACCCGAAGGTCGTCGGTTCAAATCCGGCCCCCGCAACCAACATCATAAACACCCTCAAGGGTGTTTTTTTGTATCTGCGATTCGCAAAATCTTATACCTGATTCAGGGAACGGCTAAGCGCCGCTCCCCGGCCCTTTTTCAGCCCTTCGGCAACACAATATTGCTCGCCGCCAGCATGCCCATCTCGTGATACATCGCGCAGGCCGCTTCCACGATCGGCATCGCCAGCGCCGCGCCGCTGCCTTCGCCCAGGCGCATCCCCATGTTGAGATACGGCTCCAGCTCCAGGTGCATCAGCGCCGTACGCGCCCCCTTCTCCGCCGAATAGTGCGACGGGATCAGATAGGGTTTCACTTCCGGCGCAATTCGGCACGCCGCCAGCGCCGCCGCGTAGGAGAGGAAGCCATCGAGCACCACCGGCAGGCCGCAGGAGGCCGCGCCCAGCATCACGCCCGTCATCCCCAATAAATCAAAACCGCCCACTTTTGCCAGCACGTCGAGACCATCGTTCGGGTCAGGCCGGTTGACGGCGATAGCCCGGCGCACCACTTCCACTTTATTAGCGACCTTCGCCAACGGCAGATTAGCGCCAATCCCGACCACCTCCTGGGCATCGCTGCCGGTCAGAACGCTGACAATTGCCGCCGCCGGGGTGGTATTGGCCATTCCGAGCTCCCCGACGCCAAACAGGGTGACGCCATCCTGCGCCAGCCCTCGGGTATAGCGCATCACCTCCAGCAGCAGCTCTTCCGCCTGGCCGCGGCGCATTGCCGGACCGACGGCGATATTGCCGCAGCCGCGCGCCACGCGCATGTTGATAACGCCCGGTATCAGCTCAGCATCGATCCCGACATCAATCACGTGCATTTTCGCGCCCGCCTGCGCCGCCAGCACGCAAACGCCGGTTTTGCCCAGCGTCATATTCGCCGCCTGGATGGCGGTCACCGCTTTCGGCGAGATGGCGACCCCTTCGTCCCACACGCCGTGGTCGGCGCACATCACCAGCAGCGCCTTCTTTTTCACCTGCGGCACGCCATCAAGACCGGGCATGCCCGCCAGCTGTACGGCAAGATCTTCAAGGCGTCCAAGGCTTCCGGGCGGCTTCAGCAGGCCGTCGATATGAAGCCGGGCGCGCGCCATCGCGCTTTCATCAGGCGCCGGGATCGCGCCCAGTAGAGAGGTTAAGCTTTGCATAGAGGTTCTCGTCTTGTTGGCTGGCTCATGGCAGAGCCAGCAGGAAGAATAACGCCCGGTACGGCGCTCCTGGCCTATTTGATTTTTACGCCAATGCCCGACACCACCAGCCACACCTCGTCCGCCGCCGCAGCAAGGCGCTGGTTAACGCGTCCGGCGATATCGCGGAAATGGCGGGCCAGACGGTTTTCCGGCACAATCCCCATCCCCACTTCGTTGGTCACCAGCACCACGCGGGCCGGGCAGCGCTGGCAGGCGGCAATCAGTACCGCGATTTCGGCGTCGATCGCCCGCTCCATCGCCGCATAATCCCAGTCGTCCGGCGCGCTGTCGCCCCCCAGCGCAAACAGCAGGTTGGTTACCATGGTGGTGATACATTCCAGCAAAATCGCCTCCTCCGGGGCGATATCCGGGGTGATCAGTTCATCAAGCTGCTGCCAGCGCTCGGCGGTGCGCCAGTGCGCGGGCCTGCCGTCGCGGTGGTGCTGGATCCTCGCCGCCATCTCGTCATCAAAGATCTGCGAGGTGGCGATATAGAGTACCTGCGGCGCATGGGCGATCAGCGCTTCGGCATGGCGGCTTTTACCGCTGCGCGCCCCGCCGGTCACTAAAGTCAGCATACGGGCTCCTGATGTTGGCGCATGATGGCGTAGATTTTTTCAATATCAATATGCTGACGCATCGCGTCCGCCAGCAGATCGAACTGGCGAGATTTATACTGCGCATACTCGAAATCGCTATCCAGCGCCGCCAGCCCTTTACGCTGGCGCAGGCCGTTAACCAGCGCGCGGGTAAATGCATCGCTATCGAACAGGCCGTGCAGATAGGTGCCAAACGCCAGGCCGTCATCGCTGACCGCGCCGTCCGCCACGCTCAGGCCGCCTTTATGTAATTGCATCAGCGAACGGCAGCCGTCGCGCAGCTCGGTTTCGCCCATATGAATTTCGTAGCCGCTTACCGCCAGCCCCGCCGTTGCCGCCAGCCACGCCGGCAGCGCCGGAGCCAGAGTCGCCGTTACCTGGGTGGTCGTTTTGCTGTGCGCAAAGTGGGTGACGGTATTGAGCAACCCCAACCCCGGCTGGGTGCCAAGCCCCGACTCCACCTCATCGATTATGGTTTCGCCGAGCATCTGGTAGCCGCCGCAGATCCCCAGCACCGGTACGCCCTGACGCCGGGCCTGCAGTACCGCGTGCGCCATGCCGCTCTCGCGCAGCCAGCCCAGGTCGCCGAGCGTATTTTTACTGCCCGGCAGGATCACCATATCCACGCCCGCCAGCTCCTGGGGCTGGCGAACATAGCGGACGCGGACGTCCGGCTGCGCCGCCAGCGCGTTGAAATCGGTAAAATTGGCGATGTGCGGCACCTGTATCACGGCAATCTCAATATCACGCCTGTCGGTACGCAGATATTTCCCTTTTTGCAGCGCGACTCCGTCCTCATCTTCAAGATCGACGTCCAGCCACGGCATGACGCCGAGCACCGGGACGCCGGTGAGCGCTTCTATCTGCTCGATCCCGGAATACAGCAGCGCCACGTCGCCGCGAAATTTATTGATAATCACCCCTTTGACCCGCGCGCGCTCGCGATCGTGCAGCAGCGCGAGCGTGCCGTAGATGGAGGCGAATACGCCGCCGCGATCGATATCCGCCACGAGGATCACCGGGCACTGGGCCATCTCGGCCATGCCCATATTGACGATGTCGCGATCGCGCAGGTTGATCTCCGCCGGACTGCCCGCCCCTTCCAGCACCAGCACATCATGTTCGGCGGCAAGGCTGTTATAAACCGCGAGGATCTGTTCTCGCAGGCGCGGCTTGTACTCGTGATAGCTCACCGCGTCCATATCGGTCGCCACTTTGCCCATCAGCACCACCTGCGCTTTACGGTCGCTGGTTGGCTTAAGCAGCACCGGGTTCATGCGCACATCCGGGGTAATGCCCGCCGCTTCGGCCTGGAAAATTTGCGCGCGGCCCATCTCTTTGCCATCCGGCGTGATACCGGAATTAAGCGCCATATTCTGCGATTTAAACGGCGCGGTGCGCTGCCCGTCCTGATAAAAGATGCGGCACAGCCCCGCGACCAGCACGCTTTTGCCGACGTCGGAAGCGGTGCCCTGTAACATAATTGCCAGCGTCATGACGCCTCCTTCATCGCGTTGCTTCGCATCCGCGTAAAAAATTCTTCTTCGGTTTTACACAGCGGCAGCCCGAGCTGCGCGTGCAGTTTCACCAGCCACGGCTGGGTTAGCCCGGCCTGGGCCATCAGTTCGCTGCGGGCAAACACCTCCCCGGGTTCGCCGTGCGCCAGCACTTCGCCGCGGCGTAACACGTAAACCGCATCGCTGATTTCATAGATCAGATCGATGTCGTGGCTGGAGATCGCCACGTGGTTGCCCCGATCGGCAATGCGCTTAATGATGTCGATCATCTGCGCGCGCCCCGAGGGATCGAGCCCCGCCGTCGGCTCGTCGAGCAGTAAATAGCGCGCCTGCAGCACCAGCGCGCCGGCTATCGCCACGCGCTTTTTCTGCCCGTGGCTCAGGCACTGAATCGGCTGGTGACGAAACCCCTGGGCATCGACGAGAGTCAGGGCATCGTCCACCCGGCGGGCAATTTCCTCTTCCGCAACCCCCAGGTTACGCAGGCTAAAGGCGATATCGCTGTCGATATCGGTATAGAAAATCTGCTGGTCCGGGTCCTGGAAAACGGTCGCCACCTGCTGACGCAGCGCCAGCAGGCCGCGTTTGCTGTAGTCCAGCGGTTTTCCCTGCCACAGCACCGCCCCGCTCTGCGGGCGCAGCAGACCGCTCAGGTTCATAAACAGCGTGGATTTTCCGCAGCCGTTCGCCCCCACCAGTCCGGTCACCGCGTGACGGGAAAAATCCAGCGTCAGCCCCTTCAGCACCGGCTCGTCCTGATAGCGAAACCAGAGATCGGTCGTGGCAAGCATACTTATCCTTAGAGGTGAAAGTCACCCTGATACAGTTTGATATCCAGCGTGGTGCTCATCTGCTGGTAGCGGATCATCACCCGGGTAAACAGCAGCCCTACCAGCATCGCCAGCGAACGATAGCCCTTCGGCACGCTACGGTAGCCAAAACGTAATGTTTGCGCACGGTGAATCGCCAGCGCTTCGTCTAACAGAATAAAAATAAAGCGCCAGGTCAGCAGGATTTGCTCGGTCAGCAGCCGCGGCACCCGCCCGCGCTTGAGCAGCACAATAAGCTGCGGGAACGGCAGATTCAGCACCAGCCAGAAGGTGGACGCCAGCGCCGCCAGGCTGCGCCAGAAGGTCTGATTGGCGGTCGTCAGCCCCTCCGACGTGATGCCCAGCCAGACGCTGCCCAGCGGCAGGCTCAGCAGCAGATCCTGCGGATTGCGGCTGACGCTAAACAGAATGGTCAGCACGCCGATCAGCAGGAAGCCAAACGGCAGCGCCATCCAGCGGCACCAGCGCCACGGCGAGACCCGCAGCAGCCAGCAGGTTAAGGCGGCAATCAGCGCCATTTCGATACCCTGCCCCAGCGGAGGCAGGGTAAAGGCCAGCACCATCAGCAGCAGCCAGAACAGGAACTTGCGCTCCGGCGCGACGTGAAACCAGCGGCTCTGATAGCTAAGTCGGTCAAACCCGGTCATCACGGCGCTGTCTGCCTTTGCTGTAGCCCAGAATATAGAAAATCACCGCCGCGCCGAGGGAGCCCTGGAGCGTAAACAGCAGGCTCTCAATTTCTCCACTCGCCGGTTCGTACAGCGGCTGGAACCACGGCTCATAATGCGGTGCGACCACCTGAATCTGGCTCTCCGCCTCGCCGTCCGAACCGCCAAACTCGCCGCCGTGATCGACAAAGAACGGCAGGATCACCAGCGCCACCACCATGGCTAACAATATCAGCGTCATTTTCATGTTAATGCCCCTGTGCGGTAATCAGCTGACGTTTGGTCAACTGGTCGTAGATCATGACGGTTAACAGTCCTTCAGCAATGGCGATCGGGATCTGGGTCAGGCAGAAGATCCCCATAAACTTGACGATCGATCCGGTCGCGCCGGCGGTCGGATCCGGGAAGGCCACGCCGAGCTGTACGGAGGTGACAAAGTAGGTCACCAGATCCGCCAGCATCGCGCAGAGAAACACCCCGACATCGCGGCGAATACCCGCGCGGCAGGCCATTTTCCACACCATATAGCCGACCACCGGCCCGATGACCGCCATCGACATCCCGTTCGCGCCGAGCGTCGTCAGCCCACCGTGCGCCAGCAGCAGCGCCTGGAACAGCAGCACGATGGCGCCAAGGATCGCCACCACGCCAGGCCCGAAGAGAATCACCGCCAGGCCGACGCCGGTCGGGTGCGAACAGCTACCGGTCACGGAAGGAATTTTCAGCGCCGAGAGGACAAAAATAAACGCCCCGCACAGCGCCAGCAGCACCTTCTGGTTGTTATCTTCCTGCACGATGCGGCGCAGGCGCACCAGCCCGTACCACAGGCAGGGTAAAAACAGCAGCCACCATGCCAGGGCCCACATCGGCGGTAAAAACCCCTCCATAATGTGCATCGCGAAAGCCTTTTCGGGTACCACTATCAGCAATAGCGCCGCAGCTAACCCGCTGAAAGACAGCTGTTTTAGCTTTTGTTCAAGTTTCATTCTGCATACTCCCACTGTTTATTGACCAGAATGGTCGAGAAATAGGGCAGCGGCTGGTCGTCGCTGACGTCACGGAGATGGCGCCAGCACTGCTCGCCCGGCAGCGTGGCTTCGGACATCATCAGCGCGGCATCCAGCAGACCGTTTTTCGCCAGCAGCGCTTTGATGCGGGGAAACCGCCCGTACACTTTCATCAGCACCAGGCTTTCATGCTGGCGCAGCGCCTGCTCGATTTCCGTTTCCGGCGCGGTGCAGGAGATCACCGCCAGCGACTGCTGCTCCATGGCCAGCGGCGTTTTTGAACGCGCGGCAATGGCGGCGAAAGAGGTGACGCCGGGAACAATCTCCAGCCACTCCGGGCTGCCGATACGCTGGAGTAAGAACACCCAGGTGCTGAACAGCATGGCGTCACCGAGGGTAATAAACCCGACCTGCTTGCCCGCCTCCACTTCCTGCACCAGCGCGGCGGCGACCTCATCCCATACCGCCTCTTTTTCCGCGCTGTCGGCGCTCATCGGGAAATGGCAGCAGCGTACTTCGGTCCGTTCGCCGATATACTCCCGCACGATGGAGAGCGCGAGGCTGTCGCCGCCTTTACGTCCGGCGGGCGCGTAGAGAATGTCCAGCTTGCCCAGCACCCGCGCCGCGCGCACGGTGATCAGGTCGGCGGCGCCAGGGCCGGTACTCAGGGCATACAGTTTGCCGCTCATGCCGCCTCCTCCATCGCCAGGCTCAGCGCCTGCTGCAGGTGAGCGACGAACATTGCGCGCACCGCCGGATTCTCTCCCAGCCCGTTCAGCCACGGCGTCGCCGTGATACCGGCGGCGTTGAACAGCGTTTTCCAGGAGTCCTCTTCGTCCGAGGCCATATCGTTAATGGCGTGATCGCCGGCCACCAGCATCAGCGGCATCAGGTGCACGCCCTTCACCCCCTGCCGGCGCAGGCTGTCGATAAGAATATCGACTTCCGGATAGCTCTCGACCGCGCCGACCCGCGCCGGAAACCCCTTCGCCGTCATCATATGGTCCAGACAGGCGTAGGCGGCGAAAGCGTGATGGCTGGCGCCGTGGCCCATAAAGACCACCGTTTCATCGGCGGCAATCGGCGGCATCTGCTGGCGCAGCGCCTGCATCAGCTGGACATAATCATTATGGCTGCTCAGCAGCGGCGCCCCCAGCGTCAGGCGGAGGAACAGCGGGCGCAGGCTTTGCACTTCACGGACGATCTTTTCATATTCATCGCCGTTGATAATGTGCAGCGACTGAATCGCCACATCCTGGTAGCCCTGCTCGGCCAGCTTCTGCAACGCCTGCAGCGGCGTATCAATCTCGATACCGTCGCGCTGCTTGAGCTTGCGGATAATCATCCCGGAGGTGAAGGCGCGAAAGGTGTCGCGGTCCGGGCAGCTGGCCGCCAGCTCGCGCTCGCAGGCGACGATATTCTTTTCACAGGTGTCGGGATAGCTGGTGCCAAAACTGACCACCAGAAGCGCTTTTTTCATTTCGGACTCCTTAAGCAGCGGCCAGCCAGCGCGCTAAGCGCCGGGCAAAGGCAGCCTGACTTTCCAGTAATTCTTCACCGGTCACCAGCGGTGCCGGGCGCGTAATCACGATGCAGGGGATACCGGCATCCAGACAGGGTTGTACTTTTTCCTGATAGCCGCCTTCGGCGCCGGAGGCCTTAGTGATCACCACATCGGCCCGGCACTGGCGGTAGAAAGCGGCGTTGAACTCGGCGCTGAACGGCCCGCACAGGGCGAAGATCTCGCCAACGCCGAACCCCAGTCCGGCGCACTGGGCGATGACATCGGCGACCGGCAACACCCGGGCCAGCAGCGTTTTTTCGCCTAATCCCGCCCGCCAGCGCGCCAGATCTTTGCTTCCGGTGGTGAGCAGCACGCGCTGGCCGAAGCGCCGCGCCACCTCGCAGGCCTGTTCAATGCTCTCCACGGTATAGAGCAGCGGATGCGTCAGGCCGCTCAGCTGTTCAGGGCGCTGATAGCGGCTCAGCAGCACGCCGGCGGTTTCGCAGGCCCGGACGATATTGCGGCTCACCGCTTCGGCATAGGGGTGCGAAGCATCGATCACCCAGCGGGTCCGGTTAGCCTTCAGCCAGGCGATCATCTCCTCCAGCTCGAGACGCCCGCAGCGCACCTGGCCGCGAATGTCTCCCGCCAGCTGCTGGCCGGTGGGCGTCGCCACCGACAGGGTGTATTTAACCTGCGCCGCGTCAAGCTGCTGGCACAGCGCCCGCGCGTCGCTGGTTCCGCCCATCACCAGCACCTCGCCGTGGCTCACAGCACGTAGCCTCGTGGGGTGATCATCAGGCCATCCTGGATATACGTCGCTTTGTTGCCAACGATCACCAGGCTGGTCATATCGACCGGTGCAAAATCCATCTCCCCCAGGGTGGTCAGCCATTTCTCCTGTTTTTTACGTCCGGCGGACTTCACGACCCCCACCGGAGTCTGCGCGCTTTTGCTGGCCGACAGCAGCTCAAAGGCGCGCGCCAGATGGCCCTCGCGGCCGCGGCTGCGCGGATTGTAAAAACAGATCACGAAGTCGGCTTCCCCGGCGGCGACAATACGCTTTTCAATCACCGGCCACGGTGTCAGCAGGTCGCTGAGGCTGATATGGCAGAAGTCGTGCATCAGCGGCGCGCCCAGCAGCGAGGCGGCGGCGATGCTGGCGGTCATCCCCGGGATCAGGCGGACTTCCACATCCAGCTTCTGCTTGCTGACCAGCTCAAGCACCAGTCCGGCCATGCCGTAAATACCGGCGTCGCCGCTGCTGATCAGCGCCACGTTATGCCCGGCCTGCGCCAGCTCAATCGCCGCCTGGCAGCGCTCAATCTCTTTGCACATCCCGGTTTTGATCACCTGCTTATCGCCGGTAAAGGCTTTCACCAGGTGCGTGTAGGTTTTATAGCCAACGACGATTTCCGCCGCCTGCAGCGCTTCAATGGCTTCCATGGTCATCATGGACTGCGAGCCAGGGCCGATTCCGATTACGCTTAACATCAGTGTGAAACTCCCAAAGTGATAGTGACGCCCTGTTCGCGCAGGGTTTCGCCCAACAGTTGCCCATGGCTCAGCAGCCAGGCCGCCGGGCCGGATACGCTCCCCACGCCGACGGTTTTTCTGACGAACGATGAGGCGGGGAAATGGTGCTCATGCTCGCGCAGCGCATCAGCGGGAAAGGTTTCGAACGGTACGCGACAGCAGGAGGCCAGCTGAATCAGCCCCTGCTCGTGCTTCTTCAGCGTCACGCTGCCGATGGCTTTCAGCGCCAGCGGATCCAGGCGCTGCGCCTCAAGCTGGCGCGCCAGCAGCGCTGCTAACAGCGGGAATGGCGTATCGCGACGGCAGCCAATTCCGGCGACCACCCGCTGCGGCACCAGCTTCCAGTGCAGCACGGCGATGGCCGGCAGCTCGTTGCGCAGCGTGACGCAGACCAGCGCGTCCAGCTCGGGAAGCTGGTGCAGATCGGTCACGGTGATAAATCCCCGCCGGTCGCAGCGGCTGACGTCTTCATCCAGTTCGTCGTCCCACCACAGGCCGACGCGCTGCTGGCTGACCAGCATCTGGTTGACGGTTTTCACCGCCGCGCGGAAGTCGCTCATCCGGGCATTAAGCTGGAATGCCAGGGTATCCAGCGCCGCCATCTCGTTGACGTCGGTGGCGGTGGTGATCACCGGGTCGGCGCCGAGCATCCCGGCCAGATAGCGGCTGAGGGCATTCGCGCCCCCCGCGTGGCCGGAAAGCAGGCTAATAACATGCTGGCCGCGCTCGTCAATCACCACCACCGCCGGGTCGCTGAACTTGTCATTCACCAGCGGGGCCAGTACGCGTACCGCGATCCCGGTGGCGCCGATGAAAATCAGCGCCGAATAGCTGCTGAAGGCCTCGCGCGCGGCGCTGGCAAAACCGTTTTCAAAGGGGAGAAACCCCTCTTCCAGCAGCTTCTCGCTGGTAAAGCAGGTTAACGGCAGCATCGCCGCCAGCCGTTTCGCCAGCCGCACGCCGCCAGGGGTCAGGCAGAAAAGCGCGATTGATTCAGGCTTTACGGTATTCATGGCTAAAGTCCGCCGCGTAGAGTTTTGAGTAGTGATACTCAGAGCCCAGGAAATTCCCGACCAGAATGAGCGCCGTTTTGCGGATCCCCGCCTCGCGCACCTTGTCGCCGATATCCGCCAGGGTACCGCGTACGGTCTGGCTTTCCGGCCAGGTCGCTTTGTAGATCACCGCCACCGGCGTGGTTGCCGGATAGCCGCCTTCCATCAGGCGCTCCGCCACCCGGTGAATGCGCTGTACGGAAAGGTAAATCGCCATCGAGGTCTGGTGGCTGGCAAACGACTCAAGCTGCTCGCGCTCCGGCACCGGCGTGCGCCCTTCGAGGCGGGTAATAATCAGGCTCTGGGAGACTTCCGGGACGGTGTATTCGACGCCAAGCTCCGCCGCGGCGCCCAGAAACGCGCTGACGCCCGGCACCACCTGCCAGTCGATGCCGCGTTTGGTCAGCTCTTCGCCCTGCTCGCGGACCGAGCCGTACAGCGACACGTCCCCGGTCTGTAACCGCACCACCGTTTTCCCGGCGTTAACCCCGGCTTCCATCAGGTCGAGAATTTGCGCCAGATGCAGTTCGGCGCTGTCGTGACACTCGGCGCCGGGCGGACAGTACTCCAGCAGCGCGGTGTTTATCAGCGACCCGGCGTAGATCACCACCTGGGCCTGCTGGAGCAAGCGGTAGCCCTTGAGGGTAATCAGCTCACGGTCGCCCGGCCCTGCTCCAACGAACCACACACAACGGGGGTCAAATGTCTCAGCCATGGTTTTCTTCCTTCTGACAGGCGATAACAAAAACGGGATTATTCGGTTTGAAATAGTGGCCGCTGCCCAGCGCGGTCAGCGATGAAACGTTCAGCTGCAGGCAATCAACCTGTTCGATTCCCTTCAGCCGCAGATAGTCGAGAGCGGCGTTCAGGTTCTCCTGCAGGATAAAGGTCATCACCAGGCGACCGCCGGGGTAGAGCTGCTGCCACGACCAGTCAATGAGCTCGTCGAGGCGGCCGCCGCTGCCGCCCATAAAAATGGCGTCGGCCCGCTCGGTGATCACCATCGGCGCTTCGCCGGGCAGGATCTCAATGTTGCCGCAGGCGAAATGCTGGCGGTTTTCGTCCAGCAGCTGCAGGGCCGCGGGATTGCGTTCGACCGCCGTTACCTGCAGCGAGGGGTACTGCAGCGCCGCCTCAATCGACACGCTGCCGGTACCGGCGCCGATATCAATCAGGTGGCTTGCCCGGTGTAGCTCAAGTTTGGCCAGCGCCAGCGCGCGAACCGCCTCTTTGGTCATCGGCACCTTCTCGCCGCGCAGAAAAAGCTCATCTTTCATCGAGGATCACCACCGCGTTCATCTCATATTCGCCGTCGACCTCACTGACCGGTAGCCAGCGGATCCGCTCGTTATCCATCGCCAGATTTTCGCCAATCACCATCCAGCGATACCCTTTACCCCGCGCCGCCAGCTGGGCGGCGATTTCCCGCGGCCCGCAGCGCCCGTCGGTCACCATCGCCACCTTGCGCTGGCGCGCCAGCTCATCGAAACAGACGTCCCGCCCGTGGCTGCTGGTCAGCCAGATATCGTTCATATCGATACCGGCCTTCGCGCAGAGATACTGCACCGCGCTGATGCCGGGGATAATGCGCACGCGCTCGATGCCAAAGTGGGCTATCAGCCGCGTACCGATGCCGTAAAACAGCGGGTCGCCGGAGGCCAGCACCACCACCTTCTGCGCTTCGCGTTCGCCGAGCCATACCAGCAGTTCGGCAATATTGGCGCCCAGCGCAAACCGTTCGCCGTCAAACTCAGGGAACTGCTGTAAATGCCGCTTGCCGCCCACCAGCGCGTCCGCGCTGGCGACCGCGTCCCGCGCCGCCGGCGTCATCAGATGCAGGCCTGACGGGCCCATGCCGACGACCGTTAACATGCCATCTCCCGCGCAATCTCGACGATCGGGCGATTGCTGCCGAGGACCTTGTTATCAAAGGAGAACATGATGGCGTCGCAGACGGGCGGCGTTTTGGTAAAGCGCAGCATCTGCATCACCCGCAGGCAGATGCGTTCGGCAAGATGGTGATAGATATGCTGAAAACCGTACGCGTCGATGTGCTCCATCGCCGCTTCGGTGGTATCGCATTCGCTCACCAGCTGCAGCAGCGCCAGCGGCGCGCCCAGCAGCGCCAGATGCGCGACCAGGGTTTCCATCCGCGCATCGGCGATATGGCTGTGGGTGTGGAAGATCCCGGCGGCGACTTTAATCAGCTTGCCGGGATGGCCAATCAGCACGATCTGGCGGAACCCGAGGCGCACGGCCTCTTCAATCATGTAGCCGACGAAGTTGCTCATGGTGACCACCACCTGCGCATCAATGCCCATTTGCTCGCGTACAAAGCGCTCGCCGTGATTGCCCGGCACCAGCACTACCCGCTCCAGCCCCGCCGCGCGCTTAATTTCCAGCTCCAGCGACAGCGAACGCTTCCAGCTCTCCTCCGACATCGGCGTCACAATACCGGTGGTGCCGATAATCGAGATGCCGCCCAGGATCCCCAGCCGCGAGTTATAGGTTTTCTGCGCCCGCGCCTCGCCTTCCGGGGCGAAAATCTCTACCGTCGCCCCGCGCGACGGGCCAATCGCCTCGCGCACCGCCGACTCGATGGTGTGGCGCGGGGTGCGGTTAATCGCCGGGCTGCCGATGGGCAGGCCGATCCCTTTGCGGGTGACCGTGCCGACGCCTTCGCCGCCGCGCAGGGTAATCTCGCCGGAATCGTCGAGCGTCACGCGGGCGAAAATCAGCATCCCGTGGGTGGCGTCAACATCATCGCCGCCGTCTTTACGGATGGCAGCGATCGCCTGCTGCCCTTCAACGTGCGGCGACTCGACGTTAAGGCACAGAGTGACGCCGGAAGGGGTGACAATGGAGACCTGATGAATCAGATGCTGACGCATCACCATCAGCGCCGCGACCTTTGCTGCCGCCGTCGCGCAGGATCCGGTGGTATAGCCTTTGCGCAGCGCCTTGCCGTTGTGCCATACCGGGGCGTCAAAGGATTGCTCGCTCATCGCGCCCCCTGTAAGTGGTATAAAATGGCGTTGACGATGGCGGCGGCGACGTTGCTGCCGCCTTTACGACCCAGCGCGGCGATGCCCGGCAGGCCGCTCTGCGTCAGGGCCTCTTTCGACTCCGCCGCGCCGACGAAACCGACCGGCACGCCAATCACGCCGTTGACCGCGACGTCATGCTCCAGCAGACGAAACAGCGCGGTGGGCGCATTGCCGAAAACAAACACCTTCTCGCCCTCTTCGGCGACCGCGATATCAACCGCCGCCATCGAGCGGGTCATCCCCTGCGCTTTGGCCTCCGCCACCACCCGCGGATCGCTGATATAGCAGCGGCACTCGCCGCCGAATTTCGCCAGCAGGGTTTTATTGATCCCGGACAGGGCCATGGTGGTATCGGTATAAAGCGTGCAGGGCTGGCTCAGGGCGGCGCTCAAGCGCGGAAGCACGTCGGGTGAAAACCACAGGATATCCAGCCAGTCAAAATCAGCGGTGGTGTGGATTACCCGCTTGATAATGGCTTCGTGCAGCGGGCTGGCAAAGCGGTAGTCCGGGCGGGTCTGCGCAATAATATCGCCAATAATGTCGAAGCTTTTCGCCTCAATCGCCTGCGGTTGCTGGATATAGTGCATTCATTTGTCCTCAGGCAGCGCCGACCAGCCAGTACCGGACCGCCATAAACAGCGCCAGCGCCAGGGTCGAAGACACCCACATCAGTCGAATCGTTCGGGAAATATCGTCTACGGAAATATCGCGCGTCGCGTCGCCGATCCACGGCTTCTCCACGCGCTGTCCAAAGTAATCGTTAGGGCCGCCAAGCCGGATGCCGAGCGCCCCGGCGACCGCCGCTTCCGACCAGCCGCAGTTCGGGCTGCTGTGGTTGTAGCGGTCGCGCCAGCCGATGCGCAGCGCGCGGCCGCCCGCTTCACCGCAGAGGAGAGCGGCGAGGCTGATAAGCAGCCAGCTCAGGCGAGCGGGGATAAAGTTGGCGACATCATCGAGGCGGGCGCTGACCATGCCGATGGCGCGATATTTTTCGTGCTTATAGCCGACCATCGAATCCAGGGTGTTGACCGCTTTATAGGCCATCGCCAGCGGCGCGCCGCCCAGCAGCAGAAAGAAGAGCGGCGCGATAATGCCGTCGACGGTGTTCTCTGCGACGGTTTCCACCACCGCGCGATTAATCTGCTGCGGCGCAAGCTGCGACGTGTCGCGCCCGACGATCCACGACAGCTTGATACGGCTCTCCGCCAGATCCCCCGCGCGCAGCGGGCGCTCGACGTCCCGCGCCGACTGCGCCAGGCAGCGTCCGGCCAGCACGGTGAAAATCATCCATACCTCAACCAGCCAGCCAAGCCACGGATGAACCGTCCGCGCCAGCGCCAGCACGCCCCAGCAGAGGCTCCACGTTAGCCCGACCACCACCAGCCACATCACGGCGCCGCCGACGCGCAGGGCGACATCGCTGCGGCAATAGCGGCGCACGCCGCGCTGAACGGCGGCGATCAGGTTGCCTATCCAGCGCACCGGATGCGGCCAGCTCTGCGGATCGCCGATGATAAAATCGAGGAGCCAGGCAACGCCCCATGCCAGCAGCGTCATAGCGCGCTCCTTGCCGCAGCCAGCCAGTGGTTAAGCATGATGGGACGCTGCGCAAAGTGCAGGTGCAGATAGCTGGCGAACGTGTTGCCCACCTGCCAGCCGCCCGACCACTGCTGAAGGGTCATACCGTCGCGGACTTTGCGGCAGGCCAGGACCGCCGGGATATCAGGGGTAAAATCCGAGTAGTGAAACTCATGCCCGCGCAGGGTTTCGCCGGGCGCCGCCAGCAGCGTTTGCCGCATCGCCCGCGCCTCGCAGTAGCCAAAGCGGGTAAGCCGTTTGCCCATCTTGCTGTGGCCGGGAATCAGATTGGCCATCGGATAGATGTCGCCGCTGGCGTCTTCAAGGGTGCTGCCGAGATACATCAAACCGCCGCACTCGGCGTAAATCGCCACGCCGCGCCGGTGCGCCTCCCGCAGCTGCGCCAGCATCGACGTATTGGCCGCCAGCCCGGCGGCATGAATTTCCGGATAGCCGCCGCCGAGCCAAATCATCTGGCACGGCGGAAGCTCGCTATCGCGCAGCGGGCTGAAGCGCACGATATTCACCCCGCAGCGTTCAAGCAGCGTAAGGTTATCCGGGTAGTAAAAGTTGAAGGCTTCGTCGTCGGCCAGCGCCAGCGTCAGGCCCGTGCCGGCGTCGGGCGACGGCAGCGGGGGCCACTCCCCGGCGGGTAGGGCGGTGAGCTGGCTAAGAGCCAGGAGCCGTTCAATATCCAGCGTTTGCGCCAGCGTTTGGGCAAAATCGCGCCACGGCTGCTGATTGACCAGCGACTCGCGGGCGGTGACCAGCCCCAGATGGCGTTCAGGTAACGCCACCCCTTCCACTCGCGGTACGTAGCCGAGCACCGGCAGCCCGCAATAGCGTTCAATGGCGCCTTTGAGAAGCTGATAATGGGATTCGCTGTTGACGCGATTGACGATAACGCCGGCGATATTCAGGCTGGGGTCGAAGTGTTGAAATCCCATCACCGTGGCGGCGATAGAGGTGGAAACCGCTTTGCCATCTACCAGCAAAATGACCGGACAGCCGAGCTGTTTAGCCATCGCGGCGGTGCTGCAGTAGCCAGGGTCGGTACCGAAGCCGTCATACAGTCCCATCACGCCCTCAATGACCGCGATATCCGCCCGCTGCATCCGTTCGCAAAACAGCGCATTGAGCACCGGTTCCGGGAGCATAAAGCTGTCGAGGTTGCGGGAAGCGACGCCGCTGACGGCGGTGTGCCAGCCGGTATCGAGGTAGTCCGGGCCGACTTTGCAGGGCTGAACCCGCATACCGCGCTGCTTCAACAGGCTGAGCAGACCAAGCGTAACGGTGGTTTTACCACAACCGCTGCCGGTACCTGCGAGAATAAATGCGTGCTGCCTGGCTGCCATACCCCGATCCTGTGCCGGGTGGTAGGGCTGCGTGCATTCCCAGTCTTTCGACTGTACGCATCTGAGCAACCCACTTCCCACCGAAGTTGTTGATTGTTACCGACAGGCAGGTCTTCTGGCTTAGCGTCGTCCTCTCCCATCCTTCCCAATCCGCTAAGCAGATCAGTGGCTAAATATGGGTTCGTCAGCATCACAGCAGCGGGGGCTGCGGGGGATTCACACCCCCTTCCCTGGCGCCTGTCGGTTTAGTCCGTCATGATTCGAGCGGGACTGCCCGGCTCGCATGATTTCCGGAATATCTTACGGAAGCTGGATGGCTCCCGTCGTGTTTAATTTTTAATTACCAAGGCCGTTTCATTACGCCGATGGCGCGCTGAAAGCCATTTCAGATATCACTCTATCCCATCAAATAAATAAAAACTGGTGCAGCTTATCGTTCTCTCATTATTATTTTGTTGCGCTATGACAATTTATTGCTCTGAATGAGATATTTTCATTTTAGAATGAGCCAGATACAAGGGCATATCAAAAATCGGCAATAACAAAATATTGTCATTTAAAATGACTCAGTTTGTGATCTGGCGTTAATTTGCTGGCGATAGGCCTGCGGAGTGACCTGATAAGCCTGGCGAAAAACTTTGCAAAAATAGCTGGTTTGCGAAAATCCTAAATTCCGCGCAATGCTGGCGATGCTCCAGTCGCTGTGGCAAAGCAGCTCTTTGGCGCTCACCATCCGCTGATGGTTCACCCACGCGTTAAAACCGATACCCTGATATTTTTTAAATAGCTTACTGAAGTAATAGGGGCTGAGATAAACGTGGGCGGCGACGTCTTCCAGGCGAAGCTCATCGGATAAATGGGCGTCAATGTAGCGCAGCGCTTTCTTCATTTTGCTGTCGTGAGGGCTGGCGACCCGGCTGGCGCGCGTGGGTTCCGGCTGCTGGGGATTATCTTTAATCACCACAAAGTTGAGCTGCTTTTTCAGGCAGTTCTCGACGATCAGCTTCAGTAAATCCGCGGAGGCAATCACTCTGGAGTAGTCCATCTCCGGCACGTCGCGGAACGCGTTGAGCAGCTCGGGGTCCGCCTGCCAGCCGTCGTCCACGTTGAGGATATCCACCAGTTCTACATCGTTGCTTAAGCGCACCTGCCCGCATAGCACGAAGCCCACAAGGTGCCCGGCGATAACCAGAGGAATGGAAAAATCAGTTAACCCGGCGTGGCAGCGGTAGATACAGAGCTGATCGGTTTTTGACGCCTCGAGGCCGCCGCAGCGGTCGCTCATCCGGCAGCGGGTGCTGTGCTGAGGGTGCTGGCGCATCAGCTGGCAGAAAGGGGTGAAGTTAAACAGTTCAGATATTTCATCACCGTGAATATTGACAACCACAACCGCCAGACTGGTGGCCTGCGCAAAATCCTGTGCGATTTTATTAATGAGTTCTGAGTTCAGTGTGCTCGCAGAAATCATGATAAAACCTCTCAGTTAATTTTTTGTTATAAATAAAACATTTCTTTAATATTCACTTCCTTTCATCATCATTTACCGCCAACGATAAAAGAATATTACGATAGCAAAAGTCTCCCATCCGTGGGAGACGTTTTTGGCCAGTTCGTGATACCGGTTCATGAAAATTTTTCGCTATTTCAGCGGATGCATTAATCCTCTAATTTACAGGTATTACACGGTAAGTTATTTCCTATCAGATAACGATAGATGGCCGCGCCGAGGCAGGCGCCGATCAGCGGCGCAATAATCGGCACAATAAAGTACGGAATATCCCTTCCGCCGGTCATCGCGATATCGCCCCAGCCCGCCATCCACGTAAACAGCTTCGGCCCAAAATCACGCGCCGGATTCATCGCAAAGCCGGTCAGCGGCCCGGTTGACGCGCCAATCACCGCCACCAGCAGGCCAATCAGCAGCGGGGCCAGCGGCCCTTTCGGCACGCCGTTGCCGTCGTCGGTCAGCGCCATAATCATCCCCATCAGCATGGAGGTGATCACCACTTCGACCAGCGCCGCATGCCAGATGCTCAGCGACGCCGCCGGGTAGGTGCTGAAAATACTCGCCAGCTGCAGGCTCTCAACGCTGCCGCGAGCGATATGGTGGGCGGATTCAAACTCGGTAAACATAGTGCTGTACAGCACATAGGCCAGCACCGCGCCGCCGAAGGCGCCCGCGACCTGGGAGACAATATAGGGGAAGACTTTGCGCCCAGGAAAACAGGCAAATAGCCATAACGCAACGGTCACCGCCGGGTTGAGATGGCCGCCGGATATTCCCGACGTCAGATAGACGGCAAGCGAGATCCCCAGACCCCAGATAATGCATATCTCCCACAGTCCGAGGCTGGCTCCCGCCACCTTTAACGCGCTCAGGCAGCCGATGCCGAAAAACAAAAACAGCCCGGTGCCCAGAAACTCGGCGGTACATTGCGCTTTTAACGAATCATTCATGGTGACACCTTCTTAGCAGAGTTCGTGTCCTGACCAGCCAACCTCCTGCTGGCAGTAGAGTACAACGGGCCCACTATATGAACTCCGCTCCGCAAATTGTTGGCAACCTGCTGACGGCGGCCCCGGAAAATTCGGGCATCAATAACAAATTATTGTCATTGAATAACTCAGAATAGCATTGCTCACGCGCGGATTTCGCAATTACGCCATCGCCATGACATGCAAAAATATTGCTAAAACCAACTCATCGTTTTCCAACAAACATCACAAATCAGTTTTTTTCGCATAGCAGATAAAATTAAATTCGTCATGAACAAATTTGTAAATATGGAATATACAAAACAAGATAATCACATAAAAACAAATAAAAATAACACTTAAAATCAATAGATTAAATTTAAATGTGGCAATTTTATATTATTCAATACCCACTATTTTTTCACCATCAAATTCAAGTCAGCCATTCTTTTTCCTCGCATCTTCTTATAGTCCCAACTATCGGAACACTCCATGCGAGGTCTTTATGCAACAAGAAGCACTAGGAATGGTAGAAACCAAAGGCTTAACCGCAGCCATAGAGGCCGCTGATGCAATGGTTAAGTCAGCCAATGTGATGTTAGTGGGCTACGAAAAGATTGGCTCCGGACTGGTGACCGTCATCGTACGCGGCGACGTTGGCGCGGTAAAAGCGGCCACCGATGCGGGAGCCGCCGCCGCACGTAACGTGGGTGAAGTGAAAGCCGTACACGTCATCCCACGCCCCCACACCGATGTAGAAAAAATCTTACCGAAGGGAATTAGCCAATGAGCAGCAATGAGCTGGTGGAACAGATCATGGCTCAGGTGATTGCCCGCGTGGCAACGCCGGAACAGCAGGCCATCCCTACTGAAAACCATCCAATACGAGAGACGGCTATGGCAGAAAAAAGCTGCAGTTTAACGGAATTTGTCGGGACCGCCATTGGCGACACCCTGGGTCTGGTTATCGCCAACGTCGATACCGCCCTGCTGGATGCGATGAAGCTTGAAAAGCGCTATCGCTCCATCGGCATTCTCGGCGCCCGCACCGGCGCTGGCCCGCACATTATGGCGGCGGACGAAGCGGTGAAAGCCACCAATACCGAAGTGGTCAGCATTGAGCTGCCGCGCGATACCAAAGGCGGAGCGGGCCACGGTTCGCTGATTATTTTGGGCGGTAACGACGTTTCCGACGTTAAGCGCGGTATCGAAGTCGCGCTGAAAGAGCTCGACCGCACCTTTGGCGATGTTTACGGCAACGAAGCCGGGCATATCGAGCTGCAGTACACCGCTCGCGCCAGCTACGCGCTGGAAAAAGCCTTCGGCGCGCCGATTGGCCGGGCCTGCGGCATCATCGTCGGCGCACCGGCCTCCGTGGGCGTGCTGATGGCCGATACCGCCCTGAAGTCAGCCAACGTGGAAGTCGTGGCCTATAGCTCTCCGGCGCACGGCACCAGCTTCAGTAACGAAGCCATTCTGGTGATTTCCGGCGACTCCGGCGCGGTCCGCCAGGCGGTCACCTCCGCGCGCGAAATCGGCAAAACCGTCCTTGCGACCCTCGGTGCTGAACCGAAAAACGATCGCCCGTCCTACATCTGATACCCACGAGGCTGATTCATGAGATCGAAAAGATTTGAAGCACTGGCGAAACGCCCTGTGAATCAGGACGGCTTCGTTAAGGAGTGGATCGAAGAAGGCTTTATCGCGATGGAAAGCCCGAACGACCCGAAACCGTCGATTAAAATCGTTAACGGCGCGGTGACCGAGCTGGACGGGAAACCGGTAAGCGATTTTGACCTGATCGACCACTTTATCGCCCGCTACGGTATCAACCTGAACCGCGCCGAAGAAGTGATGGCGATGGATTCGGTCAAGCTGGCCAACATGCTGTGCGATCCGAACGTTAAACGCAGCGAAATCGTCCCGCTGACCACCGCGATGACGCCGGCGAAAATTGTCGAAGTGGTTTCGCATATGAACGTCGTCGAGATGATGATGGCGATGCAGAAAATGCGCGCCCGCCGCACCCCGTCCCAGCAGGCGCACGTCACCAACGTCAAAGATAACCCGGTACAGATTGCCGCCGACGCCGCCGAAGGGGCATGGCGCGGATTTGACGAACAGGAAACCACCGTTGCGGTAGCGCGCTATGCGCCGTTCAACGCCATCGCGCTGCTGGTGGGCTCGCAGGTAGGCCGTCCGGGCGTGCTGACGCAGTGCTCGCTGGAAGAAGCCACCGAGCTGAAGCTCGGCATGCTGGGCCACACCTGCTACGCCGAAACCATCTCCGTCTACGGCACCGAGCCGGTCTTTACCGACGGCGACGACACGCCGTGGTCGAAGGGCTTCCTCGCCTCGTCCTACGCCTCTCGCGGGCTGAAAATGCGCTTTACCTCCGGCTCCGGCTCGGAAGTGCAGATGGGCTACGCCGAAGGCAAATCCATGCTTTATCTGGAAGCGCGCTGCATCTACATCACCAAAGCCGCGGGCGTACAGGGTCTGCAAAACGGTTCCGTCAGCTGCATCGGCGTGCCGTCTGCGGTGCCTTCCGGCATTCGCGCGGTGCTGGCGGAAAACCTGATCTGTTCGTCGCTGGATCTGGAGTGCGCCTCCAGTAACGACCAGACCTTCACCCACTCCGATATGCGTCGTACCGCGCGCCTGCTGATGCAGTTCCTGCCGGGCACCGACTTTATCTCCTCCGGTTATTCCGCGGTGCCGAACTACGACAACATGTTCGCCGGCTCCAACGAAGATGCCGAAGACTTTGACGACTACAACGTCATCCAGCGCGACCTGAAGGTGGACGGCGGTTTGCGTCCGGTTCGCGAAGAGGACGTCATCGCCATCCGTAACAAAGCCGCCCGCGCGCTGCAGGCCGTGTTTGCCGGAATGGGGCTGCCGCCGATTACCGATGAAGAAGTTGAAGCCGCGACCTACGCCCACGGTTCGAAAGATATGCCGGAGCGCAACATCGTCGAAGACATCAAGTTCGCCCAGGAAATCATCAATAAAAACCGCAACGGTCTGGAAGTGGTGAAAGCGCTGGCGCAGGGCGGATTCACCGACGTGGCCCAGGACATGCTCAACATCCAGAAAGCCAAGCTGACCGGGGACTACCTGCATACCTCCGCGATTATCGTCGGCGACGGGCAGGTGCTGTCGGCCGTCAACGACGTCAACGACTATGCCGGTCCGGCAACGGGCTATCGCCTGCAGGGCGAACGCTGGGAAGAGATTAAAAACATCCCTGGCGCTCTTGATCCCAACGAGATTGATTAAGGGGTGAGAAATGGAAATTAATGAAAAATTGCTGCGCCAGATAATTGAAGACGTGCTCAGCGAGATGAAGGGCAGCGATAAACCGGTCTCGTTTAATGCGCCGGCGGCCTCCGCGGCGCCCCAGGCCACGCCGCCCGCCGGCGACGGCTTCCTGACGGAAGTGGGCGAAGCGCGTCAGGGCACCCAGCAGGACGAAGTGATTATCGCCGTCGGCCCGGCTTTCGGCCTGGCGCAGACCGTTAATATCGTCGGCATCCCGCATAAGAGCATTTTGCGCGAAGTCATTGCCGGTATTGAAGAAGAAGGCATTAAGGCGCGCGTGATTCGCTGCTTTAAATCCTCCGACGTAGCCTTCGTCGCCGTTGAAGGCAATCGCCTGAGCGGCTCCGGCATCTCTATCGGCATCCAGTCGAAAGGCACCACGGTGATCCACCAGCAGGGGCTGCCGCCGCTCTCTAACCTGGAGCTGTTCCCGCAGGCGCCGCTGCTGACCCTGGAAACCTATCGCCAGATCGGCAAAAACGCCGCCCGCTATGCGAAACGCGAATCGCCGCAGCCGGTCCCGACGCTGAATGACCAGATGGCGCGGCCGAAGTACCAGGCGAAATCGGCCATTTTGCACATTAAAGAGACCAAGTACGTGGTGACGGGCAAAAACCCGCAGGAACTGCGCGTGGCGCTTTGATAAAGGATAACTCCATGAATACCGACGCAATTGAATTGATGGTACGCGACGTTTTGAGCCGCATGAACAGCCTGCAGGGCGAGGCGCCTGCGGCGGCTCCGGCGGCTGGCGGCGCGTCCCGTAGCGCCAGGGTCAGCGACTACCCGCTGGCGAACAAGCACCCGGAATGGGTGAAAACCGCCACCAATAAAACGCTGGACGACTTTACGCTGGAAAACGTGCTGAGCAATAAAGTCACCGCCCAGGATATGCGTATTACCCCGGAAACCCTGCGCTTACAGGCTTCTATTGCCAAAGACGCGGGCCGCGACCGGCTGGCGATGAACTTCGAGCGCGCCGCCGAGCTGACCGCGGTACCGGACGATCGCATTCTTGAAATCTACAACGCCCTCCGCCCCTATCGCTCGACGAAAGAGGAGCTGCTGGCGATCGCCGACGATCTCGAAAGCCGCTATCAGGCGAAGATTTGCGCCGCTTTCGTTCGCGAAGCGGCCACGCTGTACGTCGAGCGTAAAAAACTCAAAGGCGACGATTAACTTCTCTAAGTAATTCGAGATGCATTGAGGCGGCAAGTGAGTGACAAATTCGTCTGGAACGAATTTGAACAGCCATAGGCTGGCTTTAGTGAGGGACAGGGATGTCCCTCATAACCCCGATGAGCTTACTGTAGTAAGTGATTCGGGTGAAAGAACGCAGCCAACAAAAAGGCAGTTTGAAGTACGACGAGAAAAGGGGCATGTGATGCGATATATAGCTGGCATTGATATCGGCAACTCATCGACGGAAGTCGCCCTGGCGACCCTGGATGAGGCTGGCGCGCTGACGATCACCCACAGCGCGCTGGCGGAAACCACCGGAATCAAAGGCACGTTGCGTAACGTGTTCGGGATTCAGGAGGCGCTCGCCCTCGTCGCCAGAGGCGCCGGGATCGCCGTCAGCGATATTTCGCTCATCCGCATCAACGAAGCGACGCCGGTGATTGGCGATGTGGCGATGGAAACCATTACCGAAACCATCATCACCGAATCGACCATGATCGGCCATAACCCAAAAACGCCCGGCGGCGCGGGGCTTGGCACAGGCATCACCATTACGCCGCAGGAGCTGCTAACCCGCCCGGCGGACGCGCCCTATATCCTGGTGGTGTCGTCGGCGTTCGATTTTGCCGATATCGCCAGCGTGATTAACGCTTCCCTGCGCGCCGGGTATCAGATTACCGGCGTCATTTTGCAGCGCGACGATGGCGTACTGGTCAGCAACCGGCTGGAAAAACCGCTGCCGATCGTTGACGAAGTGCTGTACATCGACCGCATTCCGCTGGGGATGCTGGCGGCGATTGAGGTCGCCGTACCGGGGAAGGTCATCGAAACCCTCTCTAACCCTTACGGCATCGCCACCGTCTTTAACCTCAGCCCCGAGGAGACGAAAAACATCGTCCCGATGGCCCGGGCGCTGATTGGCAACCGTTCCGCCGTGGTGGTCAAAACGCCATCCGGCGACGTCAAAGCGCGGGCGATACCCGCCGGTAATCTTGAGCTGCTGGCCCAGGGCCGTAGCGTGCGCGTAGATGTAGCCGCCGGCGCCGAAGCCATCATGAAAGCGGTCGACGGCTGCGGCAGGCTCGATAACGTCACCGGCGAGTCCGGCACCAATATCGGCGGCATGCTGGAACACGTGCGCCAGACCATGGCCGAGCTGACCAACAAATCGAGCAGCGAAATATTCATTCAGGACCTGCTGGCCGTTGATACCTCGGTACCGGTGAGCGTCACCGGCGGTCTGGCCGGGGAGTTCTCGCTGGAGCAGGCCGTCGGCATCGCCTCGATGGTGAAATCGGATCGCCTGCAGATGGCAATGATCGCCCGCGAAATCGAGCAGAAGCTCAATATCGACGTGCAGATCGGCGGCGCCGAGGCCGAAGCCGCCATCCTGGGGGCGCTGACCACGCCGGGCACCACCCGACCGCTGGCGATCCTCGACCTCGGCGCGGGCTCCACCGATGCCTCCATCATCAACCCCAAAGGCGACATCATCGCCACCCACCTCGCCGGCGCAGGCGACATGGTGACGATGATTATTGCCCGCGAGCTGGGGCTGGAAGACCGCTATCTGGCGGAAGAGATCAAGAAGTACCCGCTGGCCAAGGTGGAAAGTCTGTTCCATTTACGCCACGAGGACGGCAGCGTGCAGTTCTTCTCCACGCCGCTGCCGCCCGCCGTGTTCGCCCGCGTCTGCGTGGTGAAAGCGGACGAACTGGTGCCGCTGCCCGGCGATTTAGCGCTGGAAAAAGTGCGCGCCATTCGCCGCAGCGCCAAAGAGCGGGTCTTTGTCACCAACGCCCTGCGCGCGCTGCGTCAGGTCAGCCCCACCGGCAACATTCGCGATATTCCGTTCGTGGTGCTGGTCGGCGGTTCGTCGCTGGATTTCGAAGTCCCGCAGCTGGTCACCGATGCGCTGGCGCACTACCGCCTGGTTGCCGGACGGGGAAACATTCGCGGCAGCGAGGGCCCCCGAAACGCGGTGGCCACCGGCCTGATTCTCTCCTGGCATAAGGAGTTTGCGCATGAACGGTAATCACAGCGCCCCGGCCATCGCGATCGCCGTCATCGACGGCTGCGACGGCATTTGGCGCGAAGTGCTGCTGGGTATCGAAGAGGAAGGTATCCCTTTCCGGCTCCAGCATCACCCGGCCGGAGAGGTCGTGGACAGCGCCTGGCAGGCGGCGCGCAGCTCGCCGCTGCTGGTGGGCATCGCCTGCGACCGCCATACGCTGGTCGTGCACTACAAGAATTTACCCGCATCGGCGCCGCTTTTTACGCTGATGCATCATCAGGACAGTCAGGCCCATCGCAACACCGGTAATAACGCGGCACGGCTGGTCAAAGGGATCCCTTTCCGGGATCTGAATAGCGAAGCAACAGGAGAATAGCAGGATGAATAACGCACTGGGACTGGTTGAAACAAAAGGGTTAGTGGGCGCCATTGAGGCAGCCGATGCGATGGTGAAATCCGCCAACGTGCAGCTGGTCGGCTACGAAAAAATTGGCTCGGGCCTCGTCACCGTAATGGTGCGCGGCGACGTCGGCGCGGTCAAAGCGGCGGTAGACGCGGGCAGCGCGGCGGCGAGCGCGGTGGGCGAGGTGAAATCCTGCCACGTGATCCCGCGTCCGCACAGCGACGTTGAGGCCATTTTACCGAAATCAGCCTGATTGATGGCGAATAAGGAGCACCGCGTGAAGCAATCACTGGGATTACTTGAAGTTTGTGGTCTGGCACTGGCTATCAGCTGCGCCGATATCATGGCGAAATCCGCTTCTATCACGCTGGTCGCCCTCGAAAAGACCAATGGTTCAGGCTGGACGGTGATTAAAATTACCGGTGATGTGGCCTCCGTGCAGGCGGCCATCACCACCGGCGCACAGTTTGCCGAGCAGCGAAACGGCCTGGTGGCCCACAAAGTCATCGCCAGGCCCGGAGAAGGGATCCTGCGCGCGGAGGCGCCCCCGCCCTCCGTCATGCAACCTGAACCTGAAGCGTCAGGGACGGCTGATATCGTTTCGCCAGCGCCAGCAGAAGAACTTCCCCAGCAACACGGCGTGGTCAGCTGCAACCTGTGCCTCGATCCAAAATGTCCACGCCAGAAGGGTGAGCCGCGCTCGCTTTGCATTCATCCCGGCAAGCGAGGTGAAGCGTAATGGATAAACAGCTTCTGGAATCAACGGTCAGCAAAGTTCTCGACGAGATGCGGCTACGCCCCATCCCGCTGGGGGTTTCAAATCGTCATATCCACCTGTCGGCGCCAGATTACGAACGCCTGTTCCCCGGCCATCCCATCAGCGAGAAAAAGGCGCTGCTGCAGCCGGGACAGTACGCCGCGGAGCAAACCGTCACCCTGGTGGGGCCGAAGGGGCAGCTTAAAAATGTGCGCCTGCTCGGTCCGCTGCGCTCGGTAAGCCAGGTGGAAATCTCGCGTACCGATGCCCGAACCCTGGGGGTTGCGGCGCCGCTGAGGATGTCCGGCGATCTGAAAGGGACACCGGGCATCCGCCTGGTCAGCCCTTTTGGCGAGCTGGAGCTGGCGTCAGGGGTTATCGTCGCGCAGCGGCATATTCATATGTCGCCGCTCGATGCGCTGATCCTGCGGGTCGCCCACGGCGACAGAGTTTCGGTGGCCATTGAAGGCGACGCGCGCGGGCTGATCTTCAACAACGTGGCGGTTCGCGTTTCGCCGGATATGCGCCTCGAAATGCACATCGATACCGATGAAGCCAACGCCGCCGGCGCCGATAACCCGCAGGTCTTTGCCCGGCTGGTAGGCCCGCGATGAACGGCGAAGTTCTGCAGCGCATCGTGGAGGAGATTGTCTCCCGGCTGCAGCGTCGCGCCCATAGCACGGCGACGCTGAGCGTGGCGCAATTGCGCGATGCCGACTGCCGGAGCCTGTTCTGCCAGCACGCGTCGCTGCGCATTCTGCTCGTTGACCTGCCCCTGCTGGGCCAGCTGACGGAGGCGGAAACCGACGATCCCGCGGCCCGCAACATTCACGACGCGCTGGCTTTTGGCCTCCGCGTACAGCTCACCCTGCACCGCCAGCTGCTGCCGGTTATCCCGGTTAAAAAACTGGCCCGCCTGCCGGTGAACTTCACCGACGAGCGCGGAGTGCCGCTGATCCTGCACGCGGGTTCGGTGCTGAGCTATCGCGACGTCGCGCCGCTGGGCCAGGGGCGCCTGGTTATCCACCGCAAATGCCTCGTGACCGCGCTGGCGCGCGACGCGGCGCAGGCGCGGAATATTGAACTCATTAAGCAGGAGTAAATCATGCATCTGGCACGAGTCACGGGCGCGGTTGTCTCCACGCAAAAATCGCCTTCCCTGGTCGGCAAAAAGCTGCTGCTGGTGCGGCGGGTCAGCGCCGATGGCGAGCTCCCCGCCTCGCCGACCTCCGGCGATGAAGTCGCCGTGGATTCCGTCGGCGCGGGGGTTGGCGAGCTGGTGCTGCTCAGCGGCGGCTCCAGCGCCAGGCACGTTTTTTCCGGGCCAAACGAGGCCATCGACCTCGCCGTTGTCGGCATTGTCGATACGCTTTCACGTTAAGGAGCGACTATGGCGATTTATACCCGAACGGGCGACGCTGGCACCACCTCGCTCTTTACCGGCCAGCGGGTGAGCAAAACCCACCCGCGGGTTGAAGCCTACGGCACGCTGGATGAGCTGAACGCCGCGCTGAGCCTGTGCGCCTGCGCCGCCGCGGATGAACACCACCGCGCCCTGCTCGAAGCTATCCAGCAGCAAATTTTCTGGTTTAGCGCAGAACTGGCCAGCGACAGCGAACGGCCGTCGCCGAAACAGCGCTACATCAGCAGCGAAGAGATTTCCGCTCTGGAAGCCGCTATCGATCGGGCCATGGCCCGCGTCGAACCGCTGCACAGCTTTATTTTACCCGGCCGCTGCGAAGCCGCGAGCCGCCTGCATTTTGCCCGCACGCTGGCCCGCCGGGCCGAACGCCGGCTGGTTGAGCTGGCGGCGGAAGTCAACGTGCGCCAGGTGCTGATGCGCTACATCAATCGCTTATCAGACTGCCTGTACGCCCTGGCGCGCGCGGAAGATAGCGATGCTCACCAGAACAACATCATCCGCGAAGTGAGCCGGCGCTATCTGGCCGCCAGCCAGCCGAGCCGCAGCAAGGAGACGACGCCCGTGGCCCTCTCATTCCACGATCTGCACCAGCTTACCCGCGCCGCCGTTGAGCGCGCGCAGCAGCTACAGGTGCCGGTGGTGATCAGCATCGTTGACGCGCACGGCACCGAAACCGTGACCTGGCGGATGCCGGACGCTCTGCTGGTCAGCAGCGAGCTGGCGCCGAAAAAGGCCTGGACCGCGGTGGCGATGAAAACGGCGACCCATGAGCTGAGCGACGCCGTTCAGCCGGGCGCCGCGCTTTATGGCCTCGAAACGCATTTACAGGGAAAAGTGGTCACCTTTGGCGGCGGTTACGCCCTGTGGCGCGACGGCTTATTAATCGGGGGTCTTGGCATCAGCGGCGGCAGCGTTGAGCAGGACATGGACATAGCACTGGCCGCCATCGCGGCCATTAACGTGGGAACTCATCAATGAATACTTCCGAACTCGAAACCCTTATTCGCACCATTCTTAGCGAACAGTTAACCCCGGGGCAAACGCCGGAGCAGCCGCAGGGCAAAGGGATTTTTCAGTCCGTCAGCGAGGCTATCGACGCCGCGCACCAGGCGTTCTTACGTTATCAGCAGTGCCCGCTGAAAACCCGCAGCGCCATCATCAGCGCAATCCGTCAGGAGCTGACGCCGCACCTGGCCGCGCTGGCGGAAGAGAGCGCCAATGAAACGGGGATGGGCAACAAAGAAGATAAGCTCCTGAAAAACAAGGCTGCGCTGGACAACACGCCGGGCGTGGAAGATCTCACCACCACCGCGCTGACCGGCGACGGCGGCATGGTGCTGTTTGAGTATTCGCCGTTTGGCGTTATCGGGTCGGTCGCGCCGAGCACCAACCCGACGGAGACCATCATCAACAACAGCATCAGCATGCTGGCGGCGGGCAACAGCGTCTATTTCAGCCCGCATCCGGGAGCAAAAAAGGTCTCTCTGAAGCTGATTAGCATGATTGAAGAGATTGCCTTCCGCTGCTGCGGCATCCGCAATCTGGTGGTCACCGTGGCGGAACCGACGTTTGAAGCCACCCAGCAGATGATGGCCCATCCGCGCATTGCGGTCCTCGCTATCACCGGCGGCCCCGGCATTGTGGCGATGGGCATGAAGAGCGGTAAAAAAGTGATCGGCGCCGGCGCGGGCAACCCGCCCTGCATCGTCGATGAAACGGCGGATCTGGTCAAAGCGGCGGAAGATATCATCAACGGCGCCTCGTTCGATTACAACCTGCCCTGCATTGCCGAGAAGAGCCTGATTGTGGTGGAGAGCGTCGCCGAACGTCTGGTGCAGCAAATGCAAACCTTCGGCGCGCTGCTGCTGAGCCCTGCCGACACCGACAAACTCCGCGCCGCCTGCCTGCCTGAAGGCCTGGCGAATAAAAAACTGGTCGGCAAAAGCCCATCGGCCATGCTGGAAGCGGCCGGCATCGCCGTTCCGGCGAAAGCGCCGCGTCTGCTGATAGCGCTGGTTAACGCCGACGATCCGTGGGTCACCGGCGAGCAGCTGATGCCGATGCTGCCGGTGGTGAAAGTCAGCGATTTCGATAGCGCGCTGGCGCTGGCGCTGAAGGTTGAAGAGGGGCTGCATCATACCGCCATTATGCACTCGCAGAACGTGTCGCGCCTGAACCTCGCGGCCCGCACTCTGCAAACCTCGATATTCGTCAAGAACGGCCCCTCTTATGCCGGGATTGGCGTCGGCGGCGAAGGCTTTACCACCTTTACTATCGCCACGCCGACCGGTGAAGGGACTACCTCGGCGCGTACGTTTGCCCGCTCCCGTCGCTGCGTGCTGACCAACGGCTTTTCCATTCGCTAACCGAGGTCGCGATGAAGACTTTCTCACTACAAACGCGGTTGTACAGCGGTCAGGGTAGCCTGGCGGTGCTCAAGCGCTTTACCCACAAGCATATCTGGATCATCTGCGATGGCTTTCTTGCGCGCTCGCCGCTGCTGGAAACCCTGCGTCAGGCGTTGCCCGCAGATAACCGCATCAGCGTCTTTAGCGAGATAACCCCGGACCCCACCATCCATACCGTGGTGCAGGGCATTGCGCAAATGCAGGCCCTGCAGCCGCAGGTGGTCATCGGCTTCGGCGGCGGCTCGGCGATGGACGCGGCGAAAGCCATCGTCTGGTTTAGCCAGCAGAGCGGCATCAATATCGAAACCTGCGTGGCGATACCAACCACCAGCGGTACCGGTTCGGAAGTGACCAGCGCCTGCGTGATTAGCGACCCGGATAAAGGCATCAAGTATCCGCTGTTCGACAATGCGCTCTATCCCGATATGGCGATCCTTGACCCGGATCTGGTGGTCAGCGTGCCGCCGCAGATTACGGCCAACACCGGCATGGACGTGCTGACCCACGCGCTGGAGGCGTGGGTCTCTCCGCACGCCAGCGACTTTACCGACGCGCTGGCGGAAAAAGCCGCCAGGCTGGTGTTTCAGTATCTGCCCACGGCGGTGGAAAAAGGCGACTGCGTGGCGACGCGCGGGAAAATGCACAATGCCTCAACGCTTGCCGGGATGGCGTTCAGCCAGGCGGGGCTGGGGCTTAATCACGCCATCGCCCACCAGCTTGGCGGGCAGTTTCATCTGCCGCACGGGCTGGCCAACGCGCTGCTGTTAACCGCGGTTATCCGCTTTAACGCCGGTCATCCGCGCGCCGCAAAACGCTACGCCCGGCTGGCCAAAGCCTGCGGCTTTTGTCCGGCAGACGCCAGCGATAGTACGGCGATCAATGCGCTGATCCAGCAAATCGAACGGCTCAAGCAGCGCTGCGCGCTGCCGTCACTGGCGGTCGCGCTGAAAGAGGGACGATCCCAGTACTCAGCGCGTATTCCGGCAATGGTGCAGGCCGCGCTGGCTGACGTGACGCTACGCACCAATCCTCGCCCGGCCAGCGCCGGGGAGATTCAGGAACTGCTGGAGGATCTGCTATGAGTACCGCCGTCAACGCTGCTGAAATGGCCTGGAGCGCCGAGGAGATCCGCGAGCGCGTGCGCGCGGCGGGCGTGGTCGGCGCGGGGGGCGCGGGGTTTCCCGCCCACGTGAAGCTGCAGGCGCAGGTAGAGATTTTTCTGGTGAACGCCGCCGAGTGCGAACCGATGCTCAAGGTCGACCAGCAGCTGATGTGGCAGCAGGCTGCACGTCTTGTCCGCGGCGTGCAGTACGCGATGACGGCAACCGGCGCGCGCGAAGGGGTGATAGCCCTGAAAGAGAAGTACCGCCGGGCTATCGATGCGCTCACCCCGCTGCTGCCTGCCGGTATTCGCCTGCATATTCTGCCGGATGTCTATCCCGCAGGCGATGAGGTGCTGACTATCTGGCTGGCTACCGGTCGCCGGGTCGCGCCCGCCGCGCTGCCGGCCAGCGTCGGGGTCGTGGTGAATAACGTGCAAACGGTGCTCAATATTGCCCGCGCGGTTGAGCAGCAGTTTGCGGTGACCCGCCGTACGCTGACCGTTAACGGCGCGGTCGCACGACCGCTGACCGTCACCGTCCCCATCGGCATGTCGCTGCGCGAAGTGCTGGCGCTGGCGGGCGGCGCGACGGTCGACGACCCCGGTTTTATTAACGGCGGCCCGATGATGGGCGGCCTGATTACCTCCCTCGATAGCCCGGTAACCAAAACCACCGGCGGCCTGCTGGTGCTGCCGAAAAGCCATCCGCTTATCCAGCGGCGGATGCAGGACGAGCGCACGGTGCTTTCCGTGGCCCGTACCGTCTGCGAGCAGTGCCGACTGTGTACCGATCTCTGCCCGCGGCATCTGATCGGCCACGAACTCTCTCCGCACCTGCTGGTGCGGGCGATGAACTTTCATCAGGCCGCTACGCCGCAGCTGCTGCTGAGCGCCCTCACCTGCTCGGAGTGCAACGTCTGCGAAAGCGTGGCCTGCCCGGTGGGGATCTCGCCGATGCGCATCAACCGCATGCTCAAACGCGAGCTGCGGGCGCAAAACCAGCGCTATGAAGGGCCGCTCTATCCGGCCGACGAAATGGCGAAATATCGCCTCGTGCCGGTGAAGCGGCTGATCGCCAAACTGGGGCTGAGCCCCTGGTATCAGGAGGCGCCGCTGGTGGAGGACGAACCGGCAGTAGAAACCGTGACGTTGCCGCTGCGCCAGCATATCGGCGCCAGCGCGGTAGCGAACGTTGCGGTGGGAGAGCGCGTTACGCGCGGGCAATGCGTTGCCGATATCCCGGCAGGCGCATTAGGCGCGCCGATTCACGCCAGCATCGACGGCGTGGTTGCGGCCATCAGCGAACAGGCCATCACGGTGGTAAGAGGTTAACCATGTCTCAGGCTATAGGAATTTTAGAACTCACCAGCATTGCCAAAGGAATGGAACTCGGCGATGCGATGCTGAAAAGCGCCAACGTCAATCTGCTGGTCAGCAAGACTATCTGCCCGGGTAAGTTTTTATTGATGCTCGGCGGGGATATCGGCGCTATCCAGCAGGCTATTGAAACCGGTGCCTCGCAGGCCGGCGAAATGCTCGTCGACAGCCTGGTGCTGGCGAATATTCACCCCAGCGTCCTTCCGGCCATCAGCGGCCTGAACAGCGTGGACAAGCGCCAGGCGGTCGGCATCGTTGAAACCTGGAGCGTTGCGGCCTGCATCAGCGCCGCCGATCGGGCGGTGAAAGCCTCCAACGTCACGCTGGTGCGGGTGCATATGGCCTTCGGCATCGGCGGTAAATGCTACATGGTGGTGGCGGGCGACGTTTCCGACGTCAACAACGCGGTTACGGTAGCCAGCGAAAGCGCGGGCGAAAAAGGGCTGCTGGTCTACCGTTCGGTGATCCCGCGCCCGCATGAAGCCATGTGGCGACAGATGGTGGAGGGATAATGGAAAGACAGCCGACCACGGATCGCATGATTCAGGAATACGTTCCCGGGAAACAGGTGACCCTCGCGCACCTGATTGCCAACCCCGGGAAAGATCTCTTTAAGAAGCTCGGCCTGCAGGATGCGGTTTCCGCCATCGGCATCCTCACCATTACGCCCAGCGAGGCGTCGATTATCGCCTGCGATATCGCCACCAAATCCGGCGCGGTGGAGATCGGTTTTCTTGACCGCTTTACCGGCGCCGTGGTGCTGACCGGCGACGTTTCCGCCGTCGAGTACGCCCTCAAGCAGGTGACGCGCACCCTGGGCGAGATGATGCATTTTACTACCTGCTCAATAACCCGGACGTAGCGCGATGAAACGTTTGATGTTTATCGGCCCCAGCCAGTGCGGCAAAACCTCGCTGACCCAGGGCCTGCGCGGCGAAGCGCTCCATTACAAGAAAACCCAGGCGATTGAATGGTCGCCGATGGCCATCGACACGCCGGGCGAATATCTGGAGAACCGCTGCCTTTATAGCGCTCTGTTGACCAGCGCCTGCGAGGCCGACGTTATCGCTCTGGTGCTGAACGCCGACGCCCAGTGGTCGCCGTTTTCTCCGGGTTTTACCGCCCCGATGAACCGCCCGACGATTGGCCTGGTCACCAAAGCCGACCTGGCCGACCCGCAGCGGTTATCGCTCATCGAGGAGTGGCTCAGGCAGGCTGGGGCGCAGCAGATTTTTGTCACCAGCGCGCTGAATAATCTGGGTCTTGATGCCGTGCTGGATTTTCTGAATTCGAAGGAACCTCTATGTCTTACAAAATAATGGCCATTAATGCCGGCAGCTCATCGTTAAAATTCCAGCTGCTGGAGATGCCTCAGGGCGATATGCTCTGCCAGGGATTGATTGAACGTATCGGCATGGCAAACGCCCAGGTGACCCTCAAAACGCCGGCGCAGAAATGGCAGGAGACGGCGCCGATTGCCGATCACCGTGAAGCGGTCACCCTGCTGCTGGAAAAGCTCCTCGACCACCGGATTATCCAGAGTTTGCAGGATATTGACGGTGTCGGCCACCGCGTGGCGCACGGCGGAGAGCGCTTTAAAGATTCGACGCCGGTCACCGATGATACCTTAGCGGAAATCGAGCGCCTGGCGGAGCTGGCCCCGCTGCACAACCCGGTCAACGCGCTGGGCATTAACGTTTTCCGCCAGCTGCTGCCCGAAACGCCGTCGGTGGCGGTATTTGATACCGCTTTTCACCAGACGCTGGACGAGCGCGCCTTTATCTATCCGCTGCCGTGGCGCTACTACAGCGAGCTGGGCATTCGCCGCTACGGCTTTCACGGCACCAGCCATAAGTACGTCAGCGCGACGCTGGCGGAAAAGCTGGGCGTGCCGCTGAGCGCCCTGCGCGTGGTGAGCTGCCATCTCGGCAACGGCAGCAGCGTATGCGCAATCAAAGGCGGGCGCTCGGTTAACACCTCAATGGGCTTTACGCCGCAGTCCGGCGTGATGATGGGCACCCGCAGCGGCGATATCGATCCGTCGATTCTACCGTGGCTGGCGCTGCATGAGGGGCAAACGCCGGAGCAGCTTAATCAGCTGCTGAATAACGAGTCCGGCCTGCTGGGGGTTTCCGGCGTGTCGCACGATTATCGCGATGTCGAGCAGGCGGCGGACAGCGGCAATCGTCGGGCGGCCCTGGCGCTCTCGCTGTTTGCCGAGCGCATCCGCGCCACCATCGGCAGCTATATTATGCAGATGGGCGGCCTGGACGCGCTGATCTTTACCGGCGGCATCGGCGAAAACTCCGCCCGCGCCAGGAGCGCCATCTGCCATAACCTGAATTTCCTCGGGCTGTCGGTCGATGAAGAGAAAAACCAGCACAACGCCACCTTTATCCAGGCCGAGAATGCGATGGTTAAAGTGGCGGTCATCAATACCAATGAAGAGCTGATGATTGCCCGCGATGTGATGCGCCTGGCGCTTCCCGAAGCGCAGACGTTAACCGTTTCAGCCTGAGCTCGCCGCCCGGCAAGTTGCGGTGAATCATGGTAATAGCGGGATCGGCATGACACTATGCGCCCTGGAAACCTGAGCAATAGGTGAATACGTGGCCGTAGCACAATGCCCCGCCTCCTGCGGTGAACTCATCCAGGGCTGGATCCTCGGCAGCGAGAAGCTGGTCTCCTGCCCCGTTGACTGGTACAGCACCGTCGAGGTGGACTACGGTTCGCCTCGCGCGGATGAACGTCCGCTGGCGCGGGCGATGGTCGACCGGCTGCTGAGCTACTGGCGCTATCCGGCGGAGCTCGGCAAAGAGATTCGGATCGATATTTGCTCCACGATTCCGGTCGCCAAGGGGATGGCCAGCAGCACCGCGGACATTGCTGCGACGGCGGTGGCCACCGCGCATCATCTCGGCCATCCGCTGGATGAAACCACCCTCGCCCGGCTCTGCGTCTCCCTGGAGCCCACCGACAGCACCCTGTTCCGCCAGCTGACCCTGTTCGACCACAACACCGCCGCCACGCAGATTGCCTGCGGCAGCCAGCCGCAGCTCGATCTGCTGGTGCTGGAAAGCCCCGCCACGCTGCTGACCACCGATTACCACCGACTTCCCCGGCTTGAAAAACTGCACGCCCACTCCGCGTCTCTGCAACTAGCCTGGGAGAAAGTTCAGCTGGCCTGCGAGACGGATAATCCGCGGCGGATGGGAGAGGCCGCGACGCTCAGCGCCGTCGCCAGCCAGCATCTGCTGCCGAAGCCGGGGTTTGATACGCTGCGGGGGCTGGTGGAAGAGTGCGATTTATACGGTATTAACGTGGCGCACAGCGGCAGCGTGGTCGGCCTGATGCTCGACCGTCAGCGTCACGATATTGAGTATTTGCAGCGACGGCTGGGAGAGACGCGGCTTAGCGAGCTCTGGCCCCGGCAGCACCTGCTGCGCATGGTGCAGGGCGGCGTCGAGCTGCGCTAACGCTTGCGCAGCCATGCCCCGGGTTGCGGCGCTGCGCGCCTTACCCGGGCTACCGACCCGCAGACGGCTATGAATCCGTAGCCCGGCTAAGCGCAGCGCGAGCCGGGGAGAAGACCGCAACAAAACCTCATGCTGTGCACCTTCCCCGGAGGCGGGCTACCGGTCCGCAGACGGCTATGAACCCGTAGCCCGGCTAAGCGCAGCGCGAGCCGGGGAGAAGCCGCACCGATACATTCATCCCGACGCATTCCCCGGGTTGCGGCGCTGCGCGCCTTACCCGGGCTACCGGCCCGCAGACGGCTGTAAACCCGTAGCCCGGCTAAGCGCAGCGCGAGCCGGGGAGAAGACCGCAACAAAACCTCATGCTGTGCACCTTCCCCGGAGGCGGCGCTGCGCGCCTGTCCGGGCTTGTATGATTACTCCGTCAGAAAGAACCGGCCAGTTCTCTCTGATGGCGGTCCGGATGCCGTGTCCGGGCTTAGGCTTTCGCGCCTGTTCCGTAGATCCTTTGCACCGGACCGCCGTTCT